>Ga0315283_10002301_pt1 | contig 15898 bp, 10 predicted proteins | sample YL17G09_0_MG_FD_204541 | JGI IMG/M metagenome (GOLD analysis project Ga0315283, IMG submission 204541) | Sediment microbial communities from Yellowstone Lake, YNP, Wyoming, USA - YL17G09_0 | ecosystem: Environmental > Aquatic > Freshwater > Lake > Sediment | place: USA: Wyoming | collected... | reverse complement strand
GATTGTTTTTTCGGAGGCTTTTGGCAGAGTCAATTCGCAACTCTGAATCTTGAGATTCTTGCGAAGCTCCGACTCACTCTTCGTTTTCCCCTCTCGGTATAATCGGCTTCCCGTGTTGGAAATGTGTGACAGGACTTCGTCCAACATAAATACAGGATAGGACCTGACCCCGACGTGAGGCCGGCTGTCAGAATGCTCATTTGTCTTCGATTCGCGATTCGAGGTGTCATCTCTTGGGGAGCAGGAATCGATCTGCGGTTCCAGAGCGAGAGTCGGTTCACAATGTGCAACAGGATGAAATTTTGAAACACCAAATCCGGCACTGGCAATCAACACAATGCCGAACCAAACCAGTCGCTTCTTCGAGGGATTCATGGTTCTATCCGTTTTCTGTGGGGCAGTCTTCGGCAGCGACGTGATGCGGAGTGTGTGTCTCTGTTGAAGGCCGTCATTTATTCCATCGGTGACTGAGTACTTGACAGAGCACGAAACTCGTTTTTTACAGCGGCCAACGGACGATTTTCACACTCCCAAAATCGGCTAGGACAGGCCGCACGTCAAACCACATTCGACAACTTTGATTAGTCCGTTCGAAAACGCGACAAGCCATTTTCAGAAACTAGGCAAGGCTCAGCGAGTCTTTCTGTTTTCACTCCCGTCGTGGTGTTCTTCCAGGGTTTCGTCCTCGAATCGGACTACGGATTTTCGGTCCGATCTGTCAAACGGGATCAGGTGACGATTGTACCGACCCCAATGTCATGCTCTCCCCATACCTTGTCGCAGCGGATCATACCAAGTCCGCTGTTATCCACGGCACCTAGAAAAATTTCTATGAGGGAGCGAAGGTATTCCGCGAGTCGATCCGACAGGCCTTCATCAGAACGGTTTCGACCATCACGGAAAACCGCCAGGGGATTCGATGACGCAGGCCTTTCGATCCCCGCCCCCTTCTCAGGTCTCGGTGCCCTGTCATCCGAGGAACACTCGGCCACCTCAGATCGCAAAGTCCCTGCGACTCTTCTGCCCGCAGAATGCCGCAGGGAACGCCCCTCCAGAGAATCGCCGGATGGATTTGACTTCACCAATTTCAGAGAGCACAGCCATCCTCAAGACCAACCGTCTTCGAGTTTTTCTTGAGGCACATCTCGTGCCACAGGAGTGGCTTCAATATCAAACAGAAGATCCTTGATGTCGAGAGACAATTGCGAAACAGACTCGATGCACGAGATTCAAAATTTGTCGTCGTCAGTGCATCGCATCGACCATGTAATCGTATGCCAACTCCAATTCCGCATGGGCGGCCTCAGTCGAGTTGCGGACGATCGGAACGCAGCCGGAAGGGTCTCAGGATTTCAACAACAGCAGCAACCGAGGAGACACGGTGCTCAATCCCCCAACGGAGGCAAGGGCAGGCTTGTGGTCGGAGCGGGTAACTTGTGGTCGGAGCGGGTAAACAGAGGACTGTTTCCGCTATTGCATTCGAGGCACGCGAACCCTGCCAAGCCACGTGCGCTCGGTGATCGGCTTGTTCGAGGCAGGATTGTCGTTAGTTGAGTTCACACTACTCGGTTCGTCTTGACCGGTGGCCGCACGCTCGGTTACACCTCGCCACATGCGTGGAACATTGGCGATCATTGGCATTTCAATCGTGGTCTGGATGCCAGTGTTGATCTCGGCTGCGGAATGGGCCGAAGAGCGTGCCCTCGGTCCGTATTTGATTCGATCCGAGTTCGCCTTGCGCGACGTTTCGGAATTGGTCCAACACTTAGGCCAACTTCAGGACGACCTAGAATTGATGCTGGGTCTGACTTGTAACCCTCAGGAAATTCAGATTCATTTATTTCGTACTCGTTCCGGATATATCGACTATGTTGGTCGGCGAATCCCTGAAGGGACGAAACGCCAAGCGTTGTTTGTTCAAGGGACCGACGCTGGACGCGTCTATGCCTACCGTCATCGTGGTCTGGAGACAGACGTCCGTCACGAGACGACGCATGCTCTGCTGCACACGGCGCTTCCTTACGTTCCGATCTGGTTGGACGAGGGCTTAGCCGAGTATTTCGAGTCGCCTCCGGGGTTGCGCGAAAAACACAGTCCGCATCATGCGGAGTTGCAACGGGCGATCCGACAGGGATGGAAGCCGGGCATTGAGCAACTGGAGGCCAAACGTGAAATGCTGAACATGGATGCCAAAGATTACCGAGATGCTTGGGGGGTGATCCACTTCATCCTGCATGGCCCATCGGCTGCACGAGAGTCTCTGGCCGCCTACTTTGAAGAGATCCATTCTGGGCGCGCTCCAACTCCGCTGAGTCAGCATCTTCGGCAGCGGATTCCGAACCTGAACCAGAAGATCATCGATCATCTGAAGTAGCGGCGGAACAGAAGAGATGCCCTGTTCGGGCAAAATTTCGACGCCTTGGCGAAATGCTTAGCCGTTTTTCGGATGGCCTGCGATTGTCACAAAAACTTGGTTCGCAGTGTAGAATCGTTTCCGAGACATACGGAGACTGCGAACGTGTTACAGGCATTGCAATTATTGATTGACCGTCGGGAACTGGACTCTGCGGCACTTGGCCACGATTTGGCAGCACTCGGTTTTTGTGATGCCGATGGGGCGGCAAGTCGGATTTGCCGAGTGGTCGAAGGGCCGCATCCCGCAGAACTCGTTGCCGGCTTCCTGCACCAGTTGATTACGCTTCTGTCGGAAATTGCGGACCCCGATGAAGCTCTGATCGACTTCGAACGGTTTGTCCACAGGACGGACGACCGCGTGCAGTTGTTTCAGTTTTTGCACGCCAATCCCCGCGCGATTGATGTCATGGTGCGACTGTTTGTCAGTAGTCGGTACCTCACGGAGACCCTCCTGCGCAATCCGAATGTGCTTCAAGAATTGACGTCTCATCGCCGATTGGCCGAATTGAAGAGCCGAGAAGAATTCTTCAGTCAGGCGTTGTCAATTGCCGGCTCGGCCGCCGACTTCACGTCGCGGATGGATGCACTGCGGCGGTTTCAGAGAGGGGAGATACTGCGGATTGGAGCCTGTGACGCTTTTGGACTGATCGATCTGCGATCCGCCACGACCCAACTCAGTCTGTTGGCCGACAGTCTGATTCAGGCCTGTCTGACGTTGACGAGTCAGGAATTCAGCATGCCCACGGAGAGTCTGACAGTTATCGCATTGGGAAAACTGGGTGGTGAGGAACTGAATTACAGTTCTGACATTGATTTAATTTTTTTGACGGATCGCAGTCCCGCGGATGTGCTGCCTCTCGCGCAACGATTGGTAAAGGCCTTACAGGATTCGACGGCAGAAGGATTTCTTTACCGCGTTGATGTCCGCCTGCGACCTTGGGGGCGGTCTGGTGAACTCGTCACAACGATCGCTTCCTATCTGGAGTATCTCCGGTTGCATGCCGAGCTTTGGGAGACTCAGGCACTGCTCAAGGCTCGCATCGTGGCTGGACATTGGCCCTGGGGACAGGAATTCCTTCAACGCGCAGAGCCGTTGATCTTCGGTGCGTCGCCCGATGATGTTCGAGCGTCCGTTCGGCAAGCCAAGAATCGGATTGAGTCCGAATTGCGCCGCCGCGGTCGCGTTTGGGGCGAGGTCAAACTTGGTATGGGCTCGATTCGTGACATTGAGTTCGTTGTCCAAGCACTGCAACTGGTTCATGGTGCCAAGCATCGGCATGTTCGGACCTCCAATACGCTTGATGGCCTCGTTCGTTTAACGGATGCGGGGATCCTTCATGCGGATGAGTATCGCCGCTTGACCGATGGCTATGTCTTCCTCCGAGCGGTCGAGCACTCTCTGCAATTAATGAACAACCGCAGAGAGCACTCGCTCCCGTCCGATCCCCGCGAGTTGAATGCGTTGGCGCGGCGATTGGACTTTGAGACCGCGAACCAGTTGATGGCGCATTTCGATGGTCATCGTGAGTCGATTCGTAAAATCTTTGATAAGTACATCTCTCACGAACGTGCGTTGACTGAGCCGGTTACTGCGATACCAATTCCCCAGCGACAGCAAATCCCGAAACGAGAGCTTGAAACCTATGAGTCTGTTTTCAGCGACAATGAGCGTCGCAGGCATCTCGAATTACTAGCGGAAGTCAATGAAACGCAGCCGGTGCGGGTCATCGCCGAGGTGGCCAAAGGCAATTTGAATCAGTCGCTGCAGGAGCAGAATTTGTGGACGGTCACGGTTCTTGGTCAGGATTGCCCAGGCGAGATGTCGATGATCTGTGGCCTGTTTTTTGCCTACGGTTTTGACATCATTGACGGCTTTGTTTCTACGGCCGCAAGGACGCGCGGTGATCATCTTCGAGAACGGGTCTCGCGCAATTTTGTGGACGTCTTCAGGCTCCGTTCGTCCCGGAAGGAGGTGCTGCCAAACGTTTGGCGAGACTATGAAAATGATCTGAATGAATTGGTTCTCTTGGGACAGCGGGGCAAGATTGATGAGGCTCGGGGGCGTTTGGCTCAACGCGTTGCCGAAGTTTTTCAAGAGACAGCCGATGTTTCGATGCGACCGGCGCCGTTCGAAGTTCGTGTTGACAACGCAGCAGATGATCATGCCACCGTGCTGCACATTCAAGGTGAAGGAACAATCGGCTTTCTGTACGAACTCTCCAACGCTCTGACGCTCAGCGGGATGAGCATCGAGCAGGTGATGATTCGGACGGAGGACCATCGAGCATTTGACACGTTGCTCGTGACAGAGATCCACACGGGCGAAAAAATTACCGATGCCAGCCGGCTTCAGGAGTTGCAGGCTGCAGTCGTGCTCATTAAGCAGTTCACGCATTTGCTTCCCGCCGCCGCGAATCCCCGCGCCGCACTGCTTCACTTTCGGGCGTTTCTTCGCGATTTTTTTCATCGACCGGATTGGCTGGACCAGCTGTCGTCACTCGATCGTCCCGAAGTGTTGTCCGCACTGGCGCAGATGCTCGGCATGAGCGATTTTCTCTGGGAAGATTTTTTGCGACGCCAGTACGCTAGTCTTTTTCCCGTGCTCCACGACATCTCAGGACTGAGGCAGGTCTACTCACGAGAGTATCTGCAGGGCGAGTTGTCTCGAGTGCTGGGGTCTGCCCATGCGCCCGATGCGCGTCGACGATTGCTGAACGAATTCAAGGATCGGGAACTGTTTCGAATCAACATGCGGTACATCCTCGGATATTGTCCTGAGGTTGAATCGTTTGGGCACGAGATGACGGATCTGGCCGAGGTCGTCATTGTTGCTGCCGTGACATTTTGTCGGACTGAGCTCGAGTCTCGTTTTGGATCTCCACAAATGGGGGACGGACGGGAATCGACGCTGGTGCTCTGTGCTCTGGGTAAGTGTGGTGGACGGGAGATGGGGTTTGCATCCGACATCGAGCTGATGTTTGTCTACTCCGCTGACGGAACAACGACGAGTGAGACAAGAGAATCGAATCTCGAGTCGATAGCTAATGCCAGCTTTTTTGCGAAGCTCGTGGAGAGTGTGTGCCAAGCGATTGACTCCCGAAAGGAAGGCGTGTTTCGGATCGATCTTCGCCTCAGACCCTATGGCCGTACCGGGAGTCTGGGCGTCTCCTTTGAGGCCTTTCGAAATTACTTTCAAGCGGATGGTCCCGCTTGGCCCTATGAACGCCAAGCTTTGGTAAAGCTCCGTTCGATTGGCGGAGATGAAGAACTCGCCAGCCGATTGACAACGCTTCGCAATGAACTGGTCTACAACGGGAATCCCGTCGATTTTTTGGCCATTCGCGCCATGCGGGAACGCCAGTTGCGGCAACTCGTCGGTGCCACGGAATTCCATGCGAAACTCAGCCCGGGCGGGCTTGTTGATCTGGAATACCTGGTCCAGGCATTGCAAATGGACCGGGGTGACATGTACGACGTCTTGCGAACAACGAACACCCGACAGGCGATTGATGCCCTGTTCAGTGTCGGTCTCTTGTCGCGTGCCGATCATGAGCGATTGAGGGATGCCTATCACTTCCTGCGTCGGGTCATCGATGCGATGCGCATGGTCCGAGGCGCATCGCGTGATCTGTCCGTGCCGCCGCAATCATCCACCGATTTCGAATCGCTTGCCCGCCGATTGGGATACGGCGTTCCAATCAGTCGCCTGCACGAGGATGTGACTCGACACTCGCAGGTGGTTATGGAACTTGTTCGCCTGTACTCCAAAAACCGTAAGTAAGGGATGTGAGGACCACTGGCCGTATCCCCGTTTCGCTGCGCATCGATTGGCATTGGTGGTAACGGCTATTTGCGATAAATTGCGAGGGAGTGATCTTGAAGCCGTTGGACAAGGTCCCACGAATCCGCAAGGTGAGGACTCTGGGGATCAGTGATGCAGGATGTCACACGGATGCGGAGATCCGCAACACGATTTTAACGGAGAGTAACGGAATCCATGGAAGAAATCCAAACTTTGCCGCTGCCCGGTTGTCGGGAGCCCTTGAGCTCCTTCAGCCACTTGTTGGGTGCGGTTGTGTTCACCGTTTTGGCTGCCATTCTGGTGCGTCGTGGTCGCGGGGACTGGGTCCGAATGACAAGTCTGGTGGTGATGGCGAGTTGCTCTGTCCTTCTCCTCAGTTTGAGTGGCATCTACCACCTGTTTTGGCCGGGTCCGATGCGCGCCATCATGGTCCGTGCCGATGTTTCGGCAATTTTCCTGCTGATCGCCGGATGCATGACACCCATTCACGCAATTTTGTTTCAAGGAGTGTCGCGCTGGTTGCCGCTCGTCCTGATTTGGATGATTGCCGCGCTCGGAATCGTGTTGCGATTGATCTTCTATGAATGGGTCAACGGGTCGGTTGGTATCGCGATTTTTCTGCTTTACGGATGGGGTTGTGCCAGTACTGCGATTGTGCTCTGGCGTCGATTTGGATGGACCTTCATCCAGCCGGCTGTGATGGCGGGATTGGCATATACGCTGGGAGCAATTGTTCTGCTGAATCATGCCCCGACCCTCGTGGTCGGTGTGATTGGTCCACACGAATTATGGCACGTGGCCGTGTTGAGCGGCCTCGCCCTCCATTGGCGGTTCGTCTTTCAATTTGCCGCCGGTCTGAAGATAGTTCCATAACCAGCGTCGTTCATGGGCCTGCGGCGTTGTTCAGATTCCGCAGTGACGCACAAAAGTCGGCGCGGATTACTCATCGTTTTCGACGGTGCTTTGCCGCAATGAGCGGCCGACTTCGAGTCGCCGTGTCGCATTTTTTGAGCGGAATACCAAATACTTGGCTGAGATTTTGAGGATTGTCCCCTGCACGTCCGCAACGGCGAATGTGTCTCCCTCATGCAGTTCCGTGCTCTTGCTTTTGGAGCGATTGTAGAACTGTGCGAGCCATTTCCCTTCCTTGGCAAATGTGGTTGTCAGCAGGGTGAGCGTCGCGGGATCCTCTTGGATCTCCAGTGTGAGTTCCAGAGTTGTAGATTGCGGTGGCATTCCGTCGTCGGTGACAGTGATCCCGACAACGGTGGGTCCGAGAGGCGTCGATTTGTCAGGATTCCACAGCAGTTCACCCGTGGCGGCATTGATGGACCAGCCGGCGGAAGGGTTGCCGCCGAGTTTCCAACTCAGTTTGTTCAACGCGGTCTCACGATCCGCAGCGGCCGGCGTGAACTGCCATTGTTGACCGAGAAAGACAGGTGGTGGCGTCAACTCGCTGAACATCGGTGGAGTGTTGGGGTCGTTCAGTGAAATCGTCAACGATTCACTCAGCTTGCCACCAATGGCATTCGGATGACGCACCTCAAAGGCGACCGAGTACTTGCCCGTCGGTTGTCCCGCTTCCGGTTTCCACGTCAACTTACCTGTCGCCGCATCGAGATGCATCCCCTTAAGCGGAGTTCCGAGAAGCACAAATTCGGGTCGGCCCTTGGTGGAATCATAGCCCATCGCTGCGACTGTGAATTCGAAAGGCTTGTTGCCACGGAGGTGGTTCTTTTCTCCAAGCGGACCGAATTTCAGCTGGTACTCGATCGGAGGTGCTGGTTTCAGAAAGATGTTTTGTGAGAGCAACTCGAGAAAATCTTCGTTGGTTCTTGATGGGATCGAGGTGCTCCGTGGAGTCAGTTCAATGGTCGTTCCCTCCGGATGATCGCCTGCCGGCGTTCGGTCGATGCCACGTACCACTGTCCATGTCGATTCCTCCGCCGCAATCACGGTCAGGTATTCGTTTTGGATTCGGATTCGAAATCCGAGTTGCTGCGGGAAGCCTTCCGAACGGTCGACCTTCAAAGTGGTTCCCTCAGCGGACAGCTCTTCGGTCAGGTGCGTTTGGGGAAAGAGTGAGCGACGTTGTGGCGCGTCGAGTAACGCAAGTCCCTCCGCTTCCAGCGTGATCTGAAACAACGCCGTTCCCTCGGAATCTCGGCTCTGAATCCGCAGTGACGTCACTCGATGGAGTAAATCGGTACTGTAGAAGCGGTCGAGAAAGTTGCAGAGTTGTTCGAAACGGACACCGGCTTCAATTTTTACCATGACCGATATGTACACCGAGCCCTTGAGAGTCCGACGATCGGGGGAAACCTTCAGATCTTCAAAACCGCAGCCCTGCGCCAGATCGGTGAGCCAGCCCAAATACAGCCGTTGGGCATTTAACGCATCCGGTCGCTGTTTTGACTTCACCAGATCCGGTGGGAGGCTTCGCGATCGCCATTCCTGATGTTGCTTTTTCGCGTGTGCCAGATGCAGCAGCAGATCTTCCTTTTGAGCGGTCAACGTTTTCCATTTGAGGAGCTCTGCTCGTTTGCTCTGAATCGGTCCAAACACGACCCTGCTGAGCCCAGTGCTGCCGAGCCAGATGACGATTACTGTCACCAGTCCAACGATCAGGAATAGCTCGCGCCGTTGCATGAAAAAGTCACTCGTTTTTCCCGGCTGTGCGTTCCGCAAATGACTGGTTCTCAAGGATGCTTCGTTGATTGTGGTTGACTCGGCACGATCAATTCCGCTTCCAATTGAAATCGATTGGGATAATCAGGATCACTGTTGGACTGTGTCAACTCGCGGGGTTTGATGTGGTAGGTTTTCGTGTCGGAAACGCGTTGTGCCAACTGCTCCCAGTCACTTCGATTTCGGGCGTTGCCGGCGGCATTCAATTTCGCGCGCGCGTCTCCGATGATCGCCTCGAATTTGTAGTCGGAGACGTACAGTTGTTCGGTTCCCTGCATGAATTCATACAAGTCTCCAATCTGGGTGAGTTGGTTTACGTCGCGCACGGACCAGTCTTCGATGATCTTGACCGATTCGAGAGATAACTTGCCTGCCGCGAGGATTCGGCTGTGTTCCTCATCTCGGCTTCTTTCTTTTTTGATGCCCGCGTCTAAGCTTGCGAGGCTCATCTGTAGAATCGCGGTTCCCAGTGCTGCGATCAAGAGCGCGGCGGCAGATCCGACCGCAATTTGCCATTTTCGCGGATCTCGTTGCGGCGTGGTCTGATGGGGATGCAGCAAGTCAAACGCCGGTGTTTTGCCGTTGCAGTGACTCAACACAAGACCGAGCGGATGACCGAACTGCCAGAAATCGGGGTACTTTGAAATGTCGCCAATCAAACGCGAAGCGGCGTGGGGCTCGAGGCGTTCGACGGGGCAGTTCCACTGCCTGCGCAATGCTTCGTCAAGACCAGGCCACTCACGATCGTCACCGAGTAACCAGATTCGGTCAAGTTTTCCGTGGTTCAACCACGGCTGTGCAGGAACGAGTATGCGTGACACATCGGCTGCGGCCTTTGCAGCAATCGGTTGCCCATCAGCATTGCGTTGAGGCCGCACCACGTGAGCCATCAGTGTTTGGTGATCTCCCATCAGCACCACTTCCAACCGGTTCTGTGTCCGATGGATCAGCAGACCGCGGTGTCCCGCCGGCAGTTGCAGTGCGGCTTCTTCGAGGGCCACCAATTCTGTCAGCGCAAACGAACTGACGGTCAAGGAGATCAATTCGATGTTCGCCTCCGCGAGGGCGCTGCGCATGGCATCAACCAGTGGCCGCGGCGCACTGGCCAACAGCACCTCCTTCTGCAGAGAACCGATTCGACGGGGAAGTGGCAAATAGTCCAGCAGCAATTGATCGAGAGGAGTCGTCGAACGAGACGCGGCTTGAAACGAAACCAGCAGCGGTATTTCCTCCTCCGGAGCATCCGGCAACTCCAGATTCCTCAAGATCAGATCTTCTCGAGGGAGCGAAACAATGGCCTGTTTTGCCGTGACACCGTATCGTCGCAAACCTTCCTTGAGCCAGCCGGGTTCTGATCTTTCCGGTACAGCCAACGTGAATCCCTGCGATCCGTAAAGGCCTGCTTCTGTTGAGCTACAGATCACTTGCAGTTGTTTTCGTTCCCAATGTATCGCTAACAGTTCCGACATTTGTTGCCTCGATTGAGTTCTCAACAAGCGATGTCTGCGAAATTCGATTCACAGTCAGAACAATAAAACAAACCGGCCAATATGGAAATGCCGCGCTGCGATCGGCTCTTCTCGGAACGCCTCTGCAAGTCGAATTTTAGTGGGCATTCCGTGAAAGTCGTCTGTGTCCATCGCGATTCTCCGCCGACAGTGTAGTCTTTCATTGGCAAGATTGTTTGGCTGTGTTTGTCGTGCCGGAATCAAAATCTTGTCGCGAGATCGAGCGGCCGCATCTGTAAGGACGCGATTTGTCATGGCTTCGTTCAATTTAAATCTGCCGGTGCTGCAGAATTGGGATTGTCACAACTGTGGCGGCTGTTGCAAGCAGCACTTGATCGAGATCACCGATGTCGAGCGTAATCGGATTGTCAATCAGGGCTGGACCGCTCTTGATGGGATTGTTCAGGGCAAGTCCGTCGTCGAAAAGATGGGCGGTTGGTTCCGTCGTCCCCGCTGGCGACTGGCCCACCAAGCAGATGGCGGATGTGTCTTCCTTGACGACCGCGGACTCTGCCGGATTCACGCCAAGTTTGGCGAAGCCGCCAAGCCATTGGCTTGCCGCATTTACCCCTTTGCCTTTCATCCGGAGGGTCAGACGGTGGCTGTCAGTCTGCGATTCAGTTGTCCTTCGGTTGTCAAAAATCTTGGTCGGACGATGTTTCAGCAGCAGTCGGAAATTCGCCGATTGGCGACGTCGGTCGTCCCGCAGGAGTTGGAAAAAGGTCTGGCTCCTCAAATCAATCCTTCGGAACGACTTGGCTGGCAAGAATTTCGTTGGTTTGTTGCGGCACTCGGTGAAACCCTGTCGGATACGGCGGTGCCGCTCGTTGTCAGGCTCCGACGCGCCCTGCATTGGACGGAACTTGTCGGGCAGGCAAAGTTCCATAAATTGCAGGGTCATCGACTGCGAGAGTTTCTGGGACTCGTCCAAGAATCTGCTCACGCCGACATTCCTGAGTTGCCAGAGCTGGACCAGGAACCGACCCCTTTGGGGCGGCTCTATTTTCGATTGCTCGTCGCCCAGTATTCGCGCAAGGACACATCCGCGGATCTGACAACCGGCCTCCTCGGTCGCTGGAAGCTGTTGCAGGCAATCTGGAAGTTCTCGCGAGGCAAGGGGAATATTCCTCCATTGCAGGAGGCCTTCCGTTCTGTTCCGTTTGCTGCTCTGGAAATGCCCTATGGCCCGATCAACGGGGAGCAGGATGAGATTTTGACACGTTATTTGAGAGTCAAGGTGCAAGCGCTCCACTTTTGTGGTGCGGCTTACTACGACGTGCCATTTGTGGAAGGCTTCCAAAGTTTGGCGTTGGTTGTCCCCGTGACGCTCTGGATTGCGCGTTGGCTTGCCGCCGGGTCAGGCCGGAGTGGCTGGACGACGGAGGATATCATTCAGGCACTTTCGATTGCCGATCACCATCACGGGTATTCCCCGGCACTGGGGCAGTCTGCCGCGCGGCGCCGTGTCCAAATGCTGGCCGATTCCGGCGATCTGCCTCGATTAGTGTCATGGTATTTGAGATAGCGACCGGCCGTTTTGCGCAGGAACGCTGGTCATGGCCGATGTCGTCTCGAGCCCAATTTTCAAAATACCGTTCCCACACGGCTGTCGTTGCCGAGCAGCACGCGGACTGGCGTGTCTGGTTTGCTGTACCTCGTTTTCAGATAGCCCAGAGCGATTGTCTGGCCGGTTGCCGTTGAAAGCGGGCTGACGGATGTGATGAGACCCGCATCGTCGTCGGTGTCGACGGCAAGGATTCGGATCCCCGGTGTCGGCTTTGCGCCGGTGTCGAATCGGAGGCGACGGAGTTCACGATTGGTGTGGCCCATCGCGTCGAGTCTGGCAATCGGTTCCTGACCAAGATAGCAACCCTTGGTGAACGAGATACATTGCGCCGTCCGAGCCACCTCTTGCGCCAGATTCTCGTCCGTGATGTCGATTCCGTACTGAGGGAACCCGGCAGCGATGCGGAGCGATTCAAACAGTTCACTCGTTCCACCAACGCAACCAACGGCGAGCAGACTACGTTTCACGGTTTCCACACCGGACCGTGGCACAGAGATCAGAAATTCCAGCGGGCCGAAGAGATCGATTCGACGGATGTCGAACGGCTGGCCGAAGGACTCGCGCGCGACATGGCCGCACGGTGGTAGTCCTTCGTCAAGCATCAGTAACTGCGCCGCGTCAGGACCGGTGACGAACAACGCGCCGCGGTCAGCGGAGTGATCGACGAACTGCACGTCCTCGCGTATGAGATAGCGATCGAGGTGCGAAATGATCGCCTTCCCCTGACCCGCCACCGTGTCGAGCCACAGCGATGTCGCGGTTGCGAACACGAAAACGTGGCCGACGACTTTGCCCTTGATGTTCGTCAAGAACCCTTCGCAGCCCTGGCCGGGCGTCAAGCGTTTGATGTCGTTCGTACAGAAGCCGTGTAGAAACTTGGCTCGATCCTCGCCCTTTAATTCGATCTGCGTCCGGTCGTTCAGGCCGAAGACTAACACGGCGTCGCGTGCTTGCGAGAAGTGATCGTGCGGTGAAATCGTGGACCGTGGTTGTGTGTCGTGACTCATGCAATGGCGTGCCTTGAGAGAGAGAGCATCATCGGTCTGATGATTGTCGCTGACGGAGAGGCACCGAGCAACAGGGGGGAGCAGGTTTATGGCCTGCCCCACTGTGAAAACTGGAGCTGGCATCTTAGGTCGAAAATGTCGGAGCGATTGTTGCCGAATATCCGATGATCGAGCATCGCGTGGCTGTTCAGAGATCTGTTCCATCCGCTGACCAGATCGTTCAGCCTGCCGTTATTGCGGTTGCCAACGTCGAGATCGGCTGCCTGTTAAGAACCGACCGCCTAGCAAACGGTCGCTGTCGTAAATCAAAGGCCTGAGGCGGACCATGCGATCCGGGCCATATGGCTGCTTCCACTTGCCGCGGCGCACGTTGCCGAGGATCGGTATCTGAGTCGCGTCAGTCCGCACCGTCTTGTCGGTCTTCGTCGCCATCCTGCGCGTCGAGGTTCGGCGGTGTCAGAGCCATTGCGATCAGCAATAACAGGCCAAACCAACAGCCAGAGAAAGTCGCGTGGATTCGTCCATGCAGGCACAACGACGGTTTCGGCAAGACGCGATCGCCATTCGAGGAGCCAGCGGAAAGGCGAGTTGGACTTAAAATGACGTGTTGAGCGGGAGCGGCATTCTATATTTGCTGGGCCAATCGCAGGCAATGCGCGCGTTCGGGTTATCCGAAAAGCGAAAGCCGTCGACGCATCGACTGGTGCCCTGACAACGGACGTGAACGTGGGAGTCCGATAACAACGGCAGTTTCGTGACTGAGGCATCGCAAGATAACGCGATTCGAGCTCTGAAGCGTGTCGCTTGCGCGACGACGCACCTTCAAAGAATACTGCGAGGACGGGCCTCTTGGCCCGTCCTCGGTTATTGGCATCGTCATTTCTGGTCCCTTTGTTTTCGTCTCGCTCTGCGGGACGAGAGCCTGAACTCCTGTCAGGTCTCTGTCGACGAATTCGAATCGCTTCCGGTCCCCTTAGATCATGATTCGCAAGACTCGCGGCGCTTCGCCTGAGCGAACGGGCCTTCTCGCCATTTCTATGACCTTGGGGTCAATTGACAGTCGCAGGGCCTTTGCTAGGGCAGTGTCATCGTCGGAATCACTGCCAATCAGGGTGTGGACTTTCACGTCTGGCGTGACTCCTTCACCTGACATCTCACGACCCTCGGGGCTATAAAATTTGGCTGTCGTCAATCGCAAGCCAGCCGCTGCAGACTGCAATGGGAACAGCGTTTGGACGGTCCCTTTTCCATAGGATCTTTCGCCAACAATAATCCCTCGGCCGTTCTCTTGAATTGCCGCCGCCAAAATTTCGCTAGCGCTAGCGCTGTTGCGGTCGATCAGCACCACCAGCGGCATGCGCCAGGTATGCTCGTAGTGCGCCGCCTCCTTCGTGTTGTCGGACGTTGTTCGGCCCTTCGTGGAGACGATCGTGCCCGACGGCAGGAACAGATCCGAAATCGAAATGGCTGCGGTCAGCAGGCCGCCCGGATTGCCCCGCAGGTCGAGGATTAACGAGGCCATTCCCTGTCTGTGAAGCGACATCAATGCTTCCTCAAGTTCGCCCACAGAAGCGTCGCTGAATTGTTCCAGTTGGATATAACCCACCTTGTTCGTGTGATCCTCCATGCGGGCCGCCACACTGTGGATGGTGATCTGGCGACGAACCAGCGTCACTGCTCCGTGTCGTCCTTCTCGTAACAGAGTGAGTTTCAAGGGGGTTCCCGGCGGGCCAGGGATGTAGTCGATCGCTTGGCTGAGTTCGAGACCGCTCACCGATTGACGATCCACAGCGGTAATAATGTCCCCGCGTTTCAGAGAGACATCCGCCGCCGGGCCACCCGACAAGACCTTCGTCACTCTCATTCCCAAATCATGTGTTTCGACCTCGATGCCGATCCCCACGACGCTCTCTCGCATTCCCATACTTGGCCCCCCCGCTTTTTCCGGGGGAATCAGCATCGAAAACTGATCCAGTGTGTCGAGTTCGGCATGAACGAATTCGAGTCCGACTGTTCCGGGTTGAACTCGGACGGCTTGGCCGAACAATTGTTGAGTTCGATGCAGAACGGAGACCGCATCTGGGAGGTCCTCGACGTCTAGGTCCTGCCTCATCTGAGCCAACGCGTCCTGCAATTGTTCCACGTCTCGTTCATCGGCCTGCAATCGAGTGGCCTGGTGAAAGGCCGAAGTGTCCAACGCCAGCATCAGATGATTCAACGCATTGTCGATTCGCTGAGAATAGGAGGTGGGTTGAATGTGACGAGCATCAATCAATTGCGCCACCTCGACAAACAGCGACTGAGCAGATTGTTTGGTCAGTTGATTCAGCAGTCGGATGGTCCGTGGGTCCCTGTAACGCCGTTCTATGTTATCGTGTACGGATCGGATCGGTGCCGGTTTCCGAACGGGTTCAACAAGAGTGCGGGGTTGCTGCTTTAGGGCATTGTCTAAGGGCGTTGCATGCGGAGCACTCTGGTGCTCTGACGCAGGAACGTTTCCAGATAGGGCAGGCAGATTTTCCAGGTCCTCTCGTCGCGTTCGCATCTGTTGAGGCTCGTGATTAGAGCCCGGAATGCGAAACGAACGTTCGTCGAGCATCCGCTCGCGGATCAACCGTGTTTTGAACGAGGAAATGTTTTCTCGATCCTGTGGACCGTTTTGAACGGCCAAACGGTCACGCAGAAAACCAATTGGCGCAGCGCCGAATTCGGCACGTTCGCAAGTACGACAACCGCTCAATTCTTGAGCGTTTGCAACGGTGGTGGCAATTACGAGAACAATTGCCAGCCGAAAAATATTTTCCAATGGTCGGTCAACATGAGACATGATTCGGTTCCTTCCTGAGATTGCCGCGTCGAGCAACTCCGACGCGAAGAGTCTCTGCCGGACATGATTTGCAGTTTCTGAAAA
>Ga0315283_10002298_pt1 | contig 15910 bp, 13 predicted proteins | sample YL17G09_0_MG_FD_204541 | JGI IMG/M metagenome (GOLD analysis project Ga0315283, IMG submission 204541) | Sediment microbial communities from Yellowstone Lake, YNP, Wyoming, USA - YL17G09_0 | ecosystem: Environmental > Aquatic > Freshwater > Lake > Sediment | place: USA: Wyoming | collected... | reverse complement strand
GTGGCTTGCAGCATGCGATCTGCCAGCGTCGATTTGCCGTGGTCAATATGAGCGATAATGCAGAAGTTGCGTATCTGTTGCTGATCCATCGGTTACGTCAAGCTCCAAACGCGATCCACCAGTATGTTGAGGTCCCTCGGAGTGAATTATACCCGACCTGGCACGTTTCGGGAAACGACAGACACAAAGGCGGCGCTCACCGGCATTCGCCAGAGCACCGCCTCTTGAAAAAGCACATCATGTGGGCCAAGCGTCATCAACTTGGCCGTACCAGATCAGCCGAGTTGTTGCTCCAGTTTTGCGCGACTCACCACGGTGATGCGCGCCCGCCCCAGGCGCACGCCGCCCGATGCTTGCAGACCGGCCAGACAGCGCGCCACCACCTCACGGGTTGTGCCCACCTCAGCCGCCAGATCCGCCTGGGTGAGGCGCACCAGGTCGCCATCCTTCTTGGTGTTTTCGAGCAGCAACAGCGCGACCCGCTCGCCGACCTTTCGGAAGGACAGGTGCTCGACCAAGTTGCTGAAATGCGACATGCATTGGACGGCAGCCTGCCATCCGGATTGGCACAATACCGGATCGGCATGTGCCAACACCTGATAGTCCGCCCGTGAGAGCACCAGCACCTCGCCGGGCGTCATCCCAATCACGTCGGCGAGGCTATTGTCGGCCATCGTCAGCACACAAACGCCGCCGCAGCCCTCAGGGGTCAGGTTGCACAACACCTGCCGTCGCCCGCGTTCGGCCGTCTTGCTGAGCTGCAAGCTGCCGGAGATCGGAAAAAGGACCACCCCGCCCGCTTCGCCCTCTTCAAACAGCCGTTCTTCGGGTTCGAACTGCCTGACTGTCCCTTTCTCGGCCAAAGCGACTCGACTCGCTTCAGTGCAGGCCGACAAGACGGCGTTGGCTGGGTCGCTCTGTGATGTTTCTGTCTTTACGCGCATGGATTCTCTCCTCGGCCCCCGGCATACCGCTCGGGCACTGTGAAGTATAGCGCCAAGAAGGAATTGCGTCAAGAACTTAAGTGCGCCAAGTTACAGTTTGGCACGGAAGTACTCGATGGTCCGCTCCAACCCACCCTCCACCGCAACCTGTGGCTCCCAGCCCAGGATCGTGCGTGCGCGCGTGATATCGGGTTTCCGCACGCGCGGATCGTCCACCGGCAGCGGCCTGAATGCGATGCCGGCTGCATTGCCAGTCAGTCGGTTGATGATCTGGGCAAACGCCAGGATCGTCAGTTCCGCCGGGTTGCCGACGTTCACGGGATCGGTCTCGCTCGAAAGAAGCAGCCGCACCATCCCATCCACCAGATCGGACACGAAGCAGAAAGAGCGCGTTTGGCTGCCGTCGCCGTACACCGTCAGCGGCTCTCCACGCAGCGCCTGACCGATGAAGTTGGGCACGACCCGCCCGTCACTGAGCCGCATGCGCGGCCCATAGGTGTTGAAGATGCGGATGATACGCGTATCGACCCCATGAACCCTGTGATACGCCATGGTGATCGCTTCCGAGAAACGCTTCGCCTCGTCATACACTCCGCGCACGCCGATGGGATTCACATTGCCCCAGTAAGTCTCCGGCTGGGGATGGATCAGCGGGTCGCCGTACACCTCCGACGTCGAGGCGATGAGATAGCGCGCGCGTTTGGCCAGTGCCAGGCCTAACGTGTTGTGTGTGCCGAGCGAACCGACCTTGAGGATGGGAATCGGGATGCGCGCGAAATCCACCGGGCTTGCTGGAGAGGCCAGGTTCATGACCGCGTCCAACGCGCCGGGGACATAGATGTACTCCGTCACATCGTGGAAGATGAACTTGAAACGTCGGTTGCCGGCCAGATGTGCGATGTTGTCTGTGGAGCCGGTGACCAGGTTATCCATCGCGATCACGTCATGGCCGTTGCTCAACAACCGATCGCAGAGGTGCGAGCCGACAAAGCCGGCGCCGCCGGTCACAAGAATGCGCATGATACCTCCGTATTGCGTACTACGTGATGGGTGAAACGTCAAACGTCAAACGTGAATCGTCACGCTCGCCTGCTGATTTGTCAATTCGCCGATTCGCCGATTCGTTGATTCGCTGATTCGCTGATTCGTTGATTCGCTGATTCGCTGATTCGTTGATTCGTTGATTCGCTCAGCCTCTGTAGCAGACCCAGCGTCAACATGAACAGCGCCATCAGATCGATCAGGAACAACGAATTGTCGATCAGGCCGTGAGCAACGGTGGCTGCCAGCCCGCCCAGCAGGCCGAGGGCCAGGGGCCAGACGGCGTCGCCTCCGCTGCGTAACAGCCGCCAGCCGCGCGCCAGCCCGCCGATCATCGCCCAAGCTCCGGCCAGGACACCCAGAACCCCCAATCGCGTCGCGAGATCGAGGATGAGATTGTGCGGGTGGCTGAGATTCAACTCCTGCCATGCGCTCGGCAACACATAGCGCGTGCGATAGGCATAGAGGAAGTTGTCCGGCCCGACCCCCAGCGCCGGGTGATCCAGCGCCATGCGCCATGCGCCTTGCCACAGCTTGATCCGGAAGAACCCCGTGCCGCTGGTCAGATTGGTGAGATCGGCGAAGCGCGGCGTACGTGTCAATGCGAGAAGGCCCAGCAGACCGCCAAAGAACAACGCGGCAAGCGACCAAATCGGCCAGCGTTTGCGGCTGCGCCACGCACCGGCAAGCAACACCGTCGCCACCCCTGCAGGTAAACCGAGCAACACAGCGCCTTTGCTGTAGGTAAACACGCAGGCCGCCGCCATGAGGAGAGTCGACAGCGCGTAGAAGATCCGTTCGATGGATCGCCGAACGCGAAACGCGCCGAACGCCGCCAGCGCCAGCCCGAGCGGCACAACGCGATCCAGCACCAACGCCAGGTTGTTGGGCGAACCGTAGAACGCCCGCACACGGCCCACGCCCTCCACATCGATCCGACCCTGGCCGGTGGCGAACTGCCAGAGGGCAATCAGGCTGACGAAGCTCATGCCTAGAAGCAGGCCGATGACCAGCGGTCGTGCGGAGAAGGCCCGGCCTTTCGGCCACCGCGCGCGCGTGATGAGTGCGTAGAACAGCGCCCCAGTCAAGAACACGGTGCGGAATTCGCGCACGGCCACATTCGATCGCTCGGCTGCCAACGTCGCCGCCAGACCAACGACGAGAAGCGCGAGAACCGGCAAGTCGAGACCGTGTAACCAGAGGCGCAGTCGTCGCGGCGCAGTGTCCGCCGCCCAAGACACCAGACAGCGCGCCAGCGCGGCCGCGATGGCCAGCCACAGCAGGAGCTCGTACAGACTGAACTCCAGCCCGACCAATGCCTTCGGACGAGGCCAGAGAGGGATGGTGAACGCGATGAGCGGCAGAGAGATGTCGGGCCGGATGAAAAACATGAGACTGAGCGCAGCCAACGCGGCAAGATCAAGCATCGGCCAGCGGGATAGACCGAGCACGAGCGCGAGCAGCGCCGCAACACCCCACCATGCCGCATCCGGCCCTCGCGCGCTCGCATCCAGGCGCACCGCCAGCCAACGCGCGCCCCGTTTGAGCTCCGGCCGCGTCAGAATGATACATACCACGACCACGAGCGCGGTTGTCAGGGCCAGGATCCGCCAGTCCGGCAGCCTGGAAGCGCCCACCGTGCCATCCGCCACCCGGATGCCCCTCAGCGCCCACTGCCCCCACCCGCCGCGCGTTTCCAGGCGCACCTGGTGCCGCCCAAGCGCGAGGCCCTCCGCCAGCGGAATCAGCCGCTCTTCGCCCAGTGGATCGTAGAGCACAAGATAGCTCGCGCCCGATTCGTCGCGTGGCAACGCGTTGGCCGGCTGGCCGTCGACGCTCGCCAGATAGTACGCCCAATACGGCCCACCCTGGACGCGCACTGCAGTCTCGGTTCCGACAAAGTCATAGGTGAGCGCATCGCCATCGGCGCTGGGATCGGCGGCAGCAGGCGTGACGCGCCAACCGGGATCGTAGCGAATGGCAGGGTGATTCGGCGCGTGATCGCCAGGGGGCAGCACGGCTGGCCGATTTGCCGCTGCGGCCAATGCATCCGCCACCGGTCGAGCGCCTCCGTCCTTCGCACAGAGGGCAAAGCCGCGCCACGGATCGTCCGGCGCAAGCTGGGGACAGGCTGCGGGCCAGAAGAGCGGTCCAAGCCACGGCCAACGCGTTGCGGCCAACTCGATCGCCTGACTTGTGTGGCGGGCCTGCGTGGCCTCGTCGACCTGCCCCCACGGCGAAGGCCGCCCGGTCCAGTCCGCCGACAACGCGTCCCAACCGAACGCCGTCGCCCACAGGCGCTTGGCGCCATCGCCGTGCAGGACCATCACATCGCGCAACAATGTCGCGCGCCCGAAGTTCAAAGCGCCGGGGCTGGCGGGCGCATCCGGCGGCGCGGAGAATCCGTAGGGCTGCGCCGCCGCGACATCGAACCACGGCCGCGCGCCCCGCGCGTAGAGCGCTTCGAGGAAGGCAATATCGCTCAGGTTGGCGCCGCCCAGCTCGGTATTCGGCGCCAGGGCAGCCAGCACGATTTGCGCGTCGGCATCGGCCGAGCGGATCTGCACGGCAGCCTCGCGCAGCAGGCCCAGGTAGTCGGCGGGGTCGACGGGACGCGCGCCCCAGTGCGGCGCGATGTTCGGCTGATGCCACACCTGGTAGAAGCGCACTTGATCGCCGTAGCGACGCGCCACTGCGACGGCAAACGCGCCGAAGTCAGCCCGCTCCTGCGGCGGCGCCAACGGATTGGCCGCGTCGTCGGGCCGCCGCGCCCACGCGGGAGAGCCGTTCAGCACAACGACCGGCGTGAGACGAGGCTGCGCGCGCAGCAACTCGAAGACCCGGTCGAGATGCTCCCACTTAACTTGCCCACGCGCCGGCTCGATCTCGTCCCAGGGCAGCACAAACCGCACCCAGCGCGCGCCAGCCTGGTCGAGGCGCGCCAATATGCCTGCCAGATCCGAATCGGCCAGCTCGCTGGCGCTCAGATCGACGCCGATGGCGCCCGCCAGTTCGCTATCTGCCGCCGAGACATCGCGGCGAAGCGGGGAACGCTGTGCAAGAAACGCCAACAGCGCGGCGATGAATAGCATCACCCCGAGACAGTTCAGGCCCAGGAGCAGGGCGCGCCGGCGCCGCGTCGAAGTCGAGATCATGTGCGCAATAGTACCACGAGCAAACGTGTCATGCAACGCGCCGGAGGTACGCCAATTGCTCCTTTCTCGCGCCGGTAGTATACTGGGTTCCGAGTGTCGGTTCGTTGGAGTAGCCGACCGTTCTGGCATCCTGATTCCCGGGAGATCGCGCTTTCTGGGTGCTCGCCAACCCGCAACGGCCAGGAGGGATCCGATGAATGCTCGCGAACGCGTCCGCCTCGCCCTGACCTGCCAACGCCCCGACCGGATTCCCATCGCACTGGCGTTTTGGGAAGAGTCGTTTCCGGCGATTTTGCCCCAAACGCCCGGGGATTTCTTCGGGCTGGATGTCCGCTTCGTCCAGTTCAAGCCACCGGCCGAACAAAACGACTTCCTGGGCTACCTGCGCGGTCTGCCGCCGGATGTCCACGTGGGTGACATGGCGCAGTTGGCAACCTATCACGAGTGGGACTATCATCCGGAACGCGGCCCCGACGGCCCATTGAGCGACCTTCACACGGCGGACGCGCTGGCTCGGTATGTTTTCCCAGATCTCACTCACCCTGATCGTTACGCGGGCCTGACCGAACAGGCGGAATCATACCATCAACGCGGCCTGGCGGTGGCAGGCTCGCCACCCCACCTCGGCGGCGAATTGTACGAGACAGCCTATCGACTGCGCGGCTTCCAGAACTTCATGGCCGATCTGGTGCTGCACAAGCCGCTGGCACGCTACCTGCTCGACCAGCTCACCACGCTCCTGATTCACAACACGCTGATCCTGACGCGCGCCGGGGTGGATATCCTGCTGCTCGATGACGATGTGGCAATGCCCACCGGTCTGACCATCGGCTTGCATACCTGGCGGGAGTTTTTCAGACCTCGCCTGGCTGATGTGATCCGGCTGGCGCGGCAGGTGAACCCTGACCTGCTCATCTTCTACCACAGCGACGGCGATTTCGCGGCCATCGTGCCCGATTTGGTCGAGGTGGGCATCAACGTCATCAACCCGCTCCAGCCTGATTGCATGGACGCGTCGGCGATCAAGCGACGGTGGGGCGACCGGCTGGCGCTGTGGGGGACGGTGGGCAGCGCCGGGCTGTGGGATCGCGGCCGCCCGGCGGACATCCGAGCGGAAGTCAAGCTGCGGATCGAGACGCTCGGGCCGGAGGGATTGCTGCTGTGTCCGGCCTACGATTTGGACTTCGCGCCGTTCGAAAACGTGGTCGCTTTCGTCGAAGCGACGCGCGAATTCGGCACCGGCTGAGCTTGCTGATGCGCGTCATACCCCAAGCGGCAATTATGGCATACACTCAACTGGTTTTGAATTCACTGCATTCTGGAGGACTTCTCTGCCCATGAACGGATCATCAACACCAACCCTCGGCATTCTGGTCGGCGGCGGACCTGCGCCCGGCATCAACGGCGTGATCCATTCGGCAACCATCGAAGCGATCAACAACGGCATGCAGGTGCTGGGCATTTACGACGGCTTCAAGAGCTTGATGGCGGGCAAAATCACCGCCACGCCCTTGACGATCAACGATGTGAGTCGCATCCACACCCAGGGCGGGTCGATCCTGCGCACCTCTCGCGCCAACCCGACGAAGTCGGAAGACGACCTGCGCATGTGCGTCAATGGGTTGCTCGATGCAGGCATCACCGCGCTCATCGGCATCGGCGGCGACGACACGGCTTACTCGGTGCGCCGCGTCACCGAGCAAGCGCACAAGATGGGTCTTGACCTGCGGTCGGTGCATGTGCCAAAGACCATCGACAACGATTTGCCGCTGCCGGAAGGCGTCCCGACGTTCGGCTATGAGACCGCACGCCATCTCGGCACAACTCTCGTGCTGAATCTGATGGAAGACGCGCTGACGAACCCTGGATGGTTCCTGGTCGTGTCAATGGGCCGTCAGGCAGGGCATCTGGCGTTGGGCATCGGCAAGAGCGCCGGCGCCACCGTGACGGTGGTCGCTGAGGAGTGGCGCGGGAAACCGATCCGCCTGCAACATGTCGTGGACATACTTGCGACGTCGATCATCCGCCGGCTGGCGGAAGGGAAGGGCTACGGCCTGGCGCTGGTCGCCGAGGGCATCGTCGAGCGGCTCGCAGACGAGGATCTCAAGAACGTCCACGGCGCCGAGGTCGATGAACATGGGCACATTCGCCTGGCCGAGATCAATTTCTCCGACATCCTGAAAAAGCGAGTGGCGGAGACCCTCAAAGAGGTCGGCGTAAAAATGCGCCTGGTGGACAAGGAAATCGGCTACGAGTTGCGCTGCGCACCGCCGATCGCTTTTGACATCGACTACACCATCAGCCTGGGCGAGGGCGCGGCCGACTTCCTGATGGCGGGCGGCAGCGGCGCGACGATCACCATCCAGAACAACCAGGTCGTGCCGGTGCCCTACGACGATTACGTCGATTCGAAGACGGGCCGCACACGACAGCGTATGGTCAACATCGACTCGTTCACCTATCAGTCGGCCTACAAGTTCATGATCCGCCTCAAGCCGGAACACGCGGAAGATCGCGCGTTCCTGACGCGTATGGCGGCTCACACCAAGCTCAACACCGATGCGTTCATCGAACGCTTCGGGTACCTGATCGGCATGGCGGAACGGCCGTACTGAGCATCCTGATCTCAGACCACGGCACAAGGAACCGGGCTGCTGCTATGAACCCGGTTCCTTGCATTCTCACAGGCCCGATTCCTCGAACACAGGCGCCAACAGGTTATCCACCGGGGCATAGTCGTCCGTGATGACGACCGAACGCCCGCTGGCCATGAAGTCGGCCAGCTTCGTGCCATCCCAAAGATGGTCGGCGATATCGACGCGGGGGGTCACGGCCGCGGCCGAGAGGTACTTCTCGCGGTCGATGGGCTTGTTGGCGCCGACAAGCACCCACGTGTTGCGCACGGTATCGCCGTAGTTCTCGATGACCGGGATCGCGGCGACGTAGGGGAACGTCTCGCCCAACGTGCGCGCCGTGCTGCGGGCAAACTCGCCCGACCGCCCATCGATGATGTTGAGCATGTAGATGCCGTCGGGCGACAGATGCGACCTGAGTTTGTCGTTGAATTCTTTGGTGGTCAGGTGATACGGCACTGAGAAGCCGTGGAAGGCATCGCCGAGGATCAAGTCGTAGACTTGGCCTGCCGGCATCTCATCGATCGCCTGACGGGCATCGATATTTATGCTGCGGATCGCGCCGTTGGGGTTGAGGCCCAGGTGTTCGGCGGCGACATTGGTCACTTCGGGATCGATCTCGATCACGTCGACCACACTACCTGGGTAGCGTGCTTCAACGTAGCGCGGAAACGTATAGCCGCCCCCGCCGATGAAGAGGGTGCGCGGCGCTTGGGCCGGCTGCTCGCGGGCCAGATACTCTGTCATCGCCGCATAGATGAACTCGTAGCCGTAGACGAGCCGTTGGGGGTTGGTGAGCGAGTTGTAGCTGTGCACCAGGTGATCGAGCACCAACACCTTCACCGGATCACCGCCCTGCACCTCGTCGTTGACCTTGATGCAGTAATAGTTCGTCTCTTTCAGGCAGTCGGTCGTGAGCTTGCCGCGGTTGATCAGCATGCCGACCGACACGATAACCACCGCGAGCAAGACCGCAGGCATCGTCCAGCGGCTCGAGCGTCCGCGCAGACGCCAATCGCCGAAGAGAAGCGCCAGCAGGAACAGCAGCAGGCTGACCCCCAGGATGATGGCGCGCGTGCCGAAGAGTGAAACCAAATAGAAGCCCGTGAGAAATGTCCCGACGATGCTTCCGGCGGTCGACACGGCGTAGATCTTGCCGACGATATCGCCGGAGCGGGAGAGATCACGCAGCGTCAGCTTGACGAGCATCGGCGAGATGGTGCCCAAAACAAAACTGGGTAGGAAGAAGATCGCGGCGGTGAGCAGCACGATACGCCCCATCAACGGGAGCATGGCTGGGCCCTTGTACGAGACGAACGCGCCGGCCGTGAGAAGTACACTCAGCGATGCCAGCCCGCTGAGAAAAAACAGGACGCCCAGTGCCCGGCGCGATGCGTAGCGATCGGCCAGCTTCCCGCCCAGGAAGTTGCCCAGGCTGATCCCCGCCAAGACGACGCCGATGATGCTCGTCCAAGTGTAGAGCGAGACGCCGATGAGCGGCGCCATGATGCGGCCTGCGACCAGCTCGATGATCAGTGTGCAAGCGCTCGCGGTGAAAGCCAGCAGATAGGTCTGCCAGGTCGGCAGCGGACGCTCTTGAGTGGCCGGTGCGCCGGAAGACGGCGCTTCGGATACCGATTCGGACATGGAGACAGCCTCCTCCTCGACAGGATGGTCTATTATAGCACATGCATGACTCACATTCCGACCCCAATCTACGTGCCGTGCTGTGGGACTTGGACGGCACCTTAACCGATACGATGACCGGCCATTTCCGAGCCTGGCGCGAGGTTCTGGCGGGCGAAGGCTACGCCCTGGGTTGGGAAGCGTTCGCCGCTTCCTTTGGTCAACGCAACGATAGCGCGCTGTGCAGCATGCTCGGCACCGATCTTCCCGCAAGCGAGGTTCAACGGATCAGCGCGATCAAGGAAGAGCGCTTTCGCGCTTTGGTGCGCGAGGAAGGACTTCAACTGCTCCCCGGAGTCGCAGCCCGCCTGCGTGCAAGCCGAGACGCCGGCTGGCGTCAAGCGCTCGTCACCTCGGCGCCACGCGCCAACGCGGAGACGATGCTCGGTGTGCTGGGCATCGCTGGGTTCTTCGGCGCCGTGGTCACAGGAGACGACGTGGCGCTGGGCAAGCCGCATCCACAGCCGTTTCTTGCGGCCGCTGATGCGCTAAAGGTGCTGCCATCGCGCTGCCTCGTCGTCGAAGACTCGCCATCCGGCATCGATGCGGCCCGCCGCGCCGGCATGCGCTCGGTTGCGGTCGGCCCGGCCCACGCTTCGCTGCCGGCTACGCTGCGGGTCGCCAGCCTCGCCGACCTCTCGCCTGATGCATTTGAGGCGCTCATCGCGCCTGCGACCACTGACACGTCACCACAAGCCACGGCCTGACGCCAACTGCTCGACCCTTCCCGCGAAGGCTCGTTGCGTTTGAATAGCTTCCTGCGCTATCGCGATATCGCCGCGGCTTGCCCGGCGCGCCGGATTGTGCTAGTATGCGGTCGCCTGATTTCTCACAGGAGAGCGCGCATGGATTGCCCGAAATGCAAGACCTGGAACCCCGATGACAAACAAATCTGCTGGCGCTGTCAAGCGGAGCTGCCCAAGCCCGTCGAGAAGAAGAAGCGCACCCCCACCATTTTTCTCGGGTTGCCGATTTGGGCGTGGATCATGCTTGCCGTGATGGTCCTGGTATGGGTCTTCGCGCAGTTCCTGATGCCGCGCTAGTATCGCCAAGCCGACGTTATGTCATATCCTGACCCGCCTCCACCCGGGGCTGTATCATCGCTGCTGCTCGCCTGGGTGCGCGCTGATCGGCGCGATCTTCCCTGGCGGCGCCGCCGTGACCCCTACGCGGTCTGGATCTCCGAGGTGATGCTGCAGCAAACGCAGGTCGCCACCGTTGTGCCCTACTTCGAGCGCTGGATGGCGCGCTTCCCCGACGTATCGAGCCTGGCAGCAGCAACATCGGACGATGTCTTGCGGATCTGGGCAGGACTCGGCTACTACGCCCGCGCACGCAATCTGCATCGGATGGCGCAGGAGATCGTGGCTCGGCATGGCGGGATGATCCCCAGCGAGAAGAAGGCGCTGCTGGCGCTGCCTGGGATCGGCCGCTACACAGCCGGCGCCATCCTGAGCCTGGCGTTCGGGCAGCGCGAGCCTGTGCTCGACGGCAATGTGCGTCGCGTGCTGTGCCGCGTATACGACATCGCCGGTGATCCGGCCGAGGCCGCGACTGAGCGACAGCTTTGGCAGCTTGCGACCGAACTGGTAATGTCCGCACCAGAGGACGCGGTGGGCGATCTGAACGAAGGCTTGATGGAGTCGGGCGCGCTGATCTGCACGCCGGGCGAGCCTGATTGTGCGGCGTGCCCGATTGACACCATGTGCCTCGCCCACGCGCGCGGTGTTGAGGCTGAACGCCCGGTCAAACGGCCCAGGGCTCGCCCGCCGCACTACGATGCTGCGGCTGCGGTCATCCTGGATGAAGCAGGCCGATACCTGCTCATACAGCGCCCTGCCGCCGGGCTGCTGGGCGGCTTGTGGGGCTTTCCGGGCGGCGTGCTTCAAGAAGGCGAGGTCGTGGCCGAGGGTTTCGCTCGCACCGTGCGCGAGCAAATCGGGCTGGAGGTGGCGCCGGGCGACCCGATCGCGCGCATCCGGCACGCTTACACGCACTTTCGGATCACGCTACACGCCAGCCGCTGCCGAATCATCGCCGGGGAGGCTCAGCCGCTACGCTGCGCCGCGGTCCGCTGGGTGGATGTCGGCGAGCTAACCGGTTACGCGTTGCCGGTGACCGATGCGAAGATCGTGCAGACCCTGCAACTCAACATCCCCCGTGCGCCTGCTCTTCCTCTCGAGACTACATCGACCAAGCCGTGCGCACCTGATTTGCGTGGTCGAAGGTGACCCTACCGGCTGATCACCACCAACGCGTCTCGACGCAGCGAAAGCCGCACCTCATCCCCCACCTGTAGGCCAAGGGGCGCGTAGGTGTAGGCGGCATGACGCACCTCGATCTCATGCAGGTTGGGCAAGGCCAGGTGCAGGACGCGACCGCCCGGATGAGGACGGCTCGTCACAATCCTCCCTGTCACCAGGTTGTCCCGCACTGCGTCGGCCAGGGGCCGATCCGGGTAGAGGATCTTGACATCCTCCGGTCGGATGTATGCCGTTACGATGCTGCCGGCCGCGATGGCTTGTGGCAGCGCGATAAGCTCTAAGCCCTCCCAATCCAGAACGAGCCCGTCCGCATGCACCGTCGTCACCCGCGCCCGAAACAGGTTGGGGATGCCCATGATCTCGGCCACCTGCGGGCTGGCCGGGTAGCGGAAGACATCCGCGATGGGACCGACCTGCTCCAATTGACCATCATGCATCACGGCCAGGCGTTGCCCGACGGCAAAAGCGTCTTCCAGGCGATGGGTGACGTAGATGACGGGCAGCCCCAGCTCGCGCTGGAGCGCCATCAGGTCACGTTGCAGGTGCTGGCGCACAGCCGTGTCCAGGGCGGAAAACGGCTCATCCAGCAGCAGCATGCGCGGGTCCGAAGCCAGGGTGCGGGCAATGGCGACCCGCTGTTGCTGGCCGCCGGAAAGCTCGTGCGGGTAGCGTTCGGCCAGGTGCGCCAGGTTCATCCGTTCGAGGAGTTCGCCGACGCGGCGCTGCCTGTCGGGCCCCCGTAATGAGAATCCGATGTTTTCGCGCGCGGTCAGATGCGGGAACAGGGCGTAGTTCTGGAAGACATAGCCCACGCGACGCCGGCGAGCAGGCACGTTGACGAACCTTGCCTCACGGTCGCGGTGAAAGAGGATCTGGCCGTCCAGCGTGATTTGGCCGCGATCAGGCGCCACCAGCCCGGCCAGCGCGTTCAACGTCGTGGTCTTACCCGATCCCGAAGGTCCGAACAACACCAGAATCTCGGCGCCGACCTCCAGCCGCACGGATAAAGAAAAATCCGGCCGCTGCAGCGCAAAATCGGCGGTGAGGCACGACGTCGGCGCGAGGTCGGCCGAGCCTGTGCGCGTCATGGCCGCTCCCGCGGGCTGATCGCAGACGCGGTGTAGGTCTGCCGAGGTTGTTCGAAGCGGCGCACCGCCCAAAGGCTCACGAAGGCCAAGACCGTCAGCAGCAGCACCATGCCGTTGGCTTGAGCATACTGCCGGTTCTGCACCGCATCGTAAAGCGCCAACGGCAGCGTCTGTGTACGTCCGGGGATGCTGCCGGCGACCATCAAGGTCGCCCCAAATTCGCCCAATGCTCGTGTGGCGCCCAGCACCAGACCGGCCAGGATGCCGCGCCGCGCCAGCGGCAGAGTGATGCGGCGCGTCACTTCGAGTTCCGACGAGCCCAACGTGCGCGCGGCGTGCTCCAACGCCGGATCGACGCCGGCGATGGCCGCGCGCGCTGATAGCACAAAGAGTGGAAAGCCCATTATCGCCGAGGCGATAGCCGCTGCGCCCCAGGTGAAGAGAATGCGCCAGCCGAACCATTCGACGGTTGGACTGCCGCGGCCCAGCACGAGCAGCAAGTAGTAGCCAACCACCGTGGGCGGCAGCACGAGCGGCAAGCTGACCAACGTCTCCACGAGGGCGGCGCCCCGAAAGCGCCGCCGGGCCAGCAGCAGGGCCAGGGGCAGTCCACACAGCACCATCAGCACGGTGGCGACCGCTGTGACCTGCAGCGACAGCAGTAGTGGCTGCCAGTTCATTGGACGGGTGCCTCGCCCGACAGGATGAGGCCGTACTTGCGCATGATCTGTCGTCCCTGGGGGCCGTTGACGAACGTGGCGAAGGCGCGCGCGGCGACTTCGTGCTTGGTGTCCTTGATCACCGCCAGCGCCTGGTCGATCGGCGGGTACAGTTCCTGGGGGATCAAGGCCCAGCGGCCCGACGTGCCCCCGGCCGCGGGCACGCTGAGCGACAGCGCGACGATGGCCACGTCCACGTTGCCCGTCTCGGCGTATTGCAGCGTCTGCCGCACGTTATCGCCAAGCACCAACTTGGGCTGGACAGCCTCCCAGACCCCGGCCATCTGCATCGCCTGCCGCGCAGCGACCCCATAGGGCGCGTGATCGGGGTTGGCGATGGCGATGCGCCGCACCTCGGGCCGTGTCAGGTCGGCCAGGCTGGTGATCTGCAACGGGCTATCGGCGCGCATCCAGAGGGTGATGCGGCCGCGGGCGTACATCTGCTTCGTGTCGGGCAGGATCAGCCCTTGCCGCTCAAGATCTTCGACGAAGCTGACGTTGGCGGCCGCAAACACGTCGACGGGCGCGCCCTGCTCAATCTGTTGCGTCAGTTGGCCGGTGGAGCCGAAGTTGAAGACGACTTTGTGGCCGGTCTCGGCTTCGAACTGCCTGCCGATTTCACCGAAGGCGTAGGTCAAGTCGGACGCGGCCGAAACGGTGAGTGTGCCCGGTGCCGGAGCGGTCGTGCCCGTGGGACCCCCGGGCACAGGCGGGCTCGTGCATGCCGCCAGGAGCCAGGTGATCAGCAGTATCCCTTTCAGCATATTGGTACGCATCAAGGATCGATATATCACGTGCCCCACGGCGCGTCAAGTGGGAGAGACCACAGAATCGGCATCGCGTATCGCCACGGCCCGCAGCGCGGGACGGCTGCGCCACCAAAGCCAGGTGGTCTGCGCCGCCGAGCTGATCGTGAAAGCCGCCAGCCCGACGTAGAGGCCGATCACCTGCCCCCAAACCACACCCGCCCACAGCAGCGCGATGTTGACGACAAGATAGATCACGACCGCCTCAGTGATGCCGCGCGTGCGCCGGCTATTGACAATCGAACCCTGGTACCAACTCTGCAGCGCGGTCAAGGCCGGGATGGGCAACGTCAGCCAGAGGCCGGTGCGCGCCAGCTCGGCCAGGTGCGGCGGCAGCGCCGAAATGCGGCCAAACCACACCTCGGAGAGGGGCGTCATGACGAAGATGAGCAAGAAGGCCGTGACTGAGACGGCCAGGATTCCGGTGAACAGGCGCAGGCTGGACACCATGCCGCGCCGATCCAACAGCGCTACAACGACTTCGTTGAAGGCGAACCCCAGGCTGCGGATGAGGAAGAGCAGCCCGGTGACGACGGGCCAGACGGCCAGCGAGGCGATTGGATCGGGCATGCGACTGAGGCCCGCGCTGCCGATCGGCTGCGCAACCAAGCTGATGAACGATGTCAACGCCAATGGGATGTAGAATGCGAAGAACGCGCGCCAGATGAGAGGCGGCAATACGGGCGGCGCCGACCTGACATCGTCGCGCAGGACCGGCCGCACCACCCAGCCGACGTAGATCGCCTCGCTCACCACGCCGGACGCCACGGCTGCGGATGCCACGACGATGCCCGGCACCGACCCGATCATGTAACCGATGCCCAACACCAGCGCGTCGGCGGTCAGCCGCACGGCGGTGCCGGCGCCGACCGCCTTCGAGTGCCCGAAACGAATTAGCACCCCCTGATGATAGCGGCGATACGCAATCGACCAGGTCCAGGGTGTCATGATCATCAGGCCGATGCGCGCCGGCTCCACAATCGCCTCCGGCACACCGAGGATGCCCCGAACCACCACATAGTAGAGGGGGGTGAAGGCGACGAGTATATGCACGCCTGTCATCACCGCGCCGGTAACCATCATGAAGCGCCAGACTTTGCGATAGGACGCCCAATCCTTGCTCAACGCCGTCGAGGCCGAGAGCAGCATCAGGATCGGCGATTCGATGATCAGCGCCAGCGGGAAGACGACCCCGCCATAGGCCGCCAGGTTGATCGATGGCTCCGACAGTCGAGCCACCACCGCGCTGAGGGCGGGCACCTCGGCCGCCATCAGCATCCAGCTTGCGGCCAGCGGCCACCAGGCGCGGATGATGCGCCGCATCTCCGGGCGCATCAAAGAGGAACGGAAGTTCGCGATCGACAAGAGCATCACCCTTTCGCAGCACACTGCTGGAGTGTGAGCATTGTACACGAGAAAGCCCAACCGGAATAGAGCGCCCAAGCATCTGTCCATTCGCTGAAATGATTTTGGCAATTTCTAATTCTCACTCAGTTCTAACTCGCGGTTCGTGCATTTTCGAGGCCGATTTCAAGAATTGACCTCCGCGAGCCTGATATCGCGATTAGGGCAGT
>Ga0315283_10002297_pt1 | contig 15911 bp, 13 predicted proteins | sample YL17G09_0_MG_FD_204541 | JGI IMG/M metagenome (GOLD analysis project Ga0315283, IMG submission 204541) | Sediment microbial communities from Yellowstone Lake, YNP, Wyoming, USA - YL17G09_0 | ecosystem: Environmental > Aquatic > Freshwater > Lake > Sediment | place: USA: Wyoming | collected... | reverse complement strand
CCTCGCCGCCCGTCATCCCGACCTCGGCGTCCACGTCCGCGCCGCCGCTCCCCACAATCGACCCCGACAGGCCGAAACCGCCCGTGTCAACCGCCATGCCCCGGGTGTCGTGCAAGTACTGGTGCGTAGACCAGTCCATGACCAGCCCGTGCCGCTCGTCGCACAGCATGATCATGTTGGCCAAGGTGGCATCGTAGTAGCCGATGGCCACGAAAGCCTGATTCGCGAAGTCAAGGCCAGCCTGATCTCCTTGGAGCGTCCCCGCCGCATTGAAGTAGAAGTACCAGAGCCCCTCGGCAACCGTCGCCGAGATGTCCTTGGAAACCGGGGCCATCTTCCTGAACACGTGCCCCTTCACCCACACGTCGAACGCCGCGCCGACCGGAGTGACGGTCAGAATCTTCGTTGCGTTGTCCCACGCGAACGTCGTGTAGGTGTCGTCGGACACCGGGAACCCCATCGGCTCGTGGGCGATGCTGGTGCGATAGTTCAGGGTGGACCACGACACACCGTTGGACTGAATCTGGACCGAGTCGTACAGGCACGACAAGTCGAGAGTGAGATTCCCGTCGATGGTCTCGGCCCCGTTCGGATCGAGAATGACCAGATTGACCGAGGAATCAATCTTGACGATCTCGTAAATCCGGCCCCGGCAGGTCGCCACGGCAGGCAGCGTGATCGTCCGAGCGCCGCCCGTGGCGTCCACCAGAACGGTCCCGTGAGTGGCGTCGAGCAGGGTATTGATCGCCACCGTCGTGATGGCCGTCGAGAGGAAGGGGACAACGGTGACGCCTACTTGGGCAACGACGTACCAGTTCGTCCCGTCGCTGACGAGGGCCGCGAAAGCCCACTGGAAATCGAGAGTGATCGAGGCCGCTCCATCAATAGTTCCACTTGCAGGCGTAATAACGACGGCGTTGGCAGTGTTATCGACCTTCTTGATAATATGCCGCCTGCCACGAGTCGGAGTGACGGTGATGGTGCGACTCCCGCCGGACGCATCGACGAGAACCGTCTCGTAGGTGTAGTCGAGAGGCGTGCTGGCGGAAACGGCCCTCTCGTTCCGCAAATCCTTCCACCCGGCAGTGTCGGTCGCGGCCAGTTCCCCCCCCAGCGTCCCGACGATCAGTGTGCCGGTGGCGGTAACCTGAAACGCGAGGAACGCCCCTCCCAGACAATTCAAGAACGAGCAGTCGGGTGCCCTCACGGACACGGCACTCGCAAACTGGCAGGAGGTAAAGACGGACAATCCCACCCCTCCTCCGATGGGGCCGACCGTGAGGATGCCCACCCCGCTACTCAGCCAGCAATTGACGAACTTGGAGTAGTCCCCAACGAGAAAGAAATCAATCGCCGCCAGAGTGCAGTTGACGGCGCGGAATGACGGGTATCCCGTAATGTTTCCGTGGATAATTTCCGTCTGGTTGAGCCAGAGACGGACGCCTCCGGTGTTGATCCCCCCGTTCAGAAAGTATCCATTCCCAGCCGCAGGCACGAACAAGGATTCCGTGGCCTCGACGTACGTCGTAGGAGCCAGCCCGGACGCATCAATGACTTGAACCGTGTCAACCAGTTTGACCCGGTTGAAGACAATGGACCCCTCGTTGCTCCCGGGGACAAGAACGAATTTTGATCCACCGTAGATGTTGAGGTCCTCAAACACCACGTCGGGAACAGCGGCGCTGAAAGCAGTGACTCCGGCGGAAACCACGATTTTAGACCCTTGCAGGCTGGTCGCATTCATGGTTTCTGCGCGAGGAATCCGCCCTACACCCTTGATGACAATGGGGCGTGCCGGGAGAGTGATGGTCGAAGTAATGGCGTGGTTGCCCGGAGCAAGTTGGATGAAACCACCCGCAGGGGGCAGGAGGGCGATGGCCTCCGCAATCGTGCGGACGTCGCCGTTCCCGTCGGGGTCCACTACGATAGTGGCAGTGGGTGCCGGTACCGGGGCCTTGCGGCCGTTGCGAGCCTTGACGGCGTCAATGCCTTGCGTCATATTTCACCCTACCCGATGGGTTTCATGTTCGACACGACTTCGACGTCGGCGGCGGCGGTGTTGTTGACGATGCTGATTCTCATGTACCGCCGGGTGCAGGTGTAGTTCCGGTTAAGGTTCACGGTGAGGTGCGTGGCATCGAGGGTCAGCACTTGCCGGTCCACCTCGCGCCAGTCGCCCGCCCCCGTCGCGCTCACCTCGATCACGACGTCCAGCGTCGTGTCGGCGATGCCCCGAGCCGCGTAGACCGAGACGGCGAAGTCGGCGTAGTTGATGCAGTCGCGGGACGCCCCGTTGAACGTCCCGGGGGCCAACGTCGCGAGGGCCCGCTCGATGTTCTGGACTTGGATGTTCCCGTCCAAAGCGACATTGGCCGCGACGACGAGTTGTGCATCAACGGCGAAACGCCAGAGGTTCGCCACCGGGTCGAAGGTGAGGCCGACGAAGTTCCCCAGCCCGTCCGTGACCCGGACGTCCCCCGTAATCGGAGGAAGGGCCGGGATCGTGGCTGCGACGACCAACTCGTATTCGCCGGTCACGGCGTTGTGGCGGACGGTGACCGCTCTCCCGTTCACATCCACAACCCTGACGGGCGAAATCATTTCTCCGTGTCCGGGCATGTTGAACCCCCATTATCAGGCAGACGCTCTAACGGCTGCGACCTCTTCGAAGGTCGCGTTCCAGTCCTTCACGTGGCGGTCGATGTTAAAACGGTGCCGGGCGGCGGCTGCGCCCTTCGCGGCGATCCGCTCCCGCAGCATTGGATTCTCAAGCAATTTCCGTATTACAATAATCGCCTCGTCGCTCGTCTTCGCGATGAAGCCATTGACCCCGTCCTCGATGAGGTCGGTGTACGTCTCGGGCTTCATCGTGACGACGGGGAGCCCCGCCACCATGGCCTCGGCGACGGACCCGCAGATGACCGGACCCGGGTTGAAGTAGACCTTGTACCCCGAGTAAATGTCGAGGACTTCCCCGAACGGCCGGAACCCCTTCGCGCCGCGCAGGCATTCGTTGCCCGCCCCGTACGTGTGGATGTCGATCTTCGCATCGACGGCCTTGAGCACGTCCGGCCCCTTGTCGCCACGGATCGTGATGAGGTTCCCGACCGTCATGACGTCGCCGAGCGGGTTGTGGATCGACTTCACGTCCCACTCCTTGATCCCGAACTCGATGACCCTCTTCTTCATCTCGTTCCGGCACGGGCATCGCTTCGCCGTGTCCCAGTTCGTGAAGACGAGGATGTCGCAGGCGTCCTCGACCCAGTCGGCGACCCGGCCCCTCGTCATGTCCGCGAACGTGGCGAAGATCGTGGGCACGTGGAGCGGCTGGATCGCCCGCAGCCCCGGGTCGCTGAAGGCGAGGGCCGCGTCGAAGTGCCCCTCGTACTTCTCCGCGAGGTGCCAGTTCCACGGGCGCGGACGCTCGTTCTCGGGCCAGACCGTGCCCAAGGACACGAACTCGTGGCCGCATTCGGCCATCGCCTCGTGACTCCCTGCGTGAACGGGGTGCGTCGCGATTCTCATGCTTTCCATTGCCCGATTGCGTAGTTCCAAGCGTCTTCCGCCAGCGCGGCCACGCCGGGCCCGTCCATCCCGTACGGGTTCATGTCCACGAGGTCGCCGTTCCGCTTCTCGAACTCGAACGCCACGCGGGTGTCCGGCAGTCCCGAGCACGGGAACCGCCGCTTGAAGTTGTACACTTCGAACTCGGAGATGCAGACGCGGACGATGGAGCCAAGGTCTTTGAGGATCATGGCTGCACTTCCAATAAGCGTCTTGTGACGCGGTCCGCTGCGATTTCCCACGAGAACGAAGTGTGTAGACGATTCATGAGCAGGCCCCCGCGCTCACGGGCCTTCTCGGGATTCTTCTTCACGTACCGCATCAGGTCCACGAGGTCGTCGTGCGCCTTCTTCCCGAAAAAGGCCAGCGGCATTCCATCGTACCACTGGCTGATATTTGCGCTGTTCTCGACGGGTTTATATCCGTCCGGACGGAACGCGAAGGCCACCTTGTCGTCCATGAACTCGTGGTGGCTGTACGCCAAGGGCGCGATCACGGGCAGCCCGCAGGACGCGGCCTCGGTTAGCGGCATGTCCCAGCCTTCCCCCTTCGACGCGCCCACGTAGCAGTCGCAGCCGTTGTAGACCTCGGCGAGTTCGTAGTCGGTGTAGATTCCCGTCAACTCGTACACCTTCGCCTTCAGGTCCACGGGCTCCGGTCCGCCCTTCCACGGGTCGTAGTTCAGTCTGGAGATGCGGGCATACGTCGTCATGAGAACGAGGGACACGTCCGGATCGTCCTTGAAGGCAGCCTCGAACGCGCTCAGGAGGGTGTCCATCCCCTTGCGGAAGGTTGGGAAACCGCAGAACACGAAGACGAACCCCTTGGGAACCTCGCAAACCTTCGACCGCTTCGTCGTGAGCAGGGTACAGGGAGGAAGGGGCTGTCGCTCCATGGGCCTGAATATCGCCGAGTTCACGCCGATGTTCATGACGTGGCCCGGCACTTTCAATCCGGAATCTCTCGCCACGTCGAGATTCCACTGCGTCGGCAGCCAGACCTCGTCGTAGTAGTTGTTGATGCGGCGAATGAACTCCGGATGTATCTTCTGCGTCTCCATCATGGTGTAACAGATGTTGTTCTTTCTCTTCTCCATGAGCGGGGTATGGATCATCACGAAGGGCGCTTTCGGCGAGACAACGATGGTCCTATAGGCGTCGATCCTCGCCCGCGTCAGGGCATCGACGTTGTTGGGGACCTCGCAGACGATTCCCTGAACGAGCGAAACCCTCACCGTGTTGCTGACGCGGAAGAGCAATTCGCGGGTCATCTTTGCGTAGCCGCTAAGGCTGTAGACGTGTCCCGTCCACGTGGACTCCGGGGCACGACCCCGGGGCCGGGTGGGGGGCGCTATTACAGTAGAAGGCTGCGCGGCCACGAGCGTGCGCGGCCCGCCATCCCACTGTCCTCGCCCGTCGAACTGGCCCTTCATCGGCATCGTCTACCTCCGCTGCCGCTCTCGCCATGCCTGCCTCGCCCCGGCCATCTCTCCCTGCTCGAAGGCGTCCCACAGGCTCTCGGCGTTCGGTTCCAGATTGAAGTCGTAGCCGGGGTGGCCCGCGTACTGCCTCATCCCTTGGGCGATCTCCCACGACGCCCCCATGAAGGCGTCCTTGCTGGATAGTTCCTCCTTGCTGAAGTCGCCCTGCGTCCCGGCCTCGTAGCCGTAATCGACGCCCGCCCGGTACGCATCTTTCTTGTTCACGGCGCGGCTCCTTCTACGTGACAAAGAAGTCCTGATATTTCCCGCCCTGCGTGACGCCGACCGGCATCCACGCCCAGCCCATGATGCGGGCGTAAGCGTAGTGGTCGAGGCCGTCGAGAGAGCGGCAGACGATTGCGAACTCGTCCTTGTGCTTCAGGATGACGGGCGTGGCGAGTTTCGTCGGATCGACGAACCGGCCCAACTGCACGTCGAACTCGCCGTAGCAGCGCACGGGGCGGCGGTTGACCGCCATGCTCCAGCGCACGTTGCCCCACGCCGTGAAGTCCTCCAGTTCGTTCCCGAATCGGTCGATGAGCATGATGACGCGGTCGGGGACGACGAAGGTGATGAGGGTGACGGGGGTCCCGGGCCCGGGGTAGTCGCCGGGCAGGAGGACGCCGGAAGCCCGCGTGAACAGGTCGAGGGTGATCGCCGTGAGCGGCGGATTCTGCCAGAGCGGAGGGACCACGTAGGTCGGCTGGCAGCACTTGGCCTCGCCGCCCCCGCCAACGCCTGCACCCGCACCCGTAGCCGAGGCCGAGGCGGACGCGGAGGCCGAAGGGGGAGGGCCGGTGACGGCGAGTTCCGGAAGGACGACGCGGGGGCCCTGCGTCTGCTCGTAGTACCGCTGACCGGGCTCCGTCCCTTGCGTGTGGATGTCGCCGATGCCCTTCACGCCCATGCGCTCCATGTCGCGCAGGATCGCCAGTCTCTTGCGGGCCTCGGGGTCCACTTCGGCGAGACGCTCCAGCAACTCGCGCTGCTCTTGCGCGTGCTGCCGCATGGCGAGTCCTACGTCGAACCTCGCGGTTCCCTTCCTCCCGTAGGAGAGGGGATTGCGCGGGTCCTTCTGTTTGTCGGCCATTTCTGCCTCCGGATTTACGACGAGTACTCAGGCGGCTGTGCCCACCCCATCTTCCGAATCTTCCTCGCGTGGAAGGTTACCCAGATGCGGTTCTGGAGCCCGCCCACGAGGGTATTGGTCAGGGTCAACATCAACTTGTCGTCCTGCTCCATATACAGCGACTCGAACGGGATGAACGGGAACTCCGCGTCGCCGAACCCGAGGTCGCTGTGGATGCCGCCGCCTCCGGCCACGGGCCCGCTGTTGTCGAGGAACCTCTTCCCGACCTTCTCCTGCAGACGCCACAGGAAGGGGTAGAACGACTCCTTGGTCATCGTGAACAGTTCCACGCCCGACTCGTCCGTGAGCCGGACGTCGAATTCCCGGGACTGCGCCGGGTCGAGAAGGACGCCCGCCTGATCGAGCGTGTAGAAGTACGGCCACGAAATCTTCCCCGGCCCGGCCATGGCCTCCTTCATCTTGAGGACTTCCTCGAAGGCCGCCGCGTTGTAGTACCTCACCCCGTGGAGGACGAACCGGATATTGATGTCGTACAGCGTCAGGTTCCGGAAGCCGACGAAGATGGCCCTCTCCTTCCCGCCCGGATCGAGGAGGAGCGTCTCCTTCCAGATGAACGGGCGGCCCCCGGCGCTCTCGATGGCCGCGCCCCAGCCCGCGCCCAAGATGGGCGATCCGAAGCCGCCGCACAGGGTCTTGTAGTGGACCTCCTCGTTCATGATCGTGGACCGCTGCCCGGCGTCGAAAATCTTGATCGTGAACTGGTCGCACTGCGTCCCGAGGAGCGGCCCCGAGGCGTACTCGCCGTACGCCGCCGCGTAGCATATCTCGAACGGGTAGCGGTCGATGGGCATGGACACGACGCCGAGGTCGAGGCCGAACGTGCTCATCTGGTTTCCGCCCGCGAGCAGGTTATTGCCCATGTCGGAGGCGGCCAGAATCTTGATCGTCTCCGGCTCCGTGGTGAGGGTGAACGGCACGATGTACCGCTTCCCCGGGTCCACGATGACCCGGCCTTCCGGCGTGACAATGTAGGACCGGCCCTTTCTCGCCGCGAAGGCGAACGGATCGGCCACAGGCTTCTGGGACATCGTGTTATCCTTTCGTGGCAGCCACGCGGGTTCCTACCGGCGGCTTCGCTCCTGCCGTACGTCGAATTCGCTCACCAAGACGGAGAGCCTCTCGCGCCGATCTGAATCCCGCCACGTGATCTGCTCCGGCGTGTAGCCGCTGAAGTAGTCTGCATCCGTAGCGCCCTCCCCCGCTGACAGGAAGTCGAGTAGCGCATAGACGGTCTGGAGGCTGTCAATGGCGTGGAGCGGCGAAGCCCCGAAGTCGGACCCCGAGAAGATCAGCCGCTTCCCGTCCCGGAACTCGTACCGGAGGAGTTCCTGCCCGTTAGGGTGACGTCGGCCGGTCTCCCACAACTTCAGGGAGAAGCCGTCCTTCCGCCAGACTTTGATGGGCTCGCTCATGTCTTTTTTCCTTATCAGGCGTACTGCATCCTGCGCCCGGTCAAGGTCGGGTAGATGACGTTCGCTCTCAGCCCGGACAGGTCATGCACTTCGAACAGAATCTCGTAGTTGCGCTCCAAGAGGAACGTCTCCGGCAGGATGAAGGGGAACTCCCCGTCGCCCCACCCGTTCTCGACGCGGATGAAGCCGTTCGACAGCGTCCGGCCCGACTGCCTCTCGCGGAGTTGGAACTCGAACGGGCCGTCCGCCCTGTAAGACAGTTTGTGAATCTCCGTGTCCGCCTCGTCCGTGGACTTGAAGAACGGAGCACTGTTCTCGTAGAGCGTCTCGCCTGCCGCCAAGGTGAGGCCCGGCAGGTTCGCGCCCTGTGGCGTGTTCGGGTTGAGCGACGGAGGGTTCTGCTGGAGCGTGAGGAAGTACGTGTACGTCTTCTCCATCAGTCCGAAGCGGTTCTCCATCGCACGCTGGACCTCGGGCGGCGCTTCCTTGTGGTACCAGCGGCGACCGTGGAAGCACCAGCGGATGGCGTTGGAGCCGTTGGCGTAGAGGTTGCGGAAGGACATGCTGAACGTGCGCTTCGCGTTCTGCGCGTTCAGGAAGTACGTCTCGGGGAGGATGAACGGACGCCTCGCGGTCCCCGCGATGGTCCTCGCGTGGATTTCCGCGTTCATCATCAACTTGTTGTTGTTCCCGCCGTCCGCGATGGTCACGAGGAAGTTCGGGTCGGTCGATTGGAACATGAAGTACGCGATCTCGAAGTGGCCCTGCGTGTCCACGTCGAACTGGATGTTGCTGATCGCGTCTCCCGCCGTCCCCGCCGGGGACAGGATCACGCACTGCTCGCTCTCCAGCGTCGGCACGAGCCAGAACGGACGCACGTGCCGCTTCGACGGGTTGATGTAGTACCCGGCGTAGTCGGACTCCCATGCGTTCCGCGCCTGCAGCACCCTCGTCCAGTACGCGGGCGTCTTCAGGTCGTCGATCATCCCGCCGACGACCTGTGCCGCCGTCATCTTCGGGTTCGCGTTGAGGTGCGCCTGCAGTTTCTCCCCGAATTCCTTGCCGAGAACGTCGGTGAGGTACTGGGCGGGGTCCGGCTGGTTCCGGCGGCGAATGTAGGTGGGGAGACTCATGTCGCGGTCCTTTCTCAAAACGGGCGTCTATCGGCCCATTGAGTACCACGGAGCGGTACTGTGAATTTTCAGGGAAGGGCCAGTGGATGTTTTTGTTTTCCATTGAGAGGCACCGAACGTCAGGTGCCCCTTAATGGGCCCTCCCACGTTGGGAGGGCCTTTGTGTGCGGTTCCGGTGAGTTCCACACACGAACGACACGTCCTACAGTTGGGCGTCTTCGCTGTTACTTGAATGACCAGCCACCTTGGCTGGCGGGCAGGGCTCTTCGGCCCCGCCTCTCACGGTTGTGTTCCCGTGAGGCCAGACTGTTGCATGACCTTGCGCGGCTTTCGCCGCCGTCAGGTCCCGATGCGCTCAGTCGTTCACCCTGCACGGCCTTGCGGCCTGCTTGGGCCTCGTTTGCTTCTCAGCATCCGAGTCAATCAGCATCGGTTTTCCACCGAGGATTTCGCCTCGGGGCTTCACTTGTTCAAAGTATTCCCAACATGAACGTGGTCACGCGCAGGGTGACGCCGGAGCCGAGCACGACCGCCTGACCGAACTCAAGGTCATTGCGGAAACTCTCCGTGCTCGAAATCCTGCGAGCCTTGCGGTCGGGCGTCGTGAAGTTGTAGAAGTTCGTCACCTGACCCACGCCGTTGGCGATGATGCTGGCCTCGCCAGCCGCCGCGCCGACGGACACGGAACCGAACGGGCCGATGCCCTCGGGCATCTTGGTCAGTTTGTTCCGGAGCCAAGGGACGTTCTGCTTCTCTGTTACTTTCCCAGTAAGGACTTACAACTCACTGGTACTGACCCGGACTTCCGGGCGGTCAACCATTTCTGGTTGGCTCTCGCGGTCACCCGCGAGGTCAGAGTGCGTCTTGTTCCCACACGTCGTGGGAACCCCCTTGTCCTGTGAGGGCCCGGTTGTTGTGGTGCCCTCAGACTCGTTCGGGTGGAGTACCCGGCCATCCGGGGTTTCCGCCACGGCGTTTTCTGATCTCGCGATCAGAGGTTCGCCGTAATTGGGGTGTTTCACGCAGCCTTACGGCCGCGTGCGGCCAGACGACCGAAGACATGCTGTTACTTTGTGACCTCCACGCTGGAGGCGGGCGACTCGTTTCCGGTCGCCTCCTCCGGTTTCCCGGAGGCTCGGAGCGCATCTTCGTCTGCCCGAACATCCGGCAGACGCCCTTGTCCTGAAAGAGGAGGGTCCTTGATGTCGATCTTGTAGTCCATGCACTCAGGAACGAAGGGCGCGATCCTATCGCGTATGACGCGGTAGGCTTCGCGTCCGAGACAGATGAAGGGGTACGTTCTGTACACCCCTTCCTCTATCTTGTTCCGTTGGTGTGCGAGGCGGGCCTTGATCCCGTAGCGTTCCTTCATCCACTCGATGATCAGTTCGTTCTCTCTGTCCGTGAATCCGCACGTTGAGAGTTTGAAGAACTGTTGGTACCGGGTGCCTGAAGGATGAAGCCAGCAGGACAGATGCCCGTCGTCCATGAACCACAATGCGACGCCGTGATCGTCGAGTGCGGAGAGGATTTGCCGCGTCACGACCTTGGGGATGTACGTCGTGTTCCCCACGGTCTTCTTGACGCTGTCTTGATGGAAAGTGGACCACACCTTTTGCCATTCCACACCTGAGCACGTGGAAAAGTAAAAGTACTCGCGGCCCTTCTCCTCATTGACATATCGCTTCACCTCTTCCGCGACGTCCTGAAGGAGTTTGTGCTTGTGCCAGAGGTAGTCCTCTTGATCCAAGCAATGCCATACTCCAAATCTGCTCGCTCGACCACGCTGGGAAATTCCTGAGTCGCCAAGCATCATTCCGTAAATGATGCTCCGATGCGTGTTCACGAACTTCCTCAGACTGATCTCGTCGCTTATCATGTGCTCCCCTTTGGCTCTCTCGGGCGGGCGCTTTCGCGTTGCCGCCACGGGATTGACCATTGCTGGTGTTCCCCCGTAATTCGGGATTTTACCGTCCCCTCGCGGGGACGGGTGGCTCTTCCCTACGCCGCTTTGGCCAAGCGGTGAGGTCCAGACCACTTCCACACGGTCCGGTTGTAGATGTTGTTGTGGGCCGTGCGGGTCGCTCCGCGCTGCACTTCGAAGAGGAATCCGATGAGATCGAATTCCAGAGGGTAGCCCAACTGCCCGCTCTGGGTCATGTTGGTGTCGCCCTCGTTCTTCGCCGCGCCGGTCAGCGCGAACCGCTTGTTGTCCACGAACAGGCTGATCTTCGCGGTCTGCCCGTTCGCCATCAGTTCGGTGTCGTACAGAGGCTGCCGGAGGGGCCGCAGGACCGGGGTCTGCGGAGGCGTTCCGACAACGTACTGCACGCCCGAGCGCGGGCTGGCCGGGGCCGCCTGCGCGAGGTACGACAACATACGTCACCTCCTATGCCCGAAGCCGGATTGACTGCCGCTTTCGGGCGGGGGGTCTCCGGCGAAATGGAAATAGTTGATAGGGCCTCGCCGGATGGCCCAGTCAACCACCGATCACGGGGTGGTGGGAGAGCGATCCCACCACCCCGGTCACTGGCCCTTGTTGTCAAAGACTGGGACTGCCGCTTGGGCAGGCCCTAACGCTGGTCGCTAGACCAGCATCATGTCCGCGAGCGAGTCGGAGAACGAGTTGAGGTCGGCCACGACGGGCGCATCGTTCCCGGGGTGGGGAGCCGCCGTGAGCGCCTCGGAGGTCACGAAGGACCCCATCTCACCGACGCGGGGGCCGGGGCCCAGACGGGGGGCCGGGGCGATGTCCTGCGTGGTGACGAACGCGCTGACGCCAGCGTCGCCATGGACGCCGCTCTCGGCCCGAGCGATCTCACCACGGACGCTTGCGGCGATCCGTGACTTGAGTTCCTCGGTGAGGTCGGCGGACATGTCGCCGATGAAGCCGGACATTCCGGTCATCTTGTCGTAGACGTCCTTGCCGAACACCTCTTGGATGACGGAGGCGAGGACGGCGACGAGGCCGCCCGCGAGGACCTTACCGGCGAGGTCCTTGTTCTTCGTGACGACGTATGCGAGACCGGAGAGGAGAGCCCCACCGGCTGCGCGGGAACCGATCCGGGCGGCCGAGGGCATCCAGCCCGCGCCGCTGATCTTGTCGGCTCCGAGCACCTTCTCCGCGAGCCCGTAGACGAGCCCACCGGCAAACTGCCCGCCGATGAAGCCAGCGCCCATCGGGAACACGGTCTCCTTCCAGAACTCCACGTCGATGACGGTCTCGAAGGCATCGCGGACCGCCGCGAGAGGCCCTGCGACCGCCGAGTTGAACGCGGCGTACGGAAGGACGCTGTTGCGCCGGTACGACCGGCGCGAAGCCCTGCGGCTCCGCTTGCGACCCCGGCGGGGGTTGTAAGCGAGGTACGGCAGGACCGGGTTCCGGCGGGAGGCCCGGCGAGAGCGGCGGCGCGTCGCCTTGCGCGAGCGGCGGTGCGTGGCCTTGCGGCGCTTGTTGTAGTACACGGACCCGGCCTCGGCGTTGTTGCGCCACATGGCACCGGCCTTGCGGAACAGCGCGGGGCCCTTCAGGCCACGGTACTTCGCCGCCACTCGCTTCACGAACGAGCGGTACGACCCCTTGCGGCCGGGGTTATTCAGGACCCCGATGCCCCGGATCACCTTGATCCGGCGATGCCGCTTCGACCGGGCCGCGTGATGGCGGCCACGGTACTTCCGCCAGTCGGCGGGCGTCACTCCCTTGGCCCGCAGGTACGCCCACGGGTCTTTCCGGGAACGACGGTACGCCCAGCCGAGTTGGGCGGCACGCTTGTGTCCGCGCTTGTCACCCTTCCAAGGGTTGGACCGGCGGACCCGACGGCGCATTCGCGTCGCCATACGGCTCCTCCTGCTTCCCCCGGAAGAAACCGACGACCCGTGGCGGGGGTTACCCACGGTGGTCGCCGGGTTCGCAATGAACAGCCCAATCATTGGTTGCCTCCTGACTGATCGCTAATGACGGTACCAATCGGTTATGGACCCCTTCTTCGGGATCACGCCGACGAAGAGTCCGTCTGCCGTATGAAACCGCTCCGGCAGTTTCGACGGCTTCGCAGGATGCTTGATCGTCTTGATGTCGATCCCGCTGTCACCGTGCGCGTGGAGGTAGCGGCCCTGCGTGTCCTTCGTGTACTTCTTCGAGTGCGGAGGGACCTGATAGGCCGCGCTCCACTCCTTGCCCTCGGAGACCACGAAATCGACATCGGTGATCCGCTTATTCGCTCCCACGGGAACCGTCTTCCACGTCCACGTCTTCGGCACGGTGCCGAGGTGGAACCGCTTGTACTGCTTCTGGCCCAAGACGAAGCGGGTCTCGTACATGGTCCGGAGCGGACCGTTCGGGAGCGACCTGATCCACCGCTCGATACGGTCGGTCGTTATCTTTTGCCCGTCTCGGAACGGGATGTTGATGTTCTGGACGGCGGGACCCGGATTCGCCGCGATGCCCAGCGTCGCGAGGATCGGGTTCTTCCGGGGTGCGTTGCGGCGCTGGTTACGTTTCGCGGATAGACGGGGATGCACCCCCAAGGGTCGGACCGCGATTCTCTGAGCCGCGTGACGAGCCTCGGGGGGGCCGAACTTCCTTACGACTGCGGCTCTTCCGCGTGACTTCCCTTCAAAGAATGCGCGTTTCACCGGATCACTGAATCCACCCGCCCACTGTAGCGTCCCCCGAGCGACACGAAGAACCTGTCCCGCTTCCTCCCGCGTGAGCGGGTTCTTCATAGCCTGTTGGATGACGTGCTCGCCAGCCCTCTGGGCCTTGGCGGAAGCGAATCCGAACCGCTTGCCGACCTCAAGGAGCCCCAGTGCGTACCCGCGATAAAGGCCGTGATCGTATTGGCTTCGGCCCTTGGCCTTCTTCGCATAGCCGTACTGACGCCGCGCCTCGCGGATCAAGGTGGCCGACTCCCTGTCGTTGAGCGGGTTCTTCCGCGTGCGCGGGTTGCCCATCGTAGTATGAGCATGGGATATCACGAAGCGGGCGGCGAGTCTCCTCGCCCTCTCCGACTTTCCGAACCGAATAACGGAAAGCGCCTCTCCCGTTGCTTTCCCGGCGTGGAAGATGCGCTTGACCTCGTTCTGCTCGCCCTCCCGAGCCCTCCATGCCGACCGGGCATAGCGGAGGAGGCTGGCCGACTCCCTGTCGTTGAGCGGGTTCCGGTTGACGTTCACGGGTCGCCCCTCCAGACGCCGGATGCCGCGATTGAGCCGCTCGACTTCCGCCATCAACTGCTGGAAGACGCGGGGCGACATCGGGCGCTCCATCACGCGAACGACGCGGTCGCGGTCGCGCTTGAGGCGTGACAGTTCGTCGGGGTTCGTCCCCGTCGCCCGCGTCGAGCCCTTCATGAACTTCCCCGCCGCCCTCTCGACGCGCTGTCGCGGGACGAGGACGGCCACCGTCTCCGACCCACCGATGATGTTCGCCTTGCGGAGTTGGTACACGAGGTCGCGGTGCCCCTTGTTCCCGAGCACCCGCGTCCAGCGTCCGCCGGTCCAGCCCATGCGGCGCAGGAAGGACGCGAGCGCGGCCGGTTTCTTGATCTTGGCCTTGGGCGTTCCGATCACGAGCGTCGTTCCCTTGCCGCCGACGTGGATCAGGGTGAAGAGCGCGGGGTGGAACGCCGACCTGTTCTTCAGCCCGAACCACACGCGGGACGGCGTGACCTCGGCGGCGATGGGCTGCTGCACGAGCGCGTCGGAGAATTCCCGGCGGATCGCGGGGAACCTCGCGAGACGCATCACGTCGGCGGACGTGATCGTCCTCGCGGCCAGTCTCTGTGCAGGAAACGCCATAGTCCGTTCTCAGAAGAGGTTGAAGTATTTTCCGAGGGCGTACGCCGCGCCCACAGCGATCACGCCGGTCACGAGGTACGTGCCGACCCCGAGGTCACCCGGCTTCGCGTTCCGGATGTCGTTGGCGACGGCGTCAGTGAGCGTCGTCATGCGCTGACCGGCCGCCGAGGCGGTCGCGTTCAGTTCCTCCGTGCTTGCGCCGGACTTCGCCTTGTCGAGCAGGGTCTGGTACTCCGCTCTCCACGCGGCGTCGATCTTCTTGACGCCCGCGAGGCCGACGTCGCAGGCGGCCTTGGCGACGCCTCTGTAGTAGATCGCGGCGGCTCCTGCGGCCGTCATGCCGATGGCGAGAATGACGGCGAGGACGACGAGGAAGACGACCGGGTTCCCGAGCCCGATCTGCTTCATCGCCTGATCGACTTCGTCCTGCGTCATCCCGAGCCGGGCCATCATCTCGGGAGCCGCCCGATTGATCTCGTTCTGGATGATGGCGGCCATCCTCTGCTGGCGGGCGATGTTGACCTTCGCCGCCGTGAGCCCGGGGGCCATTCCGTCGAGGTACGTGGAAACGCCCGAGAACGTGGAGAGCAGCCAGTTCTCGGCGAGCATGTTGGGAGCGGGACGGCCTGCGCCCACGGACGCGAGGATGCTCTCGGCCTTCGAACTCTCGATGTACCCGATGCCGAGCGAGGACTGGATGCTCTGCATCGTGGGGATGACGTTCGCGGTGAGGTTCTGTTCCATCCACCCCTGCAGCGCCGCCATGTCCATCAACTTGTCTTCGGGTTCAAGGAAGAGGTCGTCGATCTTGGCCAAGGCGGGCGCGAGGTAGGTTCCGACCGTCGCGTCGTCCTGTCCCGGGATTCCCTGAAGGATCAGGTTCGTGGACCGCTGCTTCGCCTCGGACTTCATCGCTTGCATGATCGCCCACTGGTCGGCGACGCCCTTGATGCTCTCGGCGATCTCCAGACCGCGAGCGAGCATGGCCCCGTAGTACTCGCGCATGGCGGACTTCTCCGCATCCGTCTCGCCGAGACCGGCGATGTCCTGCGGATAGTCCGTGACGCCCGCGATGTCCTGCGGGAAGGGGCTTATCGACGCCAAGTCCTGCGGGAACGGGCTGATCGAGCCGACGCCGCTCATCGCGGTCACCGGAGTCGCGTACTGCTGGGGAACGTAGCGCATCACGGGAGGGGCCGGGCGCAGCGCCGGGGGCGCAGGGATCAGAACGGGGCGCTGGATATTCTTGTAGAGTTTGATCAGGCCGTCGTTCTTGTTGCCCTTCTTGGGCTGCTTCGCCGTCGGAATCTGGATCACGGTTCCGAAGGACGGCTTCGGAAGGACGACGACCCCGACGCCCGGGATGAGCCGCT
>Ga0315283_10002296_pt1 | contig 15912 bp, 16 predicted proteins | sample YL17G09_0_MG_FD_204541 | JGI IMG/M metagenome (GOLD analysis project Ga0315283, IMG submission 204541) | Sediment microbial communities from Yellowstone Lake, YNP, Wyoming, USA - YL17G09_0 | ecosystem: Environmental > Aquatic > Freshwater > Lake > Sediment | place: USA: Wyoming | collected... | reverse complement strand
CTCGACCCCGACCGTTACGAGGACGCGCGCCTCGCCGCCTTCGAAGATCTGCGCGCGCACCCGGAGCTCGTCCACGACGAGCAGATCTGGGTCGCTTTCACGGAGGACATCGTGCGCGGCATGGGCGGCGATACCGACGGCGCGCGCGCGTGCGCGGCCGACATGGTCAGCCGCTGGGAGATCCACGCCAACTTCCACCTCTACGACGACGCCATTCCCGTGCTCGAAGTCCTCCGCGGGCACGGGCTCGGAATCGGTCTGATCTCGAATGGGCAGCGCGACCTCGAGGAGTTCGCGCGCCACCACCGCCTCGACGTCGATATCGCCGTGGGCTCGAAGAGCCACGGCCGAACGAAGCCCCACGCCTCGATCTTCGCGAGCGCTCTGGAGGCCCTTGGGGTGTCGGCGCCGGAAGCCGTCATGGTCGGCGACTCGTATGAGGACGACATCGAGGGCGCCCGCGCGCTCGGCATGCGCGCGATCCTGCTCGACCGCGATGAGCGGTACCCCGGAGGGGCGGAGCGGATTACCGACCTCTTTCAGCTCCCTGCGGCGCTCGGCTTGCGGAGCGTCTGAGGTGCCCCCTATCCTGAGTCCGCCTTGACTGACCATCCGATCGCACACGAGCGCCCGGCACGCGGCCGGCAGGCCGCAAGTGAGGAGAAGCGCCGCCTCATCATCGACGCCGCGGTACGTGTCTTCGCCCGCGACGGCTACCACACCTCGCGCGTGGGCGACATCGCCGAGGAGGCGGGCATCGCGCACGGCCTCCTCTACCACTACTTCTCCTCCAAGGAGGAGGTGCTCGCGACGCTCTTCCGCGAGAACTGGGGCGAGCTGCTCGGGCGACTTGCGAGGGTCGAGCAGTCGGACGAGCCGGCTGACGAGCAGCTGCGCGGGATCGCCAAGATCCTGTTGCGTTCGTGGCGGAACGACCCCGACCTCGTCCGCGTGATGGTGCGCGAGGTCGCTCGCAGCTCACACCTGCAGGAGCAGGTCGACGAGATCCGCGCCGGGTTCTCGACGATCCAGCGGGTGATCGAGCGAGGACAGGCAGAAGGCGTCTTTCGCCCTGATCTCGATCCGCGGCTCGCGAGCTGGATCTTCTACGGAGGGCTCGAGGAGATCCTCACGGGCTGGGTGCTCGGCCAGCTTCCCGACGGTGACGAGGAGGTCGCCCGTGCAGAGCGGACGATCATCGAGGTCGTCTGCGGCGGTCTCACCGCCCACGACGCCGCGGGCCCCTGAGTACCCGTCGAGCGCCGCCACCATCGTCAAGCTCGGCGTTGGTGCCTTCGGCCTCGCGTGGTCACTGACGACGACCGCCGCCTACCTGCCCCCGGTGCTCGGCGAGTACACCGGTTCCACCTCGCTGATCGGCGCCGTGCTCGCGGCGGAGGGGGTCTTCGCGTTGACCCTGCCGCTCGTGATCGGTCCCTGGAGCGACACGTTTCACACCCCGCTCGGCAGGCGCCGCCCCTTCATGCTCGTTGCGATCGGGCCGATCGGCTTCTGCCTCGCGCTGATGGCGTTCATGCCGAACCTCTGGACGACGGCTCTCCTCGTGTTCGCCTTCTTCTTCGCCTACTACGTCTACGAGCCACCCTACCGCGGTCTCTACCCCGATCTCCTGCCGGAGCGCGTCTACGGCCGCGCGCAGGGGGTCCAGCACCTCTTTCGCGGCATCGCACTCGGCGGCGGGCTCATCGGCGGCGGCCTGCTCTACCACCTCTGGCAGCCTGCGCCGTTCCTGTTCGCGGCGGCGATCGTATCCGGCGCCTGCCTCGTGCCCGTGTTGTTCCTGCGTGAGGACGGCGGCCACGGCCGCGTCTTCGAAGGAGTCGCGATCTACGTCCGGCACTCCTGGCGCGTCCTGCGACGCAACCCCGATATTGGCCGCTTTCTGCTCGCGAACGCCGCTTGGGAGGGCACTTTCGCAGGCGCCCGAACCTTCGTTGTCCTCTACATCACCGTCGGTCTCGGCGAGCCGCTGTCGACCTCGACGCTCGTCCTCGCTGCGGTCGCCGCGGGCTACGTCCTGGCGGCGCTCGTGTCGGGCTCCTTGGGCGACCGGTTCGGAATCGCGCGGGTTATCACCTGGTGCTCAGTCGTCTACGGGCTCGGGCTGCTCGGAGGCGGGCTCGCGACCCAGTGGCACGCCTGGTACCTCCCGGTGATCTTCATCGTCGCCATCTTTGCCGGTGCGGTGATGACGCTCGCCTGGGGGTTGCTCTTCAAGTTGATGCCGACCGACGACCGAGGTGCGATCTCGGGGCTTGCGACGACGACCAAGGGAATCGGCCTCATCCTCGGCACGCTCCTCGCGGGGATCCTGATCGACGTCTTGCAGCCCTATCTGCCCGCAACAGACGGCTACCAGGTGCTCTGGCCGATCCTGGCCGTCCCGATCCTGCTCGCGATCCCCCTCGTCGCCTCGCTCATTCGGGCAGAAGAGGCCTCGGCCACACTCACAGCTGGCTCCTAGATTCGGCTGCTGTACTTCACGGTAGACCTCGAGACGAAGGAGAGCACGTGACCAAGCGAACGAAGCAGATGCTCGTGATTGGAGCCCTGGCCGCGACCCTGGCGATTGGCGTCGGGGCTGCCATGGCCGCTGGAGGACTCGGATCCGACGACGATCAGCAGGCGTTCCTGGACGACGCCGCCAAACGTCTCAACGTCACCCCGGCACAGCTGAAGGCGGCGCTTCAGGCTGCCCACGGCGACCGGCTCGACGCCGCCGTCGCCGCCGGCAAGATCACGAAGGAGCAGGCCGAGGCGATGAAGCAGCGATCCCTGGAGGGGGGCCTGCCACCCTTCGGCGGCATGCATCACGGCGGCATGCATCACGGCGGCTTCGGCCATCACGGCCCGCCCCCCCTCGCCGCCGCTGCAACCTACCTCGGCCTGGCCCAGGCAGAGCTCCGGGCCGAGCTCGAGTCGGGCAAGTCCCTCGCGCAGATTGCGAAGGCGGAGGGCAAGTCGGTTGACGGACTGAAGAAGGCGCTCGCGACCGAGATGAACAAGAAGCTCGATGCCGCCGTGAAGGCGGGGCAGGTGACGCAGGCGCAGGCCGACGAGCTGCAGGCACGGATGACCGAGCACCTGGACGACCTCGTCAACGGGGTGGGCGGCCCCGGCCGTCATCACGACGGCGGCGGCCACGGCTGGGACGGCCCGCCGGCCTCCGGCTCGCAGCCGCCGGCGGCGTACGTTCCTGTCTCGCCCGCAGGGTCGACCGCGTGATGTGCGCTCCGAATTGTTCGACCGGAGATCCGTAGGGACGGGCGCATGCCCGTCCCGCGAGGGGCACTTACGCCCGGCCCTACCGAAATGCCGGAGTGCCGGTGAGCGCGCCACCGACGACAAGCGTGTGCACCTCGTGCGTCCCCTCGTAGGTGAGCACGGACTCGAGATTGTTCATATGCCGGATAACCGGGTACTCGAGCGTGATCCCATTGCCGCCGAGGATTGTGCGGGCGCTGCGACATACATCGATCGCCCCGCGGACGTTGCCCATCTTGCCGAGGCTGACGTGCTCCGGCCGGAGCGTGCCCGCGTCCTTCATCCGCCCGATGTGGAGCGCCATCAGCGAGGCACGATTGATCTCGAGCGCCATTTCGGCGAGCTTTTGCTGGGTCAGCTGGTAGGCGGAGATGGGCTTCTCGAACACGATCCGCTCCTTGGAGTACGAGAGCGCCTCCTCGAAGCATGCGCGCGCAGCGCCGACAACGCCGAAAACGATCCCGAAGCGGGCCTCGTTCAGGCACGAGAGCGGCCCTCTGAGCGACGTCGCACCGGGAAGCATGCTGTCTGCCGGGACGCGAACGTCGTCGAGGACGAGCTCGGAGGTCACCGATGCGCGGAGCGACAACTTCTTGTGAATCTCGGGTGCCGTGAACCCGGGCGTTCCCTTCTCGACGATGAACCCACGGATCTCGCCGTCTTCGGTGCGCGCCCAGACGATCGCGATGTCGGCGATCGAGCCGTTCGTGATCCACATCTTGGTGCCGTTCAGGATCCAGTCCGACCCGTCGCGCCGCGCATGCGTGCGCATCGTGCCGGGGTCTGACCCCGCATCGGGCTCCGTCAGGCCGAAGCAGCCAATCGCCTCGCCTGTGTGCATCCGCGGCAGCCAGTGCTCCTTCTGCTCCTCCGAGCCCCACCGCCAGATTGCGAACATCGCCAGCGAGCCCTGCACCGAGACGGCGCTGCGGATGCCCGAGTCACCCGCTTCGAGCTCCAAGCACGTCAGGCCGTAGGCAACGGCGCTTGCACCGGGGAGGCCATATCCATGCAGGTGCATGCCGAAGAGACCGAGCTTCGCGAGCTCCGAGACCACCTCCCGCGGCAGGATGCCCTGCTCGAACCAGTCGCCCACCTCGGGCAGCACCTGCTCGCGGACAAACTGCCGTACCGTGTCTCGGATCGCCTTCTCTTCGTCGTCGAGAAGCGCGTCGATCGCGAGGAAGTCGAGGGGGTCGAGCGCAGGCAGAGCGGCAGTGCTGGCCACGGGAAGGAACCTCCGGAGTCGAGAATCGTGATGGGCGAAAATCTAGCTACTTCCCCGGGGAGAAGCGTGCTCGGCTGGGCCGTGACGGAGGGAAGGGGGGAAGGAGCTACGTTGCGGTCGCGCTCCAGCGCTCACCCGTGCGCGCGACCGCGATCGGGATCCCGAAGCACGAGCTGAGGCCTGCGTCGGTGAGGGTCTCCTCGACCGGACCGGCCGCCAGCACGAGGCCGTCTCGCAGCAAGAGCGCGTGAGTGGTCGAACCGGGGAGCTCCTCGAGATGGTGTGTGGTCACGACGACGGCGAGCGTCGGATCGACGTCCGCAAGGCGCGCGAGAGCGGCGAGCAGAAGCTCCCGCCCGGGGAGGTCGAGGTCGGCTCCGGGCTCGTCGAGGAGCAACAGTCGAGGCCGCCCCATCAGAGCTCGGGCGATCAGGGCGCGCTTGCGCTCGCCCTGCGAGCAGTCGCCGAAGCGGCGCTCGGCGAGACGGCCGAGGCCGAACGTGCCGAGCAGGGTGTCGGCGCGGTCGACGTCGAGCATCGCAAGCCGCTCCTTGAAGTAGCCGATCGTGCCGGTCGCTCCGGTCCTGATCACCTCTCGCACGGTCAGCAGCGGCGCAAAGCGATCGCCGTCGCGGGCGTCGACGAAGCCGATCTCCTGCCGCAGTCGCGCTACGTCGGTGTGCCCCATCGTCCGGCCGAGGAGCTCGATAGTGCCGCTGCTCGGGAAGTCGACGGCGGCCGTGAGCGTCAGCAGTGTGGTCTTGCCCGCGCCGTTCGGCCCGAGCAGCGCCCAGCGCTCGCCGGCGTGCACGTCCCACGAGACGTCGTCGAGCAGCACCTTGCGGGTACCGCTCGCCTGATGCCAGCGCCACACCCGAACACCCGTGAGCCGGATCGCAGCCGGGGGTTGACCCGACTCCGACCCTGTCTCTACACTTATTGACTGACTAGTCAATCGACGTCGATTTCATCGAAACCCGAGGAGCAGATAATGGCCACAGTCGAGACAGGTGTAGCCGGCGGAGTCTCGTTCGCCCTCACCGGCGAGCAGCGCGAGTTGCGTGCTCTCGCGCGGTCGTTCGCGGAGAAGGAGATCAGGCCGCGTGCGGCCGAGTGCGACGAGCATCAGATCCATGCGACCGACATCATCGCGAAGGCGCACGAGATCGGCCTGATGAACCTGCACCTGCCCGAGTCGCTCGGCGGGCTCGAGTTGCCCTGCTTCGACGGGATGCTCGTCGGCGAGGAGTTGAACTGGGGGTGCTCGGGCATCGGCACCTCGATCGGCGCGAATGGTCTCGCAGCCGGCCCGATCCTGGTCGCCGGCACCGACGAGCAGAAGAAGCAGTGGCTCGCCCCGCTCGCCGAGGCCCCCGTGCTTGGTTGCTTCGGCCTCACCGAGCCCGGCGCCGGCTCGGACGTGTCGGGGATCCAGACGACGGCCGTGCGCAAGGGGGATGAGTACGTGGTCAACGGGTCGAAGATGTTCATCACGAACGCGGGCCACTCCTCGTGGATGGTCTGCTTCGCCTCGACCGACCTCACGAAGGGGCACAAGGGCCTCTCGGCGTTCGTGATCCCGATGGACGCCGAGGGTGTCGCGATCGAGAAGCACCTCGACAAGATGGGGCAGCGCGCGACCGACACATCCGCCGTTGCCTTCCAGGATGTCGTCGTTCCCGTCGCCAACCGGCTTGGCGAGGAGGGTGAGGGCTTCAAGATCGCGATGCAGACGCTCGACTTCACGCGCCCCGGCACCGCGGTCGGTGCGGTGGGCGTCGCGCAGGCCGCGTTCGAGCTCGCAGTCGAGTACACCAAGGAGCGCGTCCAGTTCGGAATGCCGATCGCCATGAACCAGGGTGTCAGCTTCCTCGTCGCCGACATGGCAACCGAGATCGAGGCGGCACGCCTGCTCACCTGGCAGGCAGCCTGGATGATCGACGAGGGTTGGGGCCGGAAGGCGACCAAGTACTCGTCCTTCGCCAAGCGCTTCGCGGCGGACACGGCGATGAAGGTGACGACCGACGCCGTACAGGTTTTCGGCGGCTATGGCTACATGAAGGAGTACCCCGTCGAGAAGCTGATGCGCGACGCAAAGCTGTTCCAGATCTACGAAGGGACATCGCAGATCCAGCGGCTCGTGATCGCCAAGGAGATCTACCTGGGGTAGCTCACCTCGGCTACAGTCTCGACTTCGGTGCGCACCGACACGACGATCTACCGCTCCCGCGTGCGCCAGAGTCAATCCTCCCGCCGGATTGCCCTGCGCCGGGCCGTTTTTCTGACGGCCGCTGTCGTGCTGGTCGCACTTCTCGTCGGACTCGCGTTTGCAGGCTCACGGGCGACGCTCGCGAGCGGAACCACGGTGGCCGGACTCGAGGTCGGCGGGCTTCCCGAGGGTGAAGCAGTGCGGCTGCTTTCGGCGCGCGCAGCAGCGGCCGAGCGGACGCCCGTCACCTTCACCGCCGGCGGCCAGCGGTTCGCCGTGTCTGCCTCGCAACTCGGGGTCGTCGCCGATTGGCGAAAAGGTGTGATGGCGGTAGCGGCCGAGGGTGGCGGCTTCGGGCCGGTGCGTGGCTTCAGGCGCCTCCGAGCGAGGATTTTCGGGGTGGACGCCTCTCCGCCGGTCAGCGCCTACGACGCGGCGGTCAACTACAAGCTCGGCCAGATCGCCCGCGCCGTTGATCGCAGCGGCGTCAACGCGAGGCTCGTGCGCAAAGGCCTCGCGGTGAGCGTCGTCGAGGGCCGGTCAGGGCGAAAGCTCGACCGTGAGGCAGCCGCCATTGTCGTCGTCCATGCTCTTGCGAGCCTCGAACGGAACGCGCCGGTCGCTCTCCCGCTCGCGGCAACCGAGCCCAAGGTCCGCGGCGCCGACCTTGCGGAGGCGGCGACGCAGGCTCGCACAGCTCTGTCTGCTCCGCTCCGCCTCGCCTTTGGCGAGACGCGCTGGCGGGTGCCGCGTTGGCGGATCGCACCGCTGCTGGCGCTGCCGGCGGATGGCAAGACGAACGTCGCGATAGCGGGACCGCAGGCCGAGAAGTACCTGGAGCGTCTCTCCGCCGTCGTCTCGCGCCGGCCGCTGGACGCGCGGTTCCAGGTCACGGCAGCCGGCAAGATCGTGATCAGGCCCTCGGCACCTGGCCTGAAGCTCGATCTTCCGGCGACCGCGGAGGCGATCACCGCTGCTGCTTTCTCGACCGGCCGGCGGACAGCGAAGCTGGCGGTCCGGGTCGCCGAACCTGCGCGCACGACGGAGATCGCGAAGACGATGGGCATCACCGACGTCGTCTCCTCGTACACGACGACGTACGGCGGAACACCGGGGCGCCTCAACAACGTGCAGCTCGTCGCGAGGCTCATCGACGGCGCCCTGATCAAGCCGGGCGAGACGTTCTCGTTCAACGCGACGACCGGGGAGCGGACAGCTGAGAAGGGGTTCCAGGAAGCCCCTGTGATCATCAACGGCGAGCTGCAGAACGGGCTCGGGGGCGGTATCTGCCAGGTCTCGACGACCGTGTTCAACGCCGCGTTCGACGGAGGGCTGCCGATCAGCGCCAGGGCGAATCACGCGCTCTACATCAGCCACTACCCGCTCGGCCGCGACGCGACCGTGAACTATCCTGATCTCGATCTACGCTTCTCGAACGACACCGGCCACTGGCTGCTCCTGCGTACCTTCGCCGGAGCGGGGTCGCTGACAGTCAATCTCTACGGCACGCGTCTCAACCGGCGCGTTGAGAGCACCACGGCACCCCTCGAGGTGACGGGTCCGGTGCCGGTCAAGACGATCGATGATCCCGCCCTAGAGAAGGGCAAGAGGGTCGTGGACGAACTTGGCGCACCGCCACGTCAGACACGCGTCGAGCGGCTCGTGTACGACGCGAACGGCAAGGTGCTGTACGACGACATCTGGTCCTCGTACTACGTCGGTGAGCCGTCGCTCGTCCGCGTTGGCACGAAGAAGCCTGCGGCGAAGGCGGCCAAGCCGAAGAAGGCGGCGGCCAAGGGTGGCGCTCCGGCGGCGTCGGCGAAGCCGACCGACCCGACCGCCACCCTTGGCCCAGCCGTCACCGCCCCCGCTCAGCGGTAGCGATCGCCTCCGCGAACCACGGTGGAACGCGTGTCGGCTGCCGGGTCGTCGCGTCGACTGTCGCGTGGAGCGTCTCGGCCGTCGCCACGAGCTCTCCATCACGCTCGATCAGGTACTCGTACGTGAATCGTGCTCCGCGGACGTTGACGCAGCGCAGGTGGATCGTCAGGACGTCGTCGAACACCGCCGCGGCGCGATAGTCGAGGCGCACGCCGGTCGTCAGCGCCTCGATCCCCTGCGCCTGGATCGACCGGTAGCCGCCCGCGTGATCCGCGAAGTACGCGACGCGTGCAACCTCGAGCCACACGACGTACGAGGCGTGGTGAGCGATACCTTGCGCATCCGTCTCGGCGAAACGGACGCGGACGTCGTAGGCGTTGCTGAACCCTTCCGGCACGGGGCAACAATACGGGCGCCGTTGGCGCCGTGGTGGTATGACTGGGATATGCCAGAAGCAACGAAGACCTCAAAGGACGACCGCGACGTGATTGCGCGACTCGCCGACCGCGGGGAGCAGACGCTCGCGAGACTCGCCGATCTGCCGGGTGGGACGAAAGCCCTGAAGGCGGTGAACGATCTGCGCATCCGCGTCGACGAGCTCGGGAAGAAAGTGCGCGGTATCGACGTGATCGAGAAGCGCGTCGCGAAGCTCGAGAAGGAGCTCGCGGCGCTGAAGCGGGCGCAGAAACCGCCGGCCGGGGCGCGGACGCGCAAGACGTCCGAGTAGCGCCCGGCCCGCAGCTTCTCAGCTCCCCGGGCAGCGGACGACTTCGGTCGACCACCGTCCATCGGCCTACAGCTCGATCACCCGGTATGCGGGAGGGCCAGGGTCGATCTCGAGGAGCGTAGTGTGCGGCCGGAATTGTGGTCAGCCCGAGGTCATCGGCGCGCAGTGGCACGTCCGGCGGCAGGTGGCACCCGGAGCCGGAGCGCCCCCGGCAGCACCTCGAAACGCGCCGGGGTCGTGCCGGGCTGCTCGCCGTCGAGCTCGATGGGAACCGGCTCGTCGGTCTCGATCGTGACGACCCGGCCCCGGAGCGCTTCCGCCTTCGGGTGAGGCAGATGCGTGCCGCGGTAGATCTTCGGCATCGTCATCACGAGGTCGCGCTTGGTCACGTCACCGATCGTGACCACGTCGAAGAGGCCGTCGTCCGGCGTTGCGTCCGGGCACATCTTCATGCCGCCCCCGAAGTACTTTCCGTTGGCGACGATCACGTCGAACATCCGGCCGCTGCGGCTGTCGCCGTCGACGACGAGGTGCGCCTCGACCGCTGACCAGCCGGCAAAGACCGCGAACGTCGCCCACAGGTACGAGACCCTCGCCCCGAGAGCCTTCGACGTGTCGTTCGCACGCTGGGCGATCGCTCCGCTCATCCCTGCGCTCGCCACGTTCGCGAATACTGCCTCGGCCTCGCGGCCGTCCCAGGCGCGATAGGTGAGGCGGCCCAGGTCGATCGTCTTCGTCTCACCGTCGATCGCGATCCGGGCTGCGCCTGAGACGTCGTTCGGGATCCCGAACGTGCGTCCGAAGTCGCCACCCGTGCCGCGCGGGATCAACGCCACCGCCGGTGCCTCGTCGAGGCCGGCGAGGCCGTTTGCCACCTCGTTCAACGCACCGTCGCCGCCCACGACGACGAGCAGGCGGGCGCCGCCAAGAGCGGCCTCCCGGGCTAGCTGCCCCAGGTGGCCGCGGTGCTCGCTGAGGAGTGCGTCGCCTTCGAGACCCACGCCTGCCGCCTGGTGGGCGATCTCCGGCCAGCGCCGCCCGGTCGCCCCGTTCGCCGCGGCCGGATTGACAAGAAAGACGGTCTCGCTGGAGGGGACGGCCGCATGCCCGTCCCGGTGGCCCTGGTTTCGGTCCAAGAGCTCGGGACGGCGCCCTACGCCGTCACGGTGTGGAGGGCGAGCTCGGTCATCTCGTCGACTGCCTTGCGCATCTCCTCGTCGCTGATGCGGAGGAACTCGCCCTCGACGATCACGTCGCTGACGATCAGCATGCAGCCGGTCTGGATCTTTCGGAGTGCTCCGAGCGTGAACAGCACCGCGGCCTCCATCTCGACGGCCAGGATGCCGCGCTCCGACCAGCGGCCGGCGAGGCCGGCGTCCGGGTTGTAGAAGATGTCGCTCGAGACGATCGGGCCGACGCGAACGGGCTTCCCGAGGTGTTTGGCCTGGTGCACCGCCTCGTGGACGAGCCCGAAGTCTGCGGTGGGAGCGTGTGGCTCGCCGAGAACGTAGTGAGAGGAGGTCGAGTCGGCTCCGGTCGCCGAGAGCGCGATCACGAGGTCGCCCATTGTCAGATCGGCCTGGAGGCCGCCGCACGTCCCGACCCGCATGATCTTCTTGACGCCGAGCTGGACGAGCTCCTCGATCACGATCGCAGCCGAGGGACATCCCATCCCGCTCGTCTGCACTGACACCGGCTTGCCGTTGAAGGTTCCGGAGAAGCCGAGCATTCCTCGTTCGCCGTTCCGTTGCACGACGTCGGTGAGGAAGGTCTCGGCGATGTACTTGGCGCGGAGGGGGTCGCCGGGAAGGAGGCAGGCTTCGGCGTAGTCGCCGGGGTTGGCACGAACGTGAATTGGCATGAGCCGAACCCTACCGGCGGCGTCACCGGCAACCCCGAAATAGAGTGAGGCAATGCGCCGCCGCCTGATCGAGCCATCCCTCGAGCAGATCCTTCGCTTCTGTGCGGCGGCGCCGATCGAGCGCGTCTTCCTCGAGGATGTCGCGCGCCGCCGGCAGGGACGCTTTGCCGCCCTCTCCGACGGAGACGGTGAGCTGACGGCGCTCTGCCATCTCGGCAGCAATGTGGTGCCGTCCGGATCGGGTTGTCAGGCGTTCGCCGACCTGACAGGAAAGTCGGGCGCGCGGATGCTGATCGGCGAGGCCGGTGCCGTCACCGACCTGTGGGAAGCGGCCCGCAAGAAGCTTCCGCGAGCCCGGATCGACCGTCCGGGGCAACCCGTGTACGCGATCACCGATCCACCGGCGGAGGGCGGAACCGGCCTGCGGCCGGCGACCGAGGCCGACCTCGATCTGCTCGTGCCATCGTGTGCGGCAGCCCATCACGAGGAGCTCGCCGTTGACCCGTTGCGACGCGATCCCAGTGGCTTCCGCTGGCGCACCCGGGTCCAGGTCGAGGAGCAGCGTTCGTGGCTATGGGCGGAGGGCGGTGTGATCCGGTTCAAGGCCGAGGCCTCCGCCTGGACGCCTCGAGCGGTGCAGCTGCAGCAGGTGTGGACCGATCCGCCTGTACGAAGGCAGGGCTTCGCAGCCCGGGCGCTCCGCGATCTGATCCGGTTGCTGCTCGTGAGCACGCCGGCTGTGTGTCTTTTCGTCCGGGCGGAGAACGTGGCTGCGATCAGGCTCTACGAATCGGTCGGCATGCACCACGTTCTCGACTACCGCTCCGTTCTGCTGTGAACACACTGTTCCTGGCGCGCCACGCCCACGCTGCGTCGAACGTCGGAGACATCGTCAACGCTGTTCCCCCGGGCGGCGGCCTCTCTGCGGCGGGCATCGAGGAGGCGCGGACGCTCGGCTGTCTGCTCGCATCCGAGGCGATCGACCTCGGCGTCAGCTCACGCCTTCTGCGTACGCAGGAGACGCTCGCCCGGGCGCTCGCCGACCGGGGGCTCCCGACCGTGATCGAGCCGCTTCTCGACGAGATCGGATTCGGGTCATTCGAGGGTGGGCCCCTGGACGCGTATCGCGCCTGGGCGTGGGAGGTCGAGCCCGATGCCGTCTGTCCGGGCGGGGGCGAGAGCCGCGTCAGCGCGGCGGTGCGGTTCGCCGACGGTCTCGTGGCACTGCTCGGACGTCCCGAGGAGACGGTTCTCGCCGTCAGCCACGCTTTGCCTCTCCGCTATGTACTCGACGCCGCCGACGGCAGCTTCCCGGCCGCGCGTGTCAAGCATGTGCCACACGCGACGCCGTACCGCCTCGCTCGAGAGAGCGTCGAACTGGCGGTCGAGACGCTCAGGGCGTGGGTCACGGCACCTCGCTTCGCCGATACCCCATTTGGTGGATGACGAGAGGTCGGCCCGCCGTCGATCGATACTCTGGCATGACCGTGCGGTACCACCACGCTGTTCTCGCGGCTCTCGTGGCCGCGCTCGCCCTCGCGGCTTCCGGCTGCGGCGGCTCTGCCCTGGCCATCCCGGAGCTGACGAGCCTCAGCCAGGTTGCGCAGAAAAGCTCCGCCACGGACACGGCCCGGTTTGCGCTGACACTCGAGATGACGGTTCCCGGCGCCGATCAGAAGCTGTCGGTCAGCGCCGAGGGCGGCTTCGACACACCTGCCAACCGCGCGCGGCTGACGTTCGACCTGTCGTCCTTCGCGGAGCTCTTCAAGAGCCTCGGCTCGAGCCTCGGGGGAACGGTCAAGGGTGATTTCGGCAACCCGGAAGACTGGCAGCTCGAGGCGATCCAGGACGGTGAGATCGCCTACATTCGCTTCCCACTGATCGCGAAGCAGTTGCCGGCCGGCAAGACGTGGATCAAGGGCAGCGCCAGGGATCTGTCGAGCGCCGACGACGGCCGGCTGAGCCAGTTCGGCTCGTTCGCCGGTACCGACCCACGTGACGTCTTCGGGTTCCTGAAGGCCGTCTCCGGCTCCATCGATGCGGTCGGGAGCGAGGAGATTCGCGGTGTCGAAACGAGCCACTATCGGGCGACTGTCGACACCGCGAAGCTCGAGCGGCTCATCCCGGCCGGTCAGCAGCAGAGCCTCGGCGGCCTCTGGCAGACGGCCGAGCAGGCCGGGCTGACCGGGCTCCCGCTGGATATCTGGATCGATGCCGAGCAGAGGGTTCGCAAGCTCTCGGTCGACATCGACGCCAGGCAGCCCGGCTCCGATCAGCCGCTCGAGGCATCGCTCGTCATCGAGCTCTTCGACTACGGCACGCCGCTCGACCTCGAGCTTCCGCCGGCCGACCAGGTCGCCGACGCAGCAACCATCAAACGATCCCCGTAGGGATGAGGCGCAACCTCGCGCCGGCGAGGGGAAGCCTTCCCCGTCTCGGCGACAAGCACCGCACGACTGACCTCGTAGGGACCACCGGTGCTTCCGTCACACTACGGTGGTGGTGACGCCGCTAACAGCACGTATCGAGGCGTTCATCCGTGCTCACGAGCTGGTGGAGCCGGGTGGCGGCGTTGCGTGCCTCGTCTCGGGCGGTGCGGACTCGACGTGTCTCTGGCACGCGCTGCGGGCGCTCGGCTACGACGTCTCTGCGGTACACGTCCACCACGGTGTGCGTGAAGCCGATGCCGATGCCGACGCCGATCATTGCGCGACCGTGATGAGCGCCCGGGTCGTTCGGGTCGAGCCGGCTGCGACCGAGGCGGCCATGCGCGCCCTGCGCTACGCCGCCACCGAGGGGTTGGGACTCCGCGCAACGGGCCACACCGCGTCGGATCAGATCGAGACCGTTCTCTACCGGATCGTGGCCAGCGGCTCGACGCGTGGGATCAAGGTCCTCCGCGAGGACGGCGTCGTGCGTCCGCTGCTAGCCATCACGCGGGAAGATACGACCGCGTACTGCAGCGACCACAATCTCCCGGTCAGGGTCGATGCGACGAATCCGGAGACCGCACGAGGGCTGATCCGTGAACAGATCCTGCCGCTTCTTCGTCGCCTGCACCCGGGCGCCGAGGCGAATTTGCGCGCTCTGGGTGACGGACGTCCCAGCCTCCCGCGTGGCCTCGAGGCATCACTCGCGGAGCTGCTCGCGTCGCGGGCCGGCACGAAGGCGGCCGACCTAGGCGGCGGCGTTCGCGCCGTTCGCGAGTACGGGACGCTGCGGCTCGAGGGCGCGATCGAATGGGGGCCGTGGACACTAGAGTCCGACCGGGACGATCTCGGGGTGCGCGCCCGGCGACCGGGGGATCACCTGGCAGGGCGCCGCAAGAAGGTGCAGGATCTCCTCGTGGACGCAAAAGTGCCGAGGGCAGAGCGTGACACCTGGCCCGTGGTCGTCTGTGCCGACGAAGTCGTTGCGGTGCCGGGCATCGCCGTCGCGCCCGGGTGGGACGGCGCCGTCACGGCACGGCGGGCACGATGACACGGAAAGCCTCGATGACCTGGAACGCCGTATGACCGAGGTGAGCCACGGGGTCGGCGAGATCCTGATCGACGAGCCCTCGGTCAGCGCTCGCGTGGCTGCGCTCGGAGTCGAGATCTCGGCCGACTACGCCGGCCGTGACCTGCTGCTCGTCGGCGTTCTCAAGGGCGCCGTCTTCTTCATGGCGGATCTGATGCGCGAGCTCTCGATCCCGTGCGAGATCGATTTCATGGCGATCTCGAGCTACGGCGCCGCGACCGACTCGTCGGGTGTCGTGCGCATTCTCAAGGACCTCGACATCAACATCGCCGGTCGCGATGTGCTCGTGGTCGAGGACATCATCGACTCGGGCCTGACGCTCTCCTACCTGATGCGCAACCTGCAGGCGCGCAAGCCGGCCTCGCTCGAGGTCTGCACCCTCCTGACGAAGCCGGATCGGCGCGAGATCGACGTGCCCGTGCGATACGTGGGCTTCGAGATCCCGAACCGGTTCGTGATCGGATACGGCCTCGATTTCGCCGAGAGGTACCGGAATCTCCCGTATATCGGGGTTCTGCACCCTGACCTCGTGCCCGGCGCCCCGCATTAGCCTGGATCAGAGGCTCGAGCCTCCGGGATCGGTGAATACGGGGACGGGGACCCGCGGCGGCGTCGCCTGAGACCACGCTGCTACCCTCCCGGGTACCGATGAACCGCTTTTTTCGTAGCGCGCTCTTCCCCCTGGTCGTGATCGTGCTGCTCGTGTATCTCGCGAGCCAGACGCTGATCCCGAAGAAGGACAGCCAGGCGAAGCTCACGTATTCCGAGTTGATCACGCAGGCGAAGCAGGGCAACGTCAGCGAGGTCAAGTTCAACCCGAACCGCCAGTCGATCAGCGCCACGCTGGACTCGGGGCAGAAGGTGAAGGTCAACTACCCGACACCGCAATCCCAGATTCAGTTCCAGAACGTCCTCACGGAAAACAACGTCAAGTTCGACTCCAAGGGCACCGGCACGTCGACCTGGATGGCGCTCCTCACGGGGCTACTGCCGATCCTGCTGCTGGTCGGCTTCTGGATCTTCCTGATGAACCAGATGCAGGGGGGCGGCTCGAAGGTGATGAGCTTCGGCAAGAGTCGTGCGAAACGGATGTCGCCCGACTCGCCGAAGGTCACCTACAAGGATGTCGCCGGCGCGGACGAGGCCGTCGAGGAGCTCCAGGAGATCAAGGAGTTCCTCGAGAACCCGAAGAAGTTCCAGGC
>Ga0315283_10002295_pt1 | contig 15914 bp, 9 predicted proteins | sample YL17G09_0_MG_FD_204541 | JGI IMG/M metagenome (GOLD analysis project Ga0315283, IMG submission 204541) | Sediment microbial communities from Yellowstone Lake, YNP, Wyoming, USA - YL17G09_0 | ecosystem: Environmental > Aquatic > Freshwater > Lake > Sediment | place: USA: Wyoming | collected... | reverse complement strand
CTTGAGCATGCGGCTCAGCAGCTCGCTCACCTCGACCGAGATCGTGCCGACCAGCACCGGCTGGCCCTTCTGGTTCAGGTTGACGAGTTCGTCGATGACGGCGTTGTACTTCTCTCGCTTGGTGCGGTAGACGACGTCCTCGAAGTCGGTGCGGTTGATCGGCTTGTTGGGCGGGATCACCGCGACATCGAGCTTGTAGATCTCCCAGAGTTCCGCGGATTCGGTCTCGGCCGTGCCGGTCATTCCCGCCAGTTTCTCGTACATGCGGAAGAAGTTCTGCAGCGTGATAGTGGCGAGTGTCTGGGTCTCGCCCTCGATCCGCACGCCCTCCTTGGCCTCGATCGCCTGGTGCAGGCCCTCGGAGTAGCGGCGGCCCGGCATCAGGCGCCCGGTGAACTCGTCCACGATGAGCACCTTGCCGTCCTGCACCACGTACTCGACGTCCTTCTCGAAGAGCGAATAGGCCTTGAGCAGCGCCTGGATGTTGTGGATGCGCTCGTTCTTGATGGCGTAGACGCGGTAGATGGCGTCGCGCTCCTTGACCTTCTGCTCGGCGGTCAGGTCCTCGCGGCCCTCCAGTTCGGAGAGCTGGGCGGCAAGGTCCGGGACCACGAACTCGTCCGGGTCGTGCGGCGAGATCAGGTTGCGCCCCCGGTCCAGCAGATCGACGTTCTTCGCCTTCTCGTCGATCGCGTAGAGCAAGTGTTCGTCGAGCTCATGCAGTCGCTTGTCGCGCAGGTAATCGAGTTCCGTGCTATTGATGAGCTTCTTGAGCGCCGGTTGCTCCGAGACCAGCTTCATGAAGCGCTTGTGCTTGGGCGCGGCGCGCTGGACCTTGAGTAGCTCGATCCCCGCTTCGACCTGCTGCTCGGGGTCCTGCAGCAGCTTCTCGCCGTTCGCCAGGGTCTGGCTCACCCAGTTCAGCTGCGCCTTGACCACGCGGTCCACCAGCGGCTTCAGCTCATCGAACGCCTGGTCGCTGTGCTCGACCGGCCCCGAGATGATCAGCGGCGTGCGGGCCTCGTCCACCAGGACCGAGTCCACCTCGTCCACGATGGCGTAGACGAAGCCGCGTTGCACCCGGTACTCCGGCCGCACCGCCATGTTGTCGCGCAGGTAGTCGAAGCCGAACTCGTTGTTGGTGCCGTAGGTGATGTCACAGGCGTACTGCTCGCGCCGTTCGGGCGGGTCCATGCCCTGCTGGATGCAGCCCACCGTCAGCCCGAGGAACTTGTAGATCTGACCCATCCACTCGCTGTCGCGGCGGGCCAGGTAGTCGTTCACCGTGACCAGATGGGCGCCCCGCCCGGTCAGGGCGTTGAGGTACAGGGGCATGGTGGCCACCAGGGTCTTGCCCTCGCCGGTGGCCATCTCGGCGATCCTGCCCTCGTGCAGCATGACGCCGCCGATGAGTTGAACGTCGTAAGGCACCATGTCCCAGGTGACGGGGATCCCCACCATCTCCCAGGACTGGCCGACCAGGCGGCGGCAGACCTCCTTGACCGCCCCGAAGGCCTCGGGGAGCACGTCCTCGAGCACCGCCTGCTCGGTCTCCCGGCGCTCGACCGGGTCGGTCAGGCCCTCGAGCGCAGCCGCGATCCGGGCCTTGAACTCGGCCGTCTTGACCCGCAACTGCTCGTCGCTGAGGCCCCGGCAGGCCTCGCAGGCGGCGTTGATCTCGTCCACGATCGGCCCCACCCGCGTGACGTCACGGTCGTGTTTGGAGCCGAAAATCTTCTTCAGCAGACTTTCAAACATGGGCGGGAGAATAGTGGTTCTGTCAAGCGAACGCGAATCGGCGGGCCAGGATGCGCCCGCCGGGCACAGCAGCGACCCGGTGCCTGGGGCACCGGGTCGCGCAGACTTCGAGCACCGCAGAACTAGATCAGCTTCGTGACGTGAGCGGCTTCAGCACCCCGTTCGCTGGTCCGGACCTCAAACTCCACCTGTTCACCGACCTGGAGTGTTCGAAACCCGTGGCCTTCGATGCAGGAGTGATGAACGAAGACTTCCGCTTCACCTTCCGCCGCGATGAAACCATATCCCTTGTGGTCGCTGAACCATTTGACGGTACCACGCGCCATGGGTGTTGCTCCTCTCTCCTGGAAGAGTCCTGACCCGGCTCGAAGTCCGGAGACAGATTGACCGCGGACGCGTGGCCAGTCAAGGGTCATTGTGCGCTGGAATGATGCGCCCGTCCGGGGCCGGGGGGTACAACATGCAGGAACCGCGGGTACCCGGTTCGTCAGGCGTCTTCGCGCGCCCGTCCCGCGCTGGCGGATCGGTGCCCATGGGATGTCCAGCGTTCGTGAAGTTCGAGCGCCTGGGGATGCGCGGGATCGCGCTGCAGCACCAGCGCCACCTGTTCGCCTGCCTGCACCAGTTCGCCCAGGCCATCGAGCGCACGCGCGACCTGCAGGCGCGCCGCGTGAAAATCGGGGTTCAGTTCGAGAGCGCGCGCCAGGGTCGAGAGCGCATCGTCGAAATGCCCGCGCTGCAATTCGGCCGAGCCCAGCAGGTAGTGCAGGTCCGGCCAGCCCTCCCGCCCCGGCAGAGCCGCCTGCAGCAACCCGGCGGCCTGTACGGCATCGCCCGCTTCGAGCAGCGCGCGGGCGCGATCGAGGACGCTCCCATCCGCCGGCTCGTCCAGCGCGAGCGCGCCGGTGAAGAGCGCGCCCGCCTCCTCCCAGTCGGCCCGCTCGAGGCTCTCCAGACCCTGCTGGAACACCAGCGGTCGCTCGCCCGGGATCTCGCGCGCCAGCGCGCGCAGGGACTCGAGCGCCTCGCCGATGAACCCCTCCGCGGCGTCGAGCAACGCCCGCTCGAGCCGGGCCGCCGTGTAGCGTGGATGGAGTGCCAGCGCCCGATCGAGTTCGCGGCGCGCTTCGGGACGGCGCTTCAGCTGCAGCAGCATTCGCGCCCGCCGGTAGTGGAGGTCCGGGTAGTCGGACTGGAAGCGCAGCGCCACCTCGAGCGCCGCGGCAGCCTGCGCGGCGTCGCCCGCGGCCTCGGCCAGGCTGGCGACGTGGACCAGGGCATCGGTCGCTGCGACCTGGCGCGCCACCGGCAGTGCTCCCTCACGCGTCCGGCGCTCGATCTGCTCGATGGCCTGTGCATGGCGTCCCGCGCGTGCAGTGCGGACCGCGTCGCTGAACTCGGACTCCGGGACCGGGATGGGACGCGTCACAGGGGACTCCAGAGCAGGCGCATGGCGTAACCCGCCATGAGGGTCATGGCAAGGTTGTCGTCCAATGGTATCGGCAGGAGCTCGGCCAGACTTGCGACCACCGCACCGGCCAGGACGACCCCCCAGGGCAGGTACCCGGCGGCCGCCAGGAATGCCGCCCAGACCAGGCAGGCCCCGAGCCCGCCCAGGGCCCCCTCGAGCGTCTTGCGGAAGACGCGCCTGCGTCCACAGGCCTTGCCGACGATGGCCGCGAAGGCGTCGCCCAGCACCGTGAAACCCAGCGCCGCGGCGGCCACCGGGCGCGGAAAGATGTCCACGGCCAGCAACGCCGCGAGCAGCAGGTAGGTGGAGCCCAGCAGGCCCAGTTCCTCGTGTTCGCGCAGCATGCCGCCGAGGAAGTCGCGGAACAGCCGCTTCACGCGCTGCTCCTGCAGCCGCAGCACGTCGAGTGCCAGCGCCCCGAACGCCAGCAGCAGGAGCAGCAGCTTCCACTGGCCGGGACCACGCGGCCAGGGCAGAACCTCGAAGAGCAGGTTGAGCGGCAGGACGAACAAGGAGAGGTGGATGGCCTTGCGTCGCAACTCGGAGAGGAACGAAGGCGAGCGCAGCACGGCCAGCGGATCGGTCGGGGGCGCCGCTTGCGGTGGCATCACGCGAACGAAAGTAGCAGAAGCGCGGGCCGTCGTGTCGCACGAAACGAGGAAGGCGAGCGGGGCGCCCAGCCGGGACCGGCCTCCTTCTATCTCACGGCGCGGCGGACGTGGGCCGCAGTTCCCGGTAGGCCTGCCGATAGCCGAGGATCCGCCTGGCGTAGTCCTGCGCGAGTGGGTTCGAGGCCAGCTCGCACAGCAGCGCCTCTCCCCCGCGCTCGAGCAGCTCGCGCCAGCGCGGCGAGAGGCTCCCGGGACCGGCGTTGTACGCCAGGAGCGCCGCCGCCACACTGCCGTCGAAATGGCGCAGGAGCCGCGCGAGGTAGCGCTCGCCGTAGTGCACGTTGGTCTCCGGATCGAAGAGCGCGGCCTCCGTCGGCGCCGGGTCGCCGGACCAACGTGCTACGTCCCGCGCGGTCGTCAGCTTGAGCTGCATCAGGCCGAGCGCGTCGCTGCGCGAGCGGGCGCGCGGGTCGAAGGCGCTCTCCTGGTAGGCGACGGCAAGGAGGAGCGCGGGCTCGAGCGCAGCAACGACCGTGACGCGAGGGGAGACGAAGAGTGACTCGAAAGCGGGCGGGAAGAGCCATGGGACCCGCGACCAGGCCGCTGCATCCCGCAGGCCCGGGTCGTTCAGGTGGACGGCGCGGCCCGCCAGCGCGATGCCGAGCCCCGGGCGCCCCAGCGCGTACGCGAGGCCGGCGCTGGCGAGCGCCTCCTCCAGCGCGTCGCAGCCGGGTGCATCCGAACCGGGCGGCACGCCCCGCGCGCCCATGCGCGAGAGCAGCAGACCGGCCTCATCGTGCGCACCGATCACCACGAGTTCTTCCGTCGCGCGGAACACAGGGCACGAGTCGCGCGCCTGCGTCCCGGCGGGCCGAAGTCCGCCGGGCCAGCCGCGGACTCCGAGCGTGTCCCGTGCCGCCGCGCGGTAGAACGAGTAGCCTGGCAGCTCCGCGACCAGGCGGAGCGTCGAATCCCCCGCCACCAGCTCCCCCAGCGCCCGGAGTGCCACGCCGTGCCAGAAGCGCGCGGCATCGGACGAGTCGGACGCCCAGCACATTGCCGCCAAGTCCGCCCTGCCCAGCGCGAGGTGCAGCAAGCCGGCGCGGAACACGGCATCCCCGGCCCGTCGCCCTTCATCACTCGCGGTCTGCGCGTACCAGGCGAGCGCCTCGTCCCAACGGCCGGCGTCCTCCGCGGTGCGGCCCGCCTCCCACTTCGTCGACTCGCCCAGTCGCCCACCCCGGGTCGCCGCGAAGAGCGCGTACAGGGCGAGGGCCGAGTCCGGCCGTCCCGCCGCGGTCTCGATCCGCGCGCTCTCGAGCGTCCAGAACGGATCGAGCTGCGGCGCACGGTGCCCCGGACGCATCCCTCGGACGGCGACACGCGCCTCCGCGAAGCGCCGCGACCGGCGCAATCCCTCGCACAGGCCAAGTCCAGCATCCCATCGCTCCCGCCCGGCGCGCGGATTCTCGTACACCCGGCGAAGCCGCACGGCTGCCGCCTTGCTCCGACCGGCCAGCATCTCGACCTTCGCGGCCTCGCGCTCATCCCTGACCGTGAGCCGCTCCCCACGCGCGCCCAGCAACTCTTCGAGCCGTCCGAGCGCGCGGGTCGCGCCCGGCTGCGACGGATAGGCGCGCAGCGCCTGCCGCGCGAACCCGACCGCCTGTGCAGTGTCGCCCGCCGCAGCGCGCGAGCGCACGCGCAAGTCGAGCCAGGCGGCGCGCACGGCATCGGTCCAGCCGGTGCGGTCGGCGCCCTCGAGCACCGAGTCGGCGAACGCCGCGGCGCCGTGCGCCAGGGCGATTTGCGCACGCCCGCGCAGCGCCAGCCACGTCCACGGCGTCCGGCCTGCGCCGACCCGTGCCCAGCAGGAGTCGGCGCTCGCCGTGTCCGCGACGGCCAGGTGGAGCGTGGCGAGCCGGTGGAAGGCGACCTCGCGCAAGTGCGGTTGGGAGGCCGCCGCCTGCCAGAGCGCGACGCTGTCGGCGCGCGTCACGGGCGGAACCGCCAGCCCGCGCGCCCAGGCCGGAAGGGAGTCCGGCCGGGTCACCCAGCGCACGATCCCGGTCGAGTCGATCCCCGGCACGCCCAGACGCGCTGGCTGCGCGCCGGCTCCCGCCGGGGCGAACGGCACCGCCAGCATCAGCACCATCCCCAGCGTCCGCGCGGCGGGGCGAACGGCGGCGCGCCGAAGCTCCGACCTCACTCCCACTCGATCGTCGCCGGGGGCTTGCTGGTGCAGTCGTAGACCACGCGGTTGACGCCGCGCACCTCGTTGACGATGCGCGACGAGACCCGCGCCAGCAGGCTCGCCGGCAGGCGCGTCCAGTCGGCGGTCATGCCGTCCTGCGAGTTCACCGCGCGCAGCGCGATGACCTTCTCGTAGGAACGCTCGTCGCCCTTCACCCCCACGGTCGAGACCGGCAACAGGATCGCCATCGCCTGCCAGGTGCGCCCGTACCACTTCGCGCGGCGCAGCTCCTCGATGAAGATCGCATCCGCGCGGCGCAGTAGGTCGAGATCGGGCTCGGTGACGGGACCGAGGATGCGCACCGCGAGCCCCGGCCCCGGGAATGGGTGCCGGTCCACCAGGTGGTCCGGCAGCCCGAGTGCGCGGCCCAACTCGCGCACCTCGTCCTTGAAGAGCAGGCGCAACGGCTCGATGAGCTTGAGTTTCATCCGGCCCGGCAGGCCACCGACGTTGTGGTGGCTCTTGATGACCTGCGAGCCGAAGCCCGCCGAGGCGCTCTCGATCACGTCCGGGTAGAGCGTGCCCTGCGCGAGCCACTCGACCGGGCCGATCCGCTTTGCCTCGTCCTCGAAGACCCCGATGAACTCCTCGCCGATGATCTTGCGCTTGCGCTCGGGGTCGCTGACCCCGGCGAGCCGGTCGAGGAAGCGCCGCCGCGCATCCACGATCTCGAGCCGCAGGCCGCGCTTCACTCCCAACTCGCGCGCCACTTCCTCCGCCTCGCCCTCGCGCAGCAGGCCGTGATTCACCATCACGCAGGTCAGCCGCTTGCCGACCGCGCGGTGGCAGAGGGTCGCCACCACGCTCGAGTCCACCCCGCCCGAGAGCCCGCAGAGGATGTGCCCCTCGCGCCCCACCTGTGCCCGGATCGCGGCGATCGCGCGCTTCAGGAACGACTCCATGCTCCAGCCGCCCTTCAGGCGCGCCACCTTGAAGAGGAAGTTCGCCAGCACCTGCCTGCCGTAGGGCGAGTGCACGACCTCCGGGTGGAACTGGATCAGGTGGAACGGGCGCTGATCGTGTTCCGCCGCAGCGAAGGCGCAGTTCGCGGTGTGCGCCACGCGGCGCCAGCCCGCGGGCAGCGCGGCCACTTCGTCGCCGTGACTCATCCACGCGCGGAAGCGCTTCGGCACCTTCGCGAACAGCGCCGAGCGCCCGTCCTGCACGAAGGTCGCCATGCCGTACTCGGCGCGCGACGCCTGCTTGAGCTCCCCGCCCATCCGCTGCATCGTGGCCTGGAAACCGTAGCAGATGCCGAGCAGCGGCTTCTCCAGTTCGTAGATGCCGGGATCGGGCAGCGGTGCGGCGTTCTTGTAGCCACTCGCCGGCGAACCCGAGAGGATGAGCGCGCTCGGCCGGCGCTCGGCGATCGCCACCGCGGGTGTGGTGCCCGGCACGACCTCCGAGAACACCCCCAGCTCGCGCACCCGCCGCGCGATCAACTGGGTGGTCTGCGAGCCGAAGTCGAGGATGACCACGAGTTCACTTTGGATGGTTCATCTCCTGGCCCGTTCGGCGGGATTCAACGCGCACCGCGTGGCCGGGCAATTCCGAGTGCGAAGTTCGCGACCACCCAGGCGGGCAGCCGCGCGATAGTGGCGATGGCACGCTCGCCGTCCACGGCGTAGTCGCCGTACGGGTCGAGCAGGACGAAGCGGAGCCCCGCCCCGCGCGCACCCGCGCCGTCCACCCGGCGCAGATCCCCGACGTAGAGCGTGCGCTCGGCGGGCAGGCCGAGGCGCTCGAGCGCCACGTGAAAGATGCCCGGTTCCGGCTTGGCGATGCCGACGTGATGCGAGTCCACCACGAACTCGAGCCCGCGGAGCATGTCGCACGCCGCGAGGTGCTCCGCCGCGCGCCCGTCCGAGTTCGAGACGCAGGCCAGCCGCAGGCCGAGCAGGGCCAGCGCATCGAGGCAACCCCGCGCACCCTCGACCGTGCGGGTCCACAGACCCGGCCCCGCCTGGCGTTCGAAGCAGCGCTCCAGGATGGGCCCGACCAGGGCGGGCGGCACGCCCGCGGCTTCGAAGATGACGCGGAAGTAGAGACGCGTGTCGCCACGTTCGCCCAGGCGTGGCTCACCGGTGACGGCTGCGGGCGGCGGCTCGTCGAAAGCCAACTCGAAGGCTTTGCGAGCCACGACCTCCGAGCGGCGCAGCGCCTGGGGACTCACCTCGTGGCCCAGGCCGCACAGGGTCTCGCTCAGCCACTCGAAGTCGAGCCGCACCAGCGTCCCGCCGGCATCGAAGATGACCGCCTCCAGCACCGGACGCTCAGCCACGCGCGACCTCCGCCCGGCGTTCCCCGATGACGAGGCGCCGACCCGCTAACAATTCCGCCTCCACGTCGTGCGAGTGCAGGACGGCGGGCCGGTGAGGTCGGTTGGCGGGCACGCTGCAATCTACCAACCGCGCGCGCGGCCCGGCAAGCGCGCACCTCACCTCCGCCGCGGCAGCTCCGGTGGTGCGCGCGAGCCCGATACCACCGCGCCTGTCCCAGACCGCGCGCACCGCCAGTCCAGTTCCCCGATGCCACCCCGGGACCACTCGAACCACAGCGCGCCCCCGTCGTCGGTACGCAGCACGTGCGCGCCGGCGACGCGCAACCGCTCGAGCAGCGCCGGCGCGGGATGCCCGAAGCGGTTCCTCGCCCCCACCGAGAGCAGCGCGTACCGCGGTCGAACCCGCCCGAGGAACCGCGCGCTGGTCGAGGACGCCGCGCCGTGGTGCGCGACCTTGAGCAGTCCAAGAGCGGGCGGAACCCCAGCCGAATCCTCGACCGTGCTGTCCACGTCCGCCATGAAGAGCAGTCGTCCGCGTTCGCCGCCGGCCTCGATCACCAGCCCGGCGCTGTTGCCCGAGCCCGCCTGCAGTTGCCGCGGCGGCCACAGCACGCGCACCGGCGGCTCGGCACGCAGCACGGCCCCGCGCGCCAGGCGCTCGAGCGGACGGTGGGCCGGGAGTCTCCGTTCATCATGGTGTGGCGACACCCCCACTCGCTCCACCCCCATCGTGCGCAGCACCGCCCCCGCCCCGCCCGCGTGGTCGCTGTCGTCGTGCGTCAGCAGCAGCCACTCGAGCCGCCGGACTCCCGCCCAGCGGAAGAAGGGCAGCACGACGCCTTCGCCCGCGTCGTAGCCGGGCGTGCGCGGCCCGGAGTCCAGCAGCCACCACGAGCGGCCGAAGCCGAGCGCGAGCGCATCGCCCTGTCCAACGTCCAGCGCCACCAGCCAGGCGCGGCCCGGCGGCGGCGCGAGCGACCGTACCGTGAGCACGCAGAGCAGCGCCGCACCCAGCAGGATGACGCCCAGCACCTTCGACGCTTCGCGGACCGGCGGGTCGGCCCGCTGCCGCCCTTCGAGCGTACGCGGCCGCGGCAGCGCCAGCGCGAGCAGCGCGACTCCCAGGGCCGCGCACCAGGGAACGCCGCGCTCCGCCCCCGCTGCGACCAGCGCTCCGGGCGCCCGCGCGGCCGTGACCATGGTCCAGCGCAACACCGCGGCGAGCACTTCCCCGGCGGAGAACCACAGGTGTCCCATCCCCGGCACCACCGCCTCGGTGAGCGCCCCCAGCCAGGCTGCCACCAGCAACAGGCCCGAGACCGGCACCGCGACCAGATTCGAGAGCGTGCCCACCCAGGAGACCGCGTGGAAGCGCGCGAGCAGCAGCGGCAGCGCGGTGGCCTGCGCGCCGAGCGTCGGGATGAACGGGGCGCACCACGCGCGCCAGCGCCCCGCGCATTCGGTGAGCCATGGGCCGAAGGTCACGAGCCCCAGCGTCGCCGCGAAGGAGAGCTGGAAACCGAGATCGGTGGCCCAGCCCGGCGCGCAGGCCAGCAACCCGAGCGCGCTCAGCGCCAGCGACTGCAACGGATCCAGCGCGCGTCCGCGCAGTGACGCCGCCGCCATCAAGCACTCGTGCAGCGCCGCACGCATCAGCGAGGGGAGCGGCCCGGCGATGCCGGTGTAGAACACCGCGCACAGCGCCGCGGCCAGCGCCCGCGCCCTCACGCCGGCACCGGCCGACGCCACCACCGCGCGCGCGATCGAGGCGAGCCAGACCACGTGCAGTCCGGAGAGCGCCAGCAGGTGGATGAGCCCCGAGGCGCGCAGGTCGGCGTAGAGCCCGGTCGAGAGCGCGGAGCGATCGCCGGTGACGAGCGGTACGACCAGTTCGCGCGCCTCCAGCGAGAACCCGGCGTCGAGCCGGCGCTCGATCCCCCGCCGCCACCGTGCCACGGTCGCGCGCGGCCACGCCCCCGGCAGGAACGCGGGAGCGACCCGCGCGACGAAGGCGCGGCCCGACGCGGCAAGCGCGGTGGCATTGGCGACGGCCAGGCCGTCGAAGCCGCCCGGGTTCCGCGCCGGCCGTGGCGGATCCACCCGCACCACCGCGTCCAGAACGTCACCCCATTCCGCTTCCGACTCCGCCGGCAGGCGCACGCGCAATCGCGTGCCCACGATCAGCACCGGACGCGCGCGCCGCACCGCGACGATCGCCACCGGCTCCCCGGCCTCGCGCGGCGGGGGCTCCACCACACGTGCGGTAACGCGGTAGAACGTGCCACCGCGCGCCACCGCCGCCCGCTCGCCGTCCAGCACCGCGCGATGTCCAGCGCCGCGCGCGCACGCCGCGCACGCCAGCGCCAGCAGCGCCGCCGTGGCCCCCACCCGCGGCGGCGCGCCCCACGCCACGAAAGTGAACAGGAGTCCGCAGACCAGCGCAGCAAGCGCCTGCGGCACGCCGAGGCCTGTCCCCAGTAGCACTCCCACCCACACCACGATGCCGGCCAGCACCGCTCCCCGACCGCCCATGCCACACGCCCACCGGAAGAGGCGTGCCATGCTACCGCGTCACCCCGCAAAGCGCGCCAACCCGCGCCACTTGCGGAGAGGCGGATCACCACCGCCGATTCAACCGCCGGGAATGCGCGAAGGCCCGCCCACGACGTGGACGGGCCCCGTTCGCCGTTGTCACCCGCCGCGCGGGCTATTCCCTACGGCCTCGACGCCGCCTGTGCGGGCCGCATCTCGGTGAAGTACTCGTCGCCCATCGGGGTCGAGGCGCTCACGTACCAGGCCGCGCGACCGCGCGCATCGAACAGGACGGTCGGGAAGACGGCCACGCCGACCAGCCCGCCCGGCGCCTTCATCATGGTCATCGGATGGCGCCGCCACGCGCCTTCCGGCGTGCGCACGTGGAGCCACATCTCGCGCACATCGCCTTCGCGCGCCCCGTCGAGCGACGCCGAGAGCACCGTGGGCCGTCCGACCGGGATGCGTTCCGGCAGCGCGGCCACGAGCCGCGGGGCATCCAGATTCATCCCGAGCTGGATGGTGGCGTAACGCAGGTTGCCGCCGGGCAGCTCGATGACCTGCACCGGCCCCTCCTCATCGCGGTAGCGCACGCGGATGCTGTGCGGGCCGCGGGGCAGTTTGAGCTTGAGCGGTGTGACCCCGAACAACTGGCCGTCGATCCACACCTGTGCGCCGGCGAGCGGCGCGGAGCCCGTCTCGTCGGCGAGCGTGGCGCGCACCTCGAGCACGCCCGTCGCGGGCGAGGCGATGGGCTGCGCCACCAGTTCGACCGTGCGGTTCACGTGGACTTCGACCGTCTGCTCCCAGGGAGCGACGCCTGGCCCCGAGAACTGCAGGCGGTGGATACCCGGCTGAAGCTGCTCCACGTCCAGCGGAGCGTAGCCCCGTTGCATGCCGTCCACTGCGACCGAGATGGGCACGCTGCCGCCGGGCACGGTGACCTTCAGAGAGCCCCACAATTCGACGTCGAGCGCCACGCGTTGTCCGCGCCGACCGTTCACGGTGTGGCTCGAGCCACCGACTCCCGAGAACGAGAGGACGACCTCGTGGGTGCCGGGCTCGAGCTCCAACGTCGCCGGGGTGCGTCGCGCCTGCTCGACACCGTCCACGGCGATCCAAGCGCCCGAGGGACGGCTGGCGACGGTCACCTCGTAGCGGGCCGGACCAAGGCCGATCGCCTTGAACGCCGAGCCGATGTCCCTGACCCCGCGTGAGAAATCCACCTGGCCGAGGAACCAGCCAGCAGCGAAAAGCACCACGAAGACCGCGAGGATGAACCGCCGTCTCTGCCAGAGCGGACGTCCGTCCGACATCACGGACTCCTCCGGCTCCGGCCACGCGGGCCGGCGCACGACCGGGCGCTGACGGCCGCTAAGGGACTCGGTCTCGGTGGGCCCGGCAACGATGTCCGCCGGTCGCGCTTCGGGCCGGGACTCGGGCGCAGCGACCGATTCGTCGGCCCCGAGTTCCAGCTCCGGTGCCGGCATCGGCTCGCAGACCACGGCGGGCTCCATGGCCGCGGGCTCGGAGGCCGGCACGGACTCGATCTGCGCGGACTCGATCTGCACAACGGTTTCTGCGACCTCGGGCAACGGTTCGAATGCCGCAAGAAGCCCGACGTCGAACGGATCCACCGACGGTCCACACTCGGCTGCAATCATCTCCGCGGCAGCCGGATCGCTCGCCTCCTGCTCGATCTCCGGCTCGGGGTTCGCCTCGACGGTCGCCAGCGCTTCGACCGCTTCCGGCTCGGGCATCGGCTCGGGCATCGCCAGCGCTTCGACCGCTTCCGGCTCAGGGTTCGCCTCGACGGTCGCCAGCGCTTCGACCGCTTCCGGCTCGGGCATCGGCTCGGGCATCGCCGGCGCTTCTGCCGCTTCCGGCTCAGGCTCGGGGAGCAGGTCCGGCACACCCGGCACATCGTGCGCAATGGGCTCCGGCTGCACGCTCCCGGGGCGCACGTTCTCGAGCTGGCGCACACCTGCGAGTCGGTCCATCCAGCTGCGGAAGTGCCAGACTCCGCGCCGCCGGCCGGGTCGCGGTTCCAGGTCGTTGCCGTCGAACCCTGCGGGCTCGACCGGGATCTCGACGACCGCGTCGCCAGCGAGCCCGGCTGGCTGGTCTTGCTCCGGTTCGGTGGCGGCTTCAGTGGTTTCCGAGGCGACTTCGGTTTCCGCTGCGACTTCAGGCGCTTCGATTGGAAGGCCAGGCCAACTCGCTTCGATCTCGCCCTCGGCCTGCACCCGCCCTCCAGAGGTGGCCGGACAGATCACGCGCACTTCCAGCGGCAGCCGCGCCTCCGTGACGAATGCGCGGCCGTGCCGCCCCTCCTGATCGCGGACCAGAACCCACTCGGGCTCGAAGGGCCGCCCATCCAGCAGGATCTCGACCCGGCCTGAGCCCGTCCAGCCAAAGGCGACACAGGCCCCCGCCGTCAGACAAGCGACCGCACACGGGGACCACTCTCCGGCGGCGCCCCAAAGCTCCGCCTCGTAGAACAGGAGTCCGCTGAGCGCCTGGTGCAATGTGCGCGGGATGGGAGTGGAAGATGCCGGGTCCCACAGGATCGGGGAGTCGCTGCCGGTCGTCCCGGCCACGTCGATGAGCTCGGTCAGCCAGGTCTCGATCTCAGTGGGGCTGAACCCTGACGGGGTGCCCAGAAAGCCCAGCTCGAGCCCCGGCCCCCTGGCCTGGACGGCCAGAGCATCGCCGTTCGAGCGGACCAAAACTGTCCACTGAGCAATGGGGGTCACGACCTGTTCCATAGGCCTTCCTCCCTGAAAACCAGCAGGTTGCCGCCAACCCCGTCCGTTCGCGCAACGTACCCCGGGCCGGACGCAAGTGTCAACGAACAATGGACTTGTGGCCTGAGACTTGCTGGTTCACCTGACGTCCGACAGAACTGCGGAAGCCCGTGATCCGGTCCAAGGCTGGATGGCGGAGTGCAGGAACCGAGTTGCATCTACTGTGCCGCCCGCCTACCTTGCTTCAAATGAATCTTATCAGGAAGGATTCTGCCGACGGGAGCGACTTTGCCATGCCGGTCCATATCCCCATCCTGAAGACTCTAGTCTTGGCCCTGGCCCTCTTGCCGGGGCTGCCGGCCGCCGCTTCCGGGGCGCAGGGCGTCGCCCCGCCCATATCCTTCCCAGCCACCGATTCCCTCCGTGACCCGATGACCGGCCTGCGGTCGGCCTATGAGATGGCCCTGCAGCAGCGTCAGGCGGGCGATCCGGCCTCGGCTCTGCGCACCATCGAATCAGCTCTTTCGGCACTCCAGTCCGCCACGGTCGATCCGGGGCCCCCCGCGCAGACCGATCTCGCGGAGCTCGAGGACAGGCTCTCGGCTCTGTACGACGCCACCCGGCAGGACCTGCCGAACGTCCGGGTCGAGCCCGGCAACGAAGCCGACGAGAGCGTCCTCAATGCTGCGGCCATCGATGCGCTCGGCGCCATCGAGCCCCAGGACCACGAGTTGGTGACCCGTTGGCTGGACTTCTTCATGGGAGCGGGGCGCTCGACCTTCGAACGCTGGCTCAAGCGCTCGGGCCGCTACATGGATCTGTTTCGAGCGGTACTGCAACGCGAAGGCCTGCCGCCCGACCTCGTGAACCTGGTGTTCGTGGAGAGTGGCTTCAACCTGAACGCGCGCTCGGTCTCGGCGGCGGTTGGACCCTGGCAGTTCCTGAGGAGCACTGGCAAGTTCTTCGGCCTGACCGTGGATCAGTGGGTGGATGAACGCAAGGATCCGGAGAAGGCCACGGTCGCCGCGGCCCGCTACCTGAAGCATCTCTACGGGATCTTCGGCGACTGGCCTCTCGCCCTGGCCTCTTACAACGCCGGCGAGGGCACCGTGCTGCGTGCCATCAAGGCGCAGGGCACGACGAACTACTGGGACCTCAAGCTCCCGCGCCAGACCGAGGACTACGTGCCGCAGTTCATGGCCGCCCTCACCATCGCGCGCGACCCGGCGCGCTACGGTTTCGACTCGGTCGAACTGGACGACCCCATGGCCTTCGACGAGGTCGCGCTCGAAGGCCCGGTGGACCTGCGCACGGTGGCCCGTCTCGCGGACTGCTCCTACGATGAGCTCAAGACGCTCAACCCGGCCGTGCTGCACACGGCCGCCCGGGGTTCCGGCGGTATCGTCATGCTGCGGGTGCCGCCGGGACGGGGCGAGGCGCTCATGCAGCGCCTGCAGAGTGGCGAACCGTTGCCGGCGCTCGACCTCACCCTCAAACACACGGTACGCAAACGCGAGACCCTGCAGTCCATCGCGCGGCAGTACTCGGTGAACGCAAAGGACCTGGCCCGCATCAACGGCATCGGCAGAAAGCGCCCCCTGCGGCGCGGCATGCTGCTCACCGTGCCGGCCTCGATGCACGCGCCGCCGCCCGAGGTCATCGACCCGGCGACCGACCCGCGCGCCTCGACCGCCTACGTGCCACCGCGCGACCACGGCCGCCCCGCCACCCTCGATGGCTATTCGACCACCGAGGGGCGCACCGCCATCATCGTGGAGCGGGGCGAGACGCTGGCTTCGATCGCCGAGCGCTACGGCGTGACGACGCAGGAACTGATACGCTGGAACCGGCTCAAGCGCGCGCGGGTGACTCACGGGATGCGGCTCAAGATCCGCACGTCCGAGGCGATCGCTGCTGACAGCGCCCGCAACGACTCGACCCAGATCGCTGGACTCAAGGCGCCGAAACCACGCGCCTCGAAGTCACACGCCGCCGCGGCGAGTCCGCAACGCCACTCGCCGGCCCGGGGCCGCGTGAGCCACACCGTGCGCAGCGGCGAGACGCTCTCCGGCATCGCGCACCAGCACGGCATCTCGGTGGCCGCCATCCGGAAGGCGAACAATCTCGGCACGTCCCGGATCCGCGCGGGCCAGAGGCTGAGACTCCCGGTCTGACCGTCCACCGGGAAGCGCGGACGCCGGACGGGGCCGCGCCCGACCGGCGGTAGCGCGTACCCCCCCCTCGCAGCCCCCCCCAGAAT
>Ga0315283_10002293_pt1 | contig 15918 bp, 15 predicted proteins | sample YL17G09_0_MG_FD_204541 | JGI IMG/M metagenome (GOLD analysis project Ga0315283, IMG submission 204541) | Sediment microbial communities from Yellowstone Lake, YNP, Wyoming, USA - YL17G09_0 | ecosystem: Environmental > Aquatic > Freshwater > Lake > Sediment | place: USA: Wyoming | collected... | reverse complement strand
AGATGCCCTTGGTGCCGGGAGGCGCGTCGGGAGTGCGGGCCAACACGAGGTGGATGATGTTGTCGGCCATGTCGTGCTCGCCGAACGAGATGAAGATCTTCGTACCGGTGATGAGCCACGTGTCGTCGCCGGCGGGCACGGCCCTGGTGCGCAGCGCCCCGACATCGGAACCGGCCTCGGGCTCGGTGAGGTTCATGGTTCCGGTCCATTCGCCCGACACCATCTTGGGCAGGTAGATCTCCCGCTGCGCCTCGTCGCTGTGGTGGCGCAACATCTCGATCGCACCCTGGGTGAGCAACGGGCACATCGAAAAGGCCATGTTGGCGCTCGAGATGAACTCCTGCATCACGATGCCGACCACCCAGGGGAACCCGCCGCCGCCATACTCGGGCTCGAAGGGCACGGCACCCCAACCGCCGTCGACATAGGCCTGATAGGCCGCGGCGAAACCGTCGGGGGTCTTGACCGTGTTGTCGGCCTGGTGCTGGCTGCCCTGGGTGTCGCCGATGCGGTTGAGGGGGGCGATCACCTCGCTCACGAATCGGCCGTTCTCCTCGAGCACCGCCTTGATGGTGTCGGGGTCGAGGTGAGAGTACGAGTCGAGTCGACAGATCTGTTCGAGGTCGATCATGTTGTCGAGGACGAATGAGATGTCGGTGAAGGGAGGTCGGTAGTCAGCCACGATACGAAGGTAGACCCGTCCGGCCGGAGCGGCACAAGCTGCCGGCGGCTGCGCCCGCCCCCGGTACGATGCCCGTCCCGCCGATCAGCAGTCCGCAGGTCGAGGGAGTGGGCACCATCTCAAGGGGGACGGTCGATGATCGAGCTCGAACAGCGGGGCGATGTACGGGTGCTGCGTATGCGCGACGGAGAGAACCGCTTCAACCGCACGTCGATCGACGCGCTCCATGGCGCGCTCGACGAGGTCGAGGCGGTCGAGGGGCCGGTCGCCCTCGTCATCACCGGCGAGGGCAAGTTCTTCTCGAACGGTCTCGATCTCGAGTGGCTGATGGCCGGCGGCGACGACACGATCGGGTTCATCGAAGAGGTGCACCGACTGCTGGGTCGCGTGCTCGGCTTCTCGATGGTCACCGTGGCCGCCGTCAACGGTCACGCGTTCGCCGGCGGCGGCATGCTGGCGGTGGCCCACGACTACGTGGTCATGAGAGAGGACCGCGGCTTCTGGTGCCTACCCGAAGTCGACCTCGGGCTGCCGCTCACGCCGGGCATGTACGCGGTGGTGGCGGCCCACTTGCCGCGGCAGGCACTGGCCGACTCGGCCCTGACCGGCCGTCGCTACTCGGGGCCCGAAGCTGTGGCCGCCGGCATCGCCGACGAGGTCACATCCGAAGATGCCGTGGTCGACCGCGCCGTCGAGATCGCCGCCGGGCTGGCTGACAAGAACCGCGACGTCATCCGCGAGCACAAGCGACTGATGTACGGCGACGCCATCGCCCTCTGCGGCGCGTAGGCGAGCGCCCTACCTCTAGTTCCGACCCGACGCCGCAAGCCCGAAGCACTCGACCCCGTCAGAGCGCGAACACCTCGAAGCTGACGGCGTGCTCGACGCCGGCCCGGGCTCCGTCGGCCTCGGCCAGGCCGCGCAGAAACCCGTCCGGGTCGAAGCGGTCACCGCCGAGTCCGTCGAGGTAGGCCTGATGCGACCGCAGCGAGGCGATGCCACGACCGAGGTAGCCGGACACGTCGACTGCGTGGGTGGCCTCGGGCGACCCACTGAAACAGACGTATCGGACTCCGTCCCACGGTTCGCCGCCGTCATCGAGCAGTTCGGGGAAGATCCAGCGGTTCCCGGCGTCGCGTGCGGCATCGAGCACGGCCTGGCCGACCACCCGATGATCCGCCATGTTGAACGAGGGCCCTCCGAACGTAAGCCGGTAGTTGATCCCGACGAGGATCTCGGGCTTGTGACGACGGATCGCCCGGGCAATCTCGCGGCGCAACGGCAGGCCGTACTCGAGCACGCCATCCGCGAGGCCGAGGAATTCGACGATCTCGACGCCGACCTGGGCCGCACCGGCCCGTTCCTCGCGCTCGCGCAGCGGGCCCGCCTCGTGCGGGGGCATCGCATCGATGCCCGCCTCACCTCTCGTGGCCAGCAGATACGACACGGACTTCCCCTCGTCGGTCCAGCGGGCGACGGCGCTGGCGGAGCCGTACTCGAGATCGTCGGGATGGGCCACCACACAGAGAGCGCGGGTCCAATCGTCGGGCAGACTCGGCAACAGCTCGAAATCCGGGGGCATCCGGTCGACGGTACCGGACGCGCGGATCAGGCCGCACCCAACGGGCAGGTCAGTCGGCGGGAAGGCCGTGGCCGTGGGGGTCGACGAACTCGTAGCGACCCCGACCGGCGGTCTTGGCGCGATACATCGCCGCGTCGGCGGCCGCCATCAGCGAGTCGACGGCGTCGCTGCGGGCGCCGGCCAGGACGACACCGATCGACACGCCGACCTGCAACTCGTTCGACCCCACCGTGAGCGACTGGCTGATGGTCTCGATCAACCGGTCGGCCACCAGTCGGAGCAGGTCGACATCGCCGATGCCCTCGACGAGCACGGCGAACTCGTCACCGCCGATACGAGCGGCGGTGTCAGTGTCGCGGATCACCGTGTGGATGCGATCGGAGATCTCGACGAGCACCGCATCGCCCACCTGATGCCCCAGCTGGTCGTTGATCGGCTTGAATCGATCGAGATCGAGATAGAAGAGGGCCACATGCTGGTCGTGACGGTGGAAGCGGGCGAGGGCCTGCTCAAGCCGATCGTAGAGCAGCACGCGGTTCGGCAAGCCGGTGAGGTGGTCGTGAGTAGCGAGCTGACGCAATTGACGCTCGGCGTCCTTCTGGTCGGTGATATCGCGCGCGACGGCGGAGATCGACTCGATGTGGCCGAGCTTGTCCTCGTGCGCGAGGAACAATGCCGACACCGGCACCGACACCCCCACCCGGGTACGGAAGAAGAGCTCGCCTCGCCAGATGCCCTCTCGCACCAATGTCGGTTCGACCGTTTGACGGAACAGCTGGTGCGAGTCAGCTTCGAGCACATCCGACAGGAAACTCCGGGTACCGGCGCCCGTCGACCCGCTCACGCCGAGCGTCTGATGCGCGGCGTCGTTCACGTACGAGATGGCGCCGTCGCCCTCGGCGATCATCAGGAAATCGGAGCCGGCATCGAGTACTCGGGCCAACCGGTCGGCGCGGGTGCCCGCCGCCACCTCGGATGAGACGTCGGCGAGGGTGGCCACAAAGCCGTCGTGGCCGCCGCTGTCGGAGAACACCGGTGCAACCCGCAGCTCCACCCAAGACTGACCAAGTGACAACTCGTCATGGTCGTGGGTGCCGGCATCGGGGCCGAGCGTGCGCACCCGCACGGTGAACGGCTCGCGGGTGGTGATCGAGTCGAGCCCGCGCGTGATGATCTCGTCGACGTGTTCGGCGGCGATCACGGACTGCCAGTGGAGACCGACGAGCTCGTCGGGAGCGAGCTCGAGGACGGCCGGCCAACCTCCGCTGGCGTGGACTATTTCGCCGTCGACATCGGTGCGCAGCACGGCGATGGGGCCCGCCTCGGTGACGGTGCGGAACAACTCACGGACGTCGTGCAGCTCGCGCCGCAGCTCCTCGGCATCGGTCACGTCGAGACTGGCGCCGGCATAGCCCTCGAAGGCACCGTCAGCGTCGAAGAACGGGAGGGCCCGGTTATGGAGCCACCGGTAGATGCCGTCGCGACGGGCGACCCGCGCGGTGAACTCGAAGGGCGCCCGTTCCTGGACGCTCGCCACGATGCCCGGGGTGATGTCGGCCAGGTCGTCCGGGTGCACGGTGCGCACGAGGGCGCCCTGAAGATCAGGATCGTCCGGCCCGATGCCCAGGTAGTCGAACGTCGTCCGGTTGCCGATGCGAGGCACCGCAGCCCGGCCGGTGAGCCAGAGCATCACCGGGGTCTCGTTCACGAGTCGTTGGGCCTGTGCTTCCCGCGTGCGCGGATTCGAGAAGTCGAAGATCTGCGACACGACGTAGTCGGGCCGGCCCGTCGGGCCGTAGACGGCCGTGACCATGGTGCGCACCCAGTGCTCGCCGCCGCCAGGACGCGCGCACCGGAAATCGCACTCGAAGTAGTTGCGGCGCCCGGCCCAGAGTCCCTCGACGAGCTCTCGGATCTCCCCCGCCTCGAGCGGATCGATGAACGACTCGAATCGCTGACCGGGCACCTCATCGACGGTCAACTGCACGAGATCACGGAAGACGGGATTGGCATGGACCAGCTCACCATCGATGGACCACACGCCCATCGCCACAGGTGCCGCATCGAACACCGAGATGAGCGAATCGATGTGGCGCGACAGCGTCGGGGTGAGTGTCCCGGGCTCACGCTCAGTGGCATCTTTGGTTTCCAATGCCGGCCAGTCAGCCTGCACGCTCTCGCCCTACCTTCCCGTCCGCCCCGTCGGCACGTAGCGAGCGTGTCGGGCAGAACGATGGCCTCCTACTCCGCCCGTGACTGTACAACTCGAACGCTGAGCGTGCTCAAGAATCTGACGGGGCCTCCGAACCACCCCGCGGCCGAGGTTGCTGTTGGAGAGGCGGGAGGACCTACTGTCGGCATCGGCCACGGGGGGCAGCAGGCACCGCGGGCAGACGCGTGAAAGGGAACCCATGACTGATCTCTTCTCCATCGAAGGCAAGACCGCACTGGTAACTGGCGGCAGTCGGGGCATCGGACTGATGATCGCCCGGGGCTTCGTCGCGGCCGGCGCCAAGGTCTACATCTCGTCTCGAAAGGCCGATGTGTGTGAGGCGGTCGCCGCCGAATTGTCACAGACCGGCACCTGCATCGCCCTCCCGGCCGATCTGAGCAAGCACGACGAGTGCCAGCGGCTCGCCGCTGAGGTCACGGAGCGTGAGGGAAAGCTGGAGATCCTCGTGAACAACGCCGGCGCCAACTGGGGGGCTCCACTCGCCGAATTCCCCGACGCGGCGTGGGACCGCGTGCTCGATCTCAACGTCAAGGGCGTCTTCCACCTGACGCGCTATCTCGTGCCGACCCTGTCGGCCGCCGCGAAGCCCGGCGACCCGGCCCGTGTGATCAACATCGGGTCGATCGACGGCCTGCACGCACCCGACCTCGAGACCTACTCGTACTCGACGAGCAAGGCGGCTGTGCACCAGCTCACCAAGGTGCTGGCCAAGCGTCTCGCTCGAGAGGGCATCACCGTCAACGCCATCGCCCCCGGGCCGTTCGAGAGCCAGATGATGGCGGCCACGCTCGACGCCTTCGGCGACGCCATCGTGGCTTCGTGCCCGCTTCGCCGCATCGGTGAGCCCGATGACATGGCCGGCACCGCGATCTACCTGACGTCACGCGCCGGGGCCTACCTGACCGGCGTCATCCTGCCGGTCGACGGAGGCATCTCGACGACCCTGTGAAGCCGGCGATCATGCGGTGAGGATGAGCAGGCCGATCACGCCGAGGGCGAGAAACCCCACGACGAGGGCGATGATCACCATGTTGGCGGGGCCTCGACGCCGCGGCGTGAGCCCGAAATCGAGCAGGTCCTCGCGACTCTCGTGCAGGCGATACGCGTTGTCGGCCGGCGTGCCCACCTTGGGCAGGTGCTGGTGCGGCTTGCGCGGCGTCTTCTTGTTGCGATTCTTCTTCTTGGATCCGCTCGACATCGGCGAGACCTTAGACGCCGTTCGACCCGGCTGACGGCACGCCCGACGTCGGTGCATCCCGGACGAACCGATACCCTGCCGACCGACCTGGCGACCGACCGAGCCATCAGACGGGATGATCGGCGCCACCAGGGGAACCGCACGCAAACGTTCACGATCATCACCGACGATGGCGCGGCCGGCGTCGACGCCGACGTAGACGGCGAGCGGGTGCCCGTCGGGCCGGCGGGCTGAGGGCCACCACGGGCTGGACGCTCAGGCCCGAGGAGCTGTGCCGGGGCGAGGTCTGCGTGCCGACGTCGATGTGGCCGGACCTCGACGACGACGGCCGCCTCGACCTCGCCGTGTTCGCCCGCCTGACCGACCAGGTGATCGTCATCGGCCTCGTCGAACGAATCGCCACCCTCGGGCCCAGCGCGGCACGGCGCTCGTCGGACCTGGCCTCGCTGCGGGCTCCCGACTTCACCGTCGACACCGTCGATGGCCGTTCGGTCCCGCTCAACGACTTCGCCGGACTCAAGAGGCTGCTCGTCGCCTTCTCGTCCTGGTGCGGATGTCGCTACGACCTGCCGAGCTGGGAGGAGCTCAATCAGGAGCTCGGCGCCAAGGGCCTGTCGATCATCGGCGTCGCCAGCGACGAGGACGCCGGGGCGGCGCGGCCGTGGGTCGACGCGGCGAAGACGAGCTGCCCCGTACTCCTCGACCGCGACCACATCATCACCGAGCGTTACCGCATGGTGAACGTCCCGACCGTCGTGTGGATCGACGCAGATGATCAGGTGGTGCGACCGAACGACGACGAGCAGCGCGCCCGGCTCGAGTTAGGGATCGCGCTGCACCTGCGCCGGACGGGCCAGACCGATGCCGACGACTGAACGACGTCGACCGTCTCGGCCTCGTCGGTGAGGCCGTCGGTCAGCCGCGCCCGGAGCTCGGCTGGCGACGCTTGCCCTTGTCGGGGTTGGCGGCGGCGGATCGTCGGCTGCGCGTGCTGCTGGCCGGGCCCGGCGAGGCGGCGGCCACATGAGCCCGGCGGGGCTTGCGACTGCCGGCCGCTCCGCCCTTGGCCGCCTGACCCGAGCCACCGCCGGCCGGGGACGACGCATGTGCGGGCTTGGCGGGGCGGGTGGACTGACCGGACCGGGCCGGCTTCGATGTCGACCGACCCGACGGGGCCTCGGTGTTCCAGCGGTCGTCGCGCTCGCGGCGCGATGACCCGGCCCGGGCGCCCGAAGGCCGTGACGAACGTCGGGGCGAGTTGGAGCGCGACGAGCGCTCCTGGTCGTTGTGACGGGGGGCGGCAGGGCGAGCCTTGCGCACCGGGCGGTCGAGGACCGGCAGGCTGTCGGGGTCGGGCCCGGTGATGCCGGGCGTCATCTTCAGCATCTTCTGCATCTTCGTGACGTCCTTGCGTAGCTCGGGGGCCACGAAGGTGACGACGACGCCATCCGCACCGGCCCGGCCGGTGCGACCCGAACGGTGCACATAATCCTTCTCGTCAGCCGGCGGATCGAGGTGCACGACGGCTGACACGGCGTCGACGTGGATGCCGCGGGCCGCGACGTCGGTCGCGATGAGGGCCTCGATGTCGCCCCGATGGAAGGCCTCGAGAGCTCGCTCGCGCTGCGACTGCGAGCGGTCACCATGGATCGCCGCGGTGCGGATGCCGCTCTGCTCGAGCTGGCGGGCCACGCGGTCGGCACCCCGCTTGGTGCGGCAGAACACGATGGTCGGGCCCGACTTGGCCACGATGGTCGCACACAACGACACCCGCTGATCACGCGCCACGTTCCAGAAGAAATGGGTGACCTTGGCGCCGTCGGCCGGGTCCCTGGCCAGCTCGTGGCGAACCGGGTGACGCTGGTAGTGACGCACCAGCACATCGATGTCGCCGTCGAGGGTGGCGGAGAACAGCAGGGTCTGACGGTCCTTCGGGGTGAGGTCGAGGATCTTGCGGACCTCGGGCAGGAAGCCCATGTCGGCCATGCGGTCAGCCTCGTCGATCACCACGAACTCGACAGCATCGAGCTTGATGTCGCCGCGATTCAGCAGATCCATCAGCCGGCCGGGGCAGGCCACGGCGATGTCGACACCGCGACGCAGGGCGTTGAGTTGCTTACCGAACCCGTTGCCGCCGTAGAAGGCCTCGATAAAACGGCCACGCGGGCCCGCGAGCAGGGCGAGTTCGTCGCGGACCTGCGAGGCCAACTCACGGGTGGGCACCAGCACCAGGCCCTTGGGCCGGCGGGGCTGGGCCTGGCCGACGTTGGCCACCATCGGGATGCCGAAGGCGATGGTCTTGCCCGACCCGGTGGGGGCCTTGCCACAGAGGTCACGGCCGGCGAGGGCGTCGGCCAGCGTCATTTCCTGGATCGGGAAGGCCGTCTCGATGCCTTGCTCGGCGAGCAGGGCGACGATGGGCGCGGGCACGCCGAGATCGGCGAAGGTGGTGGGCACGGGAGTCTCCTGGAGAGAGCCGAACGCGGACGTCAGGCTCGTGAGGGTGGGACCGCGGAAGAGGCAGCACGCAGTCCGGTTGGCTGATCGGGCGCCGGCACCGGCCGCTCCGGAAGAGGGCCCACGCATGCCTCTGCGCGCAGGTGACGATCAGTCGTACGGGCAAGACCCTAGCAGCAGGTCACCGATTTGCGGCCATCCCCGTCTCCCGTCCGACTACGGTCCACCGAAACAAGAACACGTTCTTGTTCGATCAGGACCGCGCCCAGCCCGGTCCGGACCGGTACAAGCGGGTCCAAGCCGGACGACGAGACTCACACGGGGGAATCCGATGGTGCACGCGATAGAAGGCAAGCGAATCCTGATCACCGGGCCGGCCGGGCAGGTCGCCCTGCCGATCACCCGGGACCTGGCTGCCGCCAACGATGTGATCGGCATCGCCCGCTTCCGCGATCCAGCGGCCCGAGCCGGGCTCGAGGCGCTCGGAGTGGCGTGCATCCCGGTCGACCTGGCGGCCGGCGAATTCGGCGATGTTCCCGACGACATCGACTTCGTGCTCAACCTGGCGGTCGTGAAGTCGAACCGGTGGGAAGTCGATCTGCGCGGCAACGCCGAGGCGGCCGGACTGCTCATGGCGCACTGTCGGTCGGCCACCGCGTTCCTCCACTGCTCCTCGACGGGCGTCTACGCGCACGCCGGATCGCACCAACTGACCGAGACCGATCCGCTCGGCGACAACCACCGGGTGATGCTGCCGACGTACTCCATCGCCAAGATCGCCGCCGAAGCCGTCGTGCGCACCGAAGCCCGCCAGCTGGGCCTGCCCACCACCATCGCCCGACTCAACGTGCCCTACGGCGACAACGGCGGTTGGCCGCTGTTCCAGCTCGAGATGTTGTTGGCCGGACTGCCGGTGATGGTGCACCCTGACCGGCCGAACCTGTTCAACCCCATCCACGAGATCGACATCATCGCCAGCATCCCGGGCCTCCTGGCCGCCGCGTCGGTGCCCGCCACCATCGTCAACTGGGGCGGCGACCAGCAGGTCGACCTCGAGGACTGGGTCGCCGAGATGGCCGCCCTCGTCGGCGTCGAGGCGACGTTCGATGTGACCGAAGCGACGATCGGCGGGGTCACCACCGACAACACCCGCCGGCTCGAGTTGCTCGGGCCGACGACGGTCGACTGGCACGACGGCATCCGGAGCATGGTCGCCGCCCAACACCCCGAGCTCCTCGGCTGATTCGCCCCGGCGCGCCGTGACAGCCCGCGAGGGTCAGCCCACCGATGGAGTGTCGGGATGCCCCCGGCGATCCCGACGGGATGGCATAGGTGACCGTGGCCTGAGCGATCGACTCGTCGCGACCATCGGAGAACATCCGCACATCGACAACCGCGAGCTTGCGGCCGAGTCTCAGGAACGTCGCCTCGGCGATCGCCTCGACGGGCTGCGGTTTGCGCAGGAAGGCGGTGTTCAGGCTGCTGGTGACGGCCAACTCGACGGGCCCGCAGTCGACGTTCGTCGACGTGCTCGATCCGGTGGGAGCTCCCACCATCAAAGGACCCGGCGAAGAACTCGTTGAGCTGGTCGACATCCATCTGGAGCATCGGCTCAGCTTCGCGCGTCGTGGATAGCCTGCCGAGGTGCCTGACCCCACCCACCACCCCGAGCCTCACCTGGACGAGCTCGCCCCGGGTGTGTTCGCCTGGGTGTCGCGGCCTTCTGGCCACGGCCGGGCCAATGCAGGGGTGGTGATCGAGAGCGACGGCACCACCATGGTCGACACGCTGCTCACGCCGTCGCAGGCCCGCCCGCTGCACGACGCGATCGACCGGCTCGCCGCGCCGGTGCGCCGCCTCGTGTTGTCGAGCAGCCACATCGAGTACGTCGGGGGCTCATCAGTGTTCTGGATGGCCGCCCGGTACGGACGCTCCCAGACGAGCGCGCTCCTCGACCAGCCGCCCAACATCGAGGGCTACCGCCGGCTGTTCCCTGCCTGGGCCGACGAGTTCGACGACGAGTTCTCGACCCTGCCGATCTCCCACACCGTCGACACCGCGGCGTGGCTGACCGAGGTGGTCTGTGCCGTGCCGACCGGGGGCCAGATGGCCGAGAACCTGATGCTGGTCGTGCCCGGCGCCGACGTGCTGTTCGCCGGCGCGATGTGCACCTTCGGTACCACGCCGAACGCCTTCGACGGCGATCCGGGGACCTGGGCCGACGCCCTGGGTGTCGTCGGCGAGATGGCAGGGCGCATCGTGCCCGGCATCGGCCCGGTTGGCGGCGCCGACGACGTGCTCGCGCTGCAGGCGTACCTGTACGCGTGCGTCGACGCCGAGGGAGACCCGGCCGCCATCCCCGCCGGGCCGTGGGATGACTGGACCGACCGCCACCTCGACGAGATCAACATCGAGCGGGCCGCCATGCTCGCCACCGGCGACCGGTCGGTGCCACCCTCGATGCTCCGGGCCATCGGCCTGGCCTGAAGCAACGACTCGTCGCCCGATCGCCGTTGCCGCCCCACCGCGCCTGCGTCGATTCAGATCGGTAGGCGACCTGAATTCGCGCCCGAGCCGACGAGAGGTCACGCGCTCAGTCGACGAAGACGAGCTCGGTCTCGACGACGGTGCGACCCGTGAGCCAGAGCCCCAGTGCTTCAGAGCTGCCGCGGACGACGTGGCCGCGCCCCATTGGTCGGCCTCCGTCGTCGGGAACGACCCGGTAGCGGAGCAGACGGTGCGGACCCAGCACCGCTCCTTCGCGCAAGATGGCGACGCGGGCGGCGCGCGGCACATCACGCGACCGGCCCAGCCCTCGAAGGATGTCCTGATGATGGACGGCGACGTCACCCAACAGGAACACCGCGGCGGCGCGGGTGGACAACGAGGGCGCCGAAGCCCAGCTGGCGGCGGACGCCATGAGCTCGGCTCGCGACTGCGAACGAGCCTGCTCGACGATCGCCGCGTTCGCCCGCCCGATGCGCCCGCCGGCCTTGGCGTACTCGCCGGCAGATCGGTCGATCCCCATCAGGTGGGCAAGCACATCTCGCGGTGCCCACCCGTCGCAGAGCGTCAAGCCGGCCTCGAACTCGTCATCGGACAGCGACTCGAGGGTGAGCAGCACCGCGGCCCGCTCATCGAGAAGAGCCTGCTCGCCGGGCATCCTCATGATGACGGTCCGGCCACGAGCGCCTCACTGGCATCCCACAGCTGACCGGCAGCCGCGGCATCACAGGCGGCCTTCGACGGTCGATGGGGCTTGCGACGGACGTAGTAGCCGCCACTGAGGCCTTCGACCTGCGGCGAGGATGCCAGGTACGTCACGGAGTCGGCCCCCCTGACCGGTCCGATGAAGAACGGCGATCCGATCACCATGGTGACCCGCTGGAAGCCCGAGGTGTCCTCGGCGCTGCCGAAGCCGGACCGCACAACGCCCGGATGCACGCAGTTGACGGTGACGCCCGTGCCGTCGAGTCGGCGCGCCAGCTCGGTGGTGAACAGGATGTTGGCCAACTTCGACTTGGCGTATGCATTCATCGCCCTATAGCGGCGCTCGCTCTGCAGGTCGTCGAACGACAGGCCCTTGCGGGCGAACCGGTGGGCGAGCGACGCGACCGGGATGACTCGCGACGGCGCCGATTCCTTCAGGCGGTCGAGCAGCAGATCGGTGAGGAGGAAGTGCCCCAGATGATTGACCCCGAACGCCATCTCGAAGCCCTGCTCCGTGACCTGGCGCTCAGTGAGCAGGCCGCCGGCGTTGTTCACGAGCACGTCGAGCCGGTCGAAGCGGTCGAGGAACTCGGCGGCGAAGCTGCGGATCGTGGCGAAGTCGGCCAGGTCGAGCGCCATGACCTGCGCCGAGTCATTGCCGGACCGTTTGCGGATCTCCCCGATCGCGACCCGGCCCTTGTCGGAGCTGCGGGCCGTGATGACCACGATCGCACCCATCCGGGCCAGGCCGACGGCCGTCTCCTTGCCGATCCCGGAGTTCCCACCGGTGATGATGACGACCTGGCCGTGCAGGTTCGGATCAGGTGACGGAGACATGACCGCAGGCTAGACAGTCCGGGCCCGTAACCTCGGATCCATGATCCTGGTCAGGGCCTTCGACCTCGGCGCGTCGACGACGTGTGGGGGCACGATCCGATGAGCGGTCCCGACGCGTCGCCGCCCCCCATCCCGGCCGCCACGGTGGTGCTCCTGCGAGACGGCGATAACGGCCTCGAGACCCTCATGCTGCGACGCAACGCCCGCCTCGAGTTCGCCGGCGGGATGTGGGTGTGGCCGGGCGGGCGGCTCGACCCCGACGACTACGCCGGCGGTATGCCCTCGGACGACCCGTCCGTGCTCGAAGCGGCGGCGCGCCACGCCGCGGTTCGAGAGGCGGCCGAGGAGGCCGACCTTGCCGTCGACCTCGACGCCCTCGTGTGGTTCGCCCACTGGACCCCGCCGCCCTTCGCCCCCAAACGCTTCGCCACGTTCTTCTTCGTGGCGCCGGCGCCGGCCGGCGCGGTGCACGTCGACGGCGGCGAGATCCACGGGCACGCGTGGCTCACTCCTGCCGAGGCCATGCGACGCCGCAACGCGCTCGAGTTGGAGCTGTCGCCACCCACGTGGATCACCCTCGAGCAGCTCGCATCGTTCGCCTCGACCGCCGCCGCCCTCGCCGACCTGGGGGGCCGTCCGCCCGAATGGTTCTCGACCCGCATCGCCCTGGTCGAAGGCGGAGTCGCCGCGCTCTATCACGGCGACTCCGGCTACGACGACCAGGTCGCCGATCGACCCGGAGACCGACATCGGCTCTGGATGCTCGACGACGGGTGGCGCTACGAACGCTCGTCCGAAGCGCCCAGCTCGGCGTCGTAGACCTCGAGGCCCTCGCGCTCGACCTCGGCAACCAACTCGTCGTGCGTGGGCAGAGGCTCGGGCTCCACGTCGTCGCGGCGAGCCATCTGGGCGCGCCAGACGGCGTAGGAGATCGGGCCGAGGACAAGGGGCGGCAGCCAGGTCAAGGCCCGGAACACCAGCACGCCGGCGATGACCTCGGCGTGGTCGCCGCCGGCCGCCACGAGGGCACCGGTGAGGCCCAGCTCGACGATGCCGACGCCACCCGGGGTGATCGGCACCGACTGCAGGATCCGCACCAGGGCAAACGACGCCAGCACCACGCTCCACGAGACCTCTGACTCGCTCACCCCCACGAGCCGCAGGGACGCGAGCAGCACGAGGTAGACCGACAGCTCGCTCACATACGCGGCGACCGTCAGAATGGCCCAGCGCCGCCGCAACAGGCCGAGCGACTCGCGCCGGAACTCGATCACCCGCTCGCCGAAGTCGGCGAGCGGCGGTCGCTTGAACCATCCGAGCGGCCGCGTGGCGACTCGTCCCGCCCAGGCACCGAACCGGCCGGCGAACGATTCGCTGCGAAGCACACCGACGGCGATGACGATCGACGCGACCAGGAGCCCGAACCCGATGATCGCGACCGGTTCGAGCCCGTCGGCGTTGTCACCGGTGATGCGGATGCACACGAGGGCGATGACCGGCATCGAGAACTTGGCGAAGTTGTCGAACATGCCCGAGATCACGAGGCCCTGCGCCACCTCGGAGGTGGTCAGCCGGAAGCTGCGGTACATGCGGTACTGCATGCCGTAGGCGACCACCTCGCCGCCCGGCAGCGCGCTCGACAGTGCCGTGCCGGTCTGGGCGACGGTCATCGCCTCCCCGAATCGCATGCCGGGAAACGCCGTCATCAGGACCGGGCCGACCGATGCCAGGTTCCATCCGGCCACCACGACCAGCAGCGCGAGCCCCCCCAGGGACAGCGTCTGGACGGTGGCCCACACCGAGGCATAGTCGGCGATCTGCGGGAGGATGAAGCCGAACGTGGCGACCACCACGATCAGGCCCACCGCCGGCCCGACCAGCCGCCGGACGGTTGACCTCGCGGCCGTCGGCGTCGCCGAACCGGGCTCGGTCACTCCCCCGACCCGGACGGACGGGGCATGACCAGCCTTGCGCCCTGAGGGGTGACGCGGGCGGTACCGGTCTGCTGCACCACGCCGACCGCGTCGACCCGGGCATCGGTCGTGACGCAACCCCCGTCGGCGAGCGTCTGATAGTTCACCGACACCGCGGTCACGTCGTGTCGGGTGCCGTGGTCGTCGAGCAGGCGCAGGCCGCTCCACCGCACGCTCGACGAGGGATCGTCACAGCGTGCGAACACCTCGGACCACACGATGGGCGCGGTCAGCCGAGTGCCGGCGGACCAGAGGTCGCGCACAACGGTCACGATGCCCGTCGTGAGGTCGGTGACCTCACCACGCCAGGCGTGCAGGCCGGGCGGCGGGGTCGAGTCGCCCCGTGCGATGCGCAGCCGATACGGCCGGGCCGCCGACCACGGAAAGTCCCGCGTGTTGACGTTGCCCGGCGCACTCGGCAACGACGAGGGCGAGCCATCGAGCTCGCGCCCGCCCGGCGCGTAGCCACCCCAGTTCACCGCCGTCGAGCCCGGGTGAGGCTGGTGCCACTGCAGCCCGAGATGGGCCGCTCCCCCATCGCGTCCCCGGTCGGCGAACGAGGCCTGGAGCGCCCAGAACGACAAGGCCGGAACCTCGGGCGGCACCAGGATCTCCAGTACAGCCTCGACCTCGATCCACTCGCCGGCCGGAACCTCCCAGGCCAGGTGCAGCGACGAGGCGGCGTTCGACGAGCGAGGTCGACCCGACAAGCCGTCCCATTCGAGCTTGCGGCGGAGGCGATCGAAGATCACCGGGCCACCTTACGAGTGCGGCCGCGATCTCGGGACCAACCCGACCCCGCCCGACCCCACCCGGCCCGCCCCACCCGGCCCCGACCGACATCGGGGTCGGCGTCGGCGTCGGCGTCGGCGTCGCGTGAAGCGACCGATGATGACCTGTCCGGCTCTCCGGCAGGCCGACGGCGGCCTCTGCCGGCGTTGTCTCACCTGTCGCAACGTGAGACAGAATGCGACAACGTCATGAGCGCCGGCCACGTCACCGATCGACGGGGGTGACTCGACCTCGGACGACGGCTCGATGCCCCGGAGGCTCGGCGGGCGGCTCGGGGGCGTCGCGGCGATCAGCCGGGCGAGATCCGGTCGAGGAAGCCGTCGAGCACCTCGGGCTCACCGAAGACCGCGAAGCCATCCCCTTCGGGCCGGCGACGGCCCCACAGCATCAGCAGTAGGTCCGACGCCGTCGCCCGCACGGCGACGTCGCCCCTGGCGTGGGCGCGCCGGACGTTCCAGCGACCCGCACCGGTGTGCGCGACCCACTCGCCCTCGCAGTCGGTGGCATGCAGATGCGCCGTGAGCGGCTCGCCATCGGCGTGGCCACCCTTCCTGGGTACGAACACGTCGAGGTACTCGTCGATCCCGTCGATCGCCAGCGATGGTTCGATGGCCTCGGTCCGGCCGGCGGCCCGCGCGGCGTCCCAATCGTGCACGGCGAACTCCTGCGCCATGCGACGCTGCACGAACCCGATGTCGTGCTGATCGGCCCAGGTCCAACACGGGGTCGCCGGGTCGAGGGGGGCAAGGGCGTCGACGAGGGCGTCCAGATCGGCCCGGAACGTCGTGACCAGCACGCCATCGGCCACGTCGGGACGGGGCGTGAACCCGGAACGGTCCTCGATCTCGCCGGTGACGAGCAGCCGCCAGAACTGGCAGATGACGTCGACGTGCCTCACCAGGTCCGCCGCGGTCCAATCCGGGCACGACGGCACGGCTGCAGCCAGGTCGATCC
>Ga0315283_10002291_pt1 | contig 15924 bp, 14 predicted proteins | sample YL17G09_0_MG_FD_204541 | JGI IMG/M metagenome (GOLD analysis project Ga0315283, IMG submission 204541) | Sediment microbial communities from Yellowstone Lake, YNP, Wyoming, USA - YL17G09_0 | ecosystem: Environmental > Aquatic > Freshwater > Lake > Sediment | place: USA: Wyoming | collected... | reverse complement strand
TGCAGTCGATCTCGGCGGACATGTACGAAGCGGCTACCGTCGAGGGGGCCACCCGCTCGCAGCAGTTCTGGCGCATCACCCTGCCGCTCCTGAAGCCCACGCTGGTGCCGGCGGTGATCCTGTCCGTGGTCTGGACGTTCAACATGTTCAACGTGATCTACCTGGTCTCGGGCGGCGAGCCCGCCGGGGCCAATGAGATCCTGATCACCAAGGCGTACAAGATCGCCTTCGAGGAGTACCGCTACGCCTACTCGGCGGCGTACTCGGTCGTCATCTTCCTGATCCTGCTGGTCTACGGGGTCTTCCAGACCCGCATGACCCGCGCCACCGAGGCGGTGAACACATGAGCTCCCCGGACGTCCGGCGCAAGGGCGACGGATCCCACGTACTGCTGCACGTCTTCCTGACGGCGTTCACCCTGCTGGCCATCTACCCGGTGCTCTGGGTCGTGAGCGTGGCCTTCTCGGGCACCCAGAACCTCGGCTTCGCCGACGTCCCCTCGAACCCCACGTTCTTCGACCGCCTCCGGGCCATCCTGCCGTGGCCGGAAACGGTCTCCCTCAAGAACTTCGTGGACGTCCTGACCGAGCAGCCCTTCCTGACCTGGCTCATGAACAGTGCCATTGTCGCCACAGCCACGACCGTGGTGGGCGTGTTCCTGGCCTGTACCGCCGCCTACGCGTTCTCGCGGTTCCGGTTCCCGGGGCGGCAGGCCGGGATGATGTCGTTCCTGGTCTCCCAGATGTTCCCCGGCACCCTGCTGCTGGTGCCCCTGTACATCATCATCGTCAGCTGGCTGAAACTCGGCAATTCCTTCATCGGGCTGGTACTGGTTTATTCGGTCACCGCCATCCCCTTCTGCGTATGGATGCTGAAGGGATACTTCGATACGATCCCGCTGGAGATCGAGGAATCGGCGATCATGGACGGCGCGTCCCGGCAGACGATCTTCTTCAAGATCATCCTGCCGCTGGCCAAGCCGGCCGTGGCCGTCACCGCGCTGTTCTCGTTCATGACCGGCTGGAACGAGTTCATCCTTGCGGCGACCTTCCTCGAAGAAGAGACCAAGTACACGGCGCCGGTGGGGTTAAAGTTTTTCGTGGGAGGGTTCACCTCGCAGTGGGGTTATTTCGCGGCCGGATCGATCATCGTGTCGGTGCCGGTCGTCGTGCTGTTCCTGTTCCTGCAGAAATACCTCGTCTCCGGCCTGACGGCCGGCGGCGTCAAGGGATGACCAACACAGGCCCCGCACCAGGGGCGTCGTAACGGGCTGAAATAGAGGGACTTGAGATGAACAACAACGCTCGCGTTTCCATCTGTGCACTGGCGGTCGGTCTTGCGCTCGCGGGCGCTGCGCGCGCAGAAGGCGTGAAATTCATGGACCCGGTCGGCGACGACAAGGGGCCGGGCAACTACACGTATCCCACCGACGGCGTGTACACGCCGGGTTCGTTCGATCTCACCGAGTTCGAGATCACCGCGGGCGACAGTCCTGACGTCAAGGCCACCGTGAACGACAAGCTCGCGGACCCGTGGGGCATGGGCGGGGGCTTCGCGACGCAGATGGTGTTCGTCTTCATCGACAAGGATGGCAAGGCCGGCAGCGGCCATACCGAGGGCGTGCCGGGCCTGAACGTCCAGTTCGCGCCGGAGAGCGCGTGGGAGAAGGTGATCATACTCTCGCCGCAGCCGCAGTCCCGCGTCCTGTCCGAGATCAAGGTCAAGGCCGCCGCTCTTGCTGCTGACATCGTGGTGCCCCGCCGCACTTCCGGCTCCGGCAAGACGATCAGCGCCAAGATCAAGCTCGAGGACCTGGGTGGCGGCGATCCAGCCACCTGGGGCTACCAGGTCGTCGTGCAGTCGAACGAAGGCTTCCCGGACAAGGGCGACCTCCTGACGCGCAACGCCAACGAGTTCGAGGGCCAGCACCGTTTCGGCGGCGGCAATGACAGCGATTGCGATCCGGAACTCATGGACATCCTCGCGGGCAAGGGCGAGGGCAAGCCGGAAGAGGCGCAGGCCCAGTACGACATGCTCAAGTTCGAATGCGGGGCCGACGGCAGCTCGGTCAAGAAGGCGACGCTCAGCGTCGTGCGCAAATAAGGGATTGCAGCCCATTCACTGGGGACAACAATGATGAACCTTCACAAAGTGGCGCTCGCGGCGGCGGTTGCGGCGCTGGGGATGACGCCCTTCACGAGCAACGCTCAGCAGTCGAGCGAGTATGGCAACCTGAAGTGGTCCGGCAGCATTTACATGAAGTTCCTGGACGGCAACCGCCAGCAGGACTGGAGCATGTCGAACAATTTCGACTCGACACCGGGCGAATCCGGTGGCGACCAGGGCCAGGCAACGGAACTGGACCTGAAGCTCAGCGGGCAGCTCTCGAAGCAGGTCGAGTTCTACGCACGCATCCAGAGCCGGCTGCACCGGGGGTTCTGGGCGAACTACAATGGCTTTGCCGTGCCGGGCCACCCGAATCAAGCTGCCCCCGGGTCCTGCACGGAGGCCGACCCGCGCTGCAACTGGTACATCAAGCTGCGGGGCGCCCGGGTGATTCTCACGCCGGGCTACGACTGGATCGACTCGGCGTCGATCGGCAGCAACGACTGGGGCATGTTCGACGCCTGGACGCACGGCAAGACCCGTTACATCGACCGTGACAACCTGAGCGGTTTCCTGTTCCAGGGCTCGGCGCTCGGCAAGACCCTGCGGTGGGATTTCGCACGGGTGAGTTCGCCGTCGTACCAGGGAGCAGCTTTCACCACCGGTGACCTGTTCGCCAACGATGCCGATTACGTCGGCCAGATCAAATACGCCCCGAGCGCCGCGTGGAACACGACCCTGATCGCCATGTACGCCAGCGACAAGGAACGGGACCCCAAGGACACGAACAACCTCAACGGCGTCGGCGAAATCACGCGCTGGGACAACTCGGTGATCGGTCTGAAGGGCCAGTATTCCGGCTTCAGCTTCGTCGACATCAAGGGCGCCTACTACTACAGCACGTACAACATTGCGGATGACGTCTGCAATGCCGATTCGCTCGAAAGCTGCCGCTTCAGCCCGCTGCCGAAAAAGGATACCAGCGACGGCGCGTTCTACTTGAACCTCGATTTCAACCGGTTGTTCGTCGACGGGTTGTCGCTGGGCGTGCAGGTCTTCGACATCGGCTCCGATTACGTTGCCGCCCCGGCCGCACGGCGCGAAGCCGACGTACTGCTGACCGAGGGCCAGGAAGGCACGTGGCAGTGGATGCGACCGGACTACAACTTTGGCAATCGAGGCAACGCCAATTCGAATGCCGGGCTGGGATACGGTGGCTGGAACGGAGAAGTGCAGCAGGTCGTGTCGGGCCTCGCCGACAACGACGTCACCGATTTCGACGAGCCCGTCGCGTTCTCAGTCCTCGGCTGGAAGGGCGTGACGCTGGTCCCGAAATACCAGGTCGGCGACTGGCAGTTCTCGGCCGAGTACAGCTACATCGACTTCAGCACCAACTGGCAGGCCTGCGGCGGCCAGGACAAGGACGTCAACTGCATTTACCCGCGCATGGAGGGTACGCATGCCTGGGGCTACGGCGGCGACACTCGCAGCCCGTATGCGCCGTACCAGGACCGCTTGATGCAGATCTTCGCGCTCAAGGCGAAGTACACGCTCGACGTCGGCAGCGGCCTCAACCTGATGGCGCGCTACAAGTACATCTCCGACGAGGACGATCGGGTCACCAAGGCAGGTCTCCTGACCGATGCCTACGACGGTTACCCGAATGCAACCGGCTCCATCAATCCCAACTGGATCCCGAACGTCGGTCTGGGAGGCTGCTTGAGTTGCGATAATCGCCGGGCCGATTACGACACCTATGGCATCAGCGGCGGCTATCAGCTCATGCCGGATCTCTACGCGACCCTGCTCTACGAGCTGCACAAGGTCGAACTGATCGACGGCACGATCGATGTCGCTCCGGTGGGCCTGGGCTTCGAGGCGGCCAATGCCTATGGCTACGCCGAGTACCTCACGGGCAAGACGACCAAGAACCGCATCGGCATGAATTTCAGCTATTTCCTGTCGGGCGTGGAGATCGGCGGCACCATCGACTACTTCTGGGGAACTTTCGACCCCGAGTTCTACACGGACTCGGCAGGCAAGCGCGTGAAGCTGAATACGGGGGGCTTCGATACGATTTCCACGCCGCTCGGCGACATTCCGACCGGTTCGCAGAGCCTCAGTCAATACCGGATGAAGGTTTACCTGAAGGTCTCCTTCTGACGCTTCGTCGTTCTGACATCCGGGGCGGCCACGCTCGCGTGGCCGCCCCGATTTTTCGGCGGTAAGGATGCAAGCGCTGACGCAACGATTGATTCCTGTCCTGCTCGCCGTGGCGCTCCTGGCCGCGCCGGGTGGCGCCAGGGCACAGCAGCTGTTCGCACTCGACGACGTACGGGGCGACGACGACGGCAACGGCTCGCTGATCTATCCCAACCGCGACGACATGCACAGGGGCGACCTCGATCTCGTGCAGGTCTCGGTCGAGCAGCGCGGCGACGGTACCTGGTTCGTGGTCGAGATGGGCCAAGCCGTCCGCAGCCCGGTGGGACGCGTCACTCTGCTCGGCCAGACGCCGATGGAAACGCTCGCGCGCAACGGCTTCTACACCTTCAACGTCGACATCTACATCGATACCGACCGCGTTGGCGGCTCCGGCCAGACCGGGACCGTGCCGGGCCGGGGCGTCACCGTCGATCGGCAATATGCGTGGGAGAAGAGCATCGTGCTGACTCCGCGACCGGATACCGCGCGCACGATGCTGCAGATGTACTTCGACAGCGTCTTCGAGGCCGACCTGCGCGCAAAGCAGGGCAAGGTGTCGAAGGATGAACTTCGGGAGCTGGAGGGCCGCTCCGAGGCGCGCGTCAACGACCTGTTCTTCTTCCCGACCAAGGTCCGTGTGGCCGGGCGCAAGCTCGAGTTTGCCGTGCCCACCGATTTTCTGGGCGGCGTGCCGAGCAAGTCCTGGGGCTACACCGTGGTCGTGACCGGCGCCGACCTGGAGCAGGCAGGACAGCTCGGACAAACGCGCAGGGACAAGGCGGCGATGATGACGATGGGGGTCGGGCGCGGATTGACCCTGGAGCAGTGGGGCATGCGCTCCGACGCCGACGAGGCAACGCCGCCCGTCATCGACATCCTTGCTCCGGATCCGAAGACACAAGCGCAGGTGCTGTCGAACTACGACATGGTGTCGGGTCGCCTGGCCGCCGTGCCAGGCATTGCACCCGACGGCAACGCCGCGGTGGCGGCGTCCGGCGAAGAGCCGACGCCCGACCAGCTGGCGCGCATCGACCTCGGGCTCACGCCGGCGGCTGGGCCCGCGGCGCCGAAGGCATCTGCGGAACGCCGGACGGTACCCGCACGGCTGCGCACCCTGAACGAACTGCTCGCCGAGGGGCTGATCACCCAGGCCGAGTACAACGAGATGAGGCGCAAGATCCTCGCTGAACTCTGATGCTCGACTCGCTCCTCGATCACCTCGCGCGCAGCCGCGGCATCGGCGATGCCTATTACGACTACCGCGGCGAACTGAAGCCGTTCAGCGCGCGGACCAAGACCGCCATCCTCGCGGCCATGGGTTGCAACGTGACCGACGCGGACGCGATCCGCCACGAGATCGACGAGCTCGATGCTGCCCGGTGGCGCACCTTGTTGCCGCCCGTCGCAGTGATACGGCCCGGTCGCAGCGCGGTCGTCGTCGCCATTCCGGCGGACCTCCTCGACCGGCCGCTCACCTGGTCCGTGCAGGTGGCCGACGGTTCGCGTCGCGGCGGATCCACGCGGGCCACCGATCTCACCGAGACCGAGCGTCGTGAACTCGACGGGCGCTGGCTCACCCGCCGCCTGCTCGTGCTTCCCGAAGACCTCGCGTGCGGCTACCACACGCTGGAGGCGCTCTCGCCGGACGGCGCGTCCGGCAACTGCACGCTGATCGTCACTCCCGGGCGCTGCTTCGAGCCTGCCGCGCTCGCGAGCGGCGAGAAGTTCTGGGGCGTCGCGGTGCAGCTCTATACGCTGCGCTCCAGGGACAACTGGGGTATCGGCGATTTTTCCGATCTCGAATTCGTCGTGCGCCACGCAGCAATGCACGGCGCGGCGTTCATCGGGCTCAATCCGCTGCATGCGTTGTTTCCGGCGAATCCGCAGCACTTCAGCCCCTACAGTCCCTCCACGCGCCATTTCCTGAACGTGCTCTATATCGTGGTGCCGCGCGTGCCCGAGTTCGCGGAGTGTGCCGAGGCGCAGCGCCGGGTGGACGACGCAAGCTTTGTCTCCGAGTTGCAGCGACTGCGCGCCGCGGACAGCGTCGACTACGCGGGAGTGGCCCGGGCGAAGCTGCCGTTATTGCGCCTGGTGTACGAGCATTTCGTGCGCGAGCACCTGGGTCGCGGCACCCCGCGGGCCCTTGCCTTCCTTGCTTTCCAGGAGCAGCGCGGCGAGGCGTTGCGCCTGCATGCGCTGCACGATGCGATCGACGGTCACCTGCGCGTGCAGGAGGCGTGCGACTACTGGGGCTGGCCGGTGTGGCCCGAGGAGCTGCGTCATCCGCAACAGCCCGGAGTCCAGGCGTTTGCCGCCACGCACGCCGAGTCGGTCCGCTTTCACGCGTGGCTGCAGTGGGTCGCCGACGAGCAACTGGCCGGCGTGCAACGGCTGGCATCGGAACTCGGCATGCCGATTGGCCTGTACGGGGATTACGCGGTCGGCGTGAACCCGAGCGGCTCCGAGACGTGGTCCAATCAGTCCGTCTACCGCATGGGCGCCGGGGTCGGCGCGCCACCCGATCCGCTGGCGCTCAAGGGGCAGGACTGGGGCATTCCGCCGCAGGATCCCTATGCGTTGATCTCGGCGCGCTTCCTGCCTTTCCGCAACCTGATCGCCGCGAACATGCGTCACTTCGGGGCGCTGCGTCTCGATCACGTGATGGCGCTTTTCCGCCAGTGGTGGGTGCCGGTCGGCCTCGGTGCGACCGAGGGCGGTTACGTGCATTACCCGCTCGATGACCTCATGTCGGTACTCGCGCTCGAGAGCGAGCGCGGCCGTTGCCTCGTCGTCGGCGAGGATCTCGGCACCGTTCCGGATGAGATGCGCCGGGCGATGGCCGAATTCGCCGTCTATCACTACAAGGTGCTGTTGTTCGAGAAAGAGATCGATGGCAGCTTCCGCCGGCCCGAACAATACGTGCGCCGCGCGATCGCCACCGTGACGACGCACGATCTGCCGACGCTGCGCGGCTACTGGGAAGGTCGCGACCTCGCGCTGCGTGATCGCCTGCACCTCTTTCCGGGTGAGGAAATCCGCCGCCAGGTGCTCGATGAGCGCGTGCGTGACCGCCTGCAGCTGCTCGCGGCTCTCGAAGCCGCCGGGTTGCGGCCGGCGGCAGCGCAGGGCGGCGATGTGGCGTTCGGTGACGATCTCGCCCGTGCCATCCAGCTGTACCTCGCGAAGAGTGCGTCCGCGCTGGCGGTGCTGCAGATCGAGGACCTGATCGGCATGAGCGATCCGGTCAACGTGCCGGGCACCAGCGCCGAGCACGCCAACTGGCAGCGCAAGATCACCGCGACCATCGAGGATGTCTTCGAGGACGAAGCCACGGCGCAGTTCCTCGAAGACGTCCAGTTCGCCCGTTCGTCCTGACGGGCCTGCCGTCCGCCGGAGCGCGCATGCGATTCAGGCTGGCGAAAGCGGAGGAGTATCCGGCCGGACTGACCCTGCCCTGGGCCACGCCGCTCGAGGAGTGGCCGGACGACATCTGCATCGACGTCGAGCGCGGCCTGCACCGCAATCCGGTGCGCTTCGTCGCCTTCGAAGGCTCGATCTACACCATCAAGGAGTTGCTCGAGCACGTCGCGACACGCGAATACACCATGCTGCGTGCGCTCGAGGAACTGCAGCTGCCGGTCGTCGAGCCCGTGGGCGCGGTGACGGAACGCCCGGTCGCGGCTGGGCACGAGCGGCGCGGGTTGCTGGTGACCCGCTTCCTGAAGCACTCCATGCCGTTCCGCCACGTGATTGCGCGGGGCGTGACCGTGACGCAGGCGCATCAGTTGCTGGACGCGCTCGCCGACCTGCTGGTGAACCAGCACCTTGCGGGCTTTTTCTGGGGCGACTGCTCGCTCTCGAACGCGCTCTTCCGGCTCGACGCCGGCCGCTACTCCGCGTATCTCGTCGACGCCGAAACCGCGGAGATCCATGTCAGCCTCTCGAACGGGCAACGGCAGCACGATCTCATGATCGCGCAGGAGAACGTGGCCGGCGAATTCATGGACCTGCAGGCGGGTTTCGGTCTGCCCGAGGGGCTCGATCCGGTCGATCTCGCCGCGGGGCTGGTCACCCGTTACGAGAGCCTGTGGGCCGAACTCACGCGCGAGGAAGTGTTCTCGTCGCAGGAGCAGTACCGGATCGACACTCGCATCAAGCGCCTGAACGAGCTTGGTTTCGACGTCGAGGAACTCGACATCCAGACCATCGAGGGCGGGCACAAGATCCGGCTGCGCGTGAAGGTCGTGGAGCCCGGGCATCACCGGCGGCGCCTCGAGGCGCTCACCGGGCTCGACGTGCAGGAGAACCAGGCGCGGCGGATGCTGAACGACCTGGATCACTTCCGGGCCTGGCACGCCGGGCTCGAGGGCCGGCCAATCACGGAACGCGAGGCCGCGCGCCGCTGGCTCGACGAGGTCTACCTGCCCACGCTGGCGGCGATACCCGCCGAGCAGCGGGCCAAGCTGGACGACGCGGAAATCTTCCACCAGCTGATCGAGCACCGCTGGTACCTGTCCGAACGGACCGGGTACGACCTGCCGCTTGACGAGGTCGTGCCGTCCTACATCGCCGAAGTGCTCGCGACGCTTCCAGCTTCTTCACCTCTCCCGCTTGCGGGAGAGGTCGCCCGGGAGGGCGGTTGAGGGTGTGCCACCTCTCCCGTAAACGGGAGAGGTCGGGCGAGGGTCCGGCACCTCTCCCGCAAGCGGGAGAGGTCGGGCGCAGCCCGGGTGAGGGTCTGGCACCTCTCCCGTTTGCGGGAACGATAGGGCGAGGGTCTGGCACCTCTCCCGTTTACGGGAGAGGTCGGGCGAGGGTCCGGCACCTCTCCCGCAAGCGGGAGAGGTCGGGCGCAGCCCGGGTGAGGGTTTCCACGCTACGATGTCGCCCATGCGCAAACTCATCCTGCTCGCTTTCGCCGCCGCCCTCTTCTCGCACGCCACGCGCGCCGACGACACGTCGCCGCCGGCGAGTGAGTGGCGCAGTTACTGCCAGACGTACATCAAGGCGATCGACGGCGACACGGCCGCGAGCGATCTCGACGTCACGTACTGCCTTGGTGTGACGAAGGGACTGCTGAACGGTCTGCGGATCGGCTCGCAGGTGGGGGCCCTCAGTTTCGGGTCGAGGATCGTGGTGCAGTACAAGCTCGATTCCGACGAGATCTTCAAGCTCTTCTCGGCCCAGGATCCCGCGCGGATCCTGGGCGTTTGTGCGCCCAAGACCCAGAACACCCCGGACTACGTTCGCGTGGTGCTGGCACGCCTGGAAAAGAACCCTGCTGACGCGAAGCGCCCGATTGGCGAGGTGTTCTACGAGGCGCTGCAGGAAGCCTATCCCTGCAACTAGCAGCCAGTTCAGCGCTGGGACATCTTCAGGTCCGGCGCCAGGTTCCAGACGCCCTGCGTGTCCGGGCAGGCCACCGTCCGGCCCTCGCTCAACCCGAAGCTGCCGTGCGCGATGAGGCGGAATTTCCGGCAGCTGTCTTCGCGCGGCGCCTCGCGCAGCGGCGTGAGCTGGTAGGTCACGTGCGTGCTCGGGTTGGTCCACGACACGCTCTCGCCGGCGGGGGCCAGCTCCAAGGCGTGCCCGACGCACGAGCGATCCGTCCGGTCCATGCGTCTGCCGATTTCGGAGCCGATCGCCGCACCGACGACCGCTCCGACCACGATGGCGGCGGCCTGGGTCCCGCTCTTGCTGACCTGGGCGCCGACGGCGCCACCGGCGATGCCACCGAGCACGGCCCCGATCTCGGCACGATTGCAGGATCCCGAGCGGACACCGTAGTCGTCATCCCACTGGCGCCCGCTGTAGCCAGCGTAGGCCGCGTCGTTCTTCTTCCGCCAGCCGTGTGCGGGCGCCCATGCCGGAGGCGTGGCGAGAGCGATGCAGGGCAAGGCCAGCAGCAGCACCAGGGCAAACCGTCGCAGCAGCCTGCGTGACCGCGGGCTGAGCGACAACTGAGCATTGATCGGGTTCATCCGCTCCGAGTTGACGATGGCGACGTTCATGCGCACCCCCTTTGCGGCCTCGCGGCCGGGCGTCCGATCCGGTCGGACAGGTGACAACACGCTAGCGCCCGCAGTCGCGCGGGTCCTCCCGTGTCGCGCGTCGCGTGACCCGCGTCACGGGTGTCGAGCCGCTTAAGTCAAAAGAGGTAAGCTGGCGCCGGAAACTTCCCGAGGTGAACCATGCGCAGCCAGGAAATATCGCGTCGCACGCTGCTCGCGCGCACCGGCGCAGTGCTTTCAGGACTGGCCCTCACCCGCAGCAGTGAGGCGTTCGGCGCCGCAACAGCCGCATCAAGCGGCGGCGCGGCGCAAGGATCCGCGATCGCGCCGGCAGCCGCTGCAGGCACGATAACGCTCGGCAAGGACCTGCAGGTGAATCGCCTCGGCTTCGGCGCGATGCGCATCACCGGGCCGGGGATCTGGGGTGATCCTGCCGACCCGGCAGCCGCTCGCGATGTGCTGCGGCGAGCCGTCGAACTCGGCGTGAACTTCATCGACACCGCAGATTCCTACGGGCCGGAAGTCAGCGAGCGTCTCATCGCGGAGGCGCTGCATCCGTATCCGCCGGGACTCGTCATCGCGACCAAGGGCGGCATCGTGCGGCCGACACGCGAGCGCTGGGACCGCGACTGCCGCCCCGAGCACCTGCGCGAGGCGTGCGCGGCGAGCCTGAAGCGCCTCAGGCTCGAGCGGATCGACCTCTACCAGCTGCACGCGGTCGATGAACTCGTGCCCTTCGAGGATTCCGTTGGCGAACTCGCGCGGCTGCAGAAAGCGGGCAAGATCCGCCACGTCGGCGTGTCCAACGTCACCGTCGCGCAACTGGAGCAGGCGCGGCGCATCGTGGACGTGGTGTCGGTGCAGAACCGGTATAACGTTTCCGACCGTTCGTCTGACGGCGTGCTCGCCGCGTGCGAGCGGGCCGGTATCGCGTTCATCCCGTGGTCGCCGCTGTCGCTGAGCCCCAACGAGGCGGCTGCCCCGAGCCGCAAGGTGCTCGAGGGCGTGGCCCGGCGGCGCAGCATCTCGATGCCGCAGGCGGCGCTTGCGTGGTTGCTGGCGCGCTCGCCGGTGATGCTGCCGATCCCGGGGACGTCGCAGCGCCAGCACCTGGAGGAAAACGTGGCCGCGGCGGCGGTGCACCTGACGGCCGCGGAATTGCGTGAGATCGGTTGAACACCAGAGGAGAGAGCGACATGGGCAAGGGCATGGAACGGAAGAAAGAGACCAAGAAGAAGCCGCTGAAGACGAAGGAAGAGAAGCGCGCCGAGAAGAAAGCCAAGAAAGGCTGATGTCTGTCCCTCTCCCGCTTGCGGGAGAGGACGACCGCAGGTCGGGTGAGGGTCCGGAGTGCTCACCCCGCGCATTGCCGCTTTCGCGTCAACGCTCGCGCCCTCTGCCGCGCCGCGCGGGAGAGGGCCGGGCGCAGCCCGGGGTGAGGGTTCCTATCTCTTCCCAGGTTTACGCGGTGCCGCCGGCGTGCGCGGCAAGCCGGTGTGCTGCGTCTTGAAGGGCGTCGTCTTGACGGGCGGCGCGCTCCCCGCCTTGCGCTTGCCCTCGTGCGCACGGCCGGTGCCGATCGGTTGGTAGGTCGGCACGAGGTGCTGTTTGCCGTTGCCGATCAGGTCCGCGCGTCCCATCTGGCGCAGTGCGTCACGCAACAGCGGCCAGTTGTTCGCATCGTGATAGCGCAGGAACGCCTTGTGGAGGCGCCGCACGCGGATGCCCCGCGGAACGTGCACCTCTTCCGAGGTCCGGGTGATCCTGCGAAGCGGGTTCTTGCCCGAGTGGTACATCGCCGTAGCCGTCGCCATGGGCGAGGGCAGGAAGGCCTGCACCTGGTCCGCGCGCAAGCCATTGCGCTTCAGCCACAGCGCCAGCTCGAGCATATCTTCATCGCGCGTGCCCGGATGCGCGGCGATGAAATAGGGAATCAGGTACTGCTCCTTGCCGGCTTCCTTCGAGAACTTGTCGAAGAGTTCCTTGAAGCGATCGTAGGTGCCCACGCCCGGCTTCATCATCTTCGACAGCGGCCCTTCCGAGATCGCTTCCGGCGCAATCTTGAGATAGCCCCCCACGTGGTGCTGCGCGAGTTCCTTCACGTACTCGGGTGATTCGATCGCCAGGTCGTAGCGCACGCCGGAGGCGATCAGCACTTTCTTGATGCCGGGCAGCGTGCGGGCGCGCCGGTACAGCTTGACGAGCGGCGCGTGGTCGGTGTTCAGGTTCGGGCAGATGCCCGGGAATACGCACGAGGGCCGGCGGCAGGCCGACTCGATTTCGCTCGACTTGCAGGCGAGGCGGTACATGTTCGCCGTGGGGCCGCCGAGGTCCGAGATGACGCCCGTGAAACCCGGCACTGAATCCCGGATGGTCTCGATCTCGCGGATGATCGAGTCTTCCGAGCGGTTCTGGATGATGCGGCCTTCGTGCTCGGTGATCGAGCAGAACGTGCAGCCGCCGAAGCAGCCGCGCTGGATCGCGATCGAGAAACGGATCATCTCGTAGGCGGGGATCTTCGCACTGCCGTAGGCTGGATGCGGCACGCGCTGGTACGGCAGCTCGTAGATCGCATCCATCTCTTTCATCGCCAGCGGAATCGGCGGCGGGTTCAGCCACACGTCGACGTCGCCGTGGCGCTGCACGAGGGCTCGGGCGTTTCCGGGGTTCGACTCCTGGTGCAGGATGCGCGAGGCGTGCGCATAGAGGATCGCGTCGTTCGCCACCTGTTCGTAGGACGGCATGCGGATCACGCTGTGGGCGCGGTCCGCGTTCGCCACCTTGCGGATGAACTTGACGACGTGCACGGAGCCCTCACCCGGGCTGCGCCCGACCTCTCCCGCTCGCGGGAGAGGTGCAGAGGCTCCCTCTCCCGCCTTGGCGGGAGAGGGTTGGGGTGAGGGTTCCTCACCTCTCCCGCTTGCGGGAGAGGTCGGCCGCAGGCCGGGTGAGGGCTCCATCTGATACGGATCGACCGGCGGATTGAGCGGCCCCGGCGTATCCAGCGTGGTCGAGTCCACTTCGATCCAGCCGTCCGGCGTGCTCTTGCGGGCAAACACGGTACCCCGCAGGTCGTCGATTTCCTCGATGCGCTCGCCGGCTGCGAGCCGGTGCGCGATCTCGCAGATCTGCCGCTCGGCGTTGCCGAACACCAGCAGGTCCGCCTTGGTGTCCATGAGCACCGAGCGGCGCACTTTCTCCGACCAGTAGTCGTAGTGCGCAATCCGGCGCAGCGAGGCCTCGATGCCGCCGATCACGACCGGCACGTCCTTGTAGGCTTCACGGGCGCGCTGCGAGTAGACGATGACGCAGCGGTCGGGCCGGGCGCCGGCAACCCCGTGGGGCGTGTAGGCGTCGTCGCTGCGGATGCGGCGGTCCGAGGTGTAGCGGTTCACCATCGAATCCATGTTGCCGCCGGTGATGCCGAAGAACAGGTTCGGCCGGCCGAGCTTCATGAAGTCGCGCGTCGAGTGCCAGTCGGGCTGCGCGATGATGCCGACCCGGAAACCCTGCGCCTCGAGCACGCGACCGACGATGGCCATGCCGAAGCTCGGGTGATCCACGTAGGCATCGCCCGTGACGATGATGACGTCGCAGGAATCCCAGCCGAGCTCGTCCATCTCGGCCCGCGACATGGGCAGGAACGGCGCGGGGCCGAGCCGGTGGGCCCAGAACTTGCGGTGGGAGAAGAGGTCGCGGGCAGGTTGCATGGCGCGCAGTCTAGACGGCTTGCTCGCCGTCCCATTCGTCGTGGCGGTCAGTCTGGTCGCATCGAGGGCAAATTTCGTTGGCGCGGGGGGTCTGGGGAGCCACAGCATCAGGGGGTGCTTGCTCGCTGCGTGAAAGTGAGACACCATAACGGAACCAAAACGGTGCCTATAAAAACCCATGCTGAATCTGACACTTAAGAACATCCCCAGCGGCCTGCATCAGCGGCTCAAGGCACGAGCGGAATCGAACCATCGCAGCCTCAACAGGGAAATCCTGGCGCTGCTCGAGTCGTTGCTGGAAGCGCCCTCGGTTGACGTGGTTGCCGAACAGAAGGCACTGGAGGATTTCGTGGGCTCCCTGCCGCGCGTGGACCACGCGCAAGTTGGGCGATACCGCGGCGCGGGCAGGGCATGATCGTCGTCGACAGCAACGTCATCGCGTACTGCTGGATCCACGGCGAGGGTACCGCACAGGCGCATCAGCTACGAAGGCTCGATGCCGACTGGCACGCCCCCGTGCTGTGGCGCTCGGAGCTGCGCAACATCCTGATGGGCTATCGGCGTGACGGCAGTCTTGATGACCTACAGGTCCGCCAGATCATGGCTGCGGCGGAAGGCGGTCTCGCCGCGCGCGAGCACTACCTGCCCAGCGAGCGAGTCTTTCGCGTTACGGAGCAAAGCCGGCTGTCGGCCTACGACGCAGAGAGCGTTGCGCTGGCGGAGATTCTCGACGTTCCACTCGTGACCGAAGACCGCGCGATCCTCGCAGCATTTCCGCAGCGAGCGATGAACGTCGAACGAGCGGTGGCGTCGCTCTGACCTTGGTGGCGAGCGTGGATGGCGCGCTCGCTTTCAGGCTACCAATTCACGACGCGACGCATTACCAGATCGCGCTGCAGATCGTCTCCCAGCGTGAACGTCTGGTCACCGACCACATCGAATCCCCACTTGCGATAGAATGCCAGCGCACGAGGATTGTGCTCCCAGACTCCGAGCCACACCACATCGGCCCCGGCCGCAGCGGTGCGCGTGAGAATGTGCTCCATCAGACCGTGGGCTAACCCTTGGCCGTGATGGCCCGCGTCCACATAGAACCTCTGAATCTCCATCGGACTGTTGCCGTTGACGACGGTGGGTGTGGTGCCGCTCCGCAGTTGCACGTAGGCAACGAGTCGCCCGTGGTCCTCGGCCACCCACGTTTCGAGCGACGGGTCTTGTATCTCGGCAAGCTGCACGGATTCGCCGTACGTCAACTGGCAATGGCGCTGCATGTCCGTCGTCGAGTTGGACGCCGCGAACGCCACACGAAACGTTTGCTCCGCCAATACTGAAAGCGAGTTCGCGTCCTGCGCGCATGCGCGGCGAATTCGAATGGAACTGTGCATCAATAGACTCCGCGGATCGACGTGTCGCGTCCAATGCCCTGCTGCAACCACTCTACGCGAGCCTATTGAAGTGTCCGAAGGACCGCGCCTGGCCGATTCTACGCACAGACGGTTTTCCGCTTTCCCTCGGCCCCGGGGGGCGACCACAAATCGGTGCCACAAAGCGGACGTTGTACGGGCGGGTTCGACCCCGAGCAGACCTACGATCGGCGTCCACCTGGCGAGGGGAGCCCCAAGTCGGACGCTCGGCAACGACTAAGCTCCGCCGCGGCGCGCGCATCAGCGTGTCTCAGTGATCTTGGAGAAGGTTTCCGAGATGGCCACCCATTGCCCACCTTTCTTAACCGCCACCCACGTGAATTTGGTAGCGCCCTCTTTGGAGATCACAAGCGCCGTGTTCCCATGAATGTTTACGACCTCATTCACCACCGTAAACGGATCAATCTGCATTTGCATGATCCATTCGATGTAGGCCGACCGGTCGACGGTCTTGCCGGAGGAGGC
>Ga0315283_10002290_pt1 | contig 15925 bp, 10 predicted proteins | sample YL17G09_0_MG_FD_204541 | JGI IMG/M metagenome (GOLD analysis project Ga0315283, IMG submission 204541) | Sediment microbial communities from Yellowstone Lake, YNP, Wyoming, USA - YL17G09_0 | ecosystem: Environmental > Aquatic > Freshwater > Lake > Sediment | place: USA: Wyoming | collected... | reverse complement strand
ATGCAGCGGGAATGCAAACCTTTTTTTCCGATATTCTCATTCCCGAAGAGGATGTGGTGGAACTCGTCTCCGGGGAGAAAAAGACGTCCAAGAGGAAGTTCTTTCCAGGCTATATCCTCGTCAGAATGGAGATGAACGACGATACCTGGCATATCGTCAAGGACACACCCAAGGTAACCGGTTTCATCGGCAGCAAGGTCAAACCCTCACCCATTCCTGACAAAGACGTGGAGATCCTCCGAGCCAGGATCGACGAGGGAACCCTGAAGCCGAAGCCGAAGTTCACCTTCGAAGTAGGGGATCACGTCAGAATCTTCGATGGCCCCTTCACGAACTTTGAAGGCATCATTGACGAGGTGAAGCCTGAGAAGGGGAAATTACGGGTGATTGTAAGTATTTTCGGCCGGGCAACACCGGTGGAGTTGGATTTTATTCAGGTGGTGCAGAGTTGATGGTTAAGGGGACGAGCGGGCGAAAGAACTGCCTCACTTCCGTAGTCTGTCAACCTGTTAATTCAACGGACATGGGTAATTATCATGGCTAAAAAAATCATTGCGAATGTAAAGCTTCAGATCAAGGCGGGAAAGGCCACGCCCTCTCCACCCATCGGACCGGCCCTGGGTCAGCACGGTGTCAATATCATGGAATTCTGCAAGGCTTATAACGCCATGACGCAGAACCAGGAAGGAACGGTGATCCCCGTCGTCATCACCATCTATGCGGATCGGTCCTTCACCTTCATCACCAAGACGCCGCCGGCTTCCGTACTGCTGAAACAGTATGCCAGAATCGCCAAAGGCTCCGGCGATCCCAGGAGAGAGAAGGTAGGGGCAGTTTCGTCGGGGCAGATCAGGGAGATCGCACAATTGAAATACAACGACCTGAATGCCGTTAACATGGAAGGGGCTATCAGGATTATAGAGGGGACGGCGAAGTCCATGGGAATAGAGATCGTCGATTAGCCTGGGTGGTGTTGCCTCCCTCCGATTGTCTCGTTGACGGGATCCGGGGTGTGGCAAGGGGATGAAATCGAGGCCACTCTCCCGAGGCGAGTCGTTTCACTTTGAGGATTCATTATGGCGCATAGAGGAAAAAGCTATTTAGAGGCGAAGAAAAAACTTGAGGTTGGGAAACGCTATACCCTCCGGGAGGCCTTGGAGTTGGTGGTCAGTTCCACAAAGACAAAATTCGATGAAACCGTCGATACGGCCATCCGGCTGGGTGTAAACCCTGCCCACGCCGACCAGATGGTCAGGGGAAGCGTTGTCCTGCCCAACGGACTGGGAAAGTCGGTCAGGGTTCTCGTATTTGCCAAAGGTGAAAAAGAGAAGGAAGCCCTCGATGCGGGAGCCGATGTGGTCGGTTCTGATGAAATCGTAGAAAAAATCAAGGCCGGATGGCTTGAATTCGATAGAGTCATTGCGACCCCGGATATGATGGGCAGCGTAGGGAAACTCGGTAAGATTCTGGGACCCCGGGGCCTGATGCCTAATCCAAAGGTGGGCACGGTCACCTTCGATGTGGCGAAAACAGTGGCCGAACTCAAGGCCGGGAAGGTTGAATTCCGGGTGGAAAAGGCCGGGATTGTGCACACGCCTTTAGGAAAGGTCTCTTTTGGGGTGGACAAGCTTTCAGAGAACATCCTCGCTGTGATCGAGACGATTATCAAACTCAAGCCGGCATCGAGCAAAGGAACTTATCTGAAGAGCATATCCCTCTCCACCACCATGGGTCCAGGCGTGAAAGTGGACCCCCTTGATGTCAGAAATATTTAATTTTGAGCAAAATCGGCATGAGTAATCAGACGGAAACGTGATATCGCTCATGAAGTCAGAGACAGCAGGTACAGGGATTTAAACGATTCGAATCGGCCTGCCGAGACCGTGGGTTTATAACGCCAGGCATGGCCATGGCGTTGGTTTTGCCATGTTTTATTCCTGTATGATTTATAGCGTGTTGTTCTCTGATGATCGATGAGCATGACCTGGAAGTAAGTTGTATCAACGAAGTTGCCATGTGAAAGGAGGTTTTAATTGGATCGGAGAACAAAAGAAACAGTTGTCGCCGAGCTCCACGACAGGCTAAAGAATGCGCGAATCGCCGTACTGGCTGCATATAGCGGCCTGAACGTCGAGACGATGACATCCTTGCGCAATGCACTGCGCCGCTCCGACACCGAGCTCCGGGTGGTGAAGAATACGCTGCTGCGGATCGCCTCTGAGGACACCGATATCAAGGCCCTGGAAGACCACATCAAGGGGCCGCTGGCCATTGTCCTGGGTGGCGGTGATGTCGTTGAACCCTCCAAGATACTGGTGGAATTTGCCAGAAAGAATGCTGATTTTCAGATCAAGGTCGGCATGCTGGACGGCAAGCCCATGAGTAAGGAGCAGCTGGCGGTCCTGGCCTCGCTGCCGGGCAGAGAAGTTCTGCTGGCCAAGCTCCTGTCCGTGATGTTGGGGGTTCAAACTTCACTGGTCAATGTATTGAGCGCGGTGCCCCGGAGCTTCGTTCAGGTCATTGCGGCCTATCGAGACAAAAAAGAATCACATAACTAATTTCATGCAGGAAGGGATGACGGAAATGGCAGAGAATATTACAAAAGAAGATGTAATAAAATTCATTGAAGGAATGACGGTTCTTGAGCTATCCGAGTTGGTAAAGGAATTGGAAGAGCGGTTCGGCGTGTCGGCTGCGGCTCCCATGGCGGTGGCAACGGTTGCAGCTGGTGCGGATCAGGCGGCGCTGGTAGAGGAAAAGACGGAATTTGACGTGATCTTGACGGGCTTTGGTGAACAGAAGATCCAGGTTATCAAGGTCGTTAGGGCGTTGACAGGTCTGGGCCTCAAAGAGGCCAAGGATCTGGTGGATGGTGCTCCCAAGCCGATCAAGGAAGGCATCTCGAAGGATGAGGCGGCGGATATTAAGAAGAAAATCGAAGAAGTCGGAGGCGCCGTCGAGGTCAAGTGATGCCCGAGAGGCGTTGTTCATCTATCCATTCGCGGTGTTTTGAGTTGTCCCGGCCTGGGTCGGGGCAGTGGACATTAACTGAATAGATCAGACGTGACAGGATATTATGGATGAATTTAGAAAAAATTTCGGTCGTATAAAGAAAATCGTGGATATACCCAACCTGATCGATATTCAGAGGAAGTCCTATGAGAAGTTCCTCCAGATGGGTGTCGAGCCGGATAAAAGGGGTAATTTCGGTCTTCAGGGCGCTTTCAAAAGCGTGTTCCCCGTATCGGACTTCAGTTCCCGGGACAATTTCCCCGGGAAATGTTCACTGGAATTCGTGAGTTACAAGATAGGGGATGTACGCTACGACATCAAGGAGTGCATTCAGAAGGGAATGACCTATGCGGCACCCCTGAAAATTGTCGTGAGGCTGGTGACCTTTGATGCCGATCGCGGTTCTGAACAGAAACAGGTCAGGGATATCAAGGAACAGGAGATCTATTTCGGCGAAATTCCTCTGATGACCGACAATGGCACCTTCATTGTCAATGGCACCGAACGGGTCATCGTCAGTCAGCTGCACCGCTCACCGGGTATCTTCTTCGACCATGACAAGGGAAAGACCTTGGCAAGCGGTAAGCTGATCTATTCGGCGAGGATCATTCCGATCCGGGGATCCTGGCTGGATTTCGAATTCGATTCCAAGGATATCCTCTATGTCCGGATCGACAGACGCAGAAAGATGCCCGTCACCATCCTTCTGAAGGCCATGGGCAATCTGACGGAGTTCATCTTGAATTATTTTTACAGTATCCAGCGGGTCTTTCAAGGCAAAGATGGTCAGTTCCATATGGCCGTATATGAATCGCTGATCGGTGAAAAGGCACCCGAGGACATCAAGGCGCCCTCGATGGAAGTGGAGTCGGACACAGTCCCGCAGGATGTGATACTGAAAAAGGGAAGGAAGTTCACCAAGCCCGTTCTCCGAAGGATGGCGGAGCTGGGCATCAGCCGGGTGCAGGTGGGTGATGAGGATATTGTCGGCAAGATCCTCTCCGCCGACATTCACGATCCCGACACGGGTGAGGTGCTGCTGCGCTGCAACAACGAATTGAAGCCGGAAGACTTGGATCTCCTGCGTCAGAAGGGGGTTAGTGAATTCGGATATATGCATCTCGATGAGGATCTGGACAATGCCTCGATCCGGGACACCCTTCTTTTAGACCGGACGGAAACGATAGATGATGCCATCATTGAGATTTACAGGCGGTTGCGGCCGAGCAATCCCCCCAGCCTGGAGACGGCCACAAAATTCTTCAACAGCCTTTTCTTCGACTCCGGAACCTACGATCTTTCGGATGTGGGAAGGGCGAAGATGAATTACAAGCTGCGCCTGGACGTGCCCAACGATGTGACGGTGTTGCGCAACCTCGATATCCTGGGTACGGTCAAGTACCTGATCGACCTGAAAAACGGCATCGGTGAGACCAGCGTCGACGACATCGACCACCTGGGTAACCGGCGGGTCCGGTCCGTGGGGGAACTCATCGAAAACCAGTACAGGATCGGCCTGGTGAGAATGGAACGGGCGATCAAGGAAAAGATGAGTCTCCAAGACATCGAAACCATGATGCCCCATGACCTCCTCAACGCGAAGCCCGTATCGGCCGTTGTGAACGAGTTTTTTGGCAGTTCCCAGCTTTCCCAGTTCATGGACCAGACCAATCCCCTCTCGGAGATCACCCACAAGCGGCGGCTCTCCGCTCTCGGTCCGGGCGGGTTGACCAGGGAAAGGGCCGGATTCGAGGTGCGGGACGTACATCCCACCCACTACGGGCGCATCTGTCCGGTGGAAACACCGGAGGGACCCAACATCGGGCTGATCGTATCGCTCAGCACCTATGCCAGGGTCAATGAATTCGGTTTCATCGAAACGCCCTACCGGCTTGTTCAGGATGGAAGGGCTCTGGACAAGGTGCGCTATCTGACGGCCATCGAGGAGGAGAATCAAGTCATCGCCCCGGCGGACGGGCCACTCGATAAAGAAGGACGGTTCATAGGGGAACTCGTATCGGCCCGAAAAGGGGATGACTTTTTGTCCGTTCCGCCCACGGAGATCAACATGATGGACGTATCCCCCAACCAGCTCGTCAGTGTCGCAGCGACCTTGATACCCTTTCTGGAACACGACGATGCCAACCGTGCGCTGATGGGGTCCAATATGCAACGGCAGGCGGTGCCCCTTTTGAAGCCTGAATCACCGCTGGTGGGGACCGGTATGGAGCGCGTCGTTGCCAAGGATTCGGGAGCCGTTGTCGTGGCCCGGCGTTCAGGCGTTGTGGAGAATGTCGATGCCGGCAGGATCGTTATCAAATGTGACGGTAACAAAATGGATGGCCTTGACACGGGTGTTGACATCTACAACCTGATCAAATATCAACGTTCGAACCAGGACACCTGCTTCAATCAAAAACCGATTGTGAACAAGGGGGATCGAATCAGCAAGGGCGACATCATCGCTGATGGGCCCGCGACCGAAAACGGCGAACTGGCACTGGGCCGGAACGTCATGGTGGCCTTTATGTCCTGGGGTGGTTACAACTATGAAGATTCCATCCTGGTCAGCGAAAGGATCATCAAGGACGACATCTATACTTCCATTCATATCGAGGAATTCGAGACCATGGCCCGGGATACGAAGCTGGGAAAGGAGGAAATCACCCGGGATATTCCCAACGTGGGAGAGGAAGCCCTCCGGAACCTCGATGAGAGCGGTATTGTGCGTATGGGGGTCTCTGTAAAACCGGGCGACATTCTCGTCGGCAAGATCACCCCGAAGGGAGAGACACAATTGTCGCCGGAGGAAAAGCTGCTGAGAGCCATCTTCGGTGAAAAGGCAAGTGACGTCCGGGACACGTCGCTTCGGGTTCCTCCGGGCGTGGAAGGGACGGTCATCGATGCCAAGATATTCACCCGCAAGGGTCAGGAGAGGGATCGTCGCTCCCAGAGCATAGAGGAGGAGGCCGCCAGGACGCTCAACAAAGACCGCGATGATGAGACACGGATCATTACCGAAAGTGTTAAAAGCACGATTGCCGAGATGCTGGTCGGCAAGAAGTCGGCCGGTAAGATCGTCGAACAGAAGAAAAAGAAGATCGTCCTGAAGAAAGGAGAAATGATCACCTCTGAGATCCTGGATAAAATCCCCTTCGAACTCTGGAAAGAGATCTCTCTTGAGGGTGAAGAAGCGACGGAGGAGAGGATCAGCAGTCTTTTCTCCAATCTCCGCAGGAAGATTGAATACGTTCATGCCTTCTTTGAGGAGAAGAAGGAAAAACTGAAGGCCGGTGATGAGTTGCCGCCGGGTGTCATCAAGATGGTCAAGGTCTATATCGCCATCAAGCGGAAGCTGTCCGTCGGTGACAAGATGGCGGGAAGGCATGGAAACAAAGGCGTCCTTTCCAGGATTCTTCCTGAGGAGGACATGCCCTATTTTGCCAATGGCACCCCCGTGGATATCGTTTTGAATCCCTTGGGCGTTCCCTCCCGGATGAACGTGGGGCAGGTGCTCGAGACTCACCTCGGATGGGCGGCCAGGGGCATTGGGGAGAAGATCAATCAGCTCCTTGACAGACAATACAACACAAAGGCCCTGAGGAAGGAAATCAAGAGGGTCTATTCTTCTCCGGAATTCGACCGGTTTGTTGACGGGGCGACCGAAGATGTTATCAGAAGTTTCATCCGCCGTCTCAAGAAGGGGATTTCCGTGGCCACCCCCGTCTTCGACGGCGCCAATGAGACACAGATCAAGGAGATGCTCGCAATGGCAAACCTGCCTGAGAAAGGGCAGACCGTTCTGTATGACGGTCGAACCGGTGAACCCTTCGATCTGGAAGTAACGGTAGGCATGATCTACATGCTTAAGCTTCACCATCTTGTTGACAATAAGATCCATGCCAGGTCTATCGGCCCTTATTCTCTGGTCACACAGCAACCCTTGGGCGGCAAGGCCCAGTTCGGCGGGCAAAGGCTCGGGGAAATGGAGGTATGGGCCATGGAAGCCTACGGTGCCGCCTATGCCCTGCAGGAATTCCTCACGATCAAGTCGGACGATGTGTCGGGCAGAACCCGCATTTACGAAGCTATCGTCAAGGACGAGCGTATTTCCGAGCCGGGGCTTCCCGAGTCCTTCAATGTCCTCATCAAGGAGCTTCAGAGTCTTGCCCTCGATGTGGAGCTGATTGAAAAAGATTAACCAGGAGATAGAATCCGTGGAAGACGTTTTTAGTTACTTCGAAAAGCCGAAAGATCCGGTCAGGTTCAATGCCATAAAAATATCCATTGCCTCTCCGGAAAAAATCCTTTCCTGGTCCCACGGCGAGGTCAAAAAACCGGAGACGATCAATTACCGGACTTTCAAACCGGAGCGCGACGGCCTTTTCTGTGCCAAGATATTTGGTCCTGTGAAGGATTATGAATGTCTCTGCGGCCGTTACAAGCGGATGAAACACCGCGGCGTCGTCTGCGAGAAGTGCGGTGTCGAGGTCATTCAATCGAAGGTCCGCCGGGAAAGAATGGGTCATATCACCCTGGCCACGCCGGTCGCCCATATATGGTTTCTCAAGAGCTTGCCCAGTCGCATCGGCAGTGTACTCGATCTGACCCTCAAGGAACTGGAGAAGGTACTCTATTTCGAGTCTTGGATCGTTTTGGACCCTAAAACCACGACCCTGCGGGTCAAGGAACTCCTTTCCGAAGAGGAATACAGTGATCTGATGGAACAGTACGGTCCCGATGCCTTCGAGGTGGGTAACGGGGCGGAGGCGATCCGCAAGCTTTTGCAGAAAGTGGATTTAAACAAGCTTTACGATGAACTTCGCCTGGAACTGGATACGGCCGCATCCGACACCAAACGCAAGAAACTGATCAAGCGGCTGAAGGTGATGGAGGCATTGAGAAAGTCGGGCAATAAGCCCGAATGGATGATCCTAACGATCCTGCCGGTCATTCCGCCTGATCTTCGCCCCCTGGTTCCTCTGGACGGAGGCCGTTTCGCCACCTCGGACCTCAATGACCTCTACCGGCGGGTGATCAACAGGAACAACCGTTTGAAGCGCCTCCAGGAACTGAATGCACCGGAAATCATCATCCGGAATGAAAAAAGGATGCTTCAGGAGGCAGTGGATGTCCTGTTCGACAACGGCAGAAGGGGCAGGGCTATTACCGGATCCAACAAACGGCCCCTGCGATCGCTCTCAGACATGCTCAAGGGAAAGCAGGGGAGATTCCGGCAGAACCTTCTTGGCAAGCGCGTCGATTACTCAGGCCGCTCCGTCATCACCGTGGGTCCGGACCTGAGATTGCACCAGTGCGGCCTCCCTAAAAAAATGGCCCTGGAACTCTTCAAGCCCTTCGTCTACAACCGACTTTTGGACAAGGGTTACGTCACCACCGTGAAAAGCGCCAAGAAACTGGTTGAACGGGAAACGGCGGAGGTATGGGATGCCCTGGACGAGGTCGTGCGGGAATATCCCATTATCCTGAACCGGGCGCCCACCCTGCACAGGCTGGGCATGCAGGCCTTCGAGCCTGTTCTCATAGAGGGGAAGGCCATCCAGCTTCATCCCTTGGTCTGTACTGCCTTTAATGCCGATTTCGACGGCGACCAGATGGCCGTGCACATACCCCTGTGTATTGAGGCACAGGCCGAGGCCAGGATTCTGATGATGTCGACGAACAACATTCTCTCACCGGCTCACGGCAAACCCATCATCATTCCCAGTCAGGACATTGTCCTGGGGATTTACTACCTGACCCGCGACAAGAACAGGGTCAAAGGGGAGGGAATGGTATTTTCCGGACCCGACGAGGTCCTTTGCGCCCTCGATGCCCATCAGGTGGACCTTCATGCCCGGATTAAGGTCCGTATCAATGGCCAGTTAAAAGAGACGACAGCCGGCAGGATTGTTCTTTTCGGGGTCATACCGGAGGCCATTTCCTTCGACTTCATCAACAAAGTCATGAACAAGAAGGAACTGGCAAATCTTATCGATTACAGTTATCGAAGTTGCGGAAACAAAACTACCGTTCTTTTGGCGGACCGGCTCAAAGACCTGGGCTTCAAGTATGCAACGGCTTCCGGTGTGTCCATTGCAGTCCATGATATGCTGATCCCCGAGAACAAGAAGGAAATCGTCGCCAAGGCTTACCGGGACGTTCTCAAGATACAGAAGCAGTATATGGATGGTCTCATCACGGAGGGCGAGCGCTACAACAAGGTCATAGATATCTGGGCCCAGGCCACGGAAAGGATTGCCTCGGAAATGCTTAGCGGGATCGGCACTCAGGAGATCACCGACCAGCAGGGGGTGAAGGAGAAGGAGGAAAGTTTCAATTCTATCTTCATGATGGCCGATTCCGGCGCCAGGGGAAGCGCCGTACAGATACGCCAGTTGGCAGGGATGAGAGGACTCATGGCTAAACCCTCGGGGGAAATCATCGAAACCCCGATTACGGCCAATTTTAGAGAAGGTCTGACGGTGCTGCAGTACTTCATCTCCACCCATGGAGCCCGGAAGGGGCTTGCCGATACGGCCCTCAAGACGGCCAACTCGGGCTATCTCACCCGGAGGCTTGTCGATGTAGCTCAGGATTGCATCATCAGCGAGCATGACTGTGGAACCGTGGACGGCATCGATGTATGGCCACTGATGGAGGGTGGCGAGATTATCGAGACGGCCGGTGAGCGGGTCTTGGGTAGGGTCGCCCTGGAGGATGTGAAAGATCCCTTCACAGGTGAAATCCTGGTGAGAGCGAACGAGGACATCGATGAATTCCTTGCCGAGAAAATTGAAAGGGCCGGTATCGAGAAGGTGCGTATCCGGTCTTGCCTGACCTGCAAGTCCAAACATGGTATCTGTGCGAAATGCTACGGCCGTGATCTGGCCCACGGGCATCTTGTCAACATCGGAGAGGCCGTTGGCATTATCGCCGCCCAATCCATCGGCGAGCCAGGCACACAGCTCACCATGAGAACGTTCCACATCGGCGGGACGGCTAAATTTGAGGAACACTCCACCCTCGAGGCACGGCACGACGGTACCATCCAATTCGTGAATCTCAATACGGTTCGCAGCACGGGTGCGGGGGGGCTTGTCGTCATGAACCGCAACGGCGAGGTCCATGTCCTGGATGAGCAGGCCCGGAGCCGCGGCCGTTATCCGGTTCCCTATGGGGCGCATCTGAAGGTTGTGGACAGCAGCGTCGTCAAGAGAGGCGATCTGATTGCAGAATGGGATCCCTTCTCCATTCCCATACTGGCAGAGGTGGACGGTACGGTTAAGTTCGGGGACATCGTTGAAGGCAAGACCATGCAGGAGCAGGTCGATGAGGTTACCGGTCTGTCCCGGAAGGTGATTGTGGAATTCAGGAGTGCCGATCTGCGTCCGCGGGTTTCCATCAAGGATAAGCGCGGCAAGACAGCTAAAGTTCCCGGTACCAACACGGTAGCGAGACATCTGCTGCCCGTGGGTGCCAACATCGTCATCTCCGAAGGGGATCAGGTCAGCGCCGGCGATATTATTGCCAAAATTCCCCGGGAAACTACAAAGACCAAGGACATCACAGGCGGTCTCCCGCGAGTGGCGGAGCTTTTCGAGGCGAGAAAACCTAAGGAATTTGCCGTCATCAGCGAGATCGACGGGATCGTTTCCTACGGCAAGGATGCCAAAGGCAAGCGGAAGGTCATCATCACGCCCGAAGTTGGAGATGAGAAAGAGTATCTGATTCCCAAGGGAAAACACGTAAGCGTCCAGGAGGGTGACCGGGTTAACGAGGGTGAACCCCTGATGGACGGTGTCAATAATCCCCATGACCTCCTGATGATCAAGGGGGAGAAAGAGCTGGCACGTTATCTTGTCGACGAGGTCCAGGAGGTCTATCGGCTCCAGGGCGTCAAGATCAATGACAAGCACATGGAAGTCATCGTGCGCCAGATGCTTCGCCGGGTAAAGGTCTCCGAACCTGGCGATACGGCCTTCATCGCCGACGAACAGGTCGAGCGGTACAGATTCAAGGAGGAGAATGAACGAGTAACGGCCAGGGGAGGAAAGCCGGCCATTGGCAAACCCATTCTCCTGGGGATTACGAAGGCTTCTCTGTCAACCCAGAGCTTCATTTCAGCGGCTTCGTTTCAGGAAACGACGCGCGTTCTCACGGAGGCCGCCCTCTCCGGGAAAGTGGATTACCTCAAGGGACTCAAGGAAAACGTCATCGTGGGCCGGCTGATTCCTGCCGGTACGGGTCTGCCCATATACAGAAAACTGGGCATAGAGGTTGAAGGCGAGCCGGAGAACATGATTGAAAATCATGATGCCGACAACATGGTAAACGAGAAAATGCTTGACATAGAGGCTGTAAATTGATAGTTACCGCTCTTTTAATATTCTAGCACGGCTTACCGTAGCGCAGATTTCGGGAGGAACAATGCCTACGATCAATCAGTTAGTCCGCAAGGGAAGGGCCAGGATACAGAGAAAGGCCGCCACGCCGGCCCTGGCAGGATCGCCACAGCGGCGCGGGGTTTGTGTAAGGGTCTATACATCAACGCCCAAGAAACCGAATTCCGCTCTGCGGAAGGTCGCCAGGGTCCGCTTGACCAGCGGATACGAAGTAACCTCCTATATTCCCGGCGTGGGTCATAACCTTCAGGAACATTCCGTTGTCCTCGTCAGGGGCGGTAGGGTCAAGGATCTTCCCGGTGTGCGCTATCATATCATCCGGGGTACGCTTGATGCGGTAGGTGTTGCCGATCGTAAACAGGGAAGATCGAAATATGGCGCCAAGAAGCCGGGTTAATCAGGGACGGGATCTATTATGCCGAGAAGAAGAGAAGTAGCCCAAAGAGAGGTCCTTCCGGACCCGAAGTACAAAAACAAACTGGTGGCGAAATTCATCAACAATCTGCTGAAGCGGGGGAAGAAGAGTGTTGCCGAATCGATCCTGTACGGGGCCCTCGACATTATCGAAAAGCGGGTTAAGGAGCCACCTGTTGAGATTTTTGAAAAAGCCGTCGGTAACGTAAAGCCCTTGATCGAAGTGAAATCAAGACGGGTAGGCGGTTCTACCTATCAGGTTCCGACGGAAGTCATGCCCTCCCGGAGGGTTGCCCTGGCGATTCGCTGGTTGATTACGAATGCAAAAGGACGTGCCGAAAAAACCATGAGGGAGAAGCTGGCCGCGGAGCTGCTTGATGCAGCCAACAATCGGGGCGCCGCCATCAAGAAGCGGGAGGCTGTCCATAAAATGGCCGAGGCGAACAAGGCTTTCGCCCATTACCGGTTCTAAGTCGTTTCCTGTACATTCAGGTAATTGCATTGGCACGAGTTGTTCCTTTACATAGCGTCCGTAATATCGGTATTATGGCTCACATCGATGCCGGTAAAACGACGACGACGGAACGGATCCTGTATTATACACGGGAATCCTACAAGATGGGCGAGGTTGATGCCGGCACGGCTACCATGGACTGGATGGAGCAGGAGCAGGAAAGGGGGATTACCATCACTGCGGCGGCGACAACCTGTAGCTGGAAAAACCACCGCATCAACATCATAGACACGCCTGGTCACGTCGATTTTACGATAGAAGTAGAACGTTCTTTGAGAATATTGGATGGTGCGATCGCCCTTTTCTGTGCAGTGGGCGGGGTTGAACCGCAGTCGGAAGCCGTCTGGCGGCAGGCGGACCGGTACGGAGTTCCCCGGATCACCTTCGTTAACAAAATGGACCGCACAGGCGCCGATTTCGGAAAGGTACTCACAGCCATCCGGGAAAGGCTGGGAGCGAATCCCCTGGCTCTGCAAATTCCCATTGGGGTCGAGGATCGGTTCCGGGGTGTCGTTGACCTCCTGCGCATGGAAGCAATCACCTTTGATGATCGTTCTCTGGGCGAGAGCTTCACCGTGGGTGAAATACCCGGTGACCTTTTGGAAGAGGCCAGAAAGCAGCGGGAGGGCATGATTGAGTGTCTCACCGATTTCGATGATCTCCTGATGAGAAAATACCTGAACGAAGAGGTGATTTCCCGGGAAGAGATCATGGAGGCCGTTCGCAAGGCCACCCTGTCCTTGAAGGTCACTCCCGTGTTCTGCGGTAGCGCCTTCAGGAACAAGGGAGTCCAGATGCTGCTGGATGCTGTTGTGGATTATCTGCCCTCACCCTTGGATATGCCCCCCGTTACGGGAGGGGACGGCAAGGGCCAGACAGTCCGTCGGGAGGTTGCCGACGAAGCCCCTTTCTCGGCTTTGGCTTTCAAGATCATGAGCGATCCATTCGTGGGACAGTTGACCTTCTTTCGAGTTTACTCGGGCACGCTCAATTCTGGTAACCATGTGCTCAATTCGTCCAAGGGCCGGAAAGAGAGGATCGGACGTCTGCTCAAGATGCATGCCAATCGCCGGGAGGAAATCAAAGAGGTCCGGACCGGTGATATCGTCGCCGCTGTAGGATTGAACACAACGACTACGGGTGATACCCTTTGCGATCCTGACTACCCGCTGATTTTGGAGACTTTCGAATTTCCTGAACCGGTCATCGCCATTGCCATTGAGCCGAAAACGCGAGCCGATGAGGAAAAACTCGATTTAGCCTTGGCAAAGATAACTCGGGAAGATCCTTCCTTTCGGGTTAGGATGGAAGGGGAAACGGGCCAGCGACTAATTTCGGGAATGGGCGAATTGCACCTTGAGATCATTGTGGACAGGCTCTCACGGGAGTTCGGACTGGGAGCAAATATCGGTCAGCCGCACGTTGCCTACAAGGAAACCATCAGAAAAGGGGTCCGATCCGAGGGAAGATACGTCAAGCAATCGGGGGGCAGGGGGCAGTACGGTCACGTGTGGCTTGAGATCGAACCCAATGAGCCTGGTCGGGGATTTGAATTCAGAGACCGGACGACAGGCGGTGTGGTGCCGAAGGAGTACATGACGGCCGTGGGTAAGGGGATCGTCGAGGCCATGGAAGAAGGTGTCCTGGCAGGTTATCCCGTCGTCGATGTGATCGCGACTGTTGTGGACGGGTCTTATCATGAAGTGGACTCGTCGGATCTGGCCTTCAAGATCGCAGCTTCCATAGGATTTAAGAACGGCGTCAGAAGGGCCCATCCCGTCCTGCTCGAGCCCATCATGTCCGTGGAAGTTGTTGTTCCGAAAGAATATCTGGGTGATGTGATCGGCAATCTGACAGCGAGACGGGGCAAGATCGTCAGTATCGAATCGAGGCCCACCCTGGAAGCCATTAATGCCGAGGTCCCCCTGGCGGAGATGTTTGGCTATGCAACCGATCTCCGATCGAAGACCCAGGGCCGGGCGACCTTCACCATGCAATTATTGAACTATCATGCCGTGTCGGAAGGGTTGGCGAAGGACATTATTGAGAAAAGGAATCATGCAGAAAAGGCCTGACACTCGTAGGGAAAATGAACCATTCAAAGTTTAAGGAGGTACATAGAGATGGCTAAGAAGAAATTTGAGAGGACGAAGCCGCATCTAAATATCGGAACCATTGGGCATGTGGATCATGGTAAGACGACCTTGACTGCAGCCATTACTAAGCACTTGGCCAAAAAGGGAATGGCCGAGTTTCGGCCTTTTGATTCCATCGATAATGCTCCCGAGGAGAAGGAAAGAGGCGTAACCATCAATATCGCCCATGTGGAATACGAGACCGCTAAACGGCATTATGCCCATGTCGATTGCCCCGGTCACGCAGACTACATTAAGAACATGATTTCCGGAGCAGCACACATGGATGGAACGATCCTGGTTGTCGCTGCCTCCGATGGTCCGATGCCTCAAACAAGAGAGCATATCATCCTTGCCAGACAGGTTCAAGTGCCATATATCATTGTATATCTTAACAAGGTGGACCTTGTAGACGACCCGGAGCTGCTCGATCTGGTCGAACTTGAGATGAGAGAACTCCTGACAGAATACGAATTCCCGGGCGACGAGATCCCGATTATCAGAGGTTCGGCCCTTAAGGCCCTGGAAACCGAGGATTCCAATTCGGAAGATGCAAAATCGATCTGGGAACTCATGGATGCCGTTGACACTTATATCCCCCAGCCGGTCCGTATCCTTGACAAGCCCTTCCTGATGCCCATCGGAGATGTCTTTTCCATCTCCGGCCGCGGTACAGTCGTGACGGGCAGGGTCGACCGGGGAATCGTCAGAACGGGTGAAGAAGTCGAGATTGTCGGGATTCGGCCCACCTTCAAGACGGTGTGTACCGGCGTCGAGATGTTCCGTAAAACCCTCGACGAGGGAAGAGCCGGTGACGATATCGGTGTCCTGCTCCGCGGGACGAAGCGAGAGGAGGTGGAAAGGGGCCAGGTGGTCGCGAAACCCGGGTCCATTACCCCCCATACCAAATTCAAGGCTGCTGTCTACATTCTTACAAAAGAGGAAGGCGGCAGGCACACCCCGTTTTTCAGCGGTTACCGGCCCCAGTTCTATTTCCGGACGACGGATGTGACGGGTATTTGTACGCTGCCCGAAGGAGTGGAAATGGTCATGCCCGGTGACAATGTGAACGTAGATATCGATCTGATCACCCCTATCGCCATGGAAGAGCAGCTTCGGTTCGCCATCCGGGAAGGCGGCAGGACCGTCGGGGCGGGCGTTGTCAGCAAGATCATCGAATAGGCACTATAAGCGATTGGGTTGGGCGATACAATGAAAGAACAGAAGATAAGAATTCGTCTTAAGGCTTACGATCACAAACTGCTGGATCGGTCGGTAGAAGATATTGTTGAGACGGCGAAGCGAACAGGCGCCCGAGTTGCCGGGCCCATACCCCTTCCCACGGAAATCAACAAGTATTGTGTGAATCGTTCCCCGCACGTGGACAAAAAATCACGGGAGCAGTTTGAGATCAGGACGCACAAGAGGTTGATCGACATTATTGA
>Ga0315283_10002289_pt1 | contig 15930 bp, 11 predicted proteins | sample YL17G09_0_MG_FD_204541 | JGI IMG/M metagenome (GOLD analysis project Ga0315283, IMG submission 204541) | Sediment microbial communities from Yellowstone Lake, YNP, Wyoming, USA - YL17G09_0 | ecosystem: Environmental > Aquatic > Freshwater > Lake > Sediment | place: USA: Wyoming | collected... | reverse complement strand
CAGATGGGGCCTGGAGGTTTCTTTCGCGCACCAATCCGCCCTGCGCGGCACTGGCGATGCGCTGATGAGCGTCCCGGCGGAGTGGATTCAAGATGAGCCGGTGATGGTCGTGGCCACGGATTACATCCTCGACGAGAATTCCCTGCTCTCATTGGCCCGGGCTCACGAGCAAGGCCACGCCGACATCGCCATGAGCCTCAAGGAGTGCCCTGTCGAGGAGCTGATGGCCCGTTCGAGCGTGGAAGTGGACGCCGGCTGGCGGGTAAGGCGCATCATCGAAAAGCCCCGGCGCGTGGAAATCATGAGCCCCTATGCCGCATCGATCCTGTTCATCCTGCCGCCGGAAACCTGGGATTACTTAATAAAAATCCAACCTTCTGAACGCGGAGAAATCGAGATGCAAGCCGCTATTAACCAGATGCTTGAAGATGGCTTCACGGCCATCGGCCTCCTGCAACCCGATCCCCGCGAGTGGACACCCAATGGAGAAAAGCCATGAAAGTCGGATTCGCCCAATCAATCATCACCCCTTCGCTCGACGACCCGGTTTTTCTGGCAGGATTCGGGCACAACCGCCGTGCAGAATCGGTCCACGACGAACTGTTTGCCCGGGCGCTGTCAATCTCAGATGGACAAAACACGCTCGTTCTATGCGCCCTCGACCTGATTGGTTTCTTTCACTCCGATGTGTATGAAGTCATCCAAAATGTCAAACGCCCCGACGTGAAGATTGTCATTACATCCACCCACACCCACCATGGACCCGACACCATGGGTCTTTGGGGACCCGACATGAAAACACGCGGAGTGGATGATTTCTACCTTATAGAAATTAAAAATAAAATCGCATCGACAATTCTAGGTACGCTAAATTCAATGCAAACTGCAAACTTGAAAATCGCTTCAGTTCATGTTCCCGGCCTGGCAAAAAATGCCCGGAATCCTGAAATAATTGATGATGAGTTGACACTCGCCCAATTCCTGACAGAAGGCAATCAACCGCTGGCTGCTATCTTCAACTTCCCCTGCCACCCCGAAGTGCTCTGGGAGCACAACCCTCACATCACCTCGGACTATGTTGGCTTTCTGCGCGCTGATGTTGAAAAACAGACTGGAGCGCCTTGCCTGTTCTTCAGCGGCGCCCTAGGCGGTATGATGACACCGGATGTCAAAGACCATTCCTTTGAAGAAGCTGAATTCATGGGAAAAAAGCTGGCGGGTGAAGGGATAAAAGCATTAGCGCAGGGGAGCAGTGAACAGTCGCCGGTGATCAGTTTGCAAACGAAAGAAATCGCTCCAAAGCTTACGAACCCGCTTTATAAAATCGCCTTCCGGCGTAAACTACTGCCCGATGTTCGCCACAGAGGCCGGGTGACAAGCGAAGTCAACCTGATTAAAATCGGCGGGTTGTGGCTGGCCACCGTCCCCGGGGAGATGCTGCCCAAACTTGGGCTGGCGCTCAAAGCACAATTAAGGGAGGCAGGCGCCAGCGTAGCCGGTGTCATCGGGCTGGCAAACGATGAACTGGGTTACATCCTGCCGGCCGAGGATTTCAAATATCCCTGGAATCCATTTCGACCCGGAAAACACTACGAAGAGACCAACTCCGTCAGCAAGGAGATAGGTCCGACTATCATGGCAGGGATCAAGGAATTATTATGACCAAGATAACCATCATCGGAGGTGGTTCCTACACCTGGAGCCCGACCTTCCTGAGGGATATTTTTACCACACCCGAATTGAAGGGTTCGACCATTGTCCTGCACGATAATTTGCAAGACCGGATGGATCTGATCTACACCCTCGGCCGGAAAGTGCTCACCGATTTCCAACTCGATCTTCATCTCGAGAAAACCCTTTCTCTCAATGAAGCCCTGCAAGGCGCGGATTTCATCATCCTGACCATCACCACGGGTCGCCTGGAATCCATGCGACCTGACCTGGAAATTCCAGCCCGATATGGTATCCAACAAGCGGTCGGCGACACCACCGGCCCGGGCGGGCTGGCGCGTGCCCTGCGCAATATCCCCGTGGTTGTGGATATTGCCCAAAAAGTGAACGAGATCTGCCCGGATGCCCTGTTCCTGAATTACACAAACCCCATGTCCGCGCTGACGCGCGCCCTGTGCATGTCCCGCAGCGTCCCCAACCTCACGGTGGGGCTGTGTCATGAGTACATAGGCGTTCGAGAAAACCTGGCGAAGCTGTTTGACACATCTCCAGAAAAAATCCAGGCGCAAGTGGCGGGCATCAACCACCTGATCTGGATCACAGATTTGTATGTCGAAGACCGACACGTGTGGGATGAATTGCCCCCACTGACAGCCAAAATCCTGGACGGTATAATGGAAGTGGATGCGGATGATTCTTCGGTCTTTGCCGATCATGCCAGGGTCAAATCAACCCTGTTCCAGATGTATGGCGCTCTCCCGGCAGCGGGTGACCGTCACATCGCCGAGTTCTTCCCGCACTTCATCAACGAGTCCACCCATTGGGGCGCAGATTATGGCTTGCGCTTGACCAGCATCGAAGACCGCCAGGGCTTGGAGATGTTCGCGAAGATGATGATCGAGTCGGTGTTGAGCGGCAAAACGGACCTGACCCCCTTCATGGCCGAGACCTCCACCGAGGCCGCCAACAAAATCATCCGCGCCGTTGTGTGCGGGGAAAATTATGCAGGCATCCTGAACCTGCCAAACTCCGGTCAGATCACCAATCTGCCCCGCGATGCGATTGTCGAAACCTTCGGCGTGATCGACCAGACCGGCACGAGTGCCTTAAGTTTCGGGGAAGTCCCTATGGGTATGCAAAATGTCCTTGAACACCACATCCGCCAGCAGGAAATGACTGTCGAAGCGGCGCTGACCGGCAGCTGGGAACTGGCCCTCCAGGTACTGCTCAACGACCCGCTCTCCAGCCGCCTGACCATTCCTCTGGCCAAACGCATGCTTCGGGAATTGCTCGAGGCGAACAGAGTTTTCCTGCCAAAATTCTTCGGCAGCCCATCGTAAATCGATCATTAAAAATCGCACCAATGAAAAGGAGTTACACATGTCTGAATTAGCTATCTTGGGTGGACCCAAGACCCGCACCGAACCCTATCCCGAATGGCCGGTCTGGGATCAGCGCGATATCGATGCGGTGACCGAGGTGATCAAATCCGGCCGCTGGGGAGGCTATCCCTACCCCGGACCGAAGACCGCTGAACTCGCCAAGAAATTCGCAGAGATGCAGGGGGGCGGGTACGCAGTCCCCATGGCCAACGGCACCGTGACGATGGAAGTCGCCTTGCGCGCGGCAGGCATCGGCTGGGGGGATGAAGTCATCGTCCCGGCCTACACCTTCCAGGCCACTGCCTCCGCCCCCATGGCAGCCGGCGCCATCCCCGTCATCGTGGACGTGACCCCGGATACCTACTGCCTGGACGTGAAAGCTGCCGAAAAAGCAATCACGCCTAAAACGAAAGCCGTCATCTGCGTGCATCTCGGCCACCAGATGACCGACATGGATGCCCTCATAGCGCTGGCTGAAAAGCACAACCTGGTCGTCATCGAAGACTGCGCCCATGCGCACGGGGCGAAGTGGCGTGGAAAAGGCGCCGGCACCATCGGGCATTTCGGTTCGTTCAGCTTGCAATCATCAAAAATATTGACTTCCGGCGAGGGCGGCATCCTGCTCTGCCGTACACCGGAGCTCGCGTCCAAAGCCGCCTCCATCATCGACTGCGGACGTCCGCATGCCCCCGGCGGTGGACCGGAATCCGAGGAGGGCGAATTCATGACCGGAGGCAACTTCCGGCTTGGGGAATTAGCAGCAGCCCTGGCGCTGGTAGGCATCGAGCGCTTCCCCGCGCAGGCAAAACAGCGTGAGGAAATGGCCGCCTACATGGACGAGTCCTTGAGCGAGGTCCACGGCGTGCGTGTGCTCAAACGCGACGAGCGTCACACCACCCGTTCGTTCTACCGATATATGTTCGCCATCGACCCCAAGGAGTTCGGCGTGGAGCATGATGTGATGTGCGCCGCGCTGGATGCCGAGGGCGTGGACTGCTGGACAGGGTATGAGGCCATGCATAATTACAAGCTCTTCCAGCCGCAGAAGTCGAAGCTGGCCGTGCCGAATGCCTTCCCGGAATATTTCAAGTTCGACCAGATGAACCTGCCGGTTGCCACGCAGGCCTGCGAGCATGAGGCAGTCTGGCTGGATGAAAATATCTTCCGTTGCGGGACAAAGGGAGTGGACGATGCGGTGGCCGCGGTCAAGAAGATCCAGGCGAATTCCAAGGAACTGGCCGAAGCGGCTGAGAAATTGCGCAATAGATAGAAAGACACATGAGTGAGCCAAACGCCCTCCTGAATTGGGAGGGTGTTTTTTATCAATCTTGTTCAAGTTCTTTTCGTTTGGAAATTCTCTGTCAGAGCCCGGGGGCAACTGAAATATTAACGATCACCTGTTGGAATGCAGATTTCCTGAGGCAAGAAATGGTATATAAATTTTGCAATTTAATATTTCCCAAAAGCACGAGATGAAATAATTCCTGTCCGCATATCGCAGCAATAGCATGCTAAAGAAGAGATTCCTAACGAGGAATATGTTAGGCATCTTGCTTTATAATCGACCCGATGGTCATCATACTCCCCCTTGCCTACATCAGCATCCTTTTAGCCGTCGGAAATTCCCGATTCGGCTCAGATTGGCGCCAGGCTGCCTTGCGGGCGGCTTTACTGTGGACGGCGTACCTCGTTTTCCTAACTGAAATCCTGGGCCTGTTCAACGCCATTACACCCTGGGCATTATTCGCCGGTTGGATGATTACTATCATCGCAGCATGGAATTTTCTCTGGCAGCGTCAAAAAGCCGAAGGTCGGATTCTCCTGCCAAGTATCGCCCGCCCCGAAGGTTGGATGGATTGGGTCCTACTGGGGGGAATCGCATTCTATCTGGTCATGACCGCACTGGTCGCCTTCCTCGCCCCGCCCAACACCTTTGACTCACTCAACTACCATATGGCACGCGTCGCTCACTGGTCGCAGAATCAATCACTTCGGCATTTCATCACCGGTTTGGATATTCAAAACAGCAACACGCCCGGCGCGGAGGCAGCTGTCCTGAACACTTTCGTCCTGTCCGGCGGAGACCGATGGAGCAACTTCATCGCATGGGCTGCCTATGCGGGAAGCGCTATCGGCGCAGCCTGGATCGCTTCTGGTTTCGGGGCGCCCAAGTCAGGTCAATGGCTGGCAGTCATCTTCGCCCTCACCCTCCCGATGGGCATCGCTGAAGCGACCAGCACCATGAATGACGGTGTGGCAGCCTTCTGGCTTCTGTGTGCCGCAGCGGAAATTGTATCTTTTGGCAAGACTGGTGAACCTGCCGGGCTCCTGTTTCTTGGGTTGGCAGCCGGAGAGGCGTTCCTGACCAAGACGACCACTGCCTCCTACCTGTTGCCTATGGGTATTTGGGTGGCCATCCTTGCATTTCGACGCATGAATATTGGACAGGTTTTTCTATATGGTGTTCTATCACTCCTATTGGCGCTGGTGTTGAATGCAGGATTTATCGCGCGCAATCTGCGTACTTATGAAACCCTGGTCGACCCCGCCATGACGGAGCTGCACAGCAGCCAGCTCCGCAACTGGCAGGGTGTAGCATCCAATATGCTTCGCACGCTTGGGCAGCAGATGAGCACGCCATTCTCCAAGGTCAACGCTGCGGAATATCTCGTCATCGACGGGGTTCATCAATTGATGCGACTCGATATCAACGATCCTCGGATCACAAGCATCGGCAAGTTTCGCATCTCCAAACCAAGCTTCAACGAGATCAGGGTGACCAATCCGCTGCACATGCTGTTTATCCTGCTGGCTATCCTGGCGATGTTTATTAAATCCCGCAGCATAGGGAAATCGGTGTGGATTTATCTGCTTGTTGTGTTTTCAGGTTTACTCGTTTTTTCCTATCTCTTTAAATGGCAGATCTTTGGCAGCAGATTACATCTTTCATTTTTTATCCTTTTAGCTCCCATGATTGGTTATGTCCTGTCCACTGCCATTCGCCGCCCTGTCATTCCGCAAGCAGCCACCCTGTTTTTTTTGATTCTCTCTCTCCCCTGGCTGTTCCGTATTGAACAGCGCCCTTTGCTGGACAACCCGGCGGATGTTCCATTTGCCGGGAGAAGTCTGCTCGACTTACCGCGTGGGGATTGGTATTATGTAACCGCCGGGGATCAGACTGCGTTAAAAGGGATTGCCACCTCCATTGCTCAGACGGATTGTCACGAGGTTGCTATCGTAATTTCGGGAAGTTCACCTGAATATCTCTACTGGACCGCCCTCGACGCACCCCGCCCCGATATGCGTATTGAATGGATCACATCAAACTCAGCAACTTTGATGCTGGAAGACCCCTCCTTTGTCCCCTGCGCGGTTATCTGCGAAAGCTGCGGCGGGGATGACCGTTTCAATAACTTGATAAAGGTGCTGGATAACGGTTCCCAGCAACTCTTCCTTGAACCATAAACCTGTATAATTCATAAATCATGAAAAAGCATCTGGTCATCCTGCAGCCTTCAGGAAGGCGCGGGCACATCGAAGACGGCGTCAGCCTGCGGGCAGCGGCGCGCGAACTCGGGGTGGAGATCGAATCCATCTGCGCCGAGAATGCCACCTGCGGCAAGTGCAAGGTGCTGGTCGAGGAGGGCGTTTTCGAGCGTTACGGGATCACCTCGAGCCGTGACCACCTTTCGCCCGTCTCCGTTGACGAGGCGGAATATTTCGCGCGCCGCCCAGCCCTGCTCCAATCCCAGGGCTGGGAGGTGGGGCAGGTCCGCCTCTCCTGCCAGGCCAAAGTCCTCGGCGATGTACTCATTTCCGTGCCGGAGGAGAGCCGGGGCAACAAACAGATCGTCCGCAAGTCCGCCACCCAGCGCAATATCGACATCAAACCCTCGATCCGTAAATATCTTGTGGACATGACGCTGCCTTCGCTGGCGAATCCGCATGCAGACCGGGAGCGACTGGTCAGCGGGCTGGCAGTATCCATGCCGCTGGTGCGGCGCGGCGAATCCGACATCCCTTCAGCCGATTCCCTCACGATGGATTATGCCACCCTGCGGACTCTTTCCGACTCCCTGCGAGCGGGTGAATTTAAAGCCACCGTCTCGGTCTGGCAGGACAGGGAGATCATTCGCGTCGAGCCAGGTTATGCCGAGGGCCTCTACGGCGCTGCCGTGGACATCGGCACAACGACCCTCGCACTTTACCTGTGCAATCTCGAGAATGGCGACATCCTGGCCGCCGAAGCAGAGATGAATCCGCAGATCGTGTACGGCGAAGACATCATGTCGCGCATCCAGTATACGATCAGCAACGAAAACGGTCTGGAGACGCTCCATAACGCGGTCATCAAGACTCTCAACCAGATGTTACAACGGGCAGCCAAATCTGCCGGGATCAAGACTGACGACATCCTTGAGTTGGTGGCGGTCGGGAATACCACCATGCACCATCTGCTGCTCAACCTGCCGCCCAGACACCTTGGGCATTCGCCTTTTGTCCCGGCGATTCACCACTCGCTGGACATCAAAGCGCGCGAACTGGGACTGGATATCAACCCATCCGGGAACATCCATGTCCTGCCGACGATTGCCAGTTTCATCGGGGCGGACACCTCGGGCGTATTGATCGCTGAAGAACCGCACCATCAGAAGGAAAACTGGCTGATCATCGACATCGGCACAAACGCCGAACTGGTGCTGGGTAACCAGGACCGGCTGGTCTGCACCTCCACGCCCACCGGTCCCGCACTGGAAGGGGCGCACGTGGAGTACGGCATGCGCGCCGCGCCGGGCGCCATCGAGCGGGTGGAGATCGATGCCAAGACTCTGGAGTCGCGTTACAAGATCATTGGCCAGGAGGAATGGAACACCGGCAAGGTCAAAGGAATCTGCGGTTCGGCCATTATCGATGCCATCGCGGAGATGTTCCGGGCCGGCATCCTGGATGCTCGCGGCAAGTTCAAGCGCGGAGTGGAATCGAGCCGTTTACGTGAAACGAAGACCGGCATGGAGTACATCCTCGCCTGGGAACGCGAGACATCCATCGGACGCGACGTCCCCATCACTTCGCATGACGTGCGCGCCATACAACTCGCCAAAGCCGCGCTTTACGTCGCCGCGCGGAAACTTTTGGACGAAACCGGCATTGAGACGCCCGATAAAATCATTCTGGCAGGCGCGTTCGGCAGTTACATCGACAAGACCAAGGCCATGCTGATCGGCATGATCCCGGACTGCCCACTGGAGAACGTCTATGCGGTCGGCAATGCCGCCGGTGATGGCGCGCGTATCGCCCTGTTGAATGTGGAAAAACGCCGCGAAGCGATGAAGGTCGCCCGGCAGGTGACCCGTTATGAACTGCCCACCGACCCCGCTTTCCAGAACCAGTTCATGCTGGCGTTGAACTTCCCACACATGACCGAGCCGTTCCCGCACATCGCGCATCTCATCCCGGACCATAAACCTGACCCGATGGCAGCCAAATTCATGGGAGACAAAAAATGAACCGATTTTTGGAACGACTGAATAATGGGGATATCCTTGTCGCGGATGGTGCGACAGGGACCAATCTTCAAAAAATGGGATTGAAGGGTAAGTTTGTCCCGGAAGATCTTGTGCTCGATCAGCCAGAAATCCTACTCAAGTTGGAAATGGAATTCGTCGAAGCCGGTTCGGACATCATCCTGACCTGCACCTTCGGAGGCACCCAATTGCGGATGAAAGAATCCAAATATGCCGATAAAGCAGATGAAGTGAACAAGCGTGCCGTCGAACTGGCGCGCAAGGCAGCCTCCGCTCGCAGGGATGTCCTGGTAGCAGGCTCCATTGGTCCGACCGGACAGCTGATGAAACCCTACGGGCCGCTGCTACCGGATGAAGCCAAGGCATCCTTCGCGGGGCAGGCGAAAGCGCTGGCTGACGGCGGCGTGGACTTATTGGTGATCGAGACCATGTTCGCGCTCGACGAGGCGACAGCTGCCTTCGAAGGCGCCCGTTCCGTCACAGACCTGCCGATCGTGGTGAGTTTCAGCTACGACCGGGGTGTAAGAACCATGATGGGGGTCAAGCCCACTGATGTGATCAAGAAATACAAGGAATTGGGCGCGGTTGTCGTCGGGGCGAACTGCGGGACGACGCTGGAGAACATGGAAAAAGTCGTCCAGGAATACGCCGCGGCGGAACCGGGATTCCCGATCTGGGCCAAGCCAAACGCCGGCCTTCCAAGGATGGAAGGCACGACTTCCATCTACGATGTCACCCCTGAGCAGATGGGAGACTCCGCCCTGCGCAACATCGCCAGCGGCGCGCGCATTGTCGGCGGGTGCTGCGGCTCCACGCCGGAGCATGTGGCCGGGATTGCAAACGCGGTCAAATCTCGCAAATAGATCAGAAAGGGCGAGGCATGCCTCGCCCTTTCTGTAATTGATGCCATGAACCAACGAGAAGACATTCTTTCTTTGTTCAACGGCCAGCGCCCTGTGCAGGTTCCCTGTTTCTCCGGGTTGATCCATGTCACCGCAGCGGGATTGGATAGCGTCGGGCTCAAACTCCACGAGACCCACACGGACGCGGGCAGGATGGCGAGGGCAGCGGCGAGCACATATAGATTGGCAGAGTTTGGATCAGCAGCCGTGCCGCTCGACCTGTGCGTGGAAGCCGAAGCCCTCGGCACGGAGGTAGATTTCCGCGTAGGTTCCTCAAGTCTCGAATTTCCTCGCGTGGCAAAGCCTTTGTTTGACAATTGTGAGAAAGTGGACACCCGCAATGCCAAAGAAGGGCGCATCCCGCTGGTGTGCGAAGCGATCCGCTTATTGAAGGACGACATTGGCAAGGAGGTCGTCATCGGCGCCTGGGTGCCGGGTCCCTACACTCTGCTGTCCCTCCTCATCAAACCAGAAGCCTTAATGCTCGACTTGAAGCGCAGCCCCGCCTCCGTCCACGTCGCGCTGGACAAGATGGCGGACATGGTGACCCGCTCCGCGCTGGCCTATCGCCGGGCCGGTGCGGACATACTCACTGTTCACGAGATGGGCGGCTCGCCGGGCGTGCTCGGACCGAAGCGCTTCGAGACCTTTGTGCTGCCACCGCTTCAGAAGGTGCTCGCCTCCATACCCTATCCGCGGATACTCTCGGTGTGCGGGAATACCAACGGGACGATGCCCCTGCTTGCGAAAGCCGGCGCGGATGCCATCAATGTGGATCAGGTCAACGATATCGTCGCTTCCCGTGCCGCCTTGCCAGATACCCTGCTCTTCGGAAATATTGACCCGGTCGGTGTGCTGGCAAACGGCACGGAAGCCGAAGTGTGCTGGGCGGTCTCGGCAGCCATCGCTGCAGGAGTAGATGCTATCTGGCCTGGCTGCGACTTGTATCCCCTCACGCCCATCGAGAATTTGCGGATAATGATCGCCGCGACGCGAGAAGGGTGATGCCTTCGTCTCCCCGTGATACTTGCCGGGGGGCGCGTTATTGAAATATACTATCTTTTCGGAGAGATTATGTCTGAAATAGACCTTGCCCCCCTGCACGCCGAGCTGGAACACTACACCATGATGGGTCGCTCCGGTTTGCTGCCCGCCCTGCATGCCGCGCAAAAAATCTACGGTTGGTTACCGGAAGAAGTGGCGGTGGAAGTTGCGAAGGCACTGAAGGTGCCTCTGGCAGATGTGCATGGAGTCATCGAGTTCTATTCTCTTTTTTACAACAAGCCGGTCGGCAAACGGATCATCCGCGTTTGCACCGACCAGGCCTGCGCGTTGAAGGGGGCTGACTCGATCCTTGAGCATCTCTGCCGGCATTACAAAATCCAACCGGGGCAGACCACCTTGGATGGGGACCGGACCATCGAATCCGCTCCCTGCCTGGGATTATGTGACCATGCACCGGCGGCGCTGGTCAACGACGAAGCCGAGACGGATATCAGCACGGATTTACATCACTATGACATGGGTATCCCAGCTTCGCCCGTGTTCGGCAATTTACGCGAACTGACCGCAAATTGCGGTAATGGACACCCCACGCTACTTGCTGATTACGGCGAATATTCTGCATTCCAGAAGGCATTATCCATGTCACCGGAAGCAATCATCGCCGAGATCAAAGCCTCCGGCTTGGTGGGGCGCGGCGGGGCGGCCTTCCCGACCGGGATCAAGTGGGAAGGGGCGCGCCATGCGCCTGGAACACAAAAGTATGTCGTCTGTAACACGGACGAGTCCGAGCCGGGGACATTCAAGGATCGCCTACTGCTGCTGGACGACCCTCACCGCGTAATCGAGGGGATGTTGATCGCCAGCTATGCCATCGGCGCCTCGCGCGGATACCTCTACCTGCGCGGCGAGTATCCATACATTTTGCCGGTGCTCGAGGCTGCACTCGATGAAGCCCGCCAGGCAGCTTTCATCGGCACGAACATTCATAACTCCGGTTTTTCATTCGAAGTGGAAGTGCGGCTCGGTGCAGGCGCGTACATCTGCGGTGAGGAAACTGCCTTATTTGAATCCATCGAGGGCAAACGAGGATTCCCGCGCATCAAACCGCCCTTTCCCACCACGAACGGCCTGTTCAACCAGCCGACGGTGATCAACAACGTCGAAACGATGTGCAATGTGCCGATGATTATTGAAAAAGGCGCGAGCAACTACCGCAAGATCGGCACGGATAAATCAACGGGACCCAAACTTTTCTGCCTCTCAGGCGATGTAGCCAAGCCGGGTGTTTACGAAATCCCCTTCGGCCTGACCCTGCGCGAACTGCTCGAGATGGCTGGCGGGATGGCAGGGGACCAAAAAATGCAAGCGGTCCTGTTCGGCGGCGCAGCAGGTGCGTTCGCCACCTCCGCTCACCTGGATGTCAGACTGACCTTCGAGGACCTGCGCGCCGCCGGCCTACCGCTCGGCTCGGGCGTGGTGATGGTCTTCGACGAGACCCGTGACCTGCGCGATGTGCTCAAACGGCTGGGGCGCTTCTTTGCGCACGAATCCTGCGGCAAGTGCTACCCCTGCCAGATGGGCACCCAGCGGCAAAAGGAGATCCTCGACCGCCTCGCCGAAGGGCATTCCCTGCCCGGGGACATGGAGCGCCTTCAGGATGTCGGCTGGACAATGACGGATGCATCCTTGTGTGGGCTCGGACAGACGGCCGCGGGGGCGGTGTTGTCCGCAATGAAACTCGGATTGGTAAAGTTTTAATTATTCACTACAAAGTACACCAAGGAACACGAAGGAAAACCCTTATATCCTTTAAAGTAGAATTTTTATTGGAGAACACATGCCTAAGCTGACGATTGATGGCCAGGAAATCTCAACTGAGGATGGCACGACTTTGCTCAAAGCTGCAGGTGGTGTCGGAATAGAAATTCCCACCATCTGCTGGCATGAGGCGACGACATCCAACGGACTTTGCCGTATTTGCGTGGTGGAAGTCGAAGGCCAGCGCCTGCTGCAGCCGGCATGCATCGTCAAAGCCGTGGAAGGGATGAAAGTCCAAACCCGGTCCGAGCGGGTCGACCGCGCCCGCCGTACGATCCTGGAGATGCTCGCCTCCACAATGGATTTGTCGGACGCCCCGGAAATCCTGGAGATGATGAAGGAGTATGGGGCAAGCCCGGAGCGCTTCCCGGATGCCGAGCGGCGCGAAGTCGCCGTCAAAGACGACAATCCGATGTACATCCGCGATTACGCCAAATGTCTGCTGTGCTGGCGTTGCGTCCAGGTCTGTGCAGAGGATGCCCAATATACGTACGCCATCAACTTCAGCGGACGCGGTTATGAGACGCAAATTGCCACCTTTTTCGATCGTCCGCTGCCCGCCTCGACCTGCGTGTTCTGCGGCCAGTGCGTAGGGGTCTGCCCCAGCGGGGCACTGAAACCGAAGCGTGAATTTTTATTGGAGCAAGGTGCATCTCCTGAGCAGATCGCTGCAATGAATACTGGACGAAAACGCAGGAGGGCCGAATGATCGATCCCGACAAGATCACCACGACCACCTGCCCCTACTGCGGCGTTGGCTGCACCCTCGAACTACACAGCAAGGACAACCTTATCTACAAGGTCACATCCCCTTTCGACTCGCCCGTCAACCACGGCAACCTGTGCGTCAAGGGTCGCTTCGGCTACGATTTCATTTATCATCCGAAACGCGTGACTAAACCGCTCATCCGAAAAACACCGCAAGAGCCGGGCAAACGCACCCAGGCATTCGATCTGTCTGAGTGGCGTGAAATCTCATGGGATGAAGCCCTCGATTTTGTCGCGGACCGCCTCGTCGAAATCTATAAACGCGACGGTTCCGACGCCCTCGCGGTCTACTGCTGCGCCAAGGCGACCAACGAAGACAACTATCTGTTGCAGAAAATGTTCCGCGCGCTGTTCCGCACGAACAACATCGACCACTGCACCCGGCTGTGCCATGCCGGCAGCGTCGTCGCCCTCCAGCAGGCCATCGGCTCATCTGCCATGTCCAACACGGCCAGTGAGGTCATCCAGAATGACGTCTTCATCGTCACCGGCTCGAATACAACCGAGAACCATCCCATCATCGCGCTCCAGATGAAAGAAGCTGTAAAGAAATATGGCGCAAAGATGATCGTCATCGACCCGCGCCGCATCGAACTGGTCGACTTCGCCGATATGTGGCTGCCGCTCAAGCCCGGCACCAATATCCCTGTGTTCAGCGCCATGGCACACGTCATCGTACAGGAAAATCTCGTCAATAAACAATTTGTCGAACAACGCACTGAAGGTTTTCCCAGTTTCATCGCCTCGCTCGACAAGTTCACGCCGGAGTACGCTGAATCCATTTCCGGTGTGCCGGCCGACCTGATCCGTCGCGCTGCCCGGCGCTACGCCACCGCTAAAAACGCTGCCATTTACTGGGGCATGGGCATCTCGCAACTTTCACATGGTACCGCCAGTGCATTGTCGCTTATCCACATCGCCTTCCTCACCGGGCACATCGGGCGCCCCGGCACCGGATTGAATCCCCTGCGCGGACAGAACAATGTGCAGGGTGCGTCCGATATGGGCGCCATGCCCTTCTATTTCCCCGGCTACATGCGCGTCGACGAAGACGGTAATGCTGAAACATGGGAAAGAGCCTGGAATGTCGAACCGGGTGGTCTCAGCCGCAATCTCGGGCTGACCACCACCGAAATTCTCAGTCACGCTCATCCTGGCGGCGTGCGCGCGCTCTACATCATGGGCGAAAACCCGATGATGACCGAGCCGAATCTGAACGTCACACGCCACCACATGGAGCAGTTGGAATTCCTCGTCGCGCAGGACTTGTTCATCAACGAGAGCGCGGCATTTGCGGATGTCTTCCTCCCGGCGACTCCTTTCGCTGAAAAAAATGGGACCTTTACGAACACCGACCGCCGCGTCCAGCGGGTGCGCGCCGCTCAACCTCCCCGAGGCTCATCCCGCCCCGACAGCGACATCCTCTGCGATTTTGCGAAACGCATCGAGCAACGCCTTGGCAGACCTGCCAGCGCAGGCTGGGATTACACCTCCCCCGCCGAAGTTTTTATTGAAATGGCGAGCATCGTCCCTGACTTTGCCGGCATCACCTACGAGCGGATAGAAAAAACGGGAATCCAATATCCCGCCTGGGACACCTCCCACCCTGGAACGCCAACCCTGTTCACCGAAACCTTCCCTCGTGGAAAGGGGAAATTCACCCCGCTGGACTACATACCCGTCATGGAAGAGCCAGACGACGAATACCCCTTCATCCTGACCACGGGACGTGTGCTGGAACACTGGCACGGCGGCTCGATGACCCGTCACTCAAAACTGGATGAACTCTATCCCGAAGCCCGTCTGGAGATCCACCCTGCTGACGCTGAGATCCACGGCATCCATAACGGCGACCCGGTGAAAGTGAGTTCGCGCCGCGGCGAAGTCGTGCTCAGGGCATCGGTGACGGAAAAAACATCGGTGGGAATCGTCTTCATCCCCATGCATTTTGAGGAGGCTGCTGCGAATTTACTGACCAACGACGCCCTCGACCCGCAAGCCAAAATTCCCGAATTCAAAGCCTGTGCGGTGCAGGTTTTCCCGGCTCGGGAGCATGATCTGAAAAGACCCGAAGCAGTGACCGAAAGAGGGAGATATTAGGCAATGAAACAGGGGAATTTCACATGCGAAATCTTCATCAAAGCACCGCGTGAAAAGGTGATCGAGCTCGCAACAAGTTTCGAACACCACGATACTCTCCATCCGCTCATTGTGAAGGTGGAGGAAATACCTGCCGAACTGCGCGTCCTGCGCCGCTTTCAGATCACCGACCAACTCGCCATGGGACCGTTCCGCTTCAAGATCAAGTATCGCGCGGATATTCTCAAGCTCACACCGGACGAAGCCCGCACCGAAGCATGGCAGTCGCCAGGCGTGCACATTATCAGTCACATGTTTTTCATTGAGGAAAACGGCGGGACTCATCTTCGCGAAGAGTACACGGTTGAAGCGCCCAACCTGCTGTTCGGATATACCTTCAAGCAGGCCAAAGCCGCTCACGAGGAGTTACTGCAGCGGCTCAAGCAAGTTGCAGAATAAAAATTTGGGCGGCCTGTTGGTTGCCCCAATTTTGTTAACAAATCCTCGGCAGCATCTCACCGGGAAGCATATCCACCAGCCTCGTTCCCCCGATGGCTGTCTTCAGACGCACCTTGGGCTCCCCTGACGCGATGACACTTCCAATAATTGTTGAATCTTCACCATAACGGGATGATTTCATTACAGCGAGGATTTTGCCGGCGTCCTCCGCCCTGACAAAGGCCACCAGTTTTCCCTCACTGGCCACGTACAGCGGGTCGAAACCGAGCATCTCGCAGGCAGCCCGCACCTGCGGCCTGACCGGGATGGATTGCTCATTCA
>Ga0315283_10002288_pt1 | contig 15936 bp, 8 predicted proteins | sample YL17G09_0_MG_FD_204541 | JGI IMG/M metagenome (GOLD analysis project Ga0315283, IMG submission 204541) | Sediment microbial communities from Yellowstone Lake, YNP, Wyoming, USA - YL17G09_0 | ecosystem: Environmental > Aquatic > Freshwater > Lake > Sediment | place: USA: Wyoming | collected... | reverse complement strand
GTCCCGGGCGCGCCCCAACCCCCCAAACCACGCCTTCTTCCGCACCCACCCTGCACACCCACCCCCCCCCCCCCCCCCCTCTCAGACGCCTCCATTTGGGTCCACCAGTTTGTCAAGGCCATGCGGGACGAGCGGGGGGAGCCTCTGCCCAACGCCCACCTGATAGGCTTCTTCCGCCGCATTTGCAAGTGAGTTTGAAAGAGGGGCCCCTCCACGCCCTGGCCCAGCCTCGCCCTCCGCCAGCGAGGCAAAGAGCCGCGCGGTAGGCGGGCCCCCCTAGTCCCCGGGTCCGACGCGCTCACCCCCCCCTTGCTCCCAACACCACATAAATCATCCAGGCTCCTCTTCCACCGCATCCGCCCTGTCTTCATCTTTGACGGCGCCACCCCTGCCCTCAAGAAGCGGACGACCCTGGCCCGGCGGCGGCGGCGGGAACAGCAGGATGCGCGCTTGCGCCAGGCGGCAGAGCGGCTGCTGATGGCGCAGCTGCGCAAGCACGCCGCGCTGACGGCGGCCGCCGAGCAGCGTGGGCGGGCGGCTGGTGGGGGTGGCGGGGGGCCAGGCCCGGCGACCGCCGCGCCCGCGCCCGCCGCAGCCGAGGAGGCCGCCCCCGGCCGGTCCAGCCCTGTGGCTGCTGCTGCAGCAAAGGCGGGGGAGGCTGCGGCCGCGCGCGCGGCTGCCGCTGCGGCTGCCGCCGCCATGACGGCCACCCTCCCCGCGCCCGACCTCCTCCTCGACGCGGATGAGCAGGACCCGGCGCTGGCCGCCGCCATCGCGGCTAGCTTGGAGGTGGCGGGTGGAGGCGAAGGGGACGGCGATGCGCCCATCCTGGTGCGCTCCGGTTCCTCTACGACGGCGTCGTCGTCGTCCTCGTCCGGCTCGGACTCGGACGACGACGACCCCCTCTCCACCATCGTCCTCCCCCCTGGCGCCCACACTCACCTGGACCCGGTCGCCCTGTCCGCCCTGCCCCCCTCCGTCCAGCTGGCCGTGCTGGCCCGGGCGCGGGAGACGGCCACCCTGGCCAACCGCGACAAGTTTGCCGCCGCCGCCGCGGCCGCCCCCGGCACGTTCTCGGAGCTCCAGGTCGCGGAATTCCTCAAGGCCTCCCAGTTTCGGCGCGAGATGGAGGGCGTGCGGGACGCGCTGAACGCTGCGGCGGCGGGGGCGGGGCCGGGGGGCGCTCCCTCCCGCCGCATCGCCGCCCAGGCTGGGCGGGAGTACGTCCTGACCCGGGATGATGGTGCTGGTGGAGGAGGTGGGGGTGGGCCTGGGCCGCCGCCGCCGCCGCCGGCACCGCCGCCGCCTCAACCACCTCCCCACCAACCCACCGGCGCCCCCGCTCCCCACCCGCTCGCTCGCCTGCTAGGCAAGCAGGGCGGTCGGGCGTCGCCGCCGCCTCCACCTGACGCGACGAACAGCCCGCTTGCCAACGGCGACCTCCACCTCTCCGTCGACCTGCCCGACGGCCTGACGGCGGCCGACCTGGCGGGGGCGTCTTCAACCAGCGACAGTGAAAAAGAGGAGGAAGAGTGGGAGGAGGTCGGCCCCGACGGCCAGGCCCTGCCCCACCCATCCGCCCCGTCCCCCGCGCCGGGCACATCCGGCTGGCGCTCTCGGGCCCGGGAGCGCCAGAAGTACTGGTCCCTCTCGCACGGCTTCCGCATGGGGCGCAAGCTCGGGGACTGGAAGGAAGGGGAGGGTGGAGAGGAGGAGGAGGGCGGGGACGGGGCCGGCGCCCGCCCGTCCGCCCGCCCTCGCACCACCACGGGCACCGCCGCCGGCGCCGACCATGACAGCGACGCCGAGATCCAGGCCGCGATTGAGGCCAGTCTGGCGGAGGTGAACAAGGGTGGCAGGGCAGCGGGGCCGACCCGCCTGCGGCGGGTGGTGGTTGAGGAGGAAGAAGAAGAGGAAGTGGTGGTCGTCAAGGCTGCTGTTGCTGCTGCTGCTGCTGCTGCTGCTGCTGCTGCTGCTGCTGCTGCTGCTGCTACTCCTGCTACTGCTGCTGCTGCTGCTGCTGCTACGACCAATCATGCTGCTCTTCCTCCGCTGCCTCCATCGGGGGCGGCCAGTCCGGTGCGCGGGGACGGCGGCGCTGCGGCGGAGGGCGAGGCAGTGTTTGGCGGCGGTGCCACACTGCCCACCAAGCCATCCTCTCCTCCCAAGGCCACCGCCGCCGCGGCCCACTCGCCCGTCGCGCCCGGGCTACCACCACCCACAGACGCTTTTTTTGCGTCCCCCCTTCCCCCACTGCCACCCGCCGCGACCGCGATGGAGGTGGAGAAAGTGGAGGAGGTGGGGGTGGTGGAGGTACCTGCTGCTGCTGCTGGTGCCCCATCCTCTCCCAAGCCCCCTCCTCCGACGGCCGCCGTTGCCACGGCCGCCCCGCCGGCCGCCGCGGCCCTGGAACCACCCAAAGTGGCTTTTACCTCGCCATCTTCATCCCCCGCCGCGCCCACGGACGCCACGATGGAGGTGGAAATGAAAGAGAAGGTCCACCTGGCGGCCACCGCCGCCACCGGCGGCGCGACCAAGGGGGGTGAGGAGGCGATGGTCATCTCCGACGACGACGACGGCGGCGGCGGCGGCGACGAAGGTGGCCGCGCACCGCCACCACCGCCTCCACCCGTACCCACGGCCGCCCCGCAGCCGGAGGGGAAGCCGGCCGACGCGGCCGCTCCCCCGCCCCCGCCCCCTCCTCAACCTCTCTCCCGTTCAGACCCCGAGTGGGCGCGCGAGGTCGCAGCCATGCTGGCCGCCGCCGACGCGGTCGGGGACGATGAGTGGGACGTCCTGTCGCCGCCCGTCCACGCACCGGGTGCCCCCGTCACCACCGCCATCCGCCCTACATCCGGCGGCGGCGGCCCCACCGCCCGCACGGCCGCCCCTCCACCCCCGCGCCCGCAGCCTCTAGTCGACCTGGACGCCGAGCTTGCCGCCGCGACGGCCGAGGCTGACACTGCCCGGGGCGACGCCCGCCGGGCCCGCATCGGCGCGGACGGGCCCACCACCGAGATGTTTGAGCAGGTCCAGGAACTGCTCCAGCTCTTCGGAATTCCCTACCTGGTCGCCCCCATGGAAGCGGAAGCCCAGTGCGCCTGGCTGGACTCGCACGGCCTGGTCGACGGCGTCGCCACGGATGACAACGACGTCTTCCTCTTTGGCGGCGCCACTGTCTACCGCCACCTGTTTGCGGACGCCAAATACGTGGAAGAGTACCGGACGGCGGACGTGGGGGCGGAGCTGGGGCTGGGGCGGCGCGACCTGATTCGCCTCGCCCAGCTGCTGGGGTCTGATTACGCGGAGGGCGTCGCCGGGGTCGGCGTCGTCAACGCGGTCGAAGTCTTGCGTGCCTTCCCAGGCGACGCGGGACTGGCCGACTTCCGGGCGTGGGTGGACGCGCCGGACGACCGGCTGGTAGGCTTGGCGGCGAAGGCCGCGGGCCAGAAACAGCACACGGCCGCCGCCTCCAACCCGACCTCCCCCCTCTCCGCCTCCGACCCGCCGGCCCGGGCCGAGTTCAAGCGGCGCCACCGGGGCGCCCGCACCAACTGGCAGGTCCCCGACAATTTCCCGTCCGACGCGGTGTGCGAGGCCTACGAAAACCCGCGCGTCGACGCCGGGACCGCCAAATTCGTACAGGTCCCGCCCGCCGTGGATGAGCTGCGCGCCTTTTGTGGCCGCGTCTTAGGGTGGACCCCCGCCCGGGCCGAACAAGTCCTGGCGCCGGCTTTGAAGGTAAAGAAACAAAACGATGAGGGAGAGGAGAAAGAAAGGGGGGGGATAGACCCGTGGGCGCGGCCGGGTGGGACGGAGCGCGCTCTAGAGACCCCAGGCCCACCACTCCTCACTCTTACCCATTCCCCCCCATCATCTCCACCCCTTTTTCAGGCGTACGCCGAACGCAAGACCCAGGCCACCATGACCCAGTTCCTTACCTTCCGCACCCGGTTTGCCAAGATCCGGTCGACGCGCTTGCAGCGGGCGGTCGCGGGCATCACGGGTGGCCACAACCCGGACATCCTGCTGGACGATGAAGAGACGCTGGCTGGGGAGGGAGGGGGTGGAGGCCGGCACAAGGGCGCGCGCGGCGGCGGAGGCGCTGGCGGGTCCGGCCCGTCCTCCACCGCCCCCTACCCTGCTGCTGCGCCTGCCAAGAAGCGGGCGGCCCGGCCGCCGCGCAAGGCGGCGGCTGCGGCGGCGGCGGCGGCGGCGGCGGCCAAGGGCAAGCAACCTGCTGCAGCTGCGGCGGCTGGCTTGGATGGCGATATAGAGGAGGGTGGCAGCGGCAGCGGGGGCAGCGACTTTGAGCCCTCGCCCCCGCCGGCCAAGAAGAAAGCCAAAGCCGGTGCGGGCCGTGGGCGTGGACGTGGGCGTGGGCGCGGCGGGCGCGGCGGCGCGTAGAGAGGAGAGATGATGAAATGCCTTGATGCCTTTTGCACAAAAACGCAACCCCGCGCGCCCCGCCCACCCCTCATCACATCTCCCACCTCATTTCTTGGGCTTGTTGGACAGCACCACCCCCAACGCCCGGGACAGTTTGGACAGGACGGCGGGCGCCGGGATGGCCTTCCCCGACTCGTACTCCTGGATGATCTGCGGCTTCTCGTTGATCGCCTGGGCCAGCTGGGCCTGCGTCATCTTTTTGGCCAGACGGGCGGCCATGATGCTTTTCTTCAGGTCGGACGAGACGCTAAGACGAGTGGGGAGAGCAATGGGGGGATGACGAGTGAGAGGGTGAGGCGCGTGGTCACCGGCGCGCGTGCGGGTCGCGATCCCCTGCCCCTGGTCGACCGTCGACCAATGAGGACACGCGCGCAAAAGCAAGGGAGGAGAGAGAGCTCCCCTTTGTTTTCATGAGGGAGGCGCCGCCACCGTTCTCCTCGTCCACGCCGCCACCAGTCTCCGCCCCTCGGGAGGCCCGGGCAGCAGCAAGAGGAGCCTGCATTCGCGGGCGGCGCGCATCGTGCTCTCCATACCAATGGCCATCCCCTCCCCTTTTCTTCTTTTTTCTTCTCACCGCTCATGCGACAGCTCCTCCGTCTCCCGGTCCAGCTTGGCCGCATCTTTTGTAGCGCCCGCCGCGCCGTGCGCCTTGTTCGCGCCGCCATGCTTTTTCACGGCCTCCACCTGGCCCGCCCGCAAGGCCGCTTGGAGAGCCTAGACAATGATGAGCGAGGAGAGTAAGAGGGGTCAAGCGCACAGGAGGGTGGTTGAGAGGTCGCCCACTTTTCTCGCGCCCGCCCCCCCCGACACACACACAAACACACACCACCCCTCACGACTATACGCACCGCCGGCGTCTGGGACTCCTTGGCGCCGGGGCGGCGCTTGGACAGGATGACCGGGTTCCAGTCCTGGCCCTGCATGTTCGCCATGGTGGGATGGAGAGGCGGGTGGTTGGCACGGAAGCAGGAGGAAGAAGAAGAAACTGCTGTGTGTTGTGTGATGGGCTAAAGAAAGGGGACCCGGTGAGCGTGGGTGGTTGGAGCTAGCGCCGGTGCGTGCTGCGTCCATTACCGCACATCGCCAGGGGTCAAGGCGCGACGGGCCGGCCCCCTGAAGGCCGCCCGTGCGCGGCGGGCGAGGGGCAGCGTCGATCTTTGTCGTCGACGCGGTCCCCACAAAAAGCTCTCCCTTCCCATGCGGCTCCCGGCGGACGACGGCCTGGCGGGCATGCGAGGAGGAGAGTCTACATGTGTATCGCCCCTGCCGCGGGTGGAGTCGGCGGGACCGTGCGTGCGGGGCGTGAGCGGAAAAGACACACGCGAAAACAGACGCACCTCGTCGTCGGACTGTGAACTCAATGTTGTTTCTCTCTCGTAGACCTCACAAAGAGAAAAAAAGAAAACCCTCGCGCACACACCACACCCGCCGGGCAACGACCTCGCGGCCACTCACAGCCCCGGCCGCGGGTGCCCCTCTATATATGCCAATCCTCCAGCTTGGGGGGGGGGGAGCTCATCCCCTGTTCCGGCCCCGACTCCCCGCCACAATGCCCCAAGCCATCCCTGCCACGCTTTTTTCGCGTCGGGCGGCCAGGGCATTGCAACACCGGGGCCAGCTGACGCCTGTACTCCATGCGCCTGGCGCGCTAAGGGTGGGTCAGGAGGACAGGGTAGCTCATGCGAGCATCCGCGTGGACGGCCGCCCGCGCACACCCCCGCAATTGGCGCCGGACACGCGTTCCTTGGCGTCGTCGACGCGCGGCCGGCCGACGCAGGCGACCCCAACCTCTCGCTCCTCTCGCCGCCCCTCCTCGCGCTCGCGCTCGCCATCCTCGTCCTCCTCGCGGGACGTCTCGGCCGCCGTGGCTGTCAGCCGGACCCCGCCCTCGCGCTCCCCGTCCCCGCCCGCCTCCCCGCGCATGCCCCGCGGCGCGGGCTTGCCCTCCCTGGAGGACTTGCGGCCGGCGGGCGAGGCGAGCGTCGTGTCGGCGGTCGCCCTCATCCTGGGGTCCACGATTGGGGCGGGGATCCTGGCCCTGCCGGCCGTGGGTGCGCCCGCGGGGTTCGGCCCGTCGGCGGCCGTGCTGGCGGCCGTGTGTGCCGCCCTGACCGCGGAAGCGATGCTGATTGCGGAGGTCAACCTGGCCGTGCTGGCCGACAGGCAGCGGCCGGGGGTGGATGCGTCCACCCGCCCTGCTTCCTCCGACGACATCGTCACCCTGCGCGACATGGCGGCCGCCACCCTGGGCCCCCGCGGCGGCGCCTTTGTCTCGTCGGCCTACCTGTCCCTCTCGTACGCGCTCCTGGTCGCCTACATCGCGAAGGCGGGCGAACTGGTCGCGGCCGGGGTGGGGAGCGGGTGGGGGGGGGGAGGAGGAGGGGGGGGCGGGGCAGGTGCCTCGCCCGCCCTGCTCCTGTCGCCCGGCACGGGCGCCATCGCCTTTGTCGCCCTCACCGGTGCCGTCTTGTTTGCCGGCACGGGCACCGTCGACACGGTTAACCGGATGATGACGGCGGGGCTGCTCATCCTGTACGCGGGCATCGTGGCTGCCGGCGCCGCGGACGCCGACTGGGGCTCGCTCGCCGCGGCCGACTGGGCGGCCGCGCCCGCCGCCGTGCCCGTCGTTTTGCTTGCGCTGGTATACCACGATCTCGTGCCCGTGGTTGTCGCCCAACTGCGCGGCGACCGGGCGGCCGTCCGGTCCGCCCTGCTCATCGGGTCGGCCGCCCCCCTGCTAATGTTCTGCTGCTGGGACGCGGTCGCCCTAGCCCTGGCCGGCGGGGGCGGGGGCGGCGCCGCGGCGGCGGCCTCCCTGGCCGACCCCTTGGACGCGGTCATGTCCCTGGGTGGCCCGGCCATGCGGGCCGCCGTCGCGGGCTTCTCCGTTCTGGCCATCGCGACGTCGTGCCTGGGGACGAGCCTGGGCCTGTCCCAGACGGTCATTGCCGAGCTGCGGGGCGGTGCCCGGGCGTGGTTGGCGGCGGGGGCCGAGGCGGCGGCCGAGGGCGCGGCCGGCGGAGGAGCCGACCCGCTCACCCGCCTCGTAACCGCCCTCGGCGCCGCCCGCCTGGACGGAGAGGAGGAGGAAGCAGCAGAGGCGGCGGCACAGGCGGCGGCGGCAGTGGAGGCAGCGGCGGCGGCTCAGGCTCCGGCCGCGCCCACCACGCCGCCCTCCCTCACGGGCGACCTCCCCGGCCTCCGCGCCCTCGCCTTCACCCTGGTCCTCGGTCCCCCCCTGGCCGCCGCCCTCGCCAACCCGGGCTCATTCTTCTCGGTCCTGAACGCGGTCGGCGGGTACGGGATGACGGCCCTGTACGGGGTGTTGCCGCCGCTCATGGCGTGGAAGCTGAGGGGAAGGGAAGGGAGCAACAAGGGCGCGCACACGCCGCCGCCCCTCCTCCCCGGCGGCACGCCCGTCCTCGCGTCCCTTTGCCTGGGCGCCCTGGCTATTGAGGTCAGCCGCCTGGTGGACGACCTGGGCGGGGCGCTGAGCGAGGGCGGCCCTACCTCCCCCGCCGCGGTCGGGGCGGCCCTCGCCGACCTGACCGCCGCGGAGGATGGCGGCCTGTGGGGCGGCCTCGCCCGGGCAGTCGGGCTTTGGTGACGAGAGGGCGCGGCACACGTTGTGTAGATGGTTCGAGACAAGAGGAACTAAACAACACGCTGCACCCTCCCCCCCCACACACCCACACACCACCCCACTCCCACCCTTCTTCTCACACAACATCATTCCCAGCATTTCACCGTCCCATCCCACCCGCACGTCACCATGCGGCTGGCCTCCGTCGGGTGCCAGGCCGCGTCGATACAGACGCCGTCATGGGCCTGCACGGACCGCGCCACCCGGCCGGACTTCCAGTCCCAGTAGAAGGCTTTGCCCTCGCCATCGCCCGACACCAGGAAGCGGCCGTCGGGCGAGAAGGCCGGCCGGCAGGCGTACCCCGCGGCGGCGTGCCCCTTGAACGTCTTCTTGGCCACCGCCCGGAAGCGTTCCTTGGTGGAGAAGGTGACGAGCGTGTTGTCCATGCTCTGGCCGACCATGAAGCCGCCGCCCGGGTGGGCGGCCATGGCCGGGATGGCGTGCATGCCTGGGTCGGCCACCAGCTTGACCTGGACTGGGATGCCGTACTCCCACACCCGCACCGTCTTGTCGTCGGAGGAGGTCGCAAACTTGCGGCCCCCATCGAAAAAGGTGACCGTGTTGACGGGGCCCAGGTGATAGTCGTAGACCTGGACGGCCTCGCCCGTCCGGGCGTCCCACTGGTAGACCTTCTTGTCGCCGCACCCGGCCAGCAGGACGTGCTGCTTGTCCGGGTCCGGGTGGAAGACGGCGCAGTAGAACATGGCCTTCGAGCCGGCGCCCAGGCCGGCCACCACCTTGCCCGTCTCCGTATCCCACAGCTTGACGACCTTGTCGTAGGAGGCGCACGCAAACTGGGACCCGTCGGCAGAGAAGGCCGCGTCGCGGATGCCCTTGGCGGAGCCGGCATAGGAGCGAAGCAGCTTGGGGGCGCCGCCGCCGCCGCCGCCGCCGCCGGCGCCGAGCGTCCTGGCGTCCCAGATCTTGGCCTTGCCGTCCAGGCCGGTGGAGAGGAGGAGGTGGCCCGTGCCGGGGAAGAAGCGGACGACCGACGCCCCCTTGCCATGCGCGGCCCAGGCGGCGACCTGGCGCCGGGGCAGGGAGCACGTCTCCGGCGCGCCCTTGCGCCCGCCCCGGGGCGCCTCCATCCAGGACCGGCCTAGCTCGTCCACTTCGGCGGTGCCGTGGAATTTGGAGGTGCCGGCGAGGGCAGAGGCGGGGGTGGCGGAGGACGCGGCACCATGCCCGCCCCCCGCCACCGCGAGCGGCCCCGCCTCGCCATCCGCGCCCTCCTCCTCCTCCTCCTTGATGAAGCCCTCCGCCTTCAGCCAGGCCAGCTGCTCGTCGGTCGGCTTGGCCGGAGCCACCTGGCGGTCCGCCCAGGGCGCGCGGCGGACGAGCGTCCAGGCGCCGCCGGACGCCATGACGGCCTGCGCTTCGGCAGCGGCGGCCGCGCGCGTGGCGCGCTTGGCGGCCGCGCTCTCCCGGGGGCGCTTGTTGTTGGCGGCCACGCCACCGCCACCGCCACCGCCGCCACCGCCACCGCCACCGCCACCAATCCCGCCCACCCCGGGCACCATGACGGTCGCCCCGCCCGCCGCCGCCGCCGCGGCCGCATCCCCGACCACGCCCCCGCCCCCACCTGGCGGCGCGCTCGCGTACCCGCGCGCGTCAAAGGTGGCCAGCTGGTCATCGAAGTGGAAGGCCGACATGGAGGTGTCGACGACGTGGCCCGAGCCGTGGTTGCGGCGGGGGCCGCCCAGGGCCTGGCCCGCCCGGAGCGCGGCCGGGTGGAGCGGGCCCGCGACGGGCGCGTGCATCTGGGCAATCGGCAGGTTGGCATACGTCATGCGGGCGGAGGGGAGGGCGAGGTGGGTGGAGGCGGCGGCCGGTATTGCGGTGCCCGTGGTGGCGTCCAGCTTCAGGCCGGTCGTGTCGACGGGCGGGGCGGTGGGCGGGAGGGTCAGGGAGGGCGGAGGTGGTGGCCGGGCGGCGGGCGCTGCGGCGGCGTCGCCACTGCTGGCCTCGGCGTCGCTGTTTGTCATGTGGGGTTAGTGTAATGCGCGTGTGAGTTGCGTGGCGTCGCAAGTATGCGCGCGTGCGTGTGCTTCCAAGCCTCTCCTCTGAGCAGCCAGCGTGTGTCAGCGGGTGGGTGGATGCTCTGCTGGGCGCCGGGGGCGCGGAGAGGATGGGGACACGAGCAGCAGCGGCGCAACGCATTCTCTCCTCCTTGTCTCTCTTACCTGCCGTACCCCTGGAGCAGGTCCATGAGAGTGTGCTGCAGGAAGAGGGGGGAGAGGTGCAGGGAGTGGCGCGGGTGTGGGTGGGTGTGCGAGAGGCGTGCTGTGTGTGTGGAGGGAGCGGGGAGACGCCCGCGCAGATACAGAGGGAGAAGAGAGTGCTGGTCTCACCTCTCGAAATTTTAAGACAACAACAACGAACAAAGCGCGCACAAGCCGCCCCTCTTTCTCTCTCTCCACCCATCCTCCCCATCCTCTCCATCCACATCCCCCCAAACCCCCTCACACCACCCCCCCTCCCTCTCCGCCCTTTGGGCTCCGCTCTGCGCCCTCACCTTCCTCCGCCGCCGCCCCTGCCGCCCCAGCCTTCCCGACCAGCCCCATCAGGGCCAAGGGCAGCAGGGAGGCTAGCGCGCAAATGCCGACCAGGATTGGGAGGCCCCCAAAATTTCCGGCCTTGACGCCCAACTTGGCCGTCAGGGCGGCCCCGATCAGCTCGCCCGCGCCGCCGCCCGCGTTGCTCAAGCTCATCAGGGCTGCAAACAGGGAGCCCTCCACGCCGGGTGGGCAGATGCGGGCGGCCAGGACCAGGCAGGGCATGAGCGCGATCCGGCCCAGCGCGGTCAGCAGCACGGAATCCCCGGCCACAAACAGCTTGTCGCTGAGGCCGAGGGCGAGGTTCGCACGGGTCACCAGCACCAGCTGGGTCCCGCCCGCGGCGGCCGACGCCCAAATGATCCACACAAAAATGGTGCGGAGCGGGACGCGGCGGAGATAGGCGTTGAACGCCCACACGCCGGCCAGGGAGGCCACCCCGTCCAGCAACTGGATGCGGCCGATGAACTCGGGGGAGAAGCCCAGCCCGCCCGCGGACGCGGGCTCGCTGTAAAAAAAAAAAAGGGCCTGCCCCGCCGAGGGCGACGCATGGTACGCCCATATGAAAGCGGCCGGGCCCAGGATGTCGGGGCGGAGGAGGGTGGCCAGGAGCGCGCGCGCCTGGGCGCCGATCGCGGCCAGCTTGGCGGGCAGGCCGCTCAGCCGCGCGCTCCCGGGCGTGGCCAGCGGGGGCGGGCAGTGCGGCACCTCCCGGATGAAACCCGCGGCGAGCGCGACGAGTAGCGGGAAGGCGGCCATCACGGCCAGCACGGGCCGCGGGCCGGCCCTGTCGATCACCCACCCGGCCGCGTAGGCGGAACTCAACGAGCCGACCGCCTGGGCGCCCCAGCACAAACTCTGCAGCGCGCCCGCCGCGGACTGGCTCTCGCCCCGGGCTTGCTCGACAACGACCGCGTCGACGACAACGTCCGAGAAGGCGACCGCCAGTTCCGTGAGGGTGATGAGGGCGCAGGCGGAGAGCGGGGTGAGCGTTGAGACGCCGCCTGACCCCAGGCACCAAAAGGCCAGGCTCCCCACCAGCCCGCAGGCGACCAGGTAGGGCCGGCGGCGCTCGCCCGCGATGGGGAAGTTGTCGCTGATGAACCCGTACAAGGGCTTTACCACCCAGGGCACGTGCGCGATGGAGAGGAGGGAGGTGACGGCGGCCGGGGTCAGGTGGAGGGTGTCCTTCAATAGGTAGCTCTCGGCCAGGCCGGCCATGCGGATTTTGACGCCCTGGACGCCGTAGGCCAGAGCGACAGCGACGAGCTCCCGGTTGGGGGTGAGGCCCAAGGAGCGGGCGACGGCGGCGGCAGCGGCGGCGGGCCCGGCGGCCAGCCAGCGGGCGAGGAAAGAGCGGCGGCGGGCAAGGACGCGGCGCGTGGGGGGCGTGTGCTGGGGGGGCGGGGAGGTGGCGGTGAGAGGGGCCGTCTCGGGGGAGGCTGACCCGGTTGTGTGGGTTGTGTGGGTGATGCCGTCAAACATCACGGGCCCGGGAGGTTGGAGGGAGGGGGACCACACAGGAGGAGATATCAAAGGGGGGGAAGGTTGAAACAGCGCAGGTATGCAGGGGCAGACGTCCTGCCAATGCCTCTCTCCGGCTCGCCTCACAGCGGCGGCGGCGGCGTGCGCCTGGTGCTGGAGTCGCCAGGGGGGGTCAGGGGGCGGCCGTCACACCCGACCTCCCAATGGCAAGCTCGCACGTGCCGCCCGCCTGCTCGGAGAGAGGCCGCAGCAGCGCCGGCACGAGAGAGAGAGGAATGAAAAAAAATGGAGATGACAACCCCCCTGCTCTCTCTCTTTTCCTCCATGCCCGCACACACACCTCCCCTCCTTTTCTCGCACCCATCTCTACCGCCCAGGCAGCGCCGGCAGGGCCAGGCGTGGCGGCAGGATGGAGGCAATGCCCGCGGCGACGCCCTGGAGTGTGTGAAAAGATGAGGTGTGAGAGCGGTGCCTGTGCCTGGTGGCCCTAAACCCTGCCCGCGCGCTCCCCCCCCCCCCCCATCCTTCCTCCCGTCTCTCTCTCTCTCTCTCTGTGTCCGCACTCTGTGAGGGTCTGCCGTCTTGAAGAGCTTGTACTTGGACATGGTGGGCTTGGCTGCCGGCACGCCAGCCGGCACGTCGGCCGGCGCGGCCGCTTGGGCGCCCGCAGGCTGCTGCTGCAGCAAAGCCCGCCGCTGCGCCCTGCCCGCCCCACGTCCAGGCTCCCCTAGGAGGGCGGGCAGGACGGCGTCCAGCAGGCCGCGCGGGGGCCGCCCGCTGACCGCGTCCGCGCCCGCCTGGACGACCGCCTCCACCGGGTCGGCGAGCGCGCCGTCGCGGGCCACCGTCCTGGCGGTCGGGTTGGGGGCGCCCGCCGCGGCGTGCGCGGTCGCCACGACCAGGGGCCGGCCGGCCGCGGCCGACGGGGGCAGCACGACCGGGGCGGCGGCGCCGCCGCCGCCGCCAGCAGCAGCAGCCCCGGGGCCCTTGCCCGCCGCCGCGTCCGCCCACTGCTGGGCGGCCGCCACGTTGCGGGCGGACGTGTACGCGTCCGCCAGCCGGGCGGGCTCCTGGATGGCAGCGGCCAGCGAGGTCACAGGCTCCGGGAAGGGAGGGAGCGGGGGTTGAGGGAGGGCCTTTGTGTCGAGAGAGGAGCAGGGGAAAAAAAGAGAGAGTGGGTGAGCCGCGGGAGTAGAGAGTGTGTGTCTGCACGCTTGCCGCACCAAAACACGCATGGCCCTGGCTCCCACCAGTCTTCCTGCCGCATCCCGTGGCGGGGTTAGTTTGATTGGGAGGGCGGCGTGGGGCGTGCGAGCGTGCCGAGGCCTCACGCGGAACGCGTTTCTTGTTGGGGTGCAATGGCGGGAGCGCGCCCTCTCCCCGCGCTTGCACGTGCCCGGCGTCGGACTGCTCTAGTCCACGCGGCGGGGCAGAGACAGCAGGCCCAGACAACCCACCTGAGTACCCCCCAGGGCCAGGAGGGTGACGGCCAGGGCGAGGCGGGGCATGGTTGTGCGTGCGTGCGTGTCAAAAAAGTGTTTTTTTTGGCGAGAACGAGGGAGTCGGCAGCGATGACGCCTGCTCTCCTCACACCCCACCGCCCGTGAAAAAAAATGCCCCGCCTGCGCTTGCCCGCCCTCCTCCTGGCGGCCTGGGCGGCCGCTGCTGCTGTCGCCGTCGCTGCAGCCTCCCCTACCCTCCACGGCATCGTCCAATGGCCGCGTGAGTGTCGTGTGGGGGCGTGGCGCGGCTGCACGAGAGGGAAACGACGCGGGCCAGCGCGCCCGAACGATCGCTTTTTGCGCTGCTCAACCTCGACCCGCTGGACACACAATAGGGGAGGGCACAGCCCGCGCGCCTCACTCACACCCCCTTCCTCTCTCTTTCTCTCTCTCACACACACTCGTCTCATCTCATCGCATCTTGCACACAGCATCTGAAGTCTCGCCCGCCGCCATTTCCGTCACCCTCACCCCCCACGGCTCGTCGTCCACGCCCCGCACCACCATCCCCGCGGCCCAAGATGGGAGCTTCACCTTTGCGGGCCTCCCGGCCGGGTCGCACCTGTTGGAGGTCACCGCGCCCGGCCTGGCCTACCATTCCGTGTGGGTGTGGGTGCGGAATGGCGGGGCGGGCGGCGGCGACGGCGAGCACGCCTCCCCTCTTACCCTTGAAGCCGCGTTTGCCGACGCCCCGACCCGCCTCCTCCCCACCTCCCCGCTCACCCTGCGCCCCGCCGCCCGGACCTCGCCCTTTGACGCACGGGGCACGTTCGACCCTGTCGCCTTTGCCAAAACGCCCTACGGCCTCCTCCTCCTGTTCGTCGCCTTCGCCGTCTTTGCCCTGCCCCGCCTGCGCATCGACCCGGACGAGTACGATGAGCTGATGGCCGAGCAGCGGGGCCGGCGAGGGGGAGGGGCGGCGCAGGTGGGGGGAGGTGGGGGAGGGGAGGGGGAAGGCAGCAGCAGGCGCCGCATCCAGCCTGGCGAGGGTGGTGGCGCGCAGCAGCGGAGGGGTGGGCAGGAGCGTGGGTGACGTGTGTGTGTGTGTCAACCAGGAGACAGACAAACCACAACACACACACACACACACCATCTCTCGCCCGCGTGTGCCCCCCCGCATCCTCTCACCCACACAACCACCGCAGGGGCGCGCTCCCAGGGGCTTGGGCAAACGCACAGACCCCCCCAAAGCAGGGACAACGCAGGTGGAAAGCGCATACCGTCCCTGTCATTCCAGCTCGCCCGTGACCGCGGGCATGACATCGAGGCCGACCGCGCCGGCGTGCAGTTCCTGCTCCAGGGCCTCGCGCACCTCCGCCTCCTCAGCCTCGGCCCCCTTGTGGGCGCCGCCCGCCTCCTCCGCCCCTTGGTCAGCAGCCCGTTGCAGGTGCAGGTGGGCCTCGTGATCCTGTGCGGCCGCGGCTTGCAGGCTTTCGGCCAGGCCCGGGTCGCTCTCAGCCGGCGGGTTGGACCCGATCAAAATGAGCTCCGCGTGGCGAGTGTTGAGCAGTGTAGGAGAGGCGGAAAAGTTGACCCACTTCAAACCATGCGCAGCCGTGCGCGCGGTCTTGCCGTTGAATGCGGCCAGCGCGTCGGGCGAAAAGTGAGCTTTCTCCTTGGCGCTCAGCCCCGCCCCGCCACGGTTCGGCGTCACCGGGTTTTTGATGCTGATGACAAAACGGCCGGCGCTCGCGAAGACGCCCACCTCCGCCAGCGCCGGCGTCGGCGCCTGAGGCTCCGCCAGCACATACGTCAGGTGGCCGGAGCCCACGTTCTTCCCCACCCGCGTCAGCGCGTAATCGCCCTCTCCCAGCACCCGCAGGCGCACTTCCGCCGGCGGCGGGGCGGCCGTGGCCGTCGCGGCGGCTTTGCTTCTCTTCTTCTGCTTGCCGCCGGCCTCTGGTTTCACAAAGAGGTCGCCGAAGTGGTCGCCCACGCTCTGGACAAACCCCCAGAAACGCTCGCCAATGTCGGGCAGCAGCTTCTTGCCAATGATGATCAGGCGGGCCTTTGCGGCCCACGGTTGCTCCGCCTCCGCCTTCGCCTCCGCCTCCGCCGCCACCTCCTCATCCACCGCGACCGGGCACAGCGCCAGGTAAAAGGTCCGGATTTGGGACGCGTCCGCCATCTTGCCCTCCTCTTCAGCCGCCACGGTCGGGCGGGCGAGAAACAGAATCCGGCCCTTCTCCAGGATGGTAGCCGCCCGCCCGCCGTATTCCTGGGTGCCCGACGTGTGCAGCTCAGCGCCCAGCGCGCGCTCGAGGCCCAGGGGCGGCGCCGGGTGCGCCGCCGCCGCCGCGTG
>Ga0315283_10002287_pt1 | contig 15937 bp, 13 predicted proteins | sample YL17G09_0_MG_FD_204541 | JGI IMG/M metagenome (GOLD analysis project Ga0315283, IMG submission 204541) | Sediment microbial communities from Yellowstone Lake, YNP, Wyoming, USA - YL17G09_0 | ecosystem: Environmental > Aquatic > Freshwater > Lake > Sediment | place: USA: Wyoming | collected... | reverse complement strand
TGCTGCTTTCCCTTCGCGAAGCGCCAGCCTTCCCACGCGTTACAGCGTGCGTCCGTCGCATACGGGCAGTCGAAGCGGTTCGAGAGGATCGCGCGTGGCACCGTTACATCGACCCCGCCGACCGCGTCGATCAGCTCCTTGAAGCGGTCGAAATCGACGAACGCGACATGGTTGACACCGATGCCTGTCAGCGCTTTCACGGTCTTCAGGGTCAGAGTCGGGCCGCCTGCCTGGAACGCAGCGTTGATCTTCGCGGTGCCGTAGCCCGGGATCTCCACTCGTAGGTCGCGCGGTATCGACAGGTATGCCAGCCGATGCTTGCCCGGGTCCGTCCGCAGCAGCATGATCGAGTCGGAGCGGTTCGCGCTCTCGCGGCCCTTGGCGGTGCTGCCGTCCGTGCCGAGCACGAGAATGACGGTCGGCTTCGAGGTGAGCAGGCCGTCTTGCCGCGTCAGCTGGTGACGCACGGGGTTCGGTATCCGGGCATTCGCGTCGGAGATCCCGCGGGAGAACGACAGGTAGCTCGCCAGCAGCCAGGCGGCTGCGACGAGCAGAAGCAGGGCGAGGCTGACCGTGACCCGCCGGCCCCAGCGCCGCCGTTTCGGCGCCGCCCCGTTGCCGGCCGCCGCGGCTGCTGCCTGCTTCCCCGAGGTCTGGCGCTGGAGTGGAACCCGGCCCTTCGCTCTCCCGCCCCGGTAGACGCGATAGGGCTTCTCTTGTTCGGGCATTCGGGCGGTTATCGTAGCCGTGGCGTGCGTGAAGAACGTGTTATCGGGGTCGACCTCGGCGGGACGAAGATCCTGGCGGGCGTTGTCGACCGTGATGGCACGATCGGTCGCACGATCGAGGTGCCGACGCCGGACGGTCCGCAGGACGACGTGCTTGCTTGTGTCGACGACGTCGTGCAGGACCTCCTCGCCGACGGTGCGTCGGCGATCGGGTACGGCGTGCCCCTGAACATCGACCGGCGCACGGGTGTCGGCCTGCGGGCGACGAACCTGCCGCTACATGACGTGCACTTCCCGAACCGGGCGTGGGCGCGGTTCGAGCTACCCGCCGGCGTCGAGAACGACGCGAACGCGGCGGCGCTTGCGGAATGGCGGCTCGGGGCGGGCCGTGGCGTGACCGATCTCGTGATGCTGACGCTGGGAACCGGCGTCGGCGGAGGCATCGTGCTCGACGACCGGCTCTACCGTGGCTGGGCGGAGCTCGGCCACATCGTTGTCGTCGCCGACGGCCCTCTCTGCCAGGGAAACTGTCACGGGCGAGGGCACCTGGAGGCAGTTGCCTCGGGGCTCGCCGCAGACCGTGCGGCCGCCGGGCTCTACGGCCGGGGCGCCGACGCGCCGGTGCTGGTCGAGCGCGCCCGTGCCGGTGACACACGCGCCATCGAGGCGCTGGCGCAGATCGGTCACCTGCTCGGGCTTGCAATCGGCTCGCTCGTGAACGTGTTCGACCCGGACGTCGTCGTCGTCGGGGGAGGATTCGGAGCAGCGGCGGGTGCGCTCGTGCTCGGCCCGGCGCTCGAATCGGCCCGTCGTGAGGCGATCCGGCCGGCCGATGAGACCCTGCGAATCGTCGAGGCGGAGCTCGGCGAGGAGGCCGGACTGATCGGTGCAGCGCTCGTCGGGTTCGAGGCGCTCGACGGGGTGAGGTGAGCGGAGGCCCGATGCCGCTCGCCGTCTGTGCAACCCCGATCGGCAACCTCGAGGACGTGACGCTGCGCGTGCTCGCGGAGCTTGCAGCAGCGGATGTCGTGCTGTGTGAGGACACACGGAGGACGCGAATCCTGCTCGGTCGACATGGCATCGAAGCGCGACTCCTCTCCTGTCACGAGCACAACGAGGCCTCTCGAACGGCACAGCTGTTGCCACGGCTGGTCGCCGGTGAGCGCGTCGCTCTCGTCTCCGACGCCGGGCTTCCAGGCGTCAACGACCCCGGCGCACGGATCGTGACCGCGGCGCTCGAGGCGGGAGTTCCTGTGACGGTGCTGCCGGGCCCGTCAGCGGTCGAGACGGCACTCGTCGTGAGCGGGCTCGTGGGCGCGCAGTACCGCTTCGTCGGCTACCTGCCGCGGCGCGCGTCCGAGCTGGCCGAGTTGTGGCGGGGGCTCGCGGGCTGGTCGCATCCGGTCGTAGCGTTCGAGTCCGCAAAGCGTCTGGGCTCGGCGCTCGCGAGCCTGGCGGCCGTCGACCCGGACCGTGCCGTCGTGGTGTGTCGCGAGCTGACGAAGGTGTACGAGGAGGTCGTGCGTGGTAGTGCAGCGGAGCTTGCCGAGCGGTACCGCGAAGCTCCCAAGGGGGAGATCACTCTCGTGATCGGGCCGGCTTCCGGGACGGGGAAGCCCGACGGCGACGTCGCCAGAGAGGCTGTTGCCGAGCTCATCTCGGCCGGGACCCCAAGGCGTGCGGCGGTCGGCGTCGTCGCTCGCCTCACCGGCTCGTCGCGCAACGAGCTCTACCGCAGATCGCTGTAGGCAAAGTTGACAACGTCTGCTCGGGCAGCTATAGTCTCGCCATCGATGTTGTCTTTTTTGAAGACAGGAGGATATCTTGAAGACAGGAAGATGTGCTGTTCGTCGTCTCGTACTCTCGTTGTCCGTCGCGCTCGTGCTCGTCGTTGCTCCGTCGGCTGCCGCATGGACGTGGCCTCTTGGAGGATCTTTGCTCCGGCCCTACTCACTCGGCTCTGACCCGTATGCCGCGGGGATGCACCGTGGCGTCGATACCGCGGGTGAGGCGGGTGAGGCCGTGCTGGCGCCTGCCGACGGCACGGTCTCGTTTGCCGGAACCGTGCCCGTGCACGGCAGGACGGTGACGATTCAGACCCCGGACGGGTACGCCGTCTCGCTCACTCACCTCGGCGAGATCGCGGTCGCCCGGGGCGACGTCGTCGCCGAGGGCGCGCGCATCGGCGTGGCCGGCGCGAGCGGCACGTCCGAGTGGCCCGTGCCCTACGTCCACCTCGGCATCCGCATCGCTGCGTCGGCCGACGGCTATGTCGATCCGCTGACACTGCTGCCGCCCCTCATGGTGGCGGCGACCCCGCCCGCCCAGCCTGTCTCGACGGAGCCTGTGGTGACGCAGCCTGTGGTGACGCAGCCCGTGGTGACGCAGCCTGTCTCGGGCCAACCAGGAGCGGGGCAACCCGTGTTGGGGCAGCCTGCGCCACCCCAACCTGTGTCATTCCCGGCCCCGAACGAGCCCCCGGCACCTCCCGTCGCTCCCTCTGTCTCGATTCCCGTGGTGCAGGCGTCGCGGGCCGCGCGCACCTTCCCAGCCCCGGGGCAGGTCGGCCCGACACGCGTCGCACCCGTGCGGGTCGGGGGCCCGATTGCCCCACCAAGGGATCCCCTCATCTTCGCGACGGCTCCGTTTTCGGCTCTGGCTCATACGACGGGTGAACCGCGGGTGGCACGTTCAGGGGCGGTCTCCGCCGGCTCTCTCGTGAGGCAGGCCGACCTGCCTGCGCGTGCTCCGGGTTTCGCCCGTGACGCATCGCCGTCTCGGACAGTGCGGGCCGGCGTCACGGGGTCTAGCGGGGGGCGATCTTCAGCCAAGGATTCTGGAGCACCTGTGCCACCCGTCTACCTGCACGCCGCGTCGGCGGAGAGGGCAGGAGGCGGCTCCGGCTTGTCTGGACGTGTCGCCCGCCCCGGACCTTCGGCCGCCGCGTCGGCTCTGCCTCGTGCGATGCCCGGCTCGCCCGCTCGTGTGCAACGCGCCGGTGCGACAGCGCCGGGGCCCGAGGTACACAGCTCACAGGGCTCCGTCCCCGCGTCGCCCCCAGGGCACCTCCGTCCGGTCGGCCGCGTTCGAGTTCCAGGTGGTACGCCGGAAGCACGCGGTGCATGGATCACCTGGAGCGCGTTGCCTTTGATGGCGGGGGCTGTAGCGATCGTGGTGGCGATGGGCATCGCCGTGGGCCCGAGAGGGCGCCGGAACGCTGCTCGTATGATGGCGTCCGATGGAGACCCCTCGAAAGATCCTGGTGGCGGTGGCCTGGCCGTACGCGAACGGCCCACGTCACATCGGGCACGTGGCGGGCTTCGGCGTCCCGTCAGACATCTTCGCGCGCTATCACCGGCTGCGCGGGAACGATGTCTTGATGGTGAGCGGAACGGACGAACACGGGACGCCGATCATGGTCGCGGCGGATCGCGAAGGACTCTCTCCGCGTGAGCTCGTCGATCGGAACAGTGCGGTCATTCGAGAGGATCTACGACTCCTCGGGCTCTCCTACGACCTCTTCACGAGGACGACGACGAGCAATCACCATCGAGTCGTCCGCGATCTGTTCCAGACCCTGTGGCGGAACGGGTACATCACCGAGCAGACCGCAGTCGGCGCGTTCTCCGCCTCCACGGGCCAGACGCTGCCCGATCGGTACGTCGAAGGCACCTGTCCGATCTGCGGCTTCGCGGATGCGCGCGGCGACCAGTGTGACAACTGCGGCAACCAGCTCGACCCGTCCGACCTCGTCGAGCCGCGGTCGAAGATCGACGGGGAGCCGCCGGTCTTCCGCGAGACGACCCACCTCTTCATCGATCTGCCCGCGTTCCGCGACCGGCTGAGCGCCTGGATCGGAGAGCAGCGCCACTGGAGGCCGAACGTCCGTCGCTTCTCGCTCGAGCTGCTCAAGGAGGTGCGACCGAGGCCGGTGACGCGCGATCTCGACTGGGGGGTGCGGATCCCCGTTCCGGGGTACGACGAGCTGCCGGACAAGCGCATCTACGTGTGGTTCGACGCGGTCATCGGATATCTCTCCGCGTCGGTCGAGTGGGCCGCGAACCGCGGCACCCCCGATGCGTGGCGTGAGTGGTGGCAGAACGAGGACGCGCGGCACTACTACTTCATGGGCAAGGACAACATCGTCTTCCACAGCATCATCTGGCCCAGCCAGCTGCTCGGGTACGGCGAGGGTGGAGAGGTTGGCGCCGGCCGCGCTCCCCTCGAGCTCCCGTACGACATCGTCTCGAGCGAGTTCCTCACGATGGAGGGGAAGCAGTTCTCGACGAGCCGCAACGTCGTCATCTACGTCGGTGACTTCCTCGACCGATACGACGCCGACTCGCTCCGCTTCTTCCTGACAGCCGCGGGTCCCGAGACGCACGACAGCGACTTCACGTGGGCCGAGTTCGTCCGCCGCAACAACGACGAGTTGGTCGCCAACTGGGGGAACCTCGTCAACCGGACGCTCACGAGCGCCTACAAGAACTTCGGCGTCGTGCCCACGCCAGGCCCGCTCACCCCCGACGACGTGAACGTGCTCGCCGCGGTCGAAGGAGGGTTCGACGCCGTCGGCGCCCAGATCGAGAGGGCCCGCTTCAAGGCAGCGCTCGGCGAGGCGATGCAGCTCGCCACCCGCGTCAACCAGTACGTCAGCGAGCAGGCTCCCTGGGCTGTGATCAAGGACGACCGGGAGCGCGCGGGCACGATTCTCTACGTGGCGCTCCGCTGCATCGACAGCCTCAAGACGATGTTCGCACCGGTCCTGCCGTTCAGCTCACAGGCACTCCACGAGTTGCTCGGCCACGACGGCTACCTTGCCGGCCCGCTCCTGTTCGAGGACGTCGAGGAGGACGACGGCGCCGTCCACACCGTCTTGACGGGCGACTATGCGAGCTGGTGCGGAGCCTGGCAGGCCGGGGAGCTGCCGGTCGGGCAGCGACTCCGCGAGCCGCGGCCGCTGTTTCGCAAGCTCGATGCCGAGACCGTCGTCGCCGAGGAGCTCGCGCGCATGGAGCGCTCCGCCTCGGCGTGATCGACACCCACGCGCACCTCGACGCGTGTGAGGAGCCGGCGGCGTTCCTCATCGAGCGTGCACGTGCCGTCGGCGTGACGCGGATCGTTACGATCGGTACGGGCATCGACTCGTGCCGGGCGGCGCTTGCGATCGCCGACACCTGCGAGGGAGTGGCGGCCGCGCTCGGGATCGACCCGCACCAGGCCGCCTCGTCCGAGGCTCTGCGCGTGGCTGAACTGCGCGAGCTGCTCGCGCACCCCGCCGCCGTCGCCGTGGGTGAGACGGGGCTCGACGGGTTCCACCACTACGCGACGCTGATCGAGCAACGCCGGCTGTTCGAGGCACAGCTCGCGCTCGCCGGGGAGCTCGGGCTACCGGTCGTGATCCACAGCCGCGACGCGGACGCCGAGACTGCGGCGGCGCTCGAGCCGTTTCGCGGCACCGTGATCCTCCACTGCTTCTCGTCGCCGGGGCTGCTCGACACAGCGGTCGAGCGCGGCTACTACGTCTCGTTCGCGGGGAACGTCACGTTCCCGAAGGCCGAGGCGCTTCGGGTGGTGGCAGCGGCCGTCCCCACGGATCGGATTCTCGCCGAGACCGACAGCCCGTTTCTCGCGCCCCACCCGCTCCGCGGCAAGCGCAACGAGCCGGCGAACGTTGTGCGCACGCTGGCGGTGCTCGCGCAGGCACGCGGCGTCGAAGGCGATGTGCTCGAGCGCCAGATCGATGCCAACGCAACCGCCGCTTTCGGACTGCGCCCGATGCGATGACGAGAGTCGCACCGAAGAAGCGGCTGGGCCAGCACTTCCTCGTCGACGAGAACCTCCTCGGGGTGATCGAGCGGCTCGCCGAACTGGACGACGCCGACGTCGTGCTCGAGATCGGCCCGGGTCTCGGCGTTCTGACCAGGCGCCTCGCCGACCGCACCGCTCACGTCCACGCGGTCGAGCTGGACCGCTCGCTGGAGCCGCACCTCGCACAGCTTGCCGCGCGCCCGAACGTCGACCTGCACTGGGGGGATGCGCTCCGGCTCGACCTCGGCGGGCTCTCTCCCAGCCCCTGCAAGCTCGTCGCCAACCTGCCCTACAACGTCGCTACACCGATCATCGCGGAGAGCCTCGACGGCCTCCCGTCCATCGAGCTCTGGTGCGTGATGGTGCAGCGCGAGGTAGCCGACCGCTTCTTCGCCCGCCCCGCCACCAAGGCGTACGGAGCGGTCTCGGTGTTGATCCAGCTCGCCGCCCGGCGTACCGGGCTCCATCCGGTCTCGCGCACCGTCTTCCGGCCGCCGCCGAACGTCGAGTCGGCATTGCTCGCCTTCCGCAGGGTCGAGCTGCCCGAGCGCTTCGCCGAGATCCGGCGTGTCGTCCAGGCTGCCTTCGGCCATCGGCGCAAGACGCTCGCGAACTCGCTCGACCTGGGCGGCGTGGCCACGCGTGAGCGCGTCGTCGAGGCGCTCGTCGCCATAGGACAGGGCCCGAACGTCCGTGCGGAGGCGCTCGAACCAGAGGCGTTCGTGGCGCTGGAGCAGGCACTCCGCTGAGACGCGCCACCGCACCGGCAAAGATCAACCTCGCGCTCGTCGTCGGCTCGCTGCGGCCGGACGGGAAACACGAGGTGGTGACCGTGCTGCAGCGCGTCGTTCTCTGCGACCGGATCGCGATCGAGCCGGCGGACTTGCTCGGTGTCGAGGGATTCGAGGGCGACACAATCGTCCGCGCTGCCCTCGTTGCGCTCGCCGTCGCGGCAGGCGTCGAGCCGCTGTGGGCCGCCCGGATCTGGAAGTCGATCCCTGTCGCGGCAGGCCTGGGCGGCGGCAGCTCCGACGCCGCCACCGCCCTGCGACTCGCCAACGGCCTGCTGCCAACGCCGCTTGCGCCCCACGAGCTCGAGCAGCTTGCGGCCACGATCGGCGCCGACGTGCCCTTCTTCCTGCGCAACGGCCCGCAGCTCGGCACGGGCGACGGCTCGTCGCTCGCGCCGCTCGAGCTGCCGCTCGACTACTCGGTCGTGCTCGTCCTGCCGGCCGGCGCGACGAAGGAGTCGACAGCGGACGTCTACCGGCGCTTCGACGAGCGGGCGGGTGCGGTTGGGTTCGCCGAGCGCCGCGCGGCGCTGCTCGACACGCTCGCGGGCATTCGCCGTGCGGTGGATCTTGCAGGCTTGCCCGCAAACGACCTCGCGTCCTCGGCAGTCGCCCTCGACCTCGTCGACCGCGGCGCCTTCCGGGCGGACGTCAGCGGCGCCGGCCCGACCGTCTACGGCCTCTTCCTGCAGCGCCGGCATGCCGACGCCGCGGCGCGTGCGTTGCAGGCGGCGGGCCGCACCTGGGTGACGCGACCGTGCCCGTGAGGCTCGACGCGGGACCGGCGTGCGCTCGGTGGTGCGTGTGCCCGGCAGCGTGCACGCACGTAGCTGCGGCTGGAGCAAAGAGGGCTCGAACCGGCGACCCCTGTGAGTGGGTTCAGGGCCGCGGACGGCCCTCTGCAGGGATCTTCCGCGATCCGGAATCCCCGCTCGGGGATTCCGGATCTGCGCAACAAGGTGGGCCACTCCTACCCGGAACCTCCGGTTACACTCGTTGTCCCGAATCAGTGGGGCGTGGCCAAGCGGTAAGGCAACGGGTTTTGGTCCCGTGATCCCAGGTTCGAATCCTGGCGCCCCAGCCAACGTGCCCACCATGACCAACACCCCCCTCGGAGCAGTCGTGATGGCCGCAGGCCTCGGCACGCGGATGCGCTCCGCCGTGCCGAAGCACTTCCACCCGCTGCTCGGCCGGCGCATGGTCGACTGGGTGCTCGAGGCGGCGCGCCCGCTCGGGCCCGACCCGCTCGTCGTCGTCGCCTCGCCCGACGCGGCCGATCGCTTCGAGGGCGTCACGGTCGCAGTCCAGCGGCAACCGCTCGGCACCGGTGACGCAGTCCGCAGCGCCACGGAGCCGCTCGCCGGGGTGGACGAGGTGCTCGTGCTCTCCGGCGACACGCCGCTGCTCACGACCGCTCTCCTCACGGAGCTTCTGGAGACGCATCGCGCGAAGGGCGCCGGGGCGACGGTGCTCTCGTTCGTCCCCGACGACATCCGCAGCTACGGCCGCATCGTTCGCGACCTCGACGGTGACCTGCAGGCGATCGTCGAGGCGGTCGACGCGACTCCGGAGCAGCTCGCGATCGGAGAGGCGAACTCGTCCATCTACGTCTTCCGCGCAGAGCTGCTCTGGCCGGCGCTCGGGCGGCTGACCCCGGCGAACACCCAGGGTGAGCTCTACCTCACCGATGTGATCCGTGATCTCGTTGGCGGCGGGCATCGTGTGGCGGTCCACGTCGCACGCGATCCCACCGAGACGGAGGGTGTCAACACGCGCGTCGAGCTCGCCGCGGCCGCCGCAGCGTTGCGCGACCGTGTCAACGCAGCCCATATGCTCGCCGGAGTGGCGATCGACGATCCTGCGACGACGTGGATCGAGCCGACCGTGTCACTCGAGCCCGACTCCGTCGTGCGGCCCTTCACCGTGCTGCGCGGTACGACCACGGTCGCAGAGGGTGCCGAGATCGGCCCGCACGCCGTCGCGATCGACGCCCAGATTGGCCCGGGTGCGCTCGTGGGGCCGTTCTGCTACCTCCGCTCCGGGACCGTGCTGGGGCCGAGCGCCAAGGCCGGCACCTTCGTGGAGCTCAAGAACACGAGGGTTGCGGAGGGTGCCAAGGTTCCCCACCTCTCGTACATGGGCGATGCCGACATCGGTGAGCGCTCGAACGTCGGCGCCGGCTCGATCACGGTCAACCTCCCGCATCGCAAGGGATCGGCGAAGCAGCCGACACGGATCGGCCGTGACGTCAGGGTCGGGGTAGATACTGTGCTTGTTGCCCCGGTCACGATTGGCGACGATGCCTGGACTGCTGCCGGGACCGTCATCACCGACGACGTCCCGGACAATGCTCTCGTCGGTTTCCCGCCGAGACAGACGATCAAGGAGGGACGGGGTGGAAAGCGGGACGATTGAGCAGACGTTGCCGGGCCTCGGGGCTCACGGGGGACCCGTGGCGGCACCGGTCGGCCGCGCCATCGGGCTGGCGCCCAACAAGCGGCTGACGCTCGCCTCCGGCCGCTCGAACCCGGAGCTGGCCTTGAAGATCGCCGAGCAGCTCGGGTGCGAGCTCAGCAAGATGACCCTGAAGACGTTCGCGAACGGCGAGACCTACTGCCGCTACGAGGAGTCGATCCGCGGCGCCGACCTGTTCATCGTCCAGACCGCGTCCATCCCGGTCGACCAGCATCTGATGGAGCTGCTGATCATGGTCAACGCGGCCAAGCTGGCCTCCACCAAGCGCATCACGGCCGTGATCCCCTGGTTCTTCTACTCCCGTCAGGACAAGAAGTCGAAGCCGCGGGAGCCGATCACCGCAAAGCTTGTCGCCGATCTGCTGCAGACCGCCGGCGCCGACCGCGTGTTGACGATGGACCTCCACGCCGGCCAGGTGCAGGGCTTCTTCCACATCCCCGTCGACCACATGACGGCCGTGCCGATGTTCGCCCAGTACATCCGTGACCTGAACCTCGGCGAGGAGCTTGCCGCCGTGTCGCCGGATACGGGACGCGCGAAGCTCGCAGGCAAGTTCGCCGAGATGATCGGTGGCGACCTCGTCATTCTCAACAAGGTGCGCCCCGCCCACAACGAGGCGAAGGTGACGACGGTGATCGGTGACGTCGAGGGCAAGATCGCGGTGATGACCGATGACGTCGTCGACACCGCCGGCACCCTTGTCGCGGGCGCCGAGGCGCTCAAGCAGGCGGGAGCGGTGAAGGTCTACGCGTGCGCCACCCACGGGCTCTTCAACGGGCCCGCGCTCGAGCGGATCGCAGGCAGCGAGATCGACCGCCTGATCGTCACGGACACCGTCCCGATCGACCCGCTGCAGAAGCCCGACAACGTCGAGGTGCTCTCGATTGCCGGCATCCTCGCGGAGACGATCCGGAACGTCTTCTGCGACGACTCCGTGTCAGCCATCTTCGCCGGCGAGAACCAGCTCTTCTAGGGAGCGGCGTCGGGGCGGGAATCCCCGTCGGCCGCGTGGACGATCGAGGCACGGCCCGGTAACCGCGGTCACGAGCTCTCCGGCGGGCGACGGAGTTGTCTCGAGCAGCAAGAGCGTATCGAAGGGCGCGTATACTCCTCACTCGTGACAGGGCAGGGAGCGGCGGAGAGGCGTGACGCGCTCGTCGAGCGCCTCTTCGGCGCTGTGATCGGCGCTTTCGATCTCTGCGGCGTGTACATCGGTGACCGGCTCGGCCTGTATCGCGTGCTGGCCGCCCATCCCTCGCTGTCGCCCGGGGAGCTCGCACGGGAGGCGGGGATCCACGAGCGCTACGCCCGCGAGTGGCTCGAGCAGCAGGCAGCGAGCGGCATTCTCGACGTCGTCGACCCGGACGGGAACGCGGAGCAGAAGTTCGCGCTCCCCGCCGGGCACGACGAGGCGCTGCTGGACCGCGAGAGCCTCAACTACGTCGCCCCGTTCGGGCAGTTACTCGTCGCCTGCCTGCGGCCGATCGACGCCCTCCTCGCCGCGTACCGGACCGGGGACGGCGTTCCGTACGGCGACTACGGCGCCGACCTGCACGAGGGGCAGGCGGCGTTCACGCGACCGATGTTCGTCAAGCTCCTCGCTCAGGAGTGGCTGCCGTCGCTGCCCGACATCAACGCGCGCCTGCTGGCCGACCCGCCGGCGCGTGTCGCCGACCTGGCCTGCGGCGGGGGCATCTCCACCATCGCGATCGCTCGCGGGTACCCGAACGTGCGGGTCGACGGGATCGATCTCGACGAGCCCTCGATCGAACTGGCGCAACGTCACCTCGCGGGCAGCGGCGTCGAGGATCGCGTCACGTTCATCGTGCGCGATGCCGCCGACGCGGCACTCGAGGGTCGCTACGACCTCGTCACGATCTTCGAGGCGCTGCACGACATGTCGTACCCGGTCGACGTCCTCCGCGCAGCGCGCCTCCTGCTCCACGAAGGCGGTGCCGTCCTCGTCGGCGACGAGCGCACCGCCGCTGCCTTCGGAGCGCCCGCCGACGACCTGGAACGCCTGTACTACGGGTTCAGCATCCTGCACTGCCTGCCGGTGGGCATGGTGGGGGAGGGCGCCGTCGGCACGGGGACCGTGATGCGGACGGACACCGTCGAAGCGTACGCGCGGGAGGCGGGCTTCTCCTCGTTCGAGGTCGCGCCGATCGAGAACGACTTCTGGCGCTTCTACCTCCTGCGCGCATAGCGTCCGCCCCGTCGGGGAGCGGTGCCGTCGAGCTACCTCTTTCGCTAGCTGGAGAATCCGCGCGGCAGGCGCAGTGCCGTGCCCCCCTCGCGGCCGAGGCGTTCACCCGTGCCTGTGGCGTGCAGCCGCACGATCGTGGCAACGGGGCGCCACCGTGTGTCCTCGTGCCGCACGACCTCGTTGCTTCTCCGGGCTCTGCGCGGGAACGTGTCTGCGGCGAAGAGCCCGGCTTGCGGGCCGGGCTCTCCACTTCCTGCTCACCGAGGTGAGGGCAATCGAGCCCGGAGTCAGACGGCCACGATTGCGTAGATCTTGCCGCCCATCGGCATCGCGTCCGGATGACCGGGGCCCGGGCAGAGAACGCAATGCCAGTCGAACACACCGAAGGAGTGTGCCGTGAACGTGATCGTTGTCTTGCCCGGCTTGTGCGCAGTGCCCGGAGGAACGATCGCCGACAGCCCGAGGCCGGGTGCCGTGAACGTGTGGAACTGGCGGGTGTGATTCGTGAACGTGATCGTGATGGGGAGACCGGGCTCGATCGCGAAGTTCCGCAGCTCCACACGCTCGCCGGACCCTGTGGGACCGGCCTTCACGATGCTGATGTCCAGCCTCTGCGCGAGCCTGCCGGCTCCGTGTGATGCCGCCGGCGCGGCCACGGCCGAGGCCGCGAGGGCCAGGCCCGCTGCTACCGCGACCGTTCCGGTGCCGATGAGGAGGGGGAGGAGTCGTCTGGACTGCATATCGCAACCTCCGTCTAGTCTTGCTCCGTCTAGTTTTGTGACGCACGATACAAACTCTCGTGTGATTTCCGCATCGGTGAGTACCCCGCTCCTGTGTCAGTGGATTCACTGATCCTTGCCAGGGCTCGGCGGCGCCGGCGCCAACCGCCTGGACGCAGACGACAGCGCTGTCCTGCCCGGGCGCTTCGAGCCGGGATCGGCCCTGTGATGCTGCGATCGAGAGCTGCCGTCTCCGCGTCTGCCGCCTGCGCGCGTTGAGGCGACTGCCCCTCGACGCCTCCGCTACACTTCGCCGCCGTGTCCGGAGACAGGATCACACTCGAGGTCAAGGAGCGCGGTGCCGACCAGCTCGGTACGCGCAACGTCAAGCGCCTCCGCAAGGAGGGTCTGATCCCGGGCGTCCTGTACGGCAAGGTCAACAAGGCGTTCGTCGTCGGGGAGCGTGAGCTCCGCATCGCTCTGACGGGGCCATCGGGCCTCCACGGAATCGTCGACGTCGTGATCGAGGGCAGCAAGACCCCGCACCACGCCGTGCTCAAGGACTACCAGCGCCATCCGGTCCGGGACACCGTCACCCACGTCGATTTCCACGAGGTGCGTCTCGACCAGGCGATCCAGGCGACGGTAATCGTGCAGCTCGTCGGCGAGGCACCCGGTGCCAAGGTGGGTGGCGTCGTGCAGCAGGTGATCCGCGAGTTGCGTGTCGAGGCGCTCCCGGCCTCTGTCCCCGAGTACATCGAGATCGACATTTCCGCGCTCGGGCTCGGCGACACGTTGCGGCTCGCGGACGTCCCGCCGGTCACGGGAGTCACGTTCCTCGACGACCCGGCCGCGACCGTGATCGCGAACTGCTTTGCGCCCCGCGGTCTCACCGAGGCCGAGGAGGCCGAGGAGGCCGCCGAAGAGGCGCTCAAGGCCGAGGCTTCCGCCGAGTCTGCTGCCGCAGCAGACGAAGCCGCCGCCGAGGAGTAATCCTTGTCGCTCTTCCGTCGAGGCGAGTCCGCCTCGACGCTCGACCTGCTCGTCGTCGGGCTCGGCAACCCTGGCCGCGAGCACGCTCGCGACCGCCACAACGCCGGCTTCCGGGTCGTCGACGAGCTGGGACGGAGGCACGGCGCGTCGTTCAAGGCGAAGTTCAACGGCCATCTGGCCGAGCTGCGACTGGGCGACGCGCGGGTCGCCCTGCTGAAGCCGGACACCTACATGAACGAGTCGGGCCGCTGTGTGCAGGCCGCCGTCAGGTTCTTCAAGTTGCCGCCAGGCCTCCTGCTCGCGGTCAACGACGATGTCGACCTCGAGACCGGCCGGCTGCAGGTGCGGATGGGCGGCGGGCTGGCCGGCCACAACGGCCTGCGCTCGATCGCACAGCACCTGGGGACACAGGAGTTCCTTCGGCTGCGCGTGGGTGTCGGCCGCCCCGGGCGCGGAGACCCCCGGCCGGTAGCCGACTACGTGCTGTCGCCGTTTCTCCCGGAAGAAGACGTCGAAGCGATCGTGGCCCGGTCGGCCGACGCGGTCGAGGCGATCATTCTCTCAGGGCCGGCAGAAGCGCAGGCGCGCTTCAACTAGCGGGTTTGACGTGGGTTGGGAGTGCGGCGGGGGAGGGTCTGCGCCGTTGCAGGCCCCATCCGCGCGTGCGCCTCTTGCACAGCACGTCTCTGGCACGCGTCGCGAACGTCGGTGGAACGAGGTAGGTACGAGTTCGTTCTCGCCTGCGAGCCGGCGTGGGAGCGCGAGTCGGCGGCGGCGGCCGGGTCACGACGACGACGGCATAGTATGGCCCGGCGGGACGCGTGTTCCGTCGCACGTCATGGACCGGACACCTCTTCACGCCTTCGTCGCCGCGCTCGCCGCCCACGAGCGCTTCCAGGCGTTTGCGAAGGCCCTGCCCGCCCGCGCGCGGGTCTCGGAGCCGGCGCTGCCCTTGCTCCTGGCGACCCTCCACGAAGAGCTTGGGCGCTCGCTCCTCGTCCTGCTCCCCGAGGATGCCGATGCCCGGGATGCAGCCGACGCGGCGTCCTGGTACATCGGTCAGGACGTGGTCGCGATGCTGCCGAGTCGCGGCGTGTCGCTCTCCTCCGGCCTGGAGCCACCGCCGCACCTGGTCGGTGAACGCTCGCGCGCCCTGGCCGTCCTGGCGTCTGGCGGTCTCGTGTGCGCGTCCGTGGCCGCGCTCGCGGAGGGGATGCCGCCCATCGGTCAGAGGCCCGATCCGTTGCGCCTCACGGTCGGCGACGAGCCGGGCCTGGACGGTCTCGCCGGCGCGTTGGCGCTCGCCGGTTACGACCGCGTCGAACGGGTCGACGAACGCGGCCAGTTCGCCGTCCGTGGCGGCCTCGTCGACGTCTTCCCCTCAACCGGTCGTGAGCCGCTGCGCATCGAGCTGTTCGGGGACGAGATCGAGCAGGTGCGTGCCTTCTCTCCGTTCACCCAGCGCGCACTCCACCCCGTCGAGACAGCGATCGTCTACCCGGCGGCAGAGCGGCGCCGCGATCTCGTCGACCTCGAGCTGCCCCGCCACCCGTGGGAGGACGGGAAGCCCGCCGGCGCGTCCGCCCGGGACGGCCTCGTGCCGCCCGTCGAGCACGGGCCCGACATCGTGTGGCAGCCGGACGACATCCGTCGTGTGTGCTCGGAGGATGATCTGCCGGTACCGCCGCTCGAGAGCGCGGCCGAGCTGGACACGTTTCCCCGCGGCCAGGCGTTCCAGTTCGAGGCCCAGCGCCCCGCGATCGCCGCGCGAGGTCTCGCCGAGGCGGAGAACGAGCTCGCCGGGCTCGTTCGCTCCGGCAACCGCGTCGTCGTCGCCTTCCCGCACCGGGGCGAGGCGCTCCGCCAGGGAGCCCTTCTGCGCAAGGTCGTGGCCGGGTCTCTCGGCGAGGGCGAGGCGCTGCCAAGGGAGCCGTCGGTCAGCTTCGCGGTCTCCAACGCGCGCCGCGGCTTCGTCTGGCGCGAGCTCGGCCTGGCGCTGCTGCCCGACACCCAGGTCTTTCGCAAGAAGCCGCCGCGTGCCGACGCCCGCCTCGGCCGGGCACTCGCCTCGTTCGCCGACCTCCGTGTCGGCGATTACGTCGTCCACGAAGACCACGGCGTCGGCAAGCTGCTCGGCTTCGAGACCAAGGAGGTCGCCGGTGTCACACGCGACTACCTCTTCATCGCCTTTCGCGGCGAGGATCGCCTCTACGT
>Ga0315283_10002286_pt1 | contig 15939 bp, 16 predicted proteins | sample YL17G09_0_MG_FD_204541 | JGI IMG/M metagenome (GOLD analysis project Ga0315283, IMG submission 204541) | Sediment microbial communities from Yellowstone Lake, YNP, Wyoming, USA - YL17G09_0 | ecosystem: Environmental > Aquatic > Freshwater > Lake > Sediment | place: USA: Wyoming | collected... | reverse complement strand
TTAATATCAAATCCAGAGATCCTTTAATGGAGAAAGTCACAGCTATTATTCATGAAATGGAAGATATTCTCTGGATCCGGCAAATCGACCCGGTAATGCCAATCCTCGCCGGAATAAATAAAGAGTTACCATTCTCTTCCATAGATGAGATGATGAATCTGGCAGAACAAAAAGGTTTTGATCTTGCTGAACTTGCTATCCTTTATGAAAGCGCCCGTGCAGGTATTGAATCTCAAAAAGTGCTTTCACTCATGCATGATATTGTTTTGAAGATAAAAGATTCTATTCACGAGGGGCTGAAAGGAACTATATACAATGACAGGATTCTCGGGCATCAATGCCACCTGATACTGGAAGCTGAAAAAGATAAGAGAATAATCCGGACTCCGCTGAATACTATCATTGCTTATGTTACGGCTTTAATGGAAACAAAAAGCTCAATGGGCATTATTGTGGCAGCTCCTACAGCTGGCTCAGCGGGTGTACTTGGTGGAGCTATTTTTGGGGCTTCAGAAGGTTTTTCAGAAGATATTAATTTCATTGCAAAGGCATTTTTGGCAGCAGGACTGATCGGTGTATTTATAGCTGATAAATATACTTTCGCAGCAGAGGAAGGCGGATGCCAGGTTGAATGTGGTTCTGCATCAGGCATGGCTGCAGCCGGATTGGTCCAGCTCATGGGAGGAACCGCCAGACAGGCAATAAATGCATCTGCCATGGCATTACAGAATATGCTTGGATTAATTTGTGATCCGGTAGCCGATCGCGTTGAGGTTCCCTGTCTTGGAAAAAATATCCTCGGTGCTGTTAATGCACTGAGTTCAGCGAATATGAGCATCGCTGGTTTTGACCCGGTAATACCTCTTGATGAAGTGATCGATGCAATGAAATCTGTCGGGGCTAATCTGCCCTCTTCCTTATGTTGTACTGGGCTTGGCGGGTTATCAATAACCCCAACTGCATTAAAACTTCATGATGAGTTAAAAAAGAATAAACACAAGTATTAAAATTTAACATACTATAAACCAGGGTGAATTCAATCAGAAATGACAATAAAGTAATTTTTTAATTCGGTATGGAATTTTTTGACAGCAAAACAATAGCTGATATAGCTACCATGCACGAATGGGTTGATGCCATGGAAAAGGCAATGCAAACCAGTGCTTCGGGAGACTATGTTATGCCAAAAAGGATGCATCTGGATTATGGCAAGAATACATTCCTGCTTATGCCCTGTATAACTGATGAATATTGGGCCACAAAACTGGTTTCATTCTGTCCTGGAAATAAAGTATCAGGTCGTCCTTCTATATATGGAACAGTTGTTTTGAACAATACAAAAACAGGTGAGCCATTAGCAATAATGGATGGAACCGAAATTACTGCAATGCGCACTGCAGCGGTCACAGCAGCAGGTATAAAGAATATTTCCCCGGTCAACACCCATTCCCTCGGAATCATTGGTACTGGTGTACAGGGGATATATCAGGCATTATTTGCATGCTCGGTACGTGATATAAATGTGATATGGGCTTACGATCTGAATAAATATAATCTTAAACTATTCTCAGATAAGGTGAATGGTAAGTTTCCAAAGATTAAGATCATTCAGGCTGCTGATTCGGGTGAAGTTGCGCTCAATTCGGAAGTGATTATTTCTGCGACTGATTCTCAACATCCGGTTTTTCAAAATGAAAAAGAACTTTTCACGGGAAAAACATTCGTTGGAATAGGTTCATATAAACCAGATTGCAGAGAGTTCCCGGAACAGTTGTTCCGACAGATAGATCAGATTTTTGTAGATACAATGGATGGAAAAAACGAAAGTGGGGATTTAATAACTCCTGTTAAAAATAACTGGATATCGGAAGAGAATATTTATCCGATAGGCAGTTTGCTCTCAGGGGATATAGTTCTCACGGCCAATCCAACCAGATTATATAAAACCGTGGGAAACGCAATATTTGATCTGTTTGCTGCAAAACTTGTTTATGAAAAGTATATTAAAAGCAGCCATGAATGAATATCGAAAATGTAACAATAGTCACTTGAACACGGGAATTTATTTATTAAATTAGCTTAATAATAAACGTATATGAATTATAAAGGAGTAATTTTTGATTTTAACGGGACGCTGTTTTGGGATACACAATATCACAACCAGGCCTGGAATGAGTTCCTGATGATTCATAACATTCAATTGACAGATGATCAGAGTATTCGAAAAGTTCTGGGAAGGACAAATCAGGATATTTTGCGAGGCATTATTCACAGGGAGCTCAGTGAAAAAGAAATCAGTTCATTGTCGATGGAGAAAGAATTACTTTACCAGAAGATATGTTTGAAAAGTAAAATGGAGCTGGCATCTGGCGCAACCGACCTTTTCCGGCTCCTGATGGCCAAAAAAATACCATTTACGATTGCGACTGCATCAGGTAGAGAAAATATTGATTTTTATTTCGAACATCTAGCGCTTGGCAAATGGTTCAATTATGATAAGGTTGTATATAACGATGGCTCTTTCCGGGGGAAACCGCATCCGGATATTTTTTTATTGGCTGTAGAGAAATTGAAGATGGCTCCCAAAGACATTATCGTTTTTGAAGATTCTTATGCTGGAATTCAGGCTGCTGAATATGCAGGCGTGGGGAAAATATTTATTGTAAACTCCAATAATGCTGACTACCATGCATGGTCTTACGACATAATAACAAACTTTAATCAAGTTGACCGGAAGTTATTTGCTGATATTTAAATCCAGGTTACACATATCAAAAGAAGAGCAAAGTCTGTTGCCCGAACTGTTCGCTTTTTAGTTAACCTGTTAATTCCTGAATCTCAAAATAGAAAAAAATGCCGCTGAGCATCTGCTTAGCGGCATTCTATCAAAAATTAAATAAATTAGTTAAGCGTGAAGCGGATTGGCATATTAAATTGAACCCGGACTGATTTTCCATTCTGTTTGCCAGGATTCCATGCTGGCATAAGTTTAACAACTCTGAGAGCTTCTTCGTCGCATCCTCCCCCGATACCGCGAAGGAGTTTTACGTCGGTAACTTTACCTTTGGAATCAACTACGAATGAAACATATACAGTGCCCTGAATATTGTTTTCCTTGGCCATTTGTGGATATACAATGTTGTCCCGAAGGAATTTTACACGGGGTTCATCTCCGCCAGGAAAAGAAGGCATTTCTTCAACAATTGTAAAGATGGGTTTTTTCTCTTCGACTTCAATAACTTCTTCCTTCACTTCAGCTACAACTTCTTCAAGAGCAACAGCCTCAATAGGTTTTTTATTCAAGTCGTCCTGGTTAAAAATGTCAGGAGTTTCAACAACTTCCTCTGTTGTTACAACCGGAGCTACAAACTTTACTTTTTGTTCGAGTGCGGCAGGCGGAGGTGGTGGCGGAGGAGGAGGAGCTTCTTCTTTTGGTTTTTCCATATTTAAAAATTCAGCACCAGCTGTTTTTTCAATATAATTTGCCCTTCTCTGTGCATAATAACTAGAGATCAACGGGTAGGCGACCCCGGCAATAAGAATTGCTATGGCTATAAGTAATGATCTGGTAACATGCTTATTATACAAACTACGCAAATCGTATGCTCCATACAATTTATTCCGTCGCTCAAAGACGATTTCGTCCATCGGCGGGGCAATGACTTTTTGCTTTGTCATAAATATTTTGCTTTAAAAATTTAAAACCCGGAGGTCATTTACGTATCATTTTGGAGCTGTTTCAATCATCTTCAATTCTGTTGGTGTAATATCAACCACTGCGTAACTGGCGATGGTGGTAATAGCCATTTCATCGATGATGTCAACCATGTTCTTGTATTTAGCTTTGTCGTCAGCTTTAATAAGGATAATAGGCGCTGTTTTATCTGATTTCTTCAATGCCTTTATCTTGTTTTTAAGCGAGGAGTCAGCCATTACAAGCTCACCTGTGGATATCTTATCCTTCAGATCTGCTACAGCTTTGAAAACGATTTTGTTTCTCTGCAGCAAGGTTTTACGGATACCATCTTTACTATAATCGGATTTAATCAATTCTGGTAAAGGTTTGTTAGGATCAGCAACGCCAAAGTAATAATAGATTTTGTCACTCCCGGAAAGCAGGATGTTGATCGTCTTGTCAGCCGAAATCAGCGGCTGATTTTTCGGATCATCTTCTGTGTTTTTTTCGGGCATGGTAATTTCCATTGCCTTGGGTTTGCTGAAAGCTGTGGTAAGCATAAAAAATGTGATGAGCAGGCACATCAAGTCAACCATAGGGGTCATATCGATGTGGGTCGAGAACTTTTTGGGTCTCTTCTTGCCACCTTTTTTTTTGCCTTCCTCTTGGATAATTTCAGCCATATTAATATCTCTTTAGAATTATTTCAAAAAAAATCATTATTCTTCCAGTTTTGCTTCTTCTTTCTGAAGACTTGTGGTGAGGTTGAATCTGTTCACCATGTTCTTCTGAAGAATATCCATTACACGTTTTACAGTTTTAAAATCCGCATTTGCATCACCTTTGATGGCGACTTCCGCATTTTGATTTTGCAGACGAATAAAGCGAATCCAAAGATTTAACTGGTTATCAGTTGAATCTACAGGCATGCCAATCTGAAACTTGTCGCGATCTTTCGAATCAGCGGTGTTGAGCCAGGCTTTGATGTTTCTCGCCGGCATCCCAAAAGAGGCCCATGTCGAGAAAGTTTTCAATTCCTTATTGGTAAATTTCAGACCTAACTGTTCGGCAACTTTTTTCAGAACTTCTTTTCTGATAAGAACAGAAGTATCTGTTCCGTTGTCGAAATTCAAAAACACTTTATTATCCTTGCCAATGAGCACTGTAATAACATTCTTCTCTGGGGTCATCTTTTCGCTGATGGAGTTGGGCGTATCAATGATAGCTGCCTCCTGAGGGCGGAAAGATGTCGTCAGCATGAAAAAGGTAAGCAAAAGGGCAAATAAGTCCACCATAGGCGTCATGTCTATGTGTGGTGTTTTTACCGGTAGCTTAATTTTGGGCATGGTATGTTTTATTAATAGATTGATAAACAGGTGAATATCGCCATGTTGTTTTAATAGCACGAATATCTATTTGTGCTGGGCAGCGAAGGTTTGAGTAAGGCTGAAACCTGCTTCGTCAATTTTATAGGTCATCGTATCAATCTTCGTTGAGAAGTAGTTGTAGAAAATGATAGCCAGTGTAGAACCGGTAATACCAAATGCTGTGTTGATAAGAGCCTCAGAAATACCAGTTGCCAGAGCTAAAGCGTCAGGAGCACCTGCCTGTGCCAAAGCAGCAAATGCACGGATCATACCTAATACTGTACCGATAAGACCGATAAGTACCGAAATAGAAGCAATGGTTGAAAGAATAACCAGGTTTCGCGACATCATTGGGAGTTCGAGAGCTGTAGCTTCTTCAAATTCTTTCTGCAGCGACACGAGTTTTTGATCTTTGTCCAAAGTAGTTTCAATTGAAAGTTCTTTGTACTTTTTCAAACCGGCGCGCATAACATTGGCGAGAGAACCTTTTTGTTTGTCGCAGCTTGCAATAGCAGCATCAATTTGATTGTTCTTCAGGAAATTCTGAAGATTAGTAACAAATACATTGATAGCGCCTGTACCTCTTGCCTTCCTGAGAGTAATAGCTCTTTCGATTGTAAATGTAAGCAGAACAATGATTAAGGTGATTAAAAGAGGAACAATCATGCCTCCTTTATAAATCATTGCAAGGTAGTTACCCGCAATCGGCTTTCCGTCGGGATTATTACCTTCAAAGTTAACAGGATTTCCTAATACAAGGTAATAAATCAGGAATGCGATTGCCAAAGCAATCAGAATGGAACCAGTTGCGAAAGCTGACCGTAATGCTTCTTTCAACGATTGACCGTTTTTGCTCATTGTAAAAAGTTTTAAGATTAGTAATAATTATTTATTTGGTTGTTTGTGTTTATATCTGAAAATATTCAGGATCGCAAAGATATATAAGATTTGTTATAAAAACAGACTTTGTCTTATTTCGTGCATCATTTTTTATTTAACATTCATTATGATGCACTAATTAGTTGATTTACGGTTCGGGCATCTTGGTTTCAAATCTTTTATGACGTCAATGGCATTTCCATTTGCCGGATCGAAGGCCAGAACTTTTTCCCAATAATCCAATGCTTCGCAATATTTTTTGTTCTTTAAGTAGAAGTATCCCAGGTAATTGTATGATTCTAACAAGTCCTTCGAATATTTTACCGGATCTACGCTGGCTTTTTCTATAACTTTCTCATAATATGGCTTTGCAAGGCCAAGGTCGGTTTCGGGGTCGAGCTGTGAGTACACGCGCGCCCTCCATATATAGGCAGGTTCGAATTCAGGATTCATACGTTCTACTTTACTGAGTGCAGAGTCGGCTTCCACCCATTTTTTACCATTGTAATAGGCTAACCCCATTTTGTAGTAATCGTTGATGCCACCAGTGCCACGATCTATTTTTAATTGGTAAGTTTTGGCAGCTTTTTCATATTTTTTTGTTTTGTTATAAGCGGCAGCTATATCATTGAGAAGATCCGTGTTTGTAGTGTCAATCTGATACCCTTGCTCCAATTTGGTTATAGCAAGTGAATCCTGACCTGCTTTCTGGAGAATACGTCCAAAATAAACATAATCTTTTGAATACAACTTCTCTGCAGGCGAATTCTTGAAGAATTTTGTGATGTAGTACTTCGCTTTAGGATAGTCTTTTAGTTCAAAATAAGAATATGCAAGCGCACGGTTCAAATCATTATATGTAATTGAGTCTAGCAGCATGATCTGGTTTATCTGCTCAATTGCTCCGGCGTAGTCCTCGGTTTCTATAAGCGTCTTTGCATAACGACGTTTGGCGGCTATATTGCTCTTTGATAGATCCAGGTACTTTTTGAAGTTTTTCTTTGAATCGTCTGACTGATTGGTTTTAGCGTACAGAAATCCCAGTTCCAGATAGGCAGGAGCAAACGAGGAATCAATAGCCAGCGCTTCGCGATAATACGAAAGTGCATCCTGCCAGCTTTTCACGCGTGTATAGAGTTGACCAAGTCTGACTTTAGCCCTGGCTGATTGAGGAGCAAGTTCCTGCGATCTTTTATAGTTCTCAGCAGCACGGCTGCCATCATTTAGTGTGTTAAACCAATAGTCGCCGCGGTAAAGGTATAGTTCGGGATTCTTCTTATCAAGAGTTTCAGCTTTGCGCAGATAGCTGAAAATAAGTGCAGAATCTTTACTGCCAATCTGTATGTAGGCTTCTGCCAAACGTATGAGAACGTTGGCCTGATCTGGTTTGGAAAGCAGTGATTTTCTTCCCTTTGCAGGAAGGAAGAATTCTGCTTTCGTAAAATTTTCCTGAGCCACTGATTTGTTTTTCCCAATCAGGGCAATTTTACCTAATCCAATGAAATTCATCGGATTGCCTGGTTCAGCGGTCACGCCCTGATTAAATCTGGCATTTGCTTTAATGGCAATTTCATTAAATGAAACATTGGCTGTATCAAGAAAATAAGAGGCTATTTGATTTTCTCCTGCATAGTAATAATGTTTGCCGTTGGCAGGTTCTTGCTTGATTAGCAAGTTGAAGGCATTATCTGCTGCATCAAACTGCTCCTTGTAAGTCAACTTGAGTGCTGAATTTAAATCCTGAGCGAAAAGACCTCCGGGAAGTATCAGCATTGCAGCTCCTGCAAACGTTAAAGCGATTACTTTAGTGATTCGTAACATGGTGCGTTCTCCTTAATGAATAATATAAAATGTTAGTCTTTCTTTACCTGTATTAAGCGTATTGGCATTGTTGCCGGAACCAGTCCCGACTTCAAGATAATCCTTTGTCCCTGGTCACCTGCAACAAAGGATACAAAGCCCGTGCCAAGACCTGCAAAAGTCTCGCGGCTGATCATGTAAACATCACGGCAAAGGGGATATGAACCTTCCGCAATGTAACCCTGGTAGGGCTTACAGTAGCTACTCCTGGTCTCATTTGATGTTCCGATTTCTAAAACTCTTATGTCTTTGAGAAAGCGGTTCGAAACGCTGTCGCTCTTGTCACTCACCCAGTTAACACTGATTATTCCCAATGCACTATGGTTACTTTCTACATATTTAATAACTTCTTCATTAGAATTAACAGCAAAGCAATTAGGCGGAAAGTTTCCGGTAAGCGAAAATATTTCGCGAATATAGCGGACATTCCCGGATTTATTATTGTCAAAAACAACATTGATAGGGATGGAAGGCGATTTCGGAGTTATTTGATTCCATGATGAGAGTTTACCGCGGAATATATTTTCCAGCTGTTCTATCAGCACGATGGTATCCGGATTCTCACGATTCACAATCAATGCTAATCCATCATGAGCAACTTTAGTGGTACGTGCCACAAACTTTTTGGCAAAGAGCTGTTCTTTTTCCTCCCTGGTCAGATCGCGGGTAAGCACGATTGTGCGAACGGAATCATTCATTAAATCAGCAAGCACATCAATTTCAGGTTTGTAGTTTGCTTTGATTTTTGCATCCGGGTATAGCGATTGAAAGGTGTACAATTCGGTATCATACAGCAATTTAAAGGATTCATCCACGCTTATGCTGATGTTGCCGCGTGTTGGCGATTCAATTATGGGCTGAGGGCCCATCATATTGCACCCGGCGAAAATCATAACTGAAGCGAATCCAGCCAGGAAAACCAGAAATATAAAAAAACGTTTCATATTAAATCATCCTTTAATCGTTAGGTTCATTGGCTTTTGACCATATCCTTACAAACCTGAAAAGGCCATATGCAATGAAGAAGAAAGCAAATACGAATTTAATGTTTTTTGGGATATCAGGAAAAAAACCTGACAATAAAAGTGTCATTCCTAACCCGATATATATTGCAGCCATAAAAAAACCAAAAACAGTCATGAATTTGGTGAACTTAGACTTGTTTTGCAACATAACTATTTTATTAGCATTTAGAATTTCCACCAGATAAAGTTAATAATAGAACGGTTAATAGTCCTAAATGAGCGGAGAGAATGGGATTCGAACCCATGATACACTTTTGGCGTATACACACTTTCCAGGCGTGCGCCTTCGACCACTCGGCCATCTCTCCAGTTAGTAATGTATTAAACAGTAATTTATTGTTTATTCGAGTGCAAAAGTATAAATATTTTCAAATGATGTCAGGTATAAAAGAGAAATCTCAATCAAACTGATTAACTTTTTCCTGGCGCGGTTTGTGTCAGGATATGCTGCATACTTTTCATCAGTAAACATTAAGCAGGATCAGAACTTTGGCGTATTTACCCGGATTTGACAGAATCCATGCAGCTTTTCAAGGACTTGAACAGTATAGTTTGATGGAATTCAATCATTTACATACAAACATATTTATATAGAAATAAAATGCGTAATTTTGCAGATTCATATCTTTCTTTTCAGTCGAAATGTATAATGAATGCAGATTAAAATGAAATTCGAAGGTTTCGGGTTCCTTGTTTGAAATGACTTTTGGTTGACAACAAAGCCAATCACATTGTCATCTCAATTAATCAAAATTAAAATATAATATGAAGAATACCAGTGATATACATAATTTTCACATCCCCGTGATGGGGATTGGATTTACCATTGATACCCCTGCTAAAGTTGCTCCTTATGGAATATCTTCCGCTATCTCCCTGGTGGATGATATGCTCATGGAAAAAATGAGAAGATTCTATTGTGCTAAATTTGATTTTCCTTTTCAGGCTATCTCCAGCAAGATGGAAGACTTCAGGGCGAAAAGAATCACTGCCTATCTGAACCTGATGGATCAGGTAGTGAAGGATAAGTTCACCGAACTAAAAAATTCTTTTGACAGGAAGAACGGCGAAATAACGAAGTACATTGAAATGCTTCCTGATACTTCAAGATTAAAAGAAAAATTTCAGCATTTCCTGCTAAACAACAGCTTTGCAGAATTAAAGAAGTGGATTCATGAAAATATTGCAGTGGGGAGTATCGATGTGAACATCATGACCAAACTGGATAAGGAGAATTATTCAGGTGGCCAGAAGCTTTCTTCCAGTTATAATGATGCCCATGCCGCACTGCGCGGTTTTGCACAAAGCACTTTAAATTCTTCGATCATTCTGTCGGCAGGAATGAATCCACGTTTATACAGCTATTTTGAAGCGTTTGACGACTTCTACCCGGACGAAACCGGCACTTTATACAAAAAAATTATTCTAAAGGTAAGCGATTATCGTTCGGCGCTGATTCAGGGGAAATTCCTGGCCAGGAAGGGCTTGTGGGTTTCGGAATACAGGGTCGAGTCGGGGCTTAATTGTGGTGGTCATGCCTTTGCAACGCAAGGCCATTTGCTTGGGCCTATTCTTGAAGAATTTAAGAATACACGCGATTCGCTTATCGAGACTACCCACCAACTTTATATTCAATCACTCAAAGATAAAAAGCGTTACTATCCGGAAACCCCGCTTAATGTCCGGATTACAGCACAGGGTGGCGTTGGAACCGCTCATGAGCACAAATTCCTTTTGGATTATTATAACCTGGATTCTGTAGGATGGGGAACACCGTTTTTATTGGTTCCTGAAGTAACCAATGTTGATAAGCTAACACTTAAGCTTCTTGAGAACGCAAAAGAGGATGATCTTTATCTCAGTAATATTTCACCTTTAGGCATTCCTTTCAATAGTTTGCGGGGGAATACAAAAGATATCGAAAGGCAGGAAATGATTGATATGGGTGTGCCAGGGAGTCTATGTACTAAAAAATACGCATCTCTGAATATTGAATTTACGGAAAAACCAATTTGTGTTGCTTCCCGTCAATACCAGGCTATTAAGATTGAAGAACTTAATTCGCGGAACCTGGATACTAACGAATATAAGAAAGAACTGAACCGGATTGTTGATAAGACCTGCATCTGCGTTGGACTGGGAACAGCTGCATTACTTGTTAACGAAATAGGGACAAAAGCAGAGGGCACAGGTGTGTCAATCTGCCCAGGTCCTAATATGGCGTATTTTTCCGAATCCATGTCATTAAGGACGATGATTGATCATATTTATGGCAGAACAAATGTGATCAAACGGACTGATCGACCCCATATGTTTATCAATGAACTGAAGATGTATGTCGATTATCTGAAGTATAAAATAGGGGATACTCCAGGCCCTCTTTCCGATAAACAGCAAGAATATCTTCAGACCTTTAAGAATAATATCAACGAAGGGATTGAATATTACAAACAATTGTTCAATACAGCAAAAGCTAAGTTGGAAGATTTCAAAACCGGGGTTTTGATAGAGTTGGAAATGCTTGAGTATAAGCTGAACAAGATGGAAGTGCTTGCTGTGCAGATGCATTAATCCGGGGTACAGTTACTTCGTCACCTTTAAATTTACATTGCTGAATTTTCCTCACAACATTATTATAACTTCGCGATAAGACCTAAGAACAAACGGATAAGAAATTTTTCTGCAACGGCAGCAGTGGCGATTATCTCGCTGATATCTACAGGTGCCAGGTTGTCGGGATCGCACTCATCCGTAAGCACTGAAATGGCACAGCACGGCATTCTCATGTGATTGGCCACAATGGCTTCAGGAACTGTTGACATCCCAACAACATCGGCACCAATAGTTCGCAGAAACCGGTACTCGGCAGGAGTTTCCAGGTTAGGACCGGATACTGCGGCATACGTGCCTGCATGGAGAACGATTCCTTCTTTTTGAGCAATTGCCAGAAGCATAGCGTTAAGCCTGCCTGAATAGGGTTGACTCATATCCGGAAAACGTGGCCCAAGTTCCTCTTCATTTTTACCAATAAGTGGATTTGATGGAAGAAGATTGATATGATCCTTTAGCATCATCAGCTCACCCTTTCGGAAACCAAGGTTCAGCGACCCTCCGGCATTTGAAAGCAGAAGATTTTGGACGCCCAGCATTTTCATCACACGAACAGGGAAAGTGATCTGCTCAAGTGTATAGCCCTCATAATAATGATACCGGCCTTGCATAGCAAGCATCATTTTACCTTCCAGTTCTCCGTATATCAGGCGTCCTTTGTGAAATTCCACGGTAGAAATCTGAAAGTTTGGAATATCGGCATAGTCGATGGCAACAAGAATCCTGATGTGATCCACCAACTTGCCAAGGCCGGTGCCAAGTACAATTCCGACCTCCGGATGGTCTATGCCACTGTCTCTGAGAAAGGAAACGGCTGCGTTAATCTTTTCTATCATTTGGATACTTTAAATCGTGATGAATTCCTTTTACTTATGAAATAGCCATCTCGTTATAAAAATGACGAGACCAACTGAAAATGATATCATGTTTAATCATGGCGAACCTTTAGCTCACGAACACCAATAAAATGAACAAGATGTGAGCAATTCCATCTAACCCGCAAAGAATAAATATTACAGATGAATTGAATAATCTTGGAATACCGCTCACTCTTCCTGTAGCATTGGTGGATAAATATATAAAAAAAAGAGTCACCGTTAAGGAAACTCTTTCAATAAGGCTTAAGCAGAAACTATTTTGCAAAGCTGATAGCCCGCATTTCCCGGATCACGGTAATTTTTATTTGCCCCGGATAGGTCATTTCATCCTGGATTTTGCGGGAAAGATCATACGAAATCTGGTTGGCTTCGGTGTCGCTTACTTTATCGGCGCCGACGATAACGCGCAGTTCGCGCCCCGCTTGAATGGCATAAGTTTTAATTACGCCAGGATAAGTAAGTGCCAATTCCTCCAAACGATTCAGTCGTTGAATATAAGCTTCCACTACTTCGCGGCGGGCACCCGGGCGGGCACCTGAAATAGCATCGCAAATCTGAACGATAGGTGCAATAAGCGATTCCATTTCTACTTCGTCGTGGTGAGCGCCAATGGCGTTGCAGATATCAGGTTGTTCCTTATATTTTTCAGCAAGTTTCATTCCCAGGATGGCATGTGGTAATTCTGGCTCGTTATCGGGCACTTTCCCAATATCGTGGAGCAATCCGGCACGTTTCGCTTTTTTAGGATTTAGTCCTAGTTCAGCAGCCATTGTGGCACATAGGTTTGCGACTTCTTTGGAATGCTGCAAAAGATTTTGACCATACGAAGAGCGGTATTTCATGCGGCCGATCATGCGGACCAGTTCGTGATGAAGACCATGGATGCCGAGGTCGATCGTTGTGCGTTTTCCTATTTCGATTATCTCCTGTTCGAGTTGTTTCTTGGTTTTAGCCACAACTTCTTCGATGCGGGCAGGGTGAATACGCCCGTCGGTGACCAGTTTGTGAAGGGAAAGTCGAGCAATCTCCCGGCGCACAGGGTCGAAGCCGGAAAGTATAATGGCATCGGGTGAGTCATCGATTACGATCTCAACACCGGTTAGCGCTTCGAGTGCACGAATATTGCGGCCTTCGCGTCCGATAATTCGTCCTTTGATCTCTTCACTTTCGATATTGAAAACAGAAACTGTATTTTCAATAGCATGCTCGGCAGCGGTACGCTGTATGCTTTCAATTACAATCTTTTTTGCTTCATTGTTGGCAGTTATTTTGGCTTCATCAACTATTTCGCGGATGTGCGCCATCGCTTCTGATCTGGCTTGATCTTTCAGGTTTTCGATCAATTGAGCCTTTGCGTCGTGTGCCGAAAGTGCCGATATCGATTCTAACTGTTCAACTTGTTGTTTGTGTATTTTTTCAAGGTCCTGCTGCTTTTTGGCAATTAATTCCAATTGAACAGTAAGACTTTCATGCGTCGTATTTAGTTCTTTTTGCTTACGTTGGTATTCTTCAATTCTTTGATTCAGAGCTGTTTCTTTTTGTTTTAACCTATTCTCGTTGCGTTGAACCTGGTTGTCTTTTTCCTGAAGTTCTTTGTCGTGTTCGGATTTCAGTTGAAGGAATTTTTCTTTTGCCTGAAGTATCTTTTCTTTTTTAATGACTTCTGCTTTGTCCTCAGCTTCATTAAGGACCCTCAAACTTTTTTTCTCAATGGCCTTGCGCAACATGGTGGAGGCGACCACCATTCCCGCTGCCATTGCAGCGATAGCGACCAGCGTAATTATGAGTATATTATTCATATTACATGGGGTTAAGGATTATACATGATGGTAAAGGAGAAGGTAAAACAAAGAGATAAAAAAAACCCGCATAAATTCATGAGTTTTGGTAAACCCCAAAACCATAAGAATAGAGCTGCCAAAATGCGCGAACTTCCACCGTCCTCCCGCAGGAGAATCCCGGCAAGCCGGGTGAGGCCTGTTCTTACATTTATGAGCCTGGCTCTAATTGTTGTACTGTTGAGTTTACAAACAATTTGAATAAATGCGGGTTATCTTTTTTGTTTCAAAGAACGGTAGGGGTCGGTCTTAATCTAAATTGTCCGTTAGGACTTTGTCAATTGATTCGAGTGATTCAACCAGGTTTGTGTTTGTATATGATAATTCTTCCTCAAAATGAAGGCTGCTGGTGGCGAACTGTAAGGCTACCATCGCCAGCAAGTCTTGTTTATCTCGGAAATCGAAATTCTTAGCATACACTTTTATTTGCTCATCAATTATTTTTGCAGCTTTTCTTACTGTTTCCTCTTCATCTTTTTTAATCGAAAGTTTATAAGGCCTGTCAGCTATAACTACCGTAATCGAGAGTTCATTCATCCGGTTACTATGTCGAATTATTTATTCAAAAGACCGATACATCTATCAATTTCCCGCACAAGTTCATTAATTTTCACTTTTGCTTCTACGGTTCCTTTACCTGTTTCTATTGATTTAGCTATTTTAAGTAAGTTAATATTATTTTCCAGTTTAATTAATTTTTTATGCTGGATATCAGTAAGTTGTTCTAATTCTGCGATGTATAGTTTGCCTAGTGTTAGTTCCTTTTTTGATGACTCATTTTTTTCAATCAGTTTTCGCAGTTTGTATTCGATACCAGCTATAAGTGTGCTTGTATTCTTCATGCTTTCTCAACTTGAATCCGATACTTCCCGCAGCAAAAATAGCACTATCAATCATATAATGCAAGTTTTTATTCATATCAAATATATTTGTCAGCATTTCAGCAATATAAGCTTCACAAAGATGCACTTTCCGAATAGGGTGCCGTAAATATTAAAACATAATTTTGTGAAACGTCGCGTTTTATGAGTTGGAAAATTCAGTAACTTTTCGCAAAATTATGACATGACCGAAGAATTCCTGCAATATCTGTGGAAATACAGGTTGTATAAGCCAGGCCTGTCTTTGGTTTCGGGCGAACCCTTGGAGGTTATCCATCCGGGCGAACAAAATTTCGATGAAGGTCCAGATTTTTTCAACGCACGCATCCGGCTTGGTCATACAATATGGGCTGGCAATGCGGAAGTGCATATCCGAGCTTCCGACTGGCAGAGGCATGATCACGATGTGGAAAAAAATTACGGCAATGTGGTTCTGCATGTCGTGTATGAAAATGATTATCCGGTAACCCGGGCAAATGGTGAAATAATTCCGGCTGTTGAACTTCGCGACCAATTCGATATGGCAATGTTTGAGCGCTACCGCGGATTTATGCAAAACAGGCAATGGATTCCATGCGAAGGATTAATCGGAAGTGTATCAGCCTTTGAGAAGGAAATCTGGCTCGAAAGGTTATTGATCGAGCGGCTGGAACGGAAGGAAGCCGGAATAGCAGCTGCATTGAAGCTTAACCAAAATGACTGGCACGAAACCTTTTACCGTTCGTTGGGAAAGGCATTTGGATTTAAACTAAATGCTGATGCTTTCGAGAGCCTTACCAAATCGCTGCCACAGCAATATCTGGACAAGCATAAGGACAACCTGATGCAGGTGGAAGCTATGCTATTCGGACAGGCTGGTTTGCTTGGCGAAGACCTTTCCGGTCAATATGCTCAAACGCTTTGGCATGAGTATAAATACCTGAGG
>Ga0315283_10002285_pt1 | contig 15940 bp, 12 predicted proteins | sample YL17G09_0_MG_FD_204541 | JGI IMG/M metagenome (GOLD analysis project Ga0315283, IMG submission 204541) | Sediment microbial communities from Yellowstone Lake, YNP, Wyoming, USA - YL17G09_0 | ecosystem: Environmental > Aquatic > Freshwater > Lake > Sediment | place: USA: Wyoming | collected... | reverse complement strand
CGACATCGGCGCCGACGCGCTGCGCTTCACGCTGGCCGCGATGGCGTCGCCCGGCATGGACATCCCGCTGTCGGAAGGGCGGATGACCGGGTATCGCCAGTTCATCAACAAGATCTGGAACGCGTCACGCTTCCTGCTGATGAACATCGGCGAGCTGCCCGAGCGGCCCGTGCTGCCGCCGGCGAAGAGCCTGCACCTCATCCATCGCTGGCTCCTGAACGGCGTCAGCCGGCTCGCCCTCGACGTGAACGACGCGTTGACGACCTACCGGTTTGACCTGGCGGCCGATCGGCTGTATCACTTCTTCTGGCACGAGTTCGCCGACTGGTACATCGAGTTCGTGAAGATCGATCTCCAGACGCCCGGTGACACGCGCGACACCGCCGTGGCGGTGCTGGTCGAGGTGCACGACCGCCTCATGCGCCTGCTGCACCCGTTCATCCCGTTCATCACCGAGGAGATCTGGCAGATGCTCCCGCGGCGCAACGGCGACGGCAACACCGTGTCGCGGTCGGCGTTCCCGGGGCCGGTGCCCGAGTGGAGCGACCTCGACGCCGAGCGCGACGTGCTCTACCTGCAGGAGATCGTCTCGACAATCCGGACCGTCCGCTCCGAGCGGGCCGTGCCGCCGTCGCGGAAGATCACGGCCATTGTCGACGAGACAGACGCCCACGCGCGGGCGCTGCTCGATGCGTACAGCCCGTACATCCGGCAGCTCGCCGGCCTCGAGACGCTGGAGTTCCGCTCGGACGTGGCCGCCAGCCCGGACACGGTGACGCGCGTCCTCGAGCATGCTCACGTCTTCGTGCCGCTGGCCGGCATCGTCGATCGCGGCGGCGAGATCGACAAGATCAGGAAGGAGCTCGCCGGCCTCGAGAAGGAGGCCGCCAGCCTGGCGCAGAAGCTCGGGAATGCCGGGTTCGTCGACCGCGCGCCGGCTGCCGTCGTCGAGGAGGCGCGCGCGCGGGCGGGCCAACTCGCCGAGCGGCGTCAGAAGCTCGACGTGCAGCTGGCGGAGCTGGGCGCATGACCTCCCCCGAACCGCTCGACCCCGGGGTGTACCGCGACATCGTGCGCCGCGCGCTCGCCGAAGATCTCGGGTGGGGCGACGCGACGACGCAGGCCGTGGTGCCTCCCGATCTCAGGGCGGTGGGTGTGCTGGTCGCGCGCGCGCCGATCGTGCTGGCGGGGCTCGAGGTCGCCACGGAGGCGTTCCGGCAACTCGATCCCGGCGTGGTGGTCGAGGCGCTGCGGCGGGACGGCGAACGGTGCGGGTCAGGGGAGACCATCGCCACGGTCACCGGGCTGGCCTCGGCTCTGCTCACCGCCGAACGCACGGCCCTCAACCTGCTGCGGCAACTTTCCGGCGTGGCCTCGGTGACGCGTTGGCTGGTCGAGGCGGGCGGCGGCCGGATCCGCATGGCGGACACGCGCAAGACGACCCCCCTGCTTCGCGATTTGCAGAAGTACGCTGTGCGCGTGGGTGGCGGCATCAACGGCCGCGCGTCGCTCGATGACGGCCTGGTGCTCAAGGCGAACCACATCCGGCTCGTGGGCGGAACCTCCGCCGCCGTCGCGAGGATTCGGGCTGCCCACCCGGAGGCGCCGATCGAGGTCGAGTGCGCCACGGCGGAGGACTCGGACGAAGCGCTCGCCGCCGGGGCCGCCATCATCCTGTTCACCGGCTCGTCGGTGGAGGATCTGCGGCACGTCGTGCACACCTGCCGGGGGAAGGCGCGCGTTCAAGTGTCGGGCGTCATCCCCATCGATCGCCTGGCGGAACTGGCGGCGGCCGGCGTCGAGATCGTGAAGATCGGATCCATGACCGAGGCCGCACCGGCGGCGGACATCACCTTTGAGATTCGCCCTGCCTGAACGCGAGGCGCCGGCGTCGCTCCCGCCGGACATGCGGGACGCTCTGGCCGCGTCGCGCGCCGACCGCGGCGCGTTCGGCGAGCCCCTCTATTTCTACGCGAGCCTCGGATCGACCAACGACGCCGCGGCCCGCCTCGCCGAGGCGGGCGCCTCGGAAGGCACGACCGTCGTCGCAAACGAGCAGACCTCCGGGCGCGGCCGCTCGGGTCGCGCCTGGTTCTCTGCGCCCGGCGCCGGCCTGTACGTCTCCGTCGTCATCCGGCCCGGCGGCGCAACTTCCGCGCCAGGTGGCCATTTCCGAAAAATGGGGTCAGACCCCAATTTGCAGAATCTGCCGACGGGGATGGCAGTGCTGACGCTGGCGGCGGCAGTGGCGCTGGCGACGGCCGTGCGTGACGCGACAGGGTTGCAGGCGCAGATCAAGTGGCCGAATGATCTGTTGTGCGGGCGCCGGAAACTCGCCGGGATCCTGGCCGAGGCGTCTACCAGGGGCGCAGGCCTCGACGCGATCGTCCTCGGATTCGGCATCAACGTGCGGACGGTCGGGTACCCGCCCGACCTGGCCGATCGCGCCACGTCGATCGAAGCGGAACTGGGGCGCCCGGTGGATCGCGGGCTGGTGTTCGCCCTTGCCCTGGCACGGCTGGCGGCGGCGCGCGAGGCGCTTGGCCGCGGTGAGACCGCGGCCGTGCTCGAGCAGTGGCGCCGCCTCGCTCCATCGTCGGTCGGCCGCGCCGTGTCCTGGCAGGGACTGGCCGGGGAGCGGCGCGGCACCACGGCGGGCATCGATGCGGACGGTGCCCTGCTGGTGGACGCCGGAGGGGTCCGGGAGCGTATCATCGCGGGCGACGTCATCTGGCGATAGGACATCCCATGCTGCTGGCCATCGACATCGGCAACACGAACATCGTCCTCGGGGTCTTCGACGGCACCACGCTGCGCCACAGCTGGCGGCTCACGACCGCGCGCGATCGCACCTCGGACGAGCTCGGCCTGACGGTGACGCAACTGCTCGACCGGGACGGTCTGGAGCTGTCGAACATCGACGGCGCGGTCATGGCCTCGGTGGTCCCGCCGCTGACCGCGACGATGATCGACATGTGCCGGCGGTACCTGGGGCGCGATCCGCTGAATCTCGAGGCCGGCGTCGAGACCGGGATGCCCATCCTCTACGAGCATCCCTCGGAAGTCGGCGCGGACCGCATCGTCAACGGCATCGCGGCATACGAGGCGTACGGCCGCCAGCGGAAGCTGCCGCTCATCGTGGTGGACTTCGGCACGGCGACCACGTTCGACGCGATCTCGGCGGCCGGCGAATACCTGGGCGGCGTCATCTGCCCAGGCATCGGGATTTCAGCGGATGCGCTGTTCCAACGCGCCGCCAAGCTGCCGCGCATCGACGTCCGGCGGCCCCCGAACGTCATCGGGCGCACGACGGTCACCTCGATGCAGTCGGGGCTGTTCTACGGCTACGTCGGCCTGGTTGAGGGCCTCGTCCACCGGTTGCGGAAGGAACTGGGCGGCGCCGCGTATTGCGTGGCGACCGGCGGGCTGGCCGAGGTGATCTCTCCGGAGACGGGCGTCGTGGACGTGGTCGACCGCGACCTCACGCTGCAGGGGCTGAGGATTCTCTGGGAGAGAAATCAGAAGAAGTAATCGGTAGACTACGAAAGCGCCATGCCCGCCGGCAGGTCACTGCGCAAACCGCTCGACACGGCGGACAAACGCCTCTCCGGGGTTCTGATGGCGGAAGCGCTGGGTCCCCAACCCAGCGCGGTTTTCGGCCCCTTCGATGCGTTTGTCGAGCACTCCCGATCGCCGTGCTCGCATGGTTTGCTCCGTGACCAACCGGCGGGCATAGAGACAAGGCTCCATGGACACCGACCAGTACTGCCGCGAGATTGAGGCGCATCTGTGCCGGCGCAATGCCGGGCACCTGGTGCGGCTGGTCGGTCCGGCGTTCGATCTGGTACGCGGCTGGGCCGCCAGGGGCGTCCCGCTCAAGGTGGCGATGCAGGGGATCGACGGCTTCGTCGATCGCGCCCAGGCGAAAGGGCCGCGCCGCCGGCCCATCCGGATCGAGTTCTGCGAAGCTGATGTCCTGGACGCCTTCGAGGCATGGCGCCGCGCCGTCGGCGTGCGGATGGACGTGGGCGCCGAGGAACTGGACGGCGCAGGGCCGGCCGCCGGCGCCGATGATGCCAGCGGTGAGCCGCTTCGGCGCGGCCGTGCGCGCGAATCCCTGGCGACGCATCTCGATCGCGTCATCGTCCGGCTGACGGCGCTCCGGGCCGGCGGCATTCCGTCCGCGTGGGATGCCGCGCTGGACGAGACGGTCCGGGCGCTGGACGCGATCCATCCGGCGTCCCGCAGGGCCCGCGGGGACGCGCGGGACCGCCTGCTCGCCGAGCTCGCCGCGCTGGACGCGCGACTGCTGGATGCCGCCCGCACCGCGGCGGCGCCTGATCTGGCGGCCGACGCCGCACGCGACGCCGACCTGGAACTCGAGCCGTTTCGAGGCCGGCTGTCGCCGGACGGGTTCGCGGCCGCGCACCGCCGGTGCGCCGATCGCCTCCTGCGTGACGCGCTGCATCTCCCGCACCTGACGTTCGAGTAGCCGATGACGATCCTTGTGGCGCGCGGCGACGTGGTGACGGTGACGCCCGAGAAGCCGGCGGCGGGCGGCCGGATGGTCGCGCGCCACGAAGGACTGGTGCTGCTCGTCTCCGGCGCGATTCCAGGCGAGCCCGCGCGCGTGCGCATCGAGCGGGTGGAGAAGTCCCTGGCGTACGCCGCGGTGGTCGAGCCGCTTCACGCACATGCGGCGCGCCGGCCGGTCGCGATCGATCCGCGCTGCGGCGGCACGGTCTACGCGCACATCCGCTACGACGAACAGGTGCGCTTGAAGGGCGAGATCATCCGCGATGCGATCACGCGGCTCGGCCGGCTCCCTGCGCCCGACGCCATCGCGGTGGCGCCGTCACCCGAGACCGGTTATCGCATGCGGGCCCGCCTGCACGTGCGCGACGGGCGGGTGGGGTACTTTCTCGAAGGCACGCACCAGATCTGCGACGCCGCGTTGACGGGCCAGCTCCTGCCCGACGCGGTGCGGGCGGTGCACCTGCTCGCCAGGGATCTCACGGCCGCCGGGCTGGGTGCCGCCGCGGACCTGGAGCTCGCCGAGAACCGGGCCGGCGACCAGCGTGCGATTCACGTCGAGTATCCGCCGGAGGCGCCGGCGCCGCCACCGTCCTGGTCCGCGCTGCGCCCCGTGCCGGGCGTCACCGGCCTGAGCTGGTCGCAGGCCCCGGCCGTTGGTGAGGCGCGCGTGTTCGGACAGCCGTTGGTCCACGACACGATCGCCGGCGCGACGCTTCGCCGGCACACCCGTGCATTCTTCCAGGGCAACCGGTTTCTGATCGACGGTCTGGTGGCGGCGGTGATCGACGCGTGCCCGGATGGATTGGTGATCGATCTCTACGCGGGGGTCGGCCTGTTCGGGGTGTGCCTGGCGGCAGGGGGGCGCCACCGCGTCATGGCGGTCGAAGGCCATCCGGCGTCGGCCGCGGACCTGGCGGCGAACGCGTTCCCCTTCGGAGACGCCATCGCGGTCGCGCACCAGCCGGTCGAGCGATTCGTGGCGGGCCCCCGCCCGGACGGCCCGTTCACGCTGGTGCTGGATCCGCCGCGATCGGGCATGACGAAGGAGGCCGTGGCGGGCGCGATTGCCCTGGGTGCGGCGCGGGTGGTGTTCGTGTCGTGCGACGCGGCCACCTTCGCGCGGGACCTGCGCCGGTTCGTCGACGCGGGCTACCGCCTGTCGTCGGTGCGCGGGTTCGATTTGTTTCCCGCCACCGCGCACGTCGAGGCGCTGGCCGTGCTGGAGCGGTAGCGGCGTCGCCGGCCGTCAGGCCGGTTTCTGGCAGGCCGCGATGAACCCTTCGAACAGCGGCCGGAACTCGCCCGTCCGCCAGAAGTTCTCGGGGTGCCACTGCACGGCGAGGCAGAAGCGCGAGGACGTGCGTTCCATGGCCTCGATGATCCCGTCTGGCGCGGTCGCCGTCACGTCGAACCCTGCGGCCAGGCGCTGCACGCTCTGGTGGTGGCGGCTGTTGACCTTCAGCGTGTCGCCTTCTTCGATGGACTCGCGCATCAGCGTCCACAGCAGACTGCCGGGGATGACCCACACCTCGTGTGCGACCGCGTTCTTCGGGTTCACGATGGCGTGTGTGACGTCGGTCGTCAGCTGCGACGGGATGTCCTGTACGAGCGTGCCGCCGGCCGCCACGTTCAGGATCTGCATCCCGCGGCAGATCGCCAGCATCGGGACGTCCGCCGCCAGAGCCGCCCGGATCAGCGCGACCTCGTACTCGTCTCGCGCCTCGCTCACCTCGGTCACCGTCGGGTGCAAAGCCTCACCGTAGCGTGCGGGGTGCACGTCGATGCCGCCGGGCAGCAGGATGCCGTCGCACCACCCCGGCACCTGGTCGGCCGGATTCGCCTGGTAGTCGAGGATCCGGGGCTCGCCGCCCGCGCGGCGGACGGACTCTTCGTAGTCGGGCAGGGTCCGGCACGGGGCGACGGCAATTACTGGAGGCATCAGGATTCTCCGCTGGAATGATCGCCAGCCAATATTAGGGCCTGTTCGCAAACAAAGGAAGCAGCAGTTGTGTGCTCACAGGCCCTCATGGCTGGCCCACACGCTCAACATGCCACGTTTGTTCATTCACAGCGCCTTACATGCGAGTCGGGACGTCGATGCCCATCAGATCCAGGGCCCGGGTCAGTTGCCGGCGGTAGTAGGCGACGCCGGCCGCCCGCCAGATCTTCGCGTCCGCCCGCTCCTCGTTGAGGACGGAGTAGCGGTGGTAGAACGCATTGAAGAGCTGCGCCAGGCCGAAGGCCCATTTGGCGAGGCCGGCGAACTCCAGCGACCGGACCGCCTGGCTCGCGACCTCGTCGAGCCGCGAGGCCTCGAGGACCAGTGCCCACAGCCCGTGATCGTCCTGGCTCGTGGCGAGCTCGTCCGCGGCCGTGCCCGCGATCTGTGCCAGCACGGCGGCTTCGTCGAGGCCGTCGCGGTCCCTGAGCTTCTGGAAGATGTTGTTCGCGCGCACGGCCGAGTACTGCAGGTACGGCCCGCTCTCGCCCTCGAAGCTGAGCGCTTCGTCGATGTCGAAGGCGATGACCTTGCCGCGCGAGAACCGCACCATGAAGTAGCGCACGGCCGACACCGCGATCAGCTCGGCGGTGCGGCGCGCCTCTGCCGCGGGCAGCTCGGGGTTGCGCCGGGCCACTTCGCTCTCGGCCTTCGCGACGAGCGCGTCGATCAGGTCATCGGCCTTCACGCCGAGGCCCTTGCGCCCCGAGACCTCCACGAACGGCCTGCCGGCGTCCTCCGCCTCGGACGAGTAGCCCAGCTGCCGGGCCGTGCCGTGCGACAGCGCCACCATCTCGTACGAGAAGTGCACGGATCGCTCGGCCTCGCCCGGCTGTCCTGCCGCGGCCAGCGCCTGCTTCAGCAGCTTCTGCAGATACGACTGGCGCACGTCGATCACGTTGTAGACCGTGTGGCCCTTGCCGAACACCGGGCGGCCGGCCTGCTCGTCGCCGGTGGGCACCGACGAGGTCGCCCAGAGAGGGCCGTCCTTGCCTTCCGCGCCGAACAGGCGATAGTGAAAGTCCTCGCCGAGGAGGCCGAATTTCCAGAACTGGTACGCCATGTCCTTGCCGACGTAGGTCACCGTTCCGTTGGATCGCACGATGACCTTCTCGGCTTGGTCGCCCGCCTCCGCCGAATCGTCGCCTGCGCCTCCCTCGGCTTCGGCGGGCTCCGCCGGATCGCCGGTGGCCACCCCGTCCTCGATGCGCATCACCCAGCAGCCGGCCAGCCGCCCGCTGGGCTGGAAGTAGACGGTGCCATCCGCCTTCAGCCGTTCGAACGCCTTGTTCCAGAACCGCAGCCGCAGGATGTCGCCCTCCCACGTCAGGAGGTCGTACTGCACGTTCAGGCGCGCCATCGTCTTCAGGTGGCAGCGGACGATGCGGTCGGCGACCAGGCGGCCGATGGCGGCCGACTCGCCCTGGCCGTGCTCGATCGCGTGCAGCGTGTCCTTGCGCACCGACAGCCGCGCCTTGTCGGCGTCGTACCATTCGGTGACGCGTGCGTAGAGATCCCAGCAGGCGTAGTCGAAGCGCGGCGCGCCGGCCAACGCCTCGACGTTGGCGAGCGTCTTCTGTTCCAGGTGTCGGAACCCGACGACGACGTCCGCGACCTGGACGCCGGTGTCGTCAATGTAGTTCTGGATCTCGACCGGGTGGCCGAGAAAGCGGAGCGAGCGGACCAGCGTGTCACCCAGGGCGGCGTTGCGCAGGTGGCCGATGTGCGCCGCCTTGTTGGGGTTGATTGCCGTGTGCTCGACAATCACCTTGTCGTTGGCCGCGCCGGCCGCCGCCGCGTCCACCCGGCCGGCCAGGCGGTCACCGAGAAACGCCGTCCGATCGAGGAACACGTTCAGGTACCCGTTCGCCGCGCATTCCACCCGGACGATGCCCGGGACGTCGCAAAGCGCCGCCGCGATCTCCTGCCCGATGACGCGGGGCGCCTTGCGCAGGCGGCGGGCGAGCTCGAAGGCCAGGGTGACGCTGAGGTCGCCGAGGGACCGGTTGGGCGGATAGGCAATCGGCACCGCGGGCAGTTCCGAGGCCGGCAGGCCGTACAGCGAGGTCACGGCGTCGATGACCCGGGCGCGAAGGGTTTCCTGGATGGACAGAATCATGGCGATGCTCTCGGCGGCGTTTGACTCGGCTTCGGTCCTGAATCTACGATGGTTCGGGTTGGGGGGGGCGGTCAGGCCCGCGCCAGCCACGCGCGTTGTGCGCGTGCCAGATCGTCTGGCGTATTGATGTTCGAGAGCAGGAGGCCATCCGGATCGAAGGCCTCGAGCTCTTCGGGAGCCAGTTCCCGCACGCGCACGTCGGTCAGCAGGTCGAGCACCTTCAGCGCTCCAGCCTCGAGGCGGCGCCGGATGGGATCGGCGCATGCCGGCGCGTAGCACGCGCACAGCGGATGATAGCCGTCGGGACCACGAGGGAGCGCCACATCGACATCCTGTCCTCGATCGAACACCCGCGCCAGGAACGGCGCCGTCAGAAACGGCATGTCGCACGCCAGCACGAGCACCGGGCTGTCGGCCGCCGCCACCGCCGTGTAGATGCCACCCAGGCTTCCGGCGCCCGGCACCAGGTCGGGCACCACCGGCACGTCGAGCCCGGCGAACCGTGCCGGATCGCTGGCGATTACGATGACGCGGTCCGCCACGCCCTGCAGCAGATCGAGCTGGCGCTGGAGGATGGCGAGACCGCCGATGGTCAGGCGGCTCTTGTCGAGACCGCCGAGGCGGCGGGCCCGGCCGCCTGCAAGAATGGCTGCGGTGCGCATCAGGCCACGAATGGCTCCACGAACAAGTACGGTACGTTAGCAGAAAAATGGCCTCGGCGGTAATCGGTCGTTTGTTCGTGGCGAGCCTGCACCAGGCGATTTCAGAGGTCCTGCCGAATCGGTTGGAGTTCTATGAGTCCTGGCTCAGTTCCAAGGGCTTCCGGGCGCAGAAGGTCTCGCTGGCGGGCATCCGCGCGGTATTCAGTTTCCTGCGGCAGGAAGGCGGCGCCTACCACGACGTCATGCGCCGAGCGGGCGCGATCGCCGGGGCGTGGCAGGTTGCGGAGCTGTCGCCCATGCGACGGGCGTGGCTGCACGCGCTGCCGCGGGGTCTGCGCCTGCGGGCGGCGCTGCGGCTCGCGCGGCGCCTGGTTAAAGGCTCCTGGGAGCAGACCCGCACTTCGGCGCGCTGGCACCACGGCGTCGGCACCCTCACCGTGCGCCAGTCGCTGTTCTGCGACGTGCGCACTGCAATCCCGGACTCGCTTTGCGACTATGACGCCGCGGTGATGGCGGCGTCGGTGCAGGCCCTGGGCCTCGATGCCGGCGTGCGCATCGAGCAGTGTCAGGCCAGAGGCGACGGCTCCTGCGTGGTGGTGGTGACGCCCGGGGAGCAGGGCAGCGGCGGGCGCGTGCTGGCCGCGCTCGTCGTCGCCGCCATCGCGCTGACCGGGATGCCGGCGCGGGCGCAGAGTCCCGTGCCGGCGGCGCGGGAGCGCGCCCTGGTCATGCCGTTCGACAACGTCTCCCACGAGCCGAAGCTGGCCTGGCTCGGAGAGGGTTCCTCGATTCTGCTCGCCGACAGCCTTCGGGCCGCCGGCGTCGACGCCATGACCCGCGATGAGCGGCTGCGGGCGTTCGAGCGCCTCCAGGTGCCGCCGCTGGCCACGCTGAGCCGCGCCACGGTGATCCGGATCGGGGATCTGGTGGGCGCCGCCGACGTCGTGGTCGGCTCGATGTCGCTCGAGGCCGACATCCTCGTGGTGCGCGCGCGCCGCATCCGTCTCGACACCGGACGGCTCGACGGCGAAGTGGTGGCGCGCGGACCGGCCGCGGACGTGTTCGGCACGTACGCCAGGCTGGGCGCCGTGCTGTGGGGACGTTCGCCGGCGGCGGCAGACGAGGCGGCGGTGCCGGCCGCGGTGCCGCTGGCGGCCTTCGAACAGTACGTGCGCGGGCTGGTAGCGGAGACGCCGGCGGCGCAAGTGGCGGCGCTGACGCAGGCCCTGCGCATCCAGCCCCGCTACGACGCGGCGCGTATCGCCGTGTGGCAGGCGTTCACCGCGGCCGGCGATCATCGCGCCGCCATCGAGGCCGTCGCCGCCATCACCGACGGCTCGGCCCTGGGCGTCGAGGCGCGGTTCCTCGAGGCGCGGTCGCGCCTCGAGCTGCGGGAGTACGGCCGGGCGTACACGATGCTCGCCGCCCTCCAGGAGCGCGCGCCGTCGGCGATCGTGCTGAACAACATGGGCGTGGTGCGGCTGCGCACCGGCGCGGCGTCGCCGGACAGCGGCCGGCCCGCGTGGTACTTCAGCCAGGCGCGGACGCTGGATGCCCTCGACCCGGACTATCTCTTCAATCTCGGGTACGCGTACTGGCTTGACGGCGACGTGGAGGCGGCCGGGTACTGGCTGCGTGAGGCCGTCCGGCTCGCGCCGACCGACGGCGGCGCCCACGCGCTCCTGGCCCAGGTGCTGTTTGTCGGGGGGCAACCCGCGGAGGCCGCGCGTGAGCTCGCGCTGGCGCAGCGGCTCTCCGCGGCGTTCGAGACCATCGAGCTGAAGCCCGGGGCCTTCATCACGCCGCCGCGCGGGCTGGAGCGCGTGAAGGCCTCGCTCGAGCCGCCGCGCGCGCAACGCATCGACGCGGCCCTCGAGATGGTCGGGCAGCGCGATCAGCGCGAGCTGGCCGCCTTCTACCTGGAACGGGGCCGCCGGAGTTTCGACCAGGAGAACGATCGCGACGCCGAGTCCGAGTTGACGCGCGCCCTCTACCTGTCGCCGTACGATGCCGAGGCCCACCTCCTGCTCGGGCGCGTCTACCTGCGCACTGGCCGTGTGCGCGCCGCGATCGACGCGTGCAAGGTCTCGATCTGGAGCCGGGAAACGGCGGCGGCACGGGTCGTCCTGGCCGAGGCCTATCTCGAGTCGAAGGACCTGGCCTTGGCCAGGGCCGAAGCCGAGCGCGCGCTGGTGCTGGACCCGCAGTCGATTCACGCCCAGAAGCTGCTCGAGCGCCTCCGATAGCCCGGCGCGCCCGTCGCCCGCCGCTCCGGTATAATGCATGCGCGCCCGGTTCGTGTCGGGCGCGAGAGGCGGGCCCATGGCTGCGATGCAAAGGCGGGGTGTGCGCCACCTTCCCCGTGCGGGAGGCGGGCCTGGCCCCCTGCTGGTTCTCGCGGCGGCCGTCATCGCCTGGCTGACTGTTGCCGCTCCGGTTCTCGCGGCTGACCCTCCACCCTCCGTTCTGGTCGCCCACGTCGATACGCTCATTCATCCGGTCTCGGCAGAGTTCATGGTCAGCGCCATCGAGCGGGCGGACGCCGGCGGAGCGGCGCTGCTGGTGTTCGTGCTCGAGACGCCGGGAGGCCTGGTCGAGTCGACCCGCACCATCGTCACGCGGATGCTCGCGGCAAAGACGCCGATTGCCGTGTTCGTCGCGCCGTCGGGTGCTCGCGCCGCGTCGGCGGGGTTTCTGATCACGATCGCGGCCGACGTCGCGGCGATGGCGCCGGGCACCCACATCGGGGCTGCGCACCCCGTCTCGGGCCAGGGCGAGCAGATGGACGAGACGACGGCCGCCAAGGCGGCGGCCGACGTCGCGGCCTACGCGCGTACGCTGGCGTCGGGGCGGCGCCGAAACGTCGAGTGGGCCGAACAGGCGGTCCGGCAGAGCCGCGCCTTCACGGAGCAGGAGGCCCTCACCGCCACGCCGCCGCTCATCGACCTGGTCGCCGCCGACGTGCCCGACCTGCTGCGCCAGCTCGACGGCCGCGAGATTCGCCGCTTCGACGGATCGTCGCGCACGCTTCGCACGGCGAACGCGACGGTCTCGACCATGGACCTGACGTTCCGTCAGCGTGTGCTCGGCACGCTGGCGCATCCCAACATCGCGTACATCCTGCTGAGCCTCGGCGTGCTGGGGCTCACGATCGAGCTATGGTCTCCCGGGGCCGTGCTGCCGGGCGTGGTCGGCGGCATCTGCCTGCTGCTCGCGTTCTTCACCTTCCAGGTGTTGCCCGTGAACTACGCCGGCGTGTTGTTGATTCTGCTGGGCCTGACCCTGCTCATTCTCGAGGTCAAGGTGACCAGCTACGGGGTCCTGGCCGTGGGCGGGATCACGAGCCTCCTGCTCGGCTCGATGATCCTGATGGATGCCCCGACGCCCGAGCTGCAGGTGAGCCTGTCGCTGATCATCCCCGTGGTCCTGGCGCTGGCCGCAATCCTGATCGTCCTGGTGCGCCTCGCCGTGCAGTCCCAGCGCCGGCGATCGGTGACCGGGACCAGCGGCATGCTCGACCTTGCGGGCACGGCGATGACGGCGATTCCCGCCGGCGGGGACGGGCGTGTGCAGGTGCACGGAGAAATCTGGACGGCTCGATCGAGCGGCGCCATCGCGCCCGGGGAGGCTGTCCGCGTCAGCGGCGTTGCCGGACTGGTGCTGACCGTTCGGCGTGACTCGGTTTCAAAGGAGCTCACACCATGATTCTCCCTCCGGCCCTGATCTTTCTGTTCATCGTGCTGGTGTATTTCGTCGGGTCCATCAAGATCCTCACCGAGTACGAGCGTGCCGTCATCTTCCGGCTCGGCAAGCTGCTGCCGACGCCGAAGGGCCCCGGCGTCATCCTGGTGTTCGCCCCGATTGACCGGATGGTGCGCGTCGGCCTGCGCACCGTGGTCATGGACGTGCCGCCCCAGGACGTGATCACGCGCGACAACGTGTCCGTGAAGGTGAACGCCGTCGTGTACTTCCGGGTGCTCGATCCGGTGAACGCCATCGTGCAGGTCGAGAACTACCATTACGCCACCTCGCAGCTGGCGCAGACTACGTTGCGCAGCGTCCTTGGCGAAGTGGATCTGGACGACCTGCTGTCGGGGCGCGAGCGGTTGAACATGCAGTTGCAGATCATCCTCGATCAGCACACCGACCCCTGGGGCATCAAGGTCTCGGCCGTCGCGGTGAAGCACGTCGATCTGCCGGAGAACATGCAGCGCGCCATGGCCCGCCAGGCGGAAGCCGAGCGCGAGAAGCGTGCTAAGATCATCCACGCGGCCGGCGAACTGGAAGCGTCCGAGAAGCTGTCGCAGGCCGCCGAGGTCATCGGACGGGCGCCCGACGCGATGACGCTGCGCTACCTGCAGACGCTGACCGAAATCGCCGCCGAGAAGAACTCGACGATTATCTTCCCGCTTCCCATTGACCTGCTGCGGGGCCTGCTGAACAAGCCGTAACCCGCGCGGTGAGGCCTCTGCTGCCGATGACCGACGATCGCTCCCGCGGCGTGCACCTGACCGACAAGGAACTGGTCTTCGTGGTCATGGCCGCGACGGTCGTCGCAGGCGTGGTGTTCCTCTGCGGGGTGCTCGTCGGCAGGGGTGTGCCCTCGGGCCGCACCGGCGCCGCCGAGGGCACCATGATGACGCCGACGCAGGTTGTCTCCGACGGGGGCGCCGACTCGGTGAACGCAGACCCGCCGCCTGCCGACGCCGCCGGGACCGGGCGCGCCGGCGCCGAGTTGAGCTACGCCGGCCGCCTGGGCAAGACGCCGCCCGCCGACACACTGAAGCTGCCGGCGGAGAGTACGCCGCCCCCCGTGCCTGTCGAGACCACGCCGCCGCCAGACGTCGCGGAAAGTGTCAGCGGCACACCCGATACCCCGGCCGCGTCCGCGGCCAACGCTCCATACACCGTGCAGGTGGCCTTCGAGAAGAAGCGCACCGATGCCGACGCCATCGTGAAGTACATGAAGGCCAAAGGGTTCGACGCGTTCGTCTTCGTGCCGGAGGACGGCGACAAGATGGGCGGGTTCCGCGTCCGCGTCGGGGCCCTCACGACGAAGAAAGAGGCCGAGGCCCTCGCGCAGCGCATCGCGCGCGAGACTCGGTACAAGCAGCCCTGGGTTACCCACTAGCCGTCCTCTCCGGCGCCCTCCTGGCGTGCAGCTTCCCGCGCCACGGCCATCCGGCTGTCGCGTGGATCGCGCTCGCGCCGCTGCTCCTCGCGCTCGCCGAGCCGGCGCCGCTTCGGACGCGGCGCGCGTTTCTGCTCGGGCTGGTTGCCGGCCTCGGCTACTTCGCCGGCACTGTCTACTGGACCCCGGCCGTCGTCCAGACGTTCGGCGGACTGAACTGGCTGCTGGCCATCGGCGCGGGCAGCCTGCTGATCGCGTACCTGGCGTTTTTCCCGGCGCTGTATGCCCTCATCACGGCGCGGCTGGTCGGGCACTTCGGCCTGCGGGCGCTGCTGCTGTCGCCTGCCGTGTGGGTGGCGACGGAACTTCTGCGCCGCTGGGTGCTCGGCGGATTCCCGTGGGTCCTGCTCGGCTACAGCCAGGCCGGCGTCCTGCCGGTCGTCCAGACGGCGAGCCTGGCGGGTGTGTACGGCCTGTCGGCCGAGGTGGCGCTGGCGCCGGTGGCTTTCGTGCTCGCGGTGCGTGCGCGCGGCCTGCTCCGCATCGTCGCGCCGCTCTCGATTGCTCTGGCGATTGGCGCGCTCGCGCTCTGGGGGCAGTGGCGGGTGAGTGACGGCGCGCTGGTCCGGCAGGGCGCGCCGGTGAAGGTGGCCCTGGTGCAGGGCAACATCCCGCAGACGCAGAAGTGGGACCAGGGCCGCGCGCCACAGATCCTCGGCACGTATCTGGATCTGACCCGAAGGGCCGCCAGCCAGGGCGCCACGCTGGTGGTGTGGCCCGAGTCGGCGACGCCCTTCATCTTCGAGTACGACGCCGCGGGCAACGCGGCGATACGGGGCGCGGCGCGGGTACTGGGCGTGTCGCTCCTGTTCGGCAGCGACGAGTACGAGCCCGGGAAGCCCGCGCGGTTCTTCAACTCGGCCTTCCTGCTCGCGCCCGACGGCAGCACCGCGGCCGTCTACCGGAAGATGCACCTGGTGCCGTTCGGCGAGTTCGTGCCGCTCAAGCGGTTGCTGTTCTTCGTCGGCCCGCTGGTGGAGGCGGTCTCGGACTTCTCGCCGGGCGCGGTCGCGGTGGTGATGCCCGTCGGCCCGCATCGCCTCTCGACGGCCATCTGCTACGAAATCGTCTACCCGGATCTCATTGCCGACTTCGTCGACCGCGGCAGCCAGTTGCTCACCACGATCACCAACGACGCGTGGTACGGCGATTCGTCCGCGCCGTACCAGCATTTCTGGCAGGCCGTCGTCCGTTCGGTCGAGCAGGGCCGGTATCTGGTGCGCGCGGCGAACACCGGCATCAGCGGCATCGTGGATCCCTACGGCCGCGTGCAGGCCATGTCGCCGATCTTCGAGCGCACCGTCGTGATCGGCGAGGCGCGCTACCTGGAGGGCCGCACGGTGTACGGGCGCACCGGCGACGCGTTCGCGTGGGCGTGCGCGCTGGTTACGCTGCTGGCGTGGACCGCGACATGGCGCCGGGCGACGGGGCCG
>Ga0315283_10002280_pt1 | contig 15971 bp, 15 predicted proteins | sample YL17G09_0_MG_FD_204541 | JGI IMG/M metagenome (GOLD analysis project Ga0315283, IMG submission 204541) | Sediment microbial communities from Yellowstone Lake, YNP, Wyoming, USA - YL17G09_0 | ecosystem: Environmental > Aquatic > Freshwater > Lake > Sediment | place: USA: Wyoming | collected... | reverse complement strand
CCGGCCGGTGACGAACTCCCAGGCGAAGGCGATGGCATCGCGCTTGAAGTAGTCCCCGAAGGAGAAGTTGCCGAGCATCTCGAAGAAGGTGTGGTGCCGCTTGGTGAAGCCCACCTGTTCGAGATCATTGTGTTTGCCCCCCGCCCGGACGCATTTCTGGCAGGTGGTCGCCCTGACGTAGTCCCGCTGCTCCTGCCCGAGGAATGTCCGCTTGAACTGAACCATGCCGGCGTTGGTGAACAGCAGCGTCGGATCGTCGGCGGGGACGAGGGTCGACGAGGGCACCTCGCGATGCCCTCGTGCCGAGAAGAAATCAAGAAAAAGACGCCGGATTCTGTCTGACCGCATGCGGGGAAATATAGCACGGGTCAGCAGTTAGCGTCCCTGTCGGCGACCTAGGAAGTGATCTCCCTGGCCGTCTTCAGAACCTCCGGCCCCCGGTAGCCGCGCCGGGCGAGGTAGGCGATCACCCGCCGGAAACGATCGGGTCGAGGAACGTCCTTCAGCTGCCCGGCGCGCTTCCGTGCCAGGACCAGGATGGCCTCCCGGGAGGCCTCCTCCGGCACCTCGTCCCGGAGGACCCGGTCCACGAGGGGCGCTGCCACGCCCATGACCGTGAGTTCGCGGCGGAGCCTGGCCGGCCCGCGGCCCCTGGCGAAACGGGTCTGAACGAAATGACGGGCAAAGTTCTCGTCGTTGACGAGGCCGGCCTCCTGGGCGCGCAATACCGCCTGGTCGGCGGCCTCCGGCGGGTGCCCCTTGAGGACCAGCCGCCGAGCCAGGTCGCGGGCCGCGAAGGACCGGCGCTCGAGCGCGCGGAGGGCGGTGCGGAAGGCGGCTTCGGCGTCGGCCGCGCGGCACAGGGCTGCGTGTGCCGGCCCGCCGATCACGTCACCGGCCCGAACGCCCAGCCGCTCCGCCACTCTGGCGGGGACCGTGAGGAGGGTGCGGCCGTCAACCTGGATCCGCACGCTCTCCGCGCTCCGGGGATCGGTCACGATCCCGCTGATGCGGGGGGCCGCCTCGGGCTCACTCGGCGGCATCGTCGACGACGGTGGTGGCCCCGGGACGGACCCCCAGGAACTCCTTCACCCGGTGTTCGATCTCGGTCATCAAGGCGGCGTTGTCCCGAAGGAAGAGCTTGGCATTTTCGCGGCCCTGCCCGATCCGCTGGTCGCCGTACGAGTACCACGCGCCCGATTTCTGGATGATGTTGGCTTCCGAGGCGATGTCCACCACCAGTGAGGTGTGGCTGATGCCTTCGTCGAAGAGGACGTCGAACTCCGCCTGCTTGAATGGCGGCGCCACCTTGTTCTTGACCACCTTCACCCGGACCCGGCTGCCGATGATGTTCTCGCGCTCCTTGACCGGGCCGATCCGGCGAATGTCGAGCCGGAGGGACGCGTAGAACTTGAGCGCCTTGCCGCCGGTGGTGGTCTCGGGGTTGCCGAACATGACGCCGATCTTCTCGCGCAGCTGGTTGATGAAGATCACGGCGCAGTTCGAGCGGTTGATGGAACCGGCGAGCTTGCGGAGCGCCTGGCTCATCAGCCGGGCCTGCAGGCCCATGTGGCTCTCTCCCATTTCGCCTTCGATCTCCGCCTTGGGGACCAGGGCGGCCACCGAGTCGATGATCACGATGTCCACCGCACCGGAGCGCACCAGAATCTCGACGATCTCCAGGCCCTGCTCGCCGGTATCGGGCTGGGACACGAGCAGGTTCTCGACGTCCACGCCCAACTTCCGGGCGTAGTCGATGTCCAGGGCGTGCTCTGCATCCACGTAGGCCGCGACGCCGCCGGTCCGCTGGACGCTCGCCGCCAGGTGCAGCGAGAGGGTCGTCTTGCCGGATGACTCCGGGCCGAAGATCTCGGTGATCCGTCCCCGCGGGACGCCGCCGATGCCGGTGGCCGCGTCGAGGTTGATGGCTCCGGTAGAGATGGCTACCACCCGCTCCCGGGGCGCGTCAGCACCCATCCGCATGATGGACCCCTTCCCCAGCTGCTTTTCGATCTGGCTGATCGCGAGGCTCAGTGCCTTCCTGCGCTCGACATCGTGCTTGGTCTCTTCTGCCGCCATGGGACCCTCGCCGCGTGTAGTGTAGTGACCGAAAAAGCAACACAATAATACTGCCTAGCAAGATACTACCGAACATTATCCGAACGCAAGTGGCACCTGACTATCCACCGGGACGCCAAGCGTCCTCCAGGTGCGTGACTTCCGGTGGTCTGCCCTTCCCCAGCAGGACCCCAACGACGTCGAATCGGTATCGGTCCCCCCGCCGTCCAAATCGGGCCCGCCAGCACTCCGCCGCCCAGGCCAGCGACCTGAGCTTCTGCCAGCCGAGGGCCTGGACCGGGTGGCCGCAGGCGAGCGAGGCCCGCGTCTTGACCTCGACGAAGGCCACCAGCTCCACACGCCTGATGATGAGGTCGATATCGTGACGGCCGGCGCGGAAACGGTGCGCCTCTACCTCCCACCCCCGGGCGGTCAGCCAGGCGAGCGCGAGCTGCTCCCCGCGGAGGCCACGGACGTGGCGCGGGTCGGACCAGTCGGCAACGGGAACGAAGGAGCGGGTCGGCACGCGGGGAAGTTCGCGCCGGGCCTTTGGCTGGGTGGTACCGGATTGAATCGTCGCGGGGCGGGTTACTGCAGGTACTCGTCGAGCTGGTCGATGCCGATGAGCACCTCCCGAGGCTTGCTGCCATCGGGGGGCCCAAGGATCCCGACGTAATGGAGCTGGTCGATGATCCGAGCCGCGCGGCCATACCCAATCCGAAGCCGCCGCTGCAGCAGCGAGGTAGACCCCCCCTGATTCTGGATGCAGGCCTCTGCCGCGTCGCGGAAGAGGCTGTCGCGATCGCCGCCGTCAGCGGCGAGGCCGGCTTCGTCGCTCTCGATCTCCTGGGCCCGGATGATCTCGAGAATGCTCGGTTCCGAGCCTGCCGCCGCGGGGGCCCGCGCCGCTTTCCGCTGCTCGTACCAGTGCATCAGGCGTTCCGTTTCCTCGGTCGCGATGAAGGCGCCCTGGAGGCGCATCGGCTCGCTCTTGCCGGGGGGCAGGAAAAGCATGTCGCCGTTGCCCAGCAGCGCCTCGGCGCCGTTCTGGTCGAGGATGGTGCGGCTGTCCACCTTGGACGCCACCCGAAAGGCGATCCGGCTGGGGAAGTTGGCCTTGATCAGGCCGGTGATGACGTTCACCGATGGGCGCTGGGTCGCCAGAATCAGGTGGATGCCAATCGCCCGCGCCTTCTGCGCCAGCTGGGCCAGCGGCCGTTCTACCTCGGCCTGGACCGTCAGGATCAGGTCCGCCAGCTCGTCCACCACCACGACCACATACGGGAGTACGCCCTCGGCGTAGACGTCGGCTCCCGGCGGGAGCGGCGGAGTCGTCTCCGCCTCGGCGCTGATGGTGGAGAGCGTGGCTGGCACCGGGGGTGGCACCAGATTCCGAAGCGGCTTCCCCTCCTGCACCTTGCGGTTGAAGTCCCCGATGTTGCGCGCCCCGTTGGCGTGCAGGAGCGAATACCGCCGCTCCATCTCGTACACCGCCCACTTGAGAGCGGTCGCCGCATCCCGGCTGTCGGTCACGACCGGGTGCCTCATGTGGGGGAGCGCATTGTACATCGACAACTCCACCATCTTCGGGTCCACCATCAGGAACTTGAGTTCCTTCGGGGTGTAGCGATAGACCAGTCCGGTGATGATGGTGTTGATCGCGACCGACTTGCCCGAGCCGGTCGCGCCGGCGATGAGCAGGTGGGGCGTCTTGGCCAGGTCGGTGATGACGGGCCGCCCCTCCAGATCGCGTCCCAGCGGCATCGGCAGGATGGCGCGGGAACGATCCCATTCGGGGGCCTCGAGCAACTCGCGGAGCGTCACCATCCGGGCCGTCGGATTGGGGACTTCGACTCCGACGGCGCCCCTCCCCGGGATCGGTGCGACCCGGACGCTGAGCGTCCGCATCTTGATGGCGAGGTCGTCAGACAGCGCCACGATGCGTCCCACCTTCACGCCGGAGGCCGGCACGACTTCGAACTGGGTCACCACCGGCCCGCTGGTGCGCCCGGCGATCGTCCCCTCGACCTTGAAGGTGCGGAGCGCCTCGAGCAGGAGATCGCCGAGCCGGTCGAGCTGGGCCTGATCGGCGGCGGTATCGTATGCCGGTGGGGGGCTCAGCAGGTCGAGGGGGGGCAGCAGGTCGTCGCCCTCGCCTGGCGGACGGGGCTTGGGGAGTGATTCCTTCGCCGGGCTGGCCTTGGCCGGCTTCGGCACCAGGCCACGAGCCGGGGCGGGCTCCGCCTCGTCCTCGTCTGCCTCCCCTTCGGGGAGGTCGACCGGCACGGCACTTCGCCGGCCGCGGGCCCGGACCACCGGCAGGTCGGCCGGCTTCTCGAGCCGCTGGAGCGGATGCCACTTGAGCGTCGCCAGCGTCAGCGCCGTCAGCGCGAGGAAGCCCACCAGGACGCCACCGATCTTCCCCACCACCTTAGACACCTGGGTCGACAGGAACGCCGGGGCGATGCCGGTGAGCCTGGGACCCCAGGCCCAGCCGGAATAGTCCGGGTCGAACGCCGCCTGGTCCACGCCGCCCAGTACCCCGATCAGGAACGGCACCAGCACGGCCACCCCGGCCACCAGGACGGCCGCACGCTTCATGTCGAGCCGCGGCAGCCGATCAAAACCGGCGAGGGCGATGACGAGGCCGACCGCCGGGAGACCTAGCGCCCCGACGCCGAGTCCCTGCCAGAGGGCGTTGCGGAGCGACTCGCCGAGCGGGCCGGTCAGCGTCGTGGGGATCAGCGAGAGCCCGGCAAAGAGGCCGAGTACCAGCGCGGTGACCGCACCAAGCCGGCGGCGGTCGTCGGGATTCATTGGGCCGCCGCGGTGACTGTCACCGGTGCGAGCGTGATCCGGCGGTCGGCGAACTGCGGGAGCACTGGGCAGCTGTCTTCGTCCGCGGCCAGCGCGATGTCGTCGCGGAAGCCGAGGCTGACGAGATCACGCCCGGCGCACGATGCCATCAAGGGACGCAGCCACCCGACCCCGTAGCGTCGCGCCAGGTCGAGGCTCACCAGGGCGGCGTCGTTGAGTCCCTTCCGGAGCCGGCGTCCGCCGAGAGCCAGAGCGAGCAGGCGGCCCGCGGCATAGGCATCGTCGAGGCCGAAGCTGCCTTCACGACCCGCGCAGATCACCAGGAGATCGCGGTGCTGCTCCAGGGCCTCGCGGGCCCGGGCGCCTGCCACGGAGAGATTGACTCCGGCCGCGAGGTAGACGGTCGCGGCGCCGGTGGTGGCGAGCAAGGCCCGCGTCCCGTTGGTCGTCGTCATGATCAGGGTCTTGCCGCGGACCGTGCTCTCGGTCATCTCGAGCGGGCTGTTGCCCAGGTCGAAGCCGGAGATCCGCGTCGCGTTCCGCTCCCCGGCGAGCAACACCTCGCGCCGTTCGAGCGTCTGGACCAGCTTCATGGCCTCGTCGATGGAGGAAACCGGGATGATGCCCCGGGAGCCATTGGCGAGCGCGACGGCGATGGTCGTGCTGGCCCGGAGCACGTCCACCACGAACACGGTCCGGCCGGCAACCTCCGCCCCCGCGAGGCCGGCGGGGGTGAAGGCGACATCAACCCGCATGGAGGGGCGCGAGCAGCTGCGCTTCGCGTTCGAGGAACTTGGTGTCCACGTCCCCGGCGGCGAACGCCGGGTGCCTGATGACCCGTGCCAGGAACGGGATCGTCGTCGTGACGCCCTCGAGAATGAAACTGTCGAGCGCCTGGCCCATCCGGGCCAGCGCCTCGGCCCGGTCGCGACCGTGCACGATGACCTTGGCGAGCAGCGAATCGTAGTGCGGCGGCACGCTGTACCCCGCGTACACGTGGGTATCCACCCGTACCCCCGGGCCGCCGGGCGGATGGTATGCCGTGATCAGGCCAGGACTCGGCTGGAAATTCCGGTACGGATCCTCGGCGTTCACCCGGCACTCGATGGCGTGGCCGCGGAGCCGCGAGAAGTCGCCCGTGGGAATCGACATGGGCTCGCCCGCGGCGATCCGGATCTGCTCCTTCACGAGGTCGAACCCCGTCACCATCTCCGTGACCGGGTGCTCGACCTGGATCCGGGTGTTCATCTCCATGAAGTAGAACTCACCGTCGGTATCAAGCAGGAACTCGATGGTGCCCGCCCCGACGTAGCCGATGGCCGCGGCGAGCCGAACGGCGGCCTCGCCCATCCGGGCCCGCAGCTCTTCGGTCAGCGCCGTGCTGGGGCTCTCTTCGATCAGTTTCTGGTGGCGGCGCTGGACCGAGCAGTCGCGCTCGCCGAGGTGGACAACGCGTCCGTGGCTGTCGCCCAGGATCTGGAACTCGACGTGCCGGGGCCGGAGCAGGTACTTCTCGACGTAGACGTCCCCGTTGCCGAAGGCGGAGAGCGCCTCGTTCTGGGCCAGACTGAAGAGCGGGGTGAACTGGTCGGCGTCGAGCGCGATGCGCATCCCCTTCCCGCCGCCGCCGGCGGTCGCCTTGATGATGACCGGGAAGCCGATCCCGCCGGCGACCCGGAGCGCCTCTTCGGGGTCGGTGATGACGCCCTCCGACCCCGGCACCGTGGCAACCCCAGCCTCCTTGGCCAGACGGCGCGCCGACGCCTTGTCCCCCATCCGGCGGATCTGGTCGCCGGTCGGACCGATGAAGGTGATGTTCGAGCCGCGGCAGGTGTCGGCGAATTCGGCGTTCTCGGCCAGAAACCCGTAGCCGGGGTGGATCGCATCGGCCCCGGTGATCTGGGCGGCCGCGATCAGGGCGGGAATCCGAAGGTAGGAGAGCCGGCTGGGCGGGGGGCCGATGCAGACATCGTCGTCGGCAAAGCGGACGTGCAGCGATTCCCGGTCGGCCTCGCTGTAGACGGCCACGGTGCCGATGCCGAGTTCGCGGCAGGCGCGAATGACCCGCAGGGCAATCTCCCCGCGGTTGGCGATGAGGACCTTGTTGAACATCAGCGCTCCCTGCCGTCACCCTGTCTCAGCCCCGGCAGCGAACTGGTCAGGGAGTTGTCCGACGCGGAGTTGATACCCGAGGCCCGGAGCGCGAACTCGCTCGGGTTGGTCGAATAGAAGGTGGCACTTTCGTAGCTGATCACGCCCTGCCGGTACCAGGCCATCAGCGACTGGTCGAAGGTCTGCATCCGGTAGGACATCGAACCCTCCGCGATCAGGTCCGGGATGTTCAAGGCCTTCTGGACATCCCGGATGTTGTCGGCCACGGCGGCGGTATTGATCAAGACTTCGCAGGCCGGGATGCGGCCCTTGCCATCGGCGCGCGGCACCAGCCGGAGCGACACGATGGCCCCGAGCGCGGTGGACAGCACCGAGCGGATCTCGAGGTGCTGATGGGGGGGATAGAACGACAGGATCCGGCTGATCGACTGGGTCGCGTCGGTAGTGTGGAGCGTCGAGAAAACCAGGTGGCCCGTGTCCGCCGCCTTGAGCGCGGTGTCGAGGGTTTCCTGGTCGCGGATCTCGCCGATGAGGATGATGTCCGGGTCCTGGCGCAGCACGTGGCGAAGCGCCGTCCCGAAGGAGATGGTATCGCTCCCGACCTCGCGCTGCGAGATGTTGGACATGGCGTCGCGGTGCAGGAACTCGATCGGGTCTTCGATCGTGATCATGTTGACGCGGCGGTGCCGGTTGATGTGGTTGATCATCGCGGCCAGGGCCGTGGACTTGCCCGAACCCGTCACGCCGGTGACCAGCACCAGCCCGCGGGGCTTGAGCGAGATCTCTTCGAGCACCTCGGGCAGGTTCAACTCGTGGATCGCCTTTACCTCGTACGGAATCGACCGGAGCGCGAAGGCCAGCGTGCCGCGCTGCTGGTAAATATTGGTCCGGAACCGGCCCACGCCCGGCACCCCGATGGCGAAGTCCGCTTCCTTCTTCTCGGCGAACTCCTTGATCTGGCGCGGGGTCATGATCTGCTCGGCGAGGCTCTTCAGGTCCTCGGGCCGCAGTGCCAGCATGTTGAGCGACGTCAGCTCGCCGTTGAGGCGAATGCTCGGCGGTCGGCCGACCTTGAGCAGGAGGTCGGACGCCCCCCGCTGCACCATCTGGGAGATCGCCTGCTTGAAGTTGAACGGCGGCGCCGCCGCGAAGCCTTCGACGTCCTGATCAGCCATTGGGGTCCACCCGGAACAGGACCTGGCCATACTCCACGGGCTGCGCGTCCTCGACACAGACCTCGCGAACGATGCCGGTGATCTCGGCTTCGATTTCATTCATGATCTTCATCGCCTCGACGATGCAGACCGTCTGCCCGGCCGTGACCCGGTGGCCGATCCTGACATACGGCTCGGCCCCCGGCTCGGGGGCCGCGTAATAGGTTCCGACCATCGGGGACTTGACCTCCTTGAGCGGGCTGACCGGCGCGGCCGCCGGTTCGCTCGGGCCGCCACCCCCGGACGCCGCCATGGGAAGATGGACCGGCGCCGCCATGGCCAGCGAGGCCAGGCCATGGGCGGTCCGGGTAATCACCACGCCGGTGCCGAACAGTCCCCTGACCTCGATGGCCCCGATTTCCGGAGACTCCCGGATCAGGTCGGCGAGCCGCCTCACGTCCTTCATGTCGACGCCCTTCATCAAGCCGGGCACGTTGGCAAGCAATTCGGCCAGGCGCTGGGTTTCTTCGGGATTCATAGGCAGGCGCGGCAAGGGTGGCGGGACAGGAGCTCCGGTTACAGTACCTCCGGCAGCTCGGGGGCCCCGGGTGACAACAACTCGGGCGCTTCCGACGTGAGCAGGACGTCGTCTTCCAACCGGACGCCTCCCCACCCCTCAAAATAGACGCCCGGCTCCACCGTGACTACCGCACCCACGGGAAGCCGCCCCTCGGCGGTGGGAGAAAGGCGCGGATTCTCATGGACTTCGAGGCCCAGTCCATGACCGAGCGAATGCCGGAATGCCTCGGCCAGCCCGGCGTCGGCCAGGCTCCGGCGGGCGAGGGCATCGGCCTCGCGGCCCGACATGCCGGCCCGGATCCCTGTCAGGGCCGTCCACTCCGCCGACCGCACGGCGTCGTACACCTGGCGCTGGCGGCTATCGGCCGGGGCCCCGACCACCACGGTACGGGCCAGATCGGCACAGTATCCGTCCACCTGAGCCCCGAAGTCAAGCAGCAGGAACTCACCGGCCTGAAGCGTCCGGGCGCTGGCCCGAGCGTGCGGCAGCGCCGAGTTCGGGCCCGACGCCACGATGGTCTGGAAGGGGTGCCACTCGCTGCCCCGGACCCGGAGCGCCGCCTCCAACCGGGCCGCGATGGCCCGCTCCGACTCCCCCGGCCGCAAGGTCGGCAGGAGCTCGTCCAGCGCCTCCAGCGCCAGCGCCGCGGCCGCCCGGATCGCGGCGACTTCCGAGGCGTCCTTGGTCAGCCGCAGGCCCTCGACGTATCCGCTCACCGGCGCGAGCCGAAGGGCACCGACCGGGGCCAGCCGTTCCGCCCCCTCCACCGTGACCCGGTCGCGCTCGAAACCGAGCACCCCTGGGCGCAGGCCGGCCACGACGATTTTGAGCCGCTCCCACAGGTTGGCCGGCTCGATCTCCACCTCCGCCAGCCCGCGAACCTCGGCAGGCGCCTGGACAGCGTAGCGCGGGTCGGTCAGCAGAACGGTCCGCTCCGCGGACACCAGCAGCATGGCGGCCGAGCCGGTGAAGCCGGTCAGGTACCTGATGTTCGGTGGATGAGAGACCAGCAGCGCGTCGAGGGCGGACTCAGCCAGTCGGCGCCGGAGGCAGTCCTGTCGCTCAGACCGTCGGTCTGACTGCAGCATGCCCGTGGTGGTGGAGCGCGCGCAAGGCGAGCAGGTACCCCTGAGCGCCAAAGCCCGTGATCACGCCGATGGCCAGATCGGCGAACATCGATCGCTGCCGGCGCTCCTCGCGGGCGAAGAGATTGGACAGGTGCACTTCGACGAACGGGACCGGGATGGCCAGGAGCGCGTCGCGCAGGGCCAGACTGGTATGAGTATAGGCGCCGGCGTTGAGGATCAGGCCGTCGGCGAACCCGGGCAACTGCTGAATGGCATCGACGAGGGCGCCTTCGTGGTTGCTCTGTGACCAGGACACCGAGCAGCCGAGCCGGGCCGCTTCGTCACGCACCATCGCCTCGATGTCCGGGAGGGTATGGTGGCCGTAGAGTCCCGGCTCGCGCTGCCCCAGCAGGTTGAGGTTGGGTCCGTTGAGCACGGCCACCCTCATGGTCAACGCTTCAGGCCCTTGAGCCACTCGTTGAACTGGCGCAGGTCCTCAACCTCGGATGATTCTCCGGCGCCACCGCCGAACGCCGCAGTTTCGGCCGCCGGAACCGCGCCGAAGAACTCGTCGTAGCTCGGCTCCGCCGGCTGAACCACCGATGAAGGTTCATCCTCACCGGTCCGGAACAGGCCCGACGTCTCGTCCCCGAAGACCGCCCCGAGCGACAGACTCTGGTCAATCGCACGAGTCGGCTCACCGGCAGGGCCAGGCTCTATCGCCGGGGGAAGCACGGTGGAGGCAGTGGCCGGCGGCGGCGAATGGAGCGCGGCCTGAAGGTACTGCTCGACCGAAAGCCCCCCGGTAACGGCCGCGGCATGGCGACCCGGCTCAGGCAGGAAGGCTGGCGCCGCGGCAGGCGGGGCCAGCTCACTCTCGAGGCGACTGATCGCCTCGAGCAGGTGAGAATCTCCAGGCTCCCGCTCAGCCAGCTGCCGGTAGACCGCCAGCGACAACTCCCGATGCCCCTGCTTCAGGAACAGCTCCGCCATCGATTCGGTCACGATGAGGGCCGGCTCTTCGGCAACCGCATCGGCAAGGGGCTCTTCCGCCACGGGCGGTTCGGCCACGACAGTGACGGCGACGGTCTCGACCGCTTCCGGCACGACTTCAGGCACGTCCGTTTCGACTACCACCTCCGCGGTTACCACCTCCGCGGTGATCGCCGCCTCAACCGGCGCCTCGGCCGGCGCCTCCAGCGGCTCAGGTTCGGCCGCAAAAGACTCCCACCTGGCCGGGGTCCAGGTGATCGGACCGGCCACCACCGGCTCCAGCACGGGGGGGGGCTCGAGGGCCGAGGTCGGCTCGACCGCCGGTTCCGGTTCCTGCCACTCCGGCACCGTCATCCGCTCCCATGGGGGCAGCTCGAATGGCTGGTGCGGCTCGGCCGACGCCATGGGGTCAACGGACAGATGCTCGATGCCGAATGACTCGGCAGCGGTCGCGTCGGCCACAGGTCGGTCTTCGACAACGATTGGCTCCGGGATCGGCTCCGGCGAGGCCAGCTCTGGCAGGGGGGCCGGCTCAATGGGCTCGGCGACCAGCGAAAGTGCGGGAGGGGAAAGCGGAGCGGGCGGTTGGCGGAGTCGCTCGAGCGAGGCGCGGGCCTCGCCGTCACCGCGATCGACCTCGACGAGCAGGGTCAGTCGCTCCATGGCCTCGTCGACCCGGCCGCTGCGCTCGTACAAGTCAGCCAAGCTCCGCAGCGCAATCGGGTTAGCGGGGTCGCAGGCGAGGACCTGCTGGAAGGCCGTTTCTGACGCCGCCAGGTCGGAGCCGTCCAGATGGCACCGGCCCCGGACGATCAGGGCCGGGACATAGTCGGCATGCACTGCGAGCCCGACCTCGAGCACCTCCAGGGCGCGTTGGTAGTTACCGGCCTTCCGGTAGGCCTCGGCCAAGGGCGCGAACATCAACCCGGCAGGGTTTTCGTGCCATCGCCGCTCGAGCTTTTCGATTTCGCTGGAGATCGCCATCGCGGATCCCGTGCCTAAGTCGTTGTGGGGTTTCAGGAAACACTACCCGGCCCAGCGGGGGCCGTCAACCAGCCTGCTCTACTCTGCCGCTTGAGATTGCCCGGTGTTCTGCGTAGACTTCGGGCTCTTTTGGGCTCAAGCGATTGGGGCAGTCATGGACATAATGCAAGCCTTCCGAAGCAGCGCCAAGCCGCTGATTTTCATCGTGGCCATCTCGTTTTTTGCATGGCTCGTGCTCGACCTCAGCGGTCTGTCCGGCGGAACCGGCCTGCTCACCACGACGTCCGTTGGGACCATCAACGGCAGGTCGGTTGACTCCCGGCTGTTCCAGCAAGCCGTTTCCCAGGCCACGGAGGAGCGCCAGCGCCAGGCCCCGCAACCGCTTGGCATTGCGGACATGGCGCAAATTCGAGACCAGGTGTGGGAGCAGTTCATTCAGGAGCGCCTTCTCGACCGGGAATACCGGCGGTACGGCATCGAAGTCGGCCCGGATGAGATCGCTGCTGCCATCCGGTCGAGCCCACCGGCTCAACTCCAGTCACTGCCTGATTTTCAGACAGAGCGCCAGTTTGACCAAACCAAATACGAGCGCTGGCTCGCTTCGTCCGTCGGTCAGACCTACGTCCCCCTGCTCGAGAACCAGTATCGAACCCAGATCCTGCAGGCGAAACTCGCCCGTCATCTGACCGCCTCAATGTACGCCCCCGACCCGGAACTCTGGGAGCGGTACCGCGACCAGAACGAGTCTGTCACGGTTGGGGTGGCGACGGTTGATCCGGCAACGGCAGTCAGCGATTCATCGATCACGGTGACGCCGAGTGAGATCGACAATTACTACCAGGCCAAGCGGGAGGATCTGAATCGGGAGCAGACGGCCTACCTCAGCTATCTCGTGCTCGACCGCCGGACCACCGCAGCTGACTCAGCCGCGGCGCTCGAGCGCGCCAGCCGCGTCCGCGGGGAAATCGCCGGTGGGGCACCGTTCGCCGAAGTGGCGCGCCGTGAATCCTCGGACACCGTGTCAGGCAACCGGGGCGGTGACCTGGGTGAGTGGACCAAGGGCTCCTTTGACCCGGACTTCGAGAAGACCGCCTTCTCGATTCCCTTGAACACCCTCTCCGCGCCGGTACTTACCCGGTTCGGATACCATTTGATCGAGGTCACGAAGCGCGAGGGCGACAAGGCGTCTGGCCGGCATATCCTGCTCCCAATCGAGATATCGGGGGCCCACCGAGACCTGCTCGACGCCAAGGCCGATTCGCTCGAGCAACTCGGGGCAGAGCGGCTCGATCCGGCCGCCCTGGACACCACCTCCCGGGCCCTGGGTCTGCCGATCCAGCGGACCGGCCCGGTCGTGAAGAACGGACCGTCCCTGGTCCCGCCCGACGCGGCCATTTGGGCATTCCAGGCCAAGGCGGGCGAGCACAGCCCGGTGATCGAAACCCCAACGGCATACCTGCTTTTCCGCCTCGATAGCGTGCAGGCCGCGGGAGTCCCCTCCCTCGAGGCGGTTCGAGGCGAGATCGAAGGGCGCCTGAGGGAACAGAAGAAGAAGACCGAGGCGAAGAAGCTGGCAGGACTCGTCCTGCAGCAGGCCACGGCGAGCGGGAATCTCGAGCAGGCAGCCAAGCCGCTCAACGTCCCTTACGCTCTGGTGGGACCGTTCACACGGCTCAACGCCCCACTCCAGGGGGGGGCGGCCATTGGCGCCGCCTTCGGGCTCAACCCGGGGGAGCTGAGCAAGGTTGTCGAGGGCCGCGAGTCGATCTACGTCCTCCAGGGAGGCGTGCGCAGCCGCCCCGACTCTGCCGAGTTCACCAAGGCGCTACCGCAACTGCGTGAGCAGGCGATCCAGAACACCAGGACGCTCTTCCTCCGCCAGTACATGACGGCGCTCCGGGCCAGCGCCAAGATCGTGGACAGTCGCGACCGCATCTACAAGACCGTCGCGCAGGCCGAGGCCGACGCCCCCGTCCAGCCGGGGCAGCGGCGCCCGTAGCCGACACGGATACCCCCAGGAAGACAAAGGGCGACCTCCGCAGGTCGCCCTTTGTCTTCCTGGTACCTCCCCGGCGCGGTGCGCTATTGGGACAGCCGCTTGGGTTCGCCGGAGGCCGGGGCCTGCTGGGCCGGCGCATCGAGGCTCCGCGCCGTCTGGCTCTGATCCCCCTGGACCGGCGTGTTGACGGCGTCACTAACCTCACTAAGGCTGCGCTTGAATTCGCGGATCCCCTTCCCGAATGATGCGCCGATCTCCGGAACCCGCTTGGCCCCGAAGAGCAGCAGGATCACGACCATGATGATCAGGAGTTCTGAGAAGCCAAAGTTGCCTAGCATAGAAGAGCCCTCCAGGCTGCGTTACTCAGAAGAGTGAGCGGGCGACCAAGTACGCCAGCACCACGCCGACCACGCTCAGCAGCGATACATCCAGGCCAGCGGGTCCAAGAGTAAAGTGTACTACGATCAGGTCGATCGGAATAGGGCCGATCCCGGGTTGCACCGCGGAGGTGAAGAAGTCCTTGGTGGGGCTGTCCGGCAGGAACCGGCGGAGGAATGCCGTGAAGAATCCGCCGAGCACGAAGCCCGCGACCAGGATCGCGAGGTAGAACCGGGGTCGCCGCGGGCTGCCGGCCATCAACGCCTCCGCTCCAGCACATAGGTGAGGCTCGCTCGGAGGGTCTCGCGTGCCGGGCTGGGCGGCAGCGCGTCAAGTTCCGCCTCGGCGAGCGCGACGAAGCGGTGCGCCCGCTCGCGGGCATAGGCCAGTCCCCCAACGGCACCGATGTCCGCAACGACCTCGGCGATCAGGCCGTCGGGCGGCTCCGGAGTTTCCATCAGGTGGACGACACGGGTCCGCTGGGTCCTATTCATCCGCGGGAGGGCGTAGATCAGGGGAAGCGTGACTTTATGCTCCCGGAGGTCGAGGCCGGACGGCTTGCCGGTGACGGCCTCGCCTCCGGTGAAGTCGAGCAGGTCGTCCACGATCTGGAACGCCATCCCCAGGTAGTGACCGAAGCGGTTCATGGACTCGCGCTGGGCCGGCGAAGCGCGGAGCGCCCCGACCTCGGCGGCCCCCGAGACGAGCGAAGCCGTCTTGGCGCGGATCAGAAGCTCGTACTCCTCTTCCGTGAACTTGAGCCGGTCGTGTGCCAGCAGTTGGCGCATCTCGCCGATGGTCATCTCGTTGGTGACCCGGCTGAGAACCCGGAGTGGCTCCAGGTCGCTCAGGCGGACCAGCTCGATCACCGCCCGGGAGTAGAGGTAGTCTCCCATGATGACCGACACCTGGTGGCTGAACAGGGCGTTGACCGTCGGCATCCCCCGCCGCAGCACCGAGTGGTCAACCGAGTCGTCGTGCACCAGGGTCGCGAGGTGGATCAGCTCGACCACGGCGGCCAGGCTGACGATTCGGGGATCCTCGGCCCCGACGGCATGGTACACCAGGAAGACCAGCGTGGGGCGGAACATCTTCCCCTGCATCTGCAGGAGATGGGCGTTCACGTCGCTGATGAGATCGAAGTCCGCCGCGATAAGCCGACGGATCTCCTCACGCACCTCCTGCAGGGGGTCCTCGAGCCCGGCCTGCAGCTGGGCGAGGGTGACGGCGCCAGCTTCGGAGATCACCGCACCTTCTCCGTCATGAGGCGCTGGATGCGATCGGCCAGATCGAGGAACGTAATGTCGACGGCCAGGGCGCGTTCGTAGCACTTGAGGGCTTCGTCGGCCCGGCTCTGGGCTTCGAGGGCGCGGCCCAGCCAGTAGATCAGGGCGATCTTCTCGTCGTCGCCGCCCGGCAGGGCGTCCAGGGCACGAGCCAGGACGGTCTCCGCGATCCCGTAGCGGCCCTTCTCGAAGAAGGACGATCCCAGGGCCTCCGAGCCCCTGAGGCGGCCTTCCGGCGACTTGAGCGCCTTCTGGAACTGCGCAATCGCCTCGTCGAGCAGGCCCATCTCTTTGAAGGCGATGCCGAGATCGTAGTGGGCCTGGAAGTCGCCGGCGTCGATATTCGCCTCGATCCCCAGCTTGAACTGTGTCAGCGTCTCGCGGAAGTCGACGTCCTCCTCCTTTTCGGGCTCGCCTTGGTCCACCCGCATGCGCGTGTCGCGGGCGGGCTCCGGCTCCAGGATGAGCGCGCCCAGGTCGATGAACTCGTCCTCCCCTCCAGCGGCAGTCCCCACCGTCGCAGCCGGTGGCCCGCCCTCGTCC
>Ga0315283_10002278_pt1 | contig 15986 bp, 10 predicted proteins | sample YL17G09_0_MG_FD_204541 | JGI IMG/M metagenome (GOLD analysis project Ga0315283, IMG submission 204541) | Sediment microbial communities from Yellowstone Lake, YNP, Wyoming, USA - YL17G09_0 | ecosystem: Environmental > Aquatic > Freshwater > Lake > Sediment | place: USA: Wyoming | collected... | reverse complement strand
CAGGATAGATCCAAAATTTGCATGATTATGAGATACATATCCTTTTTTTACATAAGGGCCGGCCATCATTAATACAGAGCGATGTGCATCAATATGATCAACTCCTCCCTGCGGATCATCTTCTGTTATAATTACCAGCATATTTTCCCAGTATTCTGTCCGTGACAGAAAATGCAAAATTCGTCCTAATGCCAAATCGTTATCAACCATATACGAATGCGGATAAAAATATCCATCCCCGGGTCGAATATCTGCACCATGATCATTTGGAACCTGCATGGTAATTAAAGAAGGCAGTTTTTCTTTCCCTTTGTTCCATTTATCAGTAAACTCTTTTTCAAACTGATCCATTCTGTATTGATCCGGGATATTCATATTATACCCGGCATAATTATGACTGGTTCTTTTGAACAATGCTTTTTGCATGGGGACCATTACTCCATGAGCTGCTCCGGTATTTGTATCGTACCATTCCTCCCGTACATGTGCAGTTTCATTAGCTTCCCCGAAGTTGTAAAAGGATACTTTCTTTCTGTCGAGCGCTTCCCATAACCCCCCGATTTCAGCATAATCTTCAGGGTCAATACTTCCGGTTGTACCCGGGTGCCGCCGACCTGGAGCCCTGGAAAATATTCCGGAGGTTTTTGTTACGCTGGAGTTCGCTTCTACCCATTCGTTTGGTATCACTCCCATCATCCAGTGATGGCCATGTATTGAGGCATCACTGTCACAGTAATAGTTATCCGAGAATGAATACTGTTTGGCTGCCTTGTGATGATTCGGGCTGATTCTGAGGTTTGGAAACTTTGTTTTTAGTGAATCTGGCAACGTATATTCATTATTTAAACCAAATCTTGCCAGGGTACTGTCTCCGTCCGCATTCTTCATCTGTCCAAAGACCTCATCATATGTTCTGTTCTCTTTGGTAATGTATACAATATATTTTATGGGAGAATTCCTCAAACCGGGTAATACCGGTAAGGGATTTTTAGCATCATCAGTAACACTTATACTCCTGAATGTGTTCTCAATTGATTTTTTTGTATATGTTGCCAATTGATCTGCATCAGGCATATTTACCTTCTGGAAACTGCCCAATTGTATATCACCTACATAATATCCCTGTATTGGCGATACAAAATCTTTTCCACCATTCGGACCAGCACCAAGACCCCTGCAAGTAATAATATAAATTTCCTTTTCATCATTGGATAACTTAACCCGTGTGGGCCCCCAACCAGATGGAATTAAGCCTTTCGTTGTTTTGGATTTAACATTTATTACTGCAACAGCATTAAATCCTAACAAGGCAACATAGAGTGTTTTTTCATCTTTGCTCAAAGTTAAGCCGAAAGGAAGCAATCCGCGATATTTGTCAATCCGCTTGTCAACAAGGATAGGAATATGGCCGATGATCTTATGATTTTTGTAGTCAATTATCGAAATATTATCGTTAGTTGCATTGGATACATAAGCATATTGATCCCCAACTGCAATCGAGTTAGGGCTGGCCCCTCCCACCACTTCTGCATCTTCAATCATGTGCCCGATCTGATGGCCTGTTTTGAATTTATCAATTACCTGATTAGTTAACAAATCGATCGTAAATACGCTCATGGCGTCCGGATGCAAAGGGCTGCCTACTCCCGGAATTTGACGTCCTTCAACCACAGTTCCATTGATAGACTCACTGGTATTATCTCCGTAAGGATGATGAGAAATCAGCAATGAATCGTAATTGGCAGGAGTAGCTCCAGTTATTAATGGATAATCATACATTCCCACATTCGCAACAAATGCAGTCTTTTTATCCGGACTTAAGGTTAAGCCAAAAGGTTGGCGACCAACTTTAACCGATGCGGTAATTTTTTTTGTGGCCAGATCGATTCGTACCATTCTGAAATTGGCTCTGTCTAGTACAAGTAATTCGTTTTTAGCTTCATTTACAACCAGATCTGAAGTAAAACTGTCATTATATTTAATACCATCAACAACTCCATTTAATGAAATAGAATCGAGACGAGTTAAACTTTCGATGTCGTATATTATTACAGCACCATTGTCTCCACCACTTAAATAAACTGTTTTTGAATCTATTGAAAGGGCAACTCCTAGGAATGATCCATCGGATAATGGCGATTTGATTTTATTATCGTAGCTGGGAACCCTGATTGAACCTAATGACTGGATATCAATAATGGTAAACACTCCATCATGGAGGGTTACTGCCTTTTTCCCATTGGGGGAAATCGCCATTCCGAAAGGATCATCCGTTATCCGGATCAAATTGCCAGCCGGTGTTATAAATCGTCCGCTTGGTAAAATTGAAGTACCTGTACTATTTATTTCTGTAAATTTATTTCCTGCCGGCGCAGACAGGATATCATATTTATTTTGTGAAAATCCTGATTTACAAATTGTTGCAAAAAAGATAACGAGAGCAACACGAGAAATTAAAGTCATAGCTTATCTATTTGAATCCAATTTAATAACAAATATCTGTTTCTTTTGACCATTTTTCCTTTTAATCCTCCTTGGCGTTCCGCTACGGCGGACGAGAAGTTGTGATTTAATTGGCTTCGCCGAGCTCGTAAACTCGGTTCCCCGGGGCTTGCCCTAGGGTTTAATACTAATTATTTGGAACTAAGCGATTGAAGGCAATTATTTTTCAATCCTTTGTCCCCTGAGTTCATAAAAATCATAAATCTGATTTCACCCTGAAATCATCAACATAAAACTCAGCTATGGAAACAGGGTCGTCGGCTCCTTTCAGAGGTGGTGCCGGTTCCTCGTTTGGGGTTTGGCGATTTGGCTTATCACGATACGGACCGGTTCTGAAAGAAATCCGTTCTACAGATTTCACGGCTTCAGCAAACTCAGCATTTTTCAATAGCTCAGTTCCATTTACCGAAAGAGTGTAAATGCCAAATAGATGTGCGTCAATAGTTAACTTCAGCTCGTACCAAATATCTGGTTTATATGATTGTATAACTACTTCCTTACTACCGTCAACAGCCTTTATTTTTCCATCGACATCGAACCTGATCCGCACAGGACGGTTTCCATAACGATCGTTTACATCAATTTCAAGTATTCCGCTTTTTGCTTGTTTAGGGAAAATCCTTACCTCAATCTCAGCTTTCTTTGTTTCTTCAAATAAACGTATAGCTCTGGCATAATCATACGGATCTTTATCTTTTAAAAGAAGGCTTTTATTTTTTGCAGAAGGGTATTCAGCCACTTCAACATGAGACCACTTCGGACTATAAATATTCCAATCGATCACTGCTCCTCCGGTTTGCAGATCATTGAAGTTATCATCAACATTTCCTTTAACACTGTAATGAATCGGGAGAGGGACTCTGCTCACCCATAAATCTTCTTTATTCATACTGTATGTGAGCCACATATCATTACCCGGAGGATTTCCGTTTCCTTCGACAATTCCCCGTGTATAACACGGACCGAAATCTTTCCATCGTCCCATAAAACGACGGGGAGGCACTTCGCTCTGCACCAGCAGCATATTGTCATAAATAATGCCGTCATCGCCCGATATCACGATCAATGGGTATCGATATTCGTCCAGTTCAATAGGATTATAACAAATGGCAAAACGGCCATCTTCGGTAGCCTGCCCCCACATTTTACCTCCGGCCATAATAAGTGTAGGTGATTTTACCGGTTTACTAAAATGAATTCCATCATCGGACAAAGCGCAAAGCGAACGTTTCCATAAACCGGTTACTTTACCATCTTTCCTATGGTAATAATTAAATGCGCTCCCTGCTTCGGTTATAGAATAAAATCCATCCAAACCATGATCCTCGTCCCACCACTGCATGGTTTTTAGATTATCAGCAAGTAATGCATTACAAGCATCCACAAATCCTTTGTTGTCTGATTTTGTATAAAATGGATAACTGGTGTTGCTTTCATTCCATTTAGTATGACTGCTGTAACGAATAAAATAGATAGGGCTGTAAGTGCCGTCTTTATATGCTTCGCGTACAACACGTCCGATACCTCCTTCAAGGAAAGGATCTTCAGTATGTCCGTAAAATGCCAAAACCAGCAATCTTCCGTCCGGAGCAACGTAAAAACCCATTCTCTGATGCATCATGTATCCTGTGTAACCTTCAGGAATTTTAATCTCGGCAGGCGCTTTATACGGAGGAAAAACTACTTCCGGCTTTTCCCAATTACGCCCGTCAACAGATGTTGTGATGAGTGTCTGTCCGGGTGCAATATGCTCATCCACAGGATTGCTGAGGTATTGCTGATAAAATTTGCCATTCCAGTAACAGAGGTTCGACGCATGGTTGTATGTCCAGCCATAGCCATCTGACCATTCGGGATGCGTCCGGTTTGTTCTCACAGTCTGACGACTTTCGGTTCCAATTGCATATCGCAAACGCCCTTCATGAACGTCAGGATCAATAGTTTCTCCACCAATATAACGAACCGGCTCGTTAACACTTCCTGTTTGGGCGAACGATGGATAAGCATTGTTGAAAAACAAAAACCCAAAAACCAATGTAAGTGTAAATATTGCGCTTCGCATTTTTTTTTATATATATTTCAACGTTGCATCTAAAAAATAAAATACTCATCCCCCAGATGCAAGATAAAAGTAATAAAACCATAGAATTCAGTGCAGGGAAAGCCGATAAAAATTTCTCAGAGCTATTACCGTGTTACTACAGTGATAGACAACCCATAACTCACCCAACAAACCTGAAAACAGGCTGCAAATAAATCACAAATTTATTTAATAACTCCATAGAAAAATAGGTTCAGTGCCCTGGATGTAGTGCATCGGCCCATAGTTATGGACAGTAAGCGTTACAGCTCTTTCGTATGTGTTTAAAACGACCCGGAAATAATGTCTGCATATCAAACGCAGGCAAATAAGGGGGAAAAAAAATTTATGCTTCTTTCTTTCCCATGCCCATTACCAAGCCAACCACTACTCCACAAATAGCAGACATAACAGTGTAAGTAATAATATCAACAAATACTACGGTAAGACTGGAAACCACAATGCTCATAGCATATCCGCTGAGATCCATAGAAATAGATAGCAGTAATCCCATGATTCCGGCAACTTTTGCTCCAGCCATCATACCTATGGTGTTCGACCAACTGAATACCATAGATAACAGGAATCCAAAAGCAAGATTAGATACAATCATAGCCCACCAAATCATGTCTTGCATTGGTCTCATGGCACATTGATTGTAGTTAGTTGTCATGTAGTCTCTTAACAGCATTCCGTAAACTACCCATCCGAGCAGGAAGAAGGTCACGCCTCCGGCTATTCCTCCAAGTAAAATTTTGTTTGTTTTCATTTTGATTTTTATTTTTATTTTAAGTTATAAAATTGAGAAACGATGATAATTTCTTGTGGCGATGTTTCCTATAACCCATCACTGCATACTTGTTTATAAAGGTGAAATAACTATAGGTTTAACCAATACAAAACGTGGAGAGAAAAATCCTTATCTTTTCAATTATACCGATTTTTCCAGGCATCAGTTCTTTCCTTTGGATTTGAGGTATAAATTTAGGCTATCTATTGATCAAAGTCAAGTGATGTCAGCTTATTTCAATTACGGTGACAACTTGTCCCGTAAAGCGGGAAACAAATTGCATTAACCCGATTATTAGCCGGCGTTTTTTATTTGTTCATTTCATTCCAAAAATAAGCGGAAATCCAAATACTACAATCAATGTCCAAAGTATATAAATTGGTAAGTATTTTGAGATGGTCAACTCCACTTTTTCAATCTGTGACATATTGAAATTGATCTTATACAAATCAACCATAATCAGAATTAAGTTGCCAAAGATCAAAATGTTAGAACCCAAAATTGCCAACCTGTTTGGCGTTACTCCATATTCACCCAACCGGTAGAAAATTGCGGATAAAGCAATTATGTCAATAACAAGAGTAACTATAGAAAGGATAAATAAAATCAATTCATTGAACTTCTGTTTTCTGTTTATTGAAGTTTCAGAAATCGAAAAGACGATAATCCCCATAACACCTACCAGCATTATATTAAATATCAACAAAAAGTCTCTATCGTTATATGGATCTTTTCCTGAGAATGCCATAGCTATCAGATAAATTATTAAGGTAAACAAGACCAATGGACTAAAAATATTTGCTATTATGGGCGCAATCTTATTGGTTAAGGAAGTGTAATTTTTTATGATATAGGTAGCAACAATAGGTGCAGAAACTAATCCTACAATTACGATATTATTTAAATAAAACTTTTCAATATTAATACCTATGGCCTGGAATAATCCAATAGTAATCCCAGTTAAAATTCCGCCTGCTATCAGTATCAAAGCTACCTGGATAGCTAAATCACCATTATATCTTATATACTCAATTAGTTTGCTTTTATCCTTTAGATTAAAGTCAATATAGATCAAACCATAGATGCACCACATAAGCAAGGGCAGATGAATATATGCCAGGTTAATTGAATCGCTGTTTCCTGTTGAAGGTAAAAGGTTTACATATATTATAGGGATTAAAAAAGCGATAAGGGTAATAACAAGTCTCTTTTGTTCGAAAATTCTTTTAATCCAGATGGCATAAATTGTAAGACCAAAAAAGACAATGATTCCTGCATTCTTCTCATAAAAAAGGAAGTTAGTTAAGTTAATTTTAAACAGACCTGGAATTTTGATGAGAAATCCAGAGAATAGGCATACAGCAATTATAATGAAAATGTCTGACCCGGAAAATCTTTTCATTTTGTCTGGCGTTTTGTCAAAATCCAACCGGATTTTCCAGAATTTTGCTATTTCGGAATTCTCAATCTCAGAATAGATTTTTTCAAAACTTGATTCAAAAGACTTTCTATCATCACGATATAGTCTTTCAAGTTTTTCAGGATTGTTGATGTTTTCTTTAATTTTTTCTGTCATGGAAAGGTGTTTTTATCTTGACTAAAGTCAAAAAGTTATCTTAATAATCAATAAGTTACAAAAATCAATAATTATCCTAAATTTAATAATCCTTTTCCATCTTCTGACGCTAGTGTGAATATATAACTGAGTTTATTAATGCAGGGAATTCAAGTTAATGCTAAAAGGTTTGATTAGTTGCCATCAGCGTCAACAGTCCTGCCCTCGACGAAGTCGGACTGGAGTGGCAGGCTATGACAGCTTGAGCGTCGGTCTGCCGCAGGCAACCCTATTTAAATTTTACATTTTATAGTTTTAAAAGTATTCATCTGTAAGGAAAAAATGACTCACCATGTCCTTGCAATTTCATGAAATTCCATTGATACCAATGTAATTGCTCCATCCGTAAATAATTCTATATCATTTCTATCTGGAGTAAAAGCAAACTGTTCTGAATATGAATATATCCCGTTATTTGCAAATACTTCTAGTTGTCCCCAGTCAACTAATATTCTGACTACTATATGATTTGATGTGTCTGGTAAAAGCTCCTTCGACAACAAAGTTTTATTAGTAATATCATACAATATTGTTTTATTGGCAATCTTAAATCCAAACATTGTTGCAGAGGTTTTCGTCAGGTCAACTTCAACGGTAAGGTCAAATTTTTTTGATTTAATTTCAGATAACAAGTTTGTATTTATGTTTAATAACTGACTATTCCAGTTTTTTGTATTCTCGTAAATTGAAAAAATTTCTGCAATTGGGTTCCTTGTCAGTCTTTTTTGGCCATTATATGTTACTATTTCTAATGACACTGGAAAAGTGGCATTTCTTTCCCATATTTTCTCCCCGATACCTCCATTCCAATGATCCATCCATGCAATTTGAATTATTCGTGTATCGTTGTTTGGAAGATTGTCCATTGGAAATGTTTGTGCGGCATAAAAATCAGGTCCTACATCCATTAATAAAGTATCCTGACCTTCATCCTTTATAAAAGAAGTACCATCAAAATTGCCTATCAGATATGAACCATTTGCATCCTGAAGCACCCATTTTTTATTGTTTACATCCCTGTCAAGAGGTAATTGAAAAATATCAGGACATTCAAATCCAAAATTCAGATTGCTTAGAAACTTCCAATTTATAAGATCAGCCGAACCATAAAAAGTAGTCCCTTTTTCATAAAGTGCCATCACCCATTTTGATGTGGGGTCATGCCAAATAACACATGGATCGCGAGGATCTGCACCTTTCGTACTATTTGCAACTGGATTATTTGCATAATCGTGCCATGTTGTGCCATAATCATTACTCCATGCTAAACATGTACCTTCTGCAGTACCGGTATAAATAGCTACAATTGCTTCTTTTTTTGAGCCTGTTATTCTCTTAGCCATATTATCGGAAACTACAACCGCACTACCTGAATATACCTGGTCGCCTGAAACGTTGCGAACTGCATCTGACGGTAAAAACGATTTTTGAGGAATTAACGCCACTCCTTCATCTTTCCAATGTAACAAATCCGGACTTGTAGCATATCCCCCATGTCTAATTTTCTTACCCCATTGATATATCATGTGATATTTTCCTCCCTGATAAACCAAACCATTTATATCATTCATCCATTCTGATCTTGGGCTAAAATGATATTGACCCCGGTAATTTTCTAAATAGTCAATACTATCGTTATGTGGATAATATTGAGCATATAAAGTCTTTAAAGAGGTTATCAGAAATAGTAATAAAAAACATCTGATTAATTTTGTTGTAACTGGAAGTCTCATAATAGTTTTTGAATTTTAGTTTTAAAGATGCTATGGGTTATTAAAAAATGGTTCAATTAAAATATTCCTTTATTTGATTTGTCAATCAGGTTTATCATGAGGTTAAGATTGCTGCTTGCTCGCCTGCCTCGAAAGTGTTAGCGTTTCGTTGGTTAATCATATCGTCAAACAGACAATTTTAATCTCTGATGCAATTGAAGCCGGTATCAGTATAGTAATATGACTTTTGTACTTCCGGATCTCCTTCGGCATGGCCGGGTTTAATGCAGGGACTATTTCCAGTAGCGAACCTTATACCCGTAGAGTGAATAATAAAGGATTACCAGATAGGAAGGAACAAGCATCCAATAGGCCTGTTGTGTTGACCAGGTGTCTGACAAATACCCCCACAGCAATGGAAGAATTGCTCCCCCTGCAATTGCCATAATCATCATAGCAGAGCCCAGTTTTATAAAACGACCAAGGTTATGAATTGCTAAAGGCCAAATAGCAGGCCATATAAGTGAATTTGATAGTCCCAGAAGAGCAACGAATAAAATGGTATAGGGTAACCGGATATCAACCAGCGGCATCGTCATGGTTAATTGAACCGGAACCATCATTGCCGAAACAGTGAATACCACGCCAAGTACGGCAGAAACAGAAAGAACCGTGTGATATGAAACCACTCTGGGGATCAACAGGATACCCAGCACGTATCCAATCAGCATGGTTATCATAACCATGGTTGTATAGGATTTGGCCGAATCAATGGGAACTCCCAGTGAAAGACCATAACCAACAATTGTATTTCCAGCTATTACTTCGGCACCAACATAAAAAAACAAGGCAAGCACTCCAAGAATCAGATGTGGATATTGGAAAATACTGGTCCTCGTATCGGTTTTATGATCTGCAACCTCATCCTTCTCTTCATCAATCTCAGGCAATGGGGAATACTTAATCAAAATTCCCAGTGCTAAAAGAATCATTGTGATAACTATGTATGGTCCGATGACCCGCCGGGCCAGACTATCTAGCGCCAGGGTCTGTGCTGCCTGATCCATTGATTTAAGACTGGCAACAAACGCATCACCATCATTCAGTATGTAATAGGCGAGGATTAAAGGACCGATTGCACCGGCCAGATTATTACAGATTCCCATAATGCTGAAACGCACCGCTGCAGTTTCTCTGCTTCCCAGAATGGTGATATAGGGATTTACTGCGGTCTGAAGAATAGCCAGGCCGGTTCCCATTACAAACAGACCAACCAGAAAAATGGAAAAGGTACGGAGTAAAGCAGCAGGTACAAAGATCAGGGTTCCCAGAGCCATAATTACCAGGCCCAGCATAATGCCCGACTTAAATCCGGTTTTCTCCAAAATCCAGGCAGATGGCAATGCCATCAACGCATAGGAAATGTAAAATGCAAAGGCTACAAATACTGCCTGAAAGTTGGTAAGCTCACAAGAAATCTGGAGGTATGGAATTAAAATCCCGTTGAGCCAGGTTACAAAACCGAAAATAAAGAATAGTGCACCAATAATACTGATTGATAACAGGTAACCATTTTTATTTGTTTCATTTGGTAAGTTCATAGAAGGGAGTTTAATCCTGATCAATCACAGGGATTCTGTTACAATTTGATAAAAATCTTTTTCTTATAGAGGATATAAGCAGGTATAAAATTAATCCCAACAAAAATCAGTGCATACACCATGCTTACAAATTCAGGCATGCCACCAAGTGATGTAAAGAGATTAAAGAAATGATCATTTAAACTGCTTCCTGCAATTTTAACCCCATAAAACAGCAGTGCAAAAATATCAGCCAAAACATAAATTGCAATGGCATTGGAGCCATATATCACGCCAAATTGTGCATTTTTCTTATATTGAAGGATATCAACCAGAAAGATTGAAGCTGCAAGCGTCATAGAAGCCAGACCGGAAGTAAAAAGGACAAAAGAACTGGTCCACAGATTTTCATTTAACGGGAAAACCCAGTTCCAGATTACACCAAGTATGGTTGAGAGAAATCCGAATGTAAACAGATAGATCACCTTGTATTCCTGTGATTTTATTTTCAATAATAACGTTCCGGCCAACATACCTGTTATACCTGTAACAATGGAAGGGAATGTGCTTAAGATGCCTTCCGGATCCCAGGTTCCCTGCCACATTTTCCCGGGCAGGTATTTACTGTCTATCCATGCTGCCAGGTTAATTCCTGGTTCAAGCATTACTTTGCCATAGCCAGGGGTGGGAATAAGAGTCATTGCAAGCCAGTAAACAATCAGGACAACAGCTCCCACGATGGCCTGCGTTTTCCAGCGTGTATTCAGGAAAAGTAAACCGCAAACCAGGAATACGATAGCGATTCTGTGCAATGTGCCTGTGTAACGAATATCTGCAAAATTAAAATCAGGAATTAATCCTAAAATATTTAAGAACATTCCAACCGCGAATATCTTCAGAGACCTCCCAATTAGTTTAGGGTACATCTTTGAAGGACTCATACCGGCATCCAGTCTTTTTGTATAGGCAAAAGCAATGGCAACACCGACTATAAATAAAAAAAACGGAGCAATGAGATCCGTGGGTGTTATTCCATTCCAGTGAGTATGCTGAAGGGGTGCATAAGCATGATCCCCATTACCGGGAAAATTCACTAAAATCATTGCTGCTATTGTAATTCCACGAAAAGCATCCAGCGAAATCAATCTCCCGCTGCTTTCATTAAGAGTTGCCTGATTCATTTGTTATAATTGTTAGGTTAAATAATCTCAAAAAAAATCTCAATAAACCATTTCACTAGTTATGCCTTGGTATGGCAAACAATCCGCTGGATTTTCAGAATAGCCTCTGCAAATTTCCCCATATCTTCTTTTGTTCCAAGCATGGCATGTTGCATAATCCATACGGCTTCTTCATAACAGGCCTTTTCTGTAACCGGGCAACAAACATTGGTGTAATCAACATATTCGGGAATGGCATAACAGAAAATATTCTTTTCCTGAAATACAGGCTGCTTATACAGGGGTTCCGGATAGCCCATAAAACAAGGAACACCTTCGGCTGCCAGCATTTTGGCAAATTCGGTTTTTGGCAGGTTATTAAATTTCGATTTGTCGTATCTGAAGATATACAAATGATAAGTATGCAGATTCTCTCCATGTCCGCGTGTAAGGGGTGAAATACCATCAATCTTTTCAAGCAGCGAATTAAGGTATAATCCGTTTTTATTGCGCAGTTGAGTTTGTTCCTCAAGTCGTTTCAACTGATGCGATAAAAGTACTGCCTGCAGCTGAGTTATTCTGTAATTGCAGCCAAGGTTGTGATGTTCATACCATTGTCCACCCTGAACACGCCCAACATTGTGCAGAGAATTAACCAAATCAAAAATTTCCTTATTGTTTGTAATCACTATCCCTCCTTCACCACTGGTAAGGTTTTTTGATGACTGAAAGCTAAAACAACCTGCATCGCCAATACTACCAAGCTTCTTCCCGTTGTATTCGCCACCGTGCGCATGACAGGCATCTTCTACAATCTTCAGATTATGTTTCCTGGCTATAGCCATCAGTGCATCCATATTGCAGGCCTGCCCTGCGAAATGCACAGGGATAATAACTCTGGTGCGCGCTGTTATTGCTTTTTCCACAGCTGCCGGATCGAGGTTGTAAGTTTCAGGCTCAATATCGGCAAACACCGGAACGCAATTAGCTTCCATCACTATTGATGCAGTGGCGATGAAGGTATAAGGTGGAACAATTACTTCGTCGCCAGGACGCACTCCACATGCCATAAGGGCCAAACGCAGTGCAACAGAGCCATTTACACAACTAACAGCATATTTTGCTCCGCAGAATTCTGAAAATTCCTTCTCAAAAGAAGCCACATAACCATCACAGTTAGGATTTCCCCATTCTCCGCTCCTGATAATTTCGGCAACAGCATTCACTTCTGCCTCATCAAAGATGGGCCATGGAAAGCTACGGTCAATTGTCTTTTGTCCTCCTAAAAGGGCTAATTTTTCTTCTTTCATCTCAGTTAAGTATATTATGTTCTGGAATTTTTTTGCTTTTTTTTCTCTTTACCACAAGTCCAAAGAAATATGATTAATAAATGCTTCCTTTAACCGACATTAACACAGCTATCAGGCTAAGCCGGAAGGCTACTTATCTGCTGTACTAACCAATTCTTCGATGGCCGTAACCACCTGGAGGTCGCATCGCCCACCCTGTTCCTTTGCCTTTTTTGTGATCTCCAGGCTTTTAGCTTTCCAGCCAGTGGGCAGCGAACTTTGATTATTCATATAAGTGATTGCCTGGAGACCTACATCGGCAATCTTCGCCAGATTTTCAGAAAGTCCGGCTGCTTCGACCAATACAGGTGATCTTTTTATCAATTCCAGGAAACCGGCATGATTCTCTTTCCACAGATGAAGATGCTTAATAATATCTTTTTTTAATAGTGTATCCCTTGTTGTACAGTAGATTGAGACATTTTTTCTGAATTCGCGCGCCACTTTTTGATCTGGGGTAGCTACATCTGCAATTTTGGTATAAGGTGAAAAAACCGTATACATTGTATCCCCTGCATTGCGTTCGTAAATCTTTAATGGTTCAATCACGTCAACAAGTACCTCCAATGCTTTGGTATCATATGAATTTGCAATCCTGCGCATGAGCATGCCTTTATTTTTAATATGCGTAGAGCCAAGACCTTCGAGCAAGATACTTACCTGGTCTAACCTTCGGTACATATCATCAACATCTGTAACCGTTGAAACAGACCACAACCTTTCGGCAATGGCTGCCGTGCGTGGCCATATACGTGAGTCAACTGTTTCCGGAGTAACATGTTCGGTCCACATGGTTGCTTCTCCGCCCACAATAAACTTTTGCTGTTCTGCTGTAAGTACAGTATTGGCAGGTATCGGATCGACCAGATAATGAAAATCGGTCGGCTGAATGAGATCAATATAATAACCTGTTGATAATAATCCGGTGTATCCTTTTTGTGCAGCCTCAACAAGCGATTCCGTGCCACGCCATGACTGGATCATAATATCATGCGGAACCCCGGGCCTCAATATCTCGTCCCATCCCATCATCTTTTTACCATTTTTTTTCAGAACAGGCAACAAACGCTGTATGAATTCTGTCTCTAACTCACGATATGTTTTCATACCCTTCTTTTGCATATAGGCTTTTATATCGGGGTTACGATCCCAATCCTTGCCCGTATTTTCATCACCTCCGATATGAAAATATTCATCCGGAAAAAGCTGTGACATCTCGGTAAACAGCTTATCCAGAAATTCGTACGTATAGTCTTTCGTAACATCCAATGCAGGGTCGAACACACCGAAGTATCGCTGCAGTTCATAGTCTCTTTTTACACTTGCCAATTCCGGGTATGCCCTGAGCCAGGAAGTGCAATGACCCGGGACATCAAACTCAGGCACCACGCGGATGCCTCGTTGATCTGCATAGGCAATAACTTCCTTTATATCCTCCTGGGTATAATAATTCCCTTCGGCTCCAGCTTCGTGAAGGAGTGGAAACACTTTTGACTCAATCCCAAACATCTGATCTTCTGTAAGGTGCAGATGCAAAACATTCATTTTTACAGCTGCCATTCCATCGAGTGTGCGTTTAACAACCTCCATTGGCATCCAGTGAAGGGTAATATCTAGCAGAAGGCCGCGCCAGGGAAACCGGGGAGCATCGCTAATCTCAACGCCCGGGAAATAATAACCGGCATCATCAACGCTAAGCAATTGCTGCAGAGTTTCTAACCCACGAATGGCTCCTAAATCGGTGTTGGCAACAATTTTAACCTGCTTTGCGTCTGAAAACAGCTGATAGCTTTCATCTTCATATAATCTGAGTTCAGCCGGCCGTTTTACCTCAATAAGTAAGCCTGCAGCCGTGTTATTGTCTTTCGTTGTAATATTACCCTGCATAAAGAAAAATCCCATCCGGTTATCCAATCGACGTAATGCACGGGTTGCTTCTTTATACACGCGATCTCCGGGATTACCGGTCACCCCTATTGAAAAGCTCTTTATTATGCGAAAACGATCTGCCGCAGACTTAATGGCCCGGGGTACTGGCATCAGGTCATAAGTTCTATCCTGGGAGAAGGATGAAACTGATAGCAGAATACCCAAGCAAACGAGAAAAAACCTTATCATGGCCGGAAAGTATAAAGCGTTAAATATCTATAGGGCACAGCTAAAAACTATTTTTTAAGTCGTTTTACACAAAGTAATAATCATTTATTCTGAAAGACTTCTGATATTTTACTAAATTTCTATAGTTAATTAGCCAATAATTACCTTGAAATGAATTTCAACTTGTTGAATGAGTTAAAAAACCATAATGAATAGATAAAAACCCATTGAATCAATTCCGCCAATTTAAATATATTTGATCTTCAAAACATCAAAGCTATAAACACAAACCAATAAATCTGTGTATGAAACTGACATTTTTTTGCAATAGAGCAAAAACACATAAAAAAATAAACATAAGGGTTTCATCCAAACTGAAAATAACAAACCATTTTGGGATTAAGTTACGTTTATTAGGGCTGGTTCTTGTTGGAGAATTACTTAGTCTTTGTGCATTTTCACAAACTCCCAATCAATTGAGTGATGGGAAACTCTTAAGAGGTGACAAATGGCTCCAATTCAGTTATCCTCAAAAGGCTGATTATTATGTTTCCATTAAGGGAGATAATCAATGGTCCGGAACACTACCGGAACCGAATGCCGATAACACCGATGGTCCTTTTCTAACCATTGAACGCGCACAAAAAACGGTACGTGAACTGAAATCCAGGGTCTTTTTTCCAAAAGATGCACCGGTCGAGAAACGTTGGATTGGTTCGCCGCATCCCTTAGGAAGGGGTAAGGATATTCTTGTGTATATCCGCGAAGGCAATTATTCTTTAAAAGACCCTCTGGTTTTTCAGCCTGAGGATGGTGGTGAAAGAGTCGAAACTAATCTGCCTACAGGTGCCTTTGAATACCATAAGCTGAAAGATCATTACGTGACCTATGCGGCTTATCCTGGTGAAAAACCGGTAATCACAGGAGAAGTCCCTGTTACAGTTTGGAAGAAGTCCGGGAAGATATGGGCTGCCTCATTCAATGCAGACACTGCCGCTATGCTGGTTGTAAATGGAAAGATGCAAATACTTGCCCGTACTCCGAATAATGGCTATTTTGTTCCTCCTGCTATATCAAACTCAACAGATGAGCTTTATTTTA
>Ga0315283_10002277_pt1 | contig 15986 bp, 17 predicted proteins | sample YL17G09_0_MG_FD_204541 | JGI IMG/M metagenome (GOLD analysis project Ga0315283, IMG submission 204541) | Sediment microbial communities from Yellowstone Lake, YNP, Wyoming, USA - YL17G09_0 | ecosystem: Environmental > Aquatic > Freshwater > Lake > Sediment | place: USA: Wyoming | collected... | reverse complement strand
AGGCCCAATGTGTCGCAGCATCTGGCCCTTCTCCAGCGCGAGGGCCTCGTCAAGCGCTCGCGCGAAGATGGTCGCGTGCTCTGGGAGGTCGTCGACCCGCGACTCTCTGAGGCCTGCGCGCTCATCGACGAGATCCTCGGCCACGAGCTCGCCCAGCGCGCGCATGCGCTCGAGACCGCCCCCTCAAGCTGACGACCTTTGGGAGAACCACGATGATCGAGGTCAACGTCCACGCCTGCCCCCAGAACCACCCCTGCCCCGCGGTGAGCTCCTGCCCCGAGGGCGCCATCATCCAGGACGACATCTTCACGGCGCCGCGCATCGACGATGAGCTCTGCACTGAGTGCGGCGCTTGCCTACAGGCCTGTCGCGTGTTCTCGCGGGTCCGCGACGAAGTGGGGGTGCTCTGATGGCTCAGATCGACCTGGTCTGCCGCGACTGCGGCCACTGCTTTGAAGTCCTGACTCGCGTGGCGATCCGCGAGAAGCAGAAGCGCTGCCCCGAGTGCCAGTCGCCGAACGTCCGCCAGACCTTTGCCAGCTTTCTGCGCAACGGGTCGCTCGCGGACCCGTCGTGCGGCGCCCCGCAGCGCAGTAGCGGCTTCGGCTGAGGCTGATCCCCCGCGGCGCGGTCGCGCCGTTCGCCACGTTTGTCGCCGGCAGACCGCGGGTAGGCCCGGCGCATGAATGCAGACACCCCTCATCTGACCCTCGAGGACTTCATCCTCGAGATGGGCCGCGAGCCGGTGAGTTCACTCACGCAGGAGCGGCTCATGGACTTCACGCGACGGCTGGTCATCTCTTCCGAACTGATAGAGAGCCGCACCTGCTTCGCCCCGAACACGTACACGCGCAATCTGGTGTGCCGTTCCGCCGCCTTTGAGCTCCTCGTGCTCTGCTGGAAACCGGGGCACGAATCCACGATCCACGATCACGCCGGTTCGCTCAACGCCATCCGCGTGCACCGTGGGGAACTCACCTCGCGCCTGTTCGTGCCCACTGCCGGCTCTCCCGTCGGCACGGGCCCCGTTGAACTTGTCGCCGAGGAGCGCGTGCAGGTGGACGGCTGGACGGGCGTCGACCGCAGCGGCGTCCACCAGCTGGCCAACACGTCGGGCGAGAATCTCGTGACGGTGCACGTGTACGCCCCGCCGCTGCTCGAGCTCACCGTCTTCTCGACCGACTCGGCGGACGTCGAGCGCAGACCGCTGCGCCACACGCTCGCCGACGACATGGCCTGATCCTTCTCGGCGGACGACCATCGACCCGCGCCAGTCCTAGAGCGAGTAGGTCACGAAGGCGTGCTCGCAGGGCTGACCGACGGCGACGTGCACGCGGCGTTCGGCCGGCTCCCACACCATACTCGCGGTCGTCACGCTCTGGTCCGGGTCGGGGTCGTCGTCGTTCCAGTGCGAGCAGATGGAGAACGGCGCGTTGGCGTGGTCGCAGAGCACCGCTTGACCCAGCTTGACGGGGTCTTCACCGGCCTCCAGGCCCGCGGCGAGGAGCTCCTCCGCGCGGGCCCGCCGCTTGTACGTGCCCTCCGACGTGGTCGCGTCCTGCGGCGCGAGCTCCGGCGTCACGTAATGGTTGGTGTGCGCGAAGCAGGCGCCGCCGTGCAGCCAAGCCAGACGCGTGGCCGTGGTCTCGATGTCCCAGATGCGGCCGGCGGCATCGGCGAGCAGATGGTTGGAGCCTCGGGCGCGTGGCGTGGCGGCAATACGATCGCGGACGTCTTCAAGGCTGCGGCAGGCGAACAGAGACGCCAGCAGCAGGTTGTTGGGCACACCCACGCCCAGGTCCCAGGAGTAGAGCGTGTTGGCGCCGCCGCACAGGCCGTGTGACGTCACGCCGGTGATGGGCAGGTTACCGGCCGGCCCCACGCTCAGGTAGCTCGTGCCGTCGCTGAGCGTCACGTGCCGCACCGTGAGGCACTCGATATCGCCCGGGTACCAGTCTTCGTTGTGGCCGGCCACGGTACGACCGCCGGCCCTGAACGCGAACGACGTGCAATGCTCGGGCCTCTCGGCCTGCTCGGGCAGGCACGTGAACTCCTCGTTGCAGTTGGCCGCGAAGAGGTGGTCGAACGGCACTCCGGCGCCCTCAGCCAAGCCGCGTAGCTGGTCGACGACCTGCGGCACGGCCTCCTCGGCCGGCTTGAGGTAGGGGCGGGCGCGCTCCACCGCTTCCGCGAAGCTGAAGCCGGCAAGTGCGACGAACTGCTCGCCGTAGTAGTCCAGCTCACGGAGCACGAGCTCGCGCTCGGCTTCACCGATCTGCCGCCCTACCTCGCGGTAGGTGCCCTGCGCTTCGATGTAGGGGAGCTTCGCATCCATGTGACCAGCATTCTACCGCGATTCGGACGGATTCTCTCTGGGAATGACCGGCGCATGGACGAAGACGCCGACTTCCGCTTCTCGCCGCGCCCCAACCGCGCCCACGAGATCGAGTGGCGCCCCTGGGGTGAGCCGGCGTTCGCCGAGGCTCACAAGCTCGGGCGCCCCATTCTTCTGTCTCTCTCCGCCGTCTGGTGCCACTGGTGCCACGTCATGGACGAGACGAGCTACTCCGACCCTCGCGTGATCGCCGCCGTGAACGAGCATTTCGTGCCCATCCGCGTGGACAACGACCGCCACCCCGACGTGAACCGCCGTTACAACATGGGCGGCTGGCCGACCACCGCCTTTCTGGCGGCCAGCGGCGACCCGATCACCGGCGCCACGTACATGCCGCCTGACCAGATGCTGCAGGCCCTGGAGAGGGTCAAGGAGTTCTTCGCCGCCAACCGCACTGCGCTCCTGACGCTGGGCGCGACAGACCGCGCTCAGGACGCCGATGAAGAGGCGGCACGCGCCCACCTCGGAGGAGTGCCGCACAGGGGAGACCCCTCCGCGCCGGACTTCGACGCCGGCCCGGGCGTACCCGGCGACATCCCGGCGGAGATCGCCCTGAAGGTCGTGCGCGCCTTCGACCCGCTGCACGGCGGCCTGGGCGCCGACCCCAAGTTCCCGCAGCCGGACGTCTTCGCGTTCGTGCTCGCCTTCGCGGAGCTGCGCGGCGGCGCGGCCCCGCGGCACATCGCGCCCCACACCAGCGCGCTGGTGACGCCCGGGCGCGTGCATGAGGTGCTCCGCACCACGCTGGAGGGCATGGCGCTCGGTGGCCTCTACGACCACGTGGCCGGAGGGTTCTTCCGCTACGCCACGCGCCGCGACTGGAGCGTCCCCCACTTCGAGAAGATGCTGGAGGACAACGCGCGCCTGGCGGGCCTGTACCTCGAGGCCGCGGTGCTGGCCGGCGGGGACGCGCCAAGTGAGGCCACGGCCCCTCACGCCGGCCTCGGCCCCGTGGCCCTCTATCGCGACGCCGCGGCAGGCACGATCGACTACCTTCTCGACACGCTGTGGCGCACCGAGCTGCCGGCCTTCGGGGGCAGCCAGGATGCGGACGAGCACTACTACGGCCTCGATGCCGCAGGGCGCGCCGAGCTGCCGGAGCCCTTCGTGGACCCCACCGTGTACGTGGACTGGAACGCGCTGGCGGCGCGGGCGCTGCTGCGCGCGGCGCCCGTGCTCCAGCGCCCCGAGCTGGCGGAGCGCGCCGCGGAGCTGCTCGGCTTCCTTTGGGAGCACGGCCGTCGCGACAGCGCCATGGCGCACTACCTCACGACTGGCGGCGACCCTGCTCCCGGCGCGCCCTTGCTCGTCGACCAGGCGACGACGGCGGAGGCCCTGCTCGACGCTTACGAGGTCACGGCCGAAAGGAAGTGGCTGGAGGGCGCGCAAACGCTCGCCGGCTGGGCCGGCCGGCACCTGCGCGCCGCCGACGGCCGCCTGCACGATCGCCTGGCCGAGCCCGGCGCCAGCGCCGGGCTTCTGGCGCGGCCGCTGCCGGTGCTCGAGGAGAACGCGCTCATGGCCGACGTCTTCCTGCGCCTCGAGGCGTACAGCGGCGTGACCGCCTGGCGCGACCAGGCCCGCGAGATCCTCACCGCTTGGGCGACGCACTACGAGGAGTTCGGCGTCGCGGCGGCGGCGTACGGTCAGGCGCTGCTGCGCTACCTGGAGCGGCCGGACCACATCGTCGTCGTAGGAAGCCGCGGCGATGCCGCGGCGCGGCTTCTGCACGGCGCCGCGCTGGCCGCGCCGCGGCCGCTGCGCACCGTGCAGCTGCTCGATCCCGACGACGCGGCCGACGCGGAGCGGATGGCCGCCTCAGGCTTCAAGCGGGCCGCAACTCCAGGTGCCTACGTCTGCCGCGGCGTCACCTGCCAGGCGCCCGTCACCGATCCCGCCGAGCTGGGCCGGCCGCCTTCTTGAGGGCAAATCTGCGAGAATGTGGAGCGCTCATCCACACGGATCCGCGACGGAGGGACGATGCTCACGCTGTATCAGGCTGAATGGTGCCCGTACACTCATCCGGTGCGCCAGTTGATGACCGAGCTCGGCCTCACGTACATCACGGTCAACGTCCCTGCAGACCGCGAGGCGCGCACCGAGCTCGTGGCCGTCGCCGGCCAAGACGGCATCCCCGTTCTCGTCGACGGCGACAAAGTCCTCACCGATTCCGACGAGATCATCGAGCATCTGCGCAGCACCTACCCGGCGCCCGACGACGCCGAGCAGCACGCCGCCCTCGGCGCCTGGCGCGCGGCCAGCGCAGTCTCACTGGCGCCGCGCGCCGCCCTTGCCCGCCTGCGGGAGCTTCTCGAGGACAAGGGCTTCAAGATCATCGCCCAGATCAAGGGGCCGAAGATCAGCGAGCGGCTGCCCAAGGAGTACGCGCTGCTGTACGTCACAGTCCCGGTCGCGGCCGTGAAGGCGATCGAGGTCGACCCGCTGGCGCCCGGCGCGGTGCTGCTGCCCATGGCCGTCCTCCCCGCCGAGAACGGCACCAGTGTGATCGTCACGGCCGACCCCGTCGGCCAGGTATGGCTCTTCGGCGAGCCCGAGCTCAACAAGGTGCAATCGGCCGTGAAGAAGCGCCTCATCGAGGTGCTGGACGCGCTCTGAACCTGGGCAGCCTCACCCCCAGTGATACACGCGCAGGCTGAGCCACCCGGTCACGAGTGCGATCGCGCCGAGCACGATGAGCGCCGTCGTGTCCCACCCCGTGCCGTTCCACGCCGCCTGCATGGCGTCGACGGCGTAGGTGAGCGGCAGAAAGTCGCCGATGCGCTTCATGGTGTCGCTCATCACCGCCGTCGGCGGGCCGGCTCCGCCGAGGAAGAGCATCACGAAGAAGAGCATGAGTCCGGCCCCCTGAGCGGCGCGCGTGCTGGGCATGACCGCGCCGAGCAGGGTGCCGATGCCGGCGAAGGCCGCCGAGCTGACGAGGAAGACGATGGCGAGCTGCGCCGGCGCGTCGGGGAAGTGCACCGGGTAGAAGACCGCCCCGAAGGCGGCGACCAGCACCGAGCCCACGACGCTGAGCACAAGCGCCGCAAGGACCTGCGAGCCGAGCACGGCCCACACCGGGACGAGCGAAGCCTGGAAGCGGCGCAGCACGCCCCCGGCGCGGTAGCCGGTGAGCCGCGCCGGCAGCATGATGACGCCCACCGACATGGCGACCACGGCGATGTAGGCGGGCACGTAGTAGTTCATCGCCCCCCAGCCGCCGAAGATGCGCCGGTCGGTGCCGCCCGGCTGATTCCCGAACACCTCGCCGAGCACGAACAGCAGCACCACCGGGAAGGCGAACGTGAACACCAGGGTGGTGGGCTCTCGGAGAAAGAGCTTCAGCTCGATCCACGTGAGCTTGAGCAGCACGCGCACGCCGCCGCGCCGCCCGCCCATCAGTCGTCCACCAGGTGGCCGGTGAGCTTGAGAAAGACGTCCTCGAGGCTCGGCTCGATGACCCGCAGGTCATCGGGGGCCAGGCCGCGCTCGACGAGGGCCGCCCCGACGTAGGCGAGTAGCGGCCCGGTGCCCTCGACCACGACCCGAGGCCCGCGCCGGGTCACGCTACGCGCGCCGGGCACGCTCAGCAGCCACTCCACGTCCTGGTCCGGGGCGCTGAACACCACCTGCTCCAGCGGGTCGTACCGCACCACCAGCCCACGCGGCGTGTCGAGCGCGATGATGGCGCCCTTGTCGACCACCGCCACGCGGTCGCAGAGCCTCTCGGCCTCGTCCATGAAGTGCGTGACGAGCACGACAGTGGTGCCCCGGTCGCGGATCGTCTCGATGAGGTCCCAGGCGATGCGCCTGGCGGCGGGGTCGAGCCCGGTCGTCATCTCGTCGAGAAAGACGACCTCGGGGTCGCTGACCAGCGCCAGGGCGATGAACAGCCGCTGGCGCTGCCCGCCCGAGAGGCTCGAGAACGAAGCGCTGCGCTTCTCCGCGAGCCCCCATTGATCAAGAAGGTCGCGCCAATCCTTGGCGCCGGGGGTGAGGGAGGCGAAGAGGTCGAGCGCCTCCCACACGCGCATGTGGTCGGGGAGGCGCGACTCCTGGAGTTGGCAGCCCATGCGCCCGCGCAAGGCACCGGTGTGAACACGCGGGTCCTCACCGAGAACACGCACCGTGCCGGCGGTCGGAGTGCGCAGCCCCTGCACGCATTCGACGGTGGTGGTCTTGCCGGCGCCGTTCGAGCCCAGCAGGCCGAAGATCTCGCCGCGCTCGACCTCAAAGGAAATATCGTCGACGGCGACCACGTGATGGCCGTAGACCTTGCGCAGGTGCTCGACGGTGATGACGGGCGGCACCCTCATTCGACCGTCGTCGAGTAGCCCCCGAAGAGCGACAGCGTGCCCGGCGGGAGCTCCGGGTCGGACCACTGGCCGAGCTGCTGGAAGCGCTCGCGGCGGCGGCGGCGGCGCTCCTGCGGAGCCATGGCGTCGAGCTCGGCGAGCGCCTCGGCGATGGCCTCACCGACGCTGGCCGCGGCGGCCTCGGGGTTGTGGTGAGCGCCACCGCGTGGCTCCGCGACGACGCGCTCCACGACTCCCAGACCCACGAGATACGAGGCTGTCGGCTTGAGGGCCTCGGCAGCCTGCGGTGCGAAGGCGGCGTCGCGCCACAGAATAGCGGCGCAGCCCTCCGGCGTGATCACCGAGTAGGTGGCGTTCTCCTGCATGAGCACGCGGTCGGCGACGGCCAGGGCGAGGGCTCCGCCCGAGCCGCCCTCGCCGATCACCGTGGCGATGACCGGCACACTGAGGCGTGCCATCCTGAGCATGGTCTCCGCGATGGCGCGCGCCTGGCCGCCTTCCTCCGCGGCGACGCCCGGGTACGCACCCGGCGTATCGACGAACGTCAGCACGGGCAGGCCGTGGCGCTCGGCCAAGGAGTACAGCCGCTGCGCCTTGCGATAGCCCTCGGGCTTGGCCATGCCCCAGCTGTGCAACTCCTGCTCGTCGAGCGTCCTGCCCTTCTGGTGGCCGACGACCAGCACGGCGCGGCCGCGGAACCAGCCGAGCCCACCCACGATGGCCGGGTCGTCGGCGCGCAGGCGGTCGCCCTTGAGCTCCTCGAAGCCCTCGATGAGGTACCCGATGTAGTCGCGCGTCCGCGGCCGGTCATTGTTGCGCGCGATCTCGACGGTCACCCAGGCGTCATGGCGACGGCTCTCGTGCCGCAGGCTCTTCAGCCTCGCCTGCACTCTCTCGATCTCCTCCGACAAATGGACGCCGGGCATAAGTGGCAAACGCTTTAGCTCGCTCAAGCGCTGTTTGAGCCATCCCACCCTGGCCTCGTTCTCGTCCGCCGGTCGTTGTGACTCGGTCAGGTTCCTCACCTCCCCCCAATAGTCGCAGGTAGTTGCCGACCCTCACGCGCAGGTCCTTGCGTGCCACCACCGCGTCGAGGTGGCCAAGCTGCAGATTGCGCTCGGCGCTTCCGAAGCCCTCCGGCAACTCTTCGTGGGTGGTCTCGGCGATCACGCGCGGGCCGGTGAAGTACAGCTGCGCGCCCGGCTCGGCGATGCAGATGTCGGCGAGCGTCGCGAAGCTTGCCACCACACCGCCGGTGCACGGGTCGGCGAGGATCGTCACAAAAGGTGAGGTGGCCTCGTTGAGGAGATCGACGGCGCAGCTCGTCTTGGCCATCTGCATGAGGCTCAGGATGCCTTCTTGCATGCGGGCGCCGCCGGAGGTGCAGACTGCCACGAGTGGCAGGTCTTCTCCGGCGGCCAGCTCCGCGCTGCGCCACAGCTTCTCGCCGACGACACTGCCCATGCTGCCGCCCATGAAGCCGAAGTCCATGACGGCGAGTACGCACTGCGTGCCGTCGACGGCAGCCGTGCCCGTCACGATCGCCTCATTGAGGCCCGTCTTGGCCTGCGCCTCGCGGACGCGCTCGGGGTAGGTCTCGAGGTCGGCGAACTTGAGGGGGTCCTGCGTGAGCACGTTGCTCCAGAGCTCGCGAAAAGTGCCTTCGTCCACGAGCTGCCAGATGCGCTCGCGAGCGCTGATACGCAGATGGAACCCGCAGTGCGGGCACACCATGAGGTTGGCGCGCACCTCGGCGAGCCGGGCGGCCTGCTTGCACGAAGGGCAAGCCCATTCCGGCTGCACAGGGTCGGAATCGCGGCGCTCGATCTCGACGGTGACGTTCATGGGAGAGGTGCTGCCGGTCGTCAGCCGTCGAAACGGCGGAAGACCAGCGTGACGTTGTGCCCACCGAAGCCGAAGCTGTTGGTGGCGGCCACGTCGACCTTGCGGAAACGGGACTCGAGCGGCACGTAGTCCAGGTCGCAGGCCGGGTCTGGGTCGGTGAGGTTGATGGTCGGTGGCAGCAGACTGTTCACTATCGTGAGCACGGTGGCCACGGCCTCGATCGCTCCGGACGCGCCCAGGCAATGGCCGATCATCGACTTGTTCGACGAGATCGCGACACTCATCGCGTGCTTGCCCAGGGCGACCTTGATCGCCTTGGTCTCGGCGATGTCGCCGGCGCTGGTGGCGGTGCCGTGAGCGTTGATGTAGTCGACCGCCGACGGCTCGAGGCCGGCTTCAGCGAACGCCATCAGCATGGCCCGCGCCTGCGTCTTGCCGCTCTCGTCGGGCAACGTCATGTGGAAGGCGTCCGAGCTCATGCCGGCGCCGGCCAGCTCGGCGTAGATGCGGGCGCCGCGGACCTGGGCGTGCTCGAGGCTCTCGAGCACCAGGCAGCCGGCGCCTTCGCCGATCACAAAACCGTCGCGGCCGGTGTCGAAGGGTCGCGAGGCATGCTGCGGGTCGTCGTTGCGCAGGCTGAGCGCGCGGGCAGCCGCAAAGCCGGCCACGCCGACCGGGCTCACGGGCGCCTCGCTGCCGCCGGCGAACATCACCTCGGCGTCGCCGCAGCGGATGACGCGCGCCGCGTAGCCGATGGCGTCGGAGCCGGCGGCGCAGGCTGTGCAGGTCGCGCTCAGCGGGCCCTTGGTGCCCAGCTCGAGGCTCACGTGCGCGGCGCCCATATTGGGGATCATCATCGGCACGAGCAGCGGATTCACACGGTCCGGCCCCTTCTCGATGAGCTTCTGGATCTCGCTCTGCAGTGTCTGCAGGCCGCCGACGCCGCTGCCGATCACCGCCCCGACCCGGTCGGCCTCGGGGCGGGGGTCGAACTCGGCGTCGGCGGCCGCCAGCCTGGCGGCCGCGACCGCGTAGCGCGAGAAGAGATCGAGGCGGCGCACCTTGCGCTTGTCGATGTAGTCCTCGGCGTCGAAGCCCTTGACCTCGGCGGCGATGTGCACCTTGTAGTCGCTGGTGTCGAAGCGCGTGATGGGCCCGACGCCCGACTCGCCGGCGACGAGCCGCCGCCAGAAGGTGTCGATGTCGTTGCCCAGCGGCGAGACCACGCCGAGACCGGTGACGACGACTCTGGTGGGGGGCGTCATCAGATGCCCAATCCGCCGTCGACCGGGAGCGTGACGCCCGTGATGAAACGCGCCTGCGGAGAGGCGAGAAAGACGACGGCGTGGGCCACGTCGTCCGTCGTCCCGATGCTCTTGAGCGGCGTCGCGTCGACGATCAGCTTGCGCGTCTCCTCGGGCAGGGCTTGCGTCATCGGTGTGTCGATGTAGCCGGGAGCGATGGCGTTGACGCGCACGCCTCGTGCGCCGAGCTCCTTGGCCAGCGACTTGGTGAGGCCGATGATGCCCGCTTTTGCTGCCGCATAGTTGGCCTGCCCCGCGTTGCCGCGGCGGCCCACCACGCTGGCGAGATTGATGATACAGCCTGCGCGGCGGCGGAACATCTTGCGGGCCGCCGCCTTACTCACCAGAAAGGTGCCGCGCAGGTGCGTGGCGATGACGCTGTCGAAGTCGGCCGGGTCCATCATCATGACGACGTTGTCGCGCGTGATGCCGGCGTTGTTGACCACGATGGTGAGAGGGCCGAGGTCGGTCTCGGCGCGCTCGACCATGGCATTGACCTGCTGCTCGTCGGAGACGTCGCCCATCACGACGAGGCCCTTACGGCCCAGCGCCTCGATCTCGGCGACCACGGTCGCGCACGCGGCTTCGTCGGCGAAATCGTTGACGGCGACGTCGGCGCCGGCCGCGGCCAGGCTGAGCGCGATAGCGCGCCCTATGCCGCGGCCGGCGCCGGTCACCAGCGCTACGGATCCTGTCAGGTCGAGCTCGACGGTCACACAGCCTCCCAGTAGCGTGCATCTTCGCGCAGCGCCCCGATGGTGTCGTCGTCGGTGGCCCGGGCCACCGTCGCGTCCGGGGCGATGCGTCGCACGAGGCCGCTGAGCACACTGCCGGGGCCGACCTCAAGGAACGAATCATACCCTGCCGCATACAGTGTGTTCACGGACTGGGTGAAGCGGACCGGCGAGACGAGCTGCCTTGACAGCAGCTCGACAAAGTCGCCGGTCTCAAAGCCGAGGCTGCAAGCCGAGAAGAACGCCGGGTCCGGCGTGTGCCACTCGGTCACTTCAAGCTCGGCGCGCAGCGGCGCCTGGGCGGCCGCGATCAGCGGCGCATGAAAGGCGCCGCCCACGGCCAGTGGGAGCACTCTCTTGGCGCCGGCCTCCGTGGCCTTGGCCGCCAGGTCGTCCAACGCGGCTCGTGTGCCGCTCACCACGACCTGGCCGGGGCTGTTGAAGTTGGCCGGCCATACACCGTCGATGCCGGCCGTCAGCTCCTCGACCTTGTCGTCGGGCAGGCCGATGACGGCGGCCATGCCGCCGGGGTTCGCCTCGGCAGCGCGCAGCATCTCCTGGCCGCGCCGCCGCACCAGGCGCAGCGCATCGTCAAACGACAGCGCCCCGGTGGCGACCAGCGCGGAGTACTCGCCGAGGCTGTGGCCGAAGGCGGCGTCGAAACGCAGCCCGGAAGCGGCCAGGATGCGGAAGATGCCGATCGAGTTGACCAGCAACGCCGGCTGCGTCACGTCGGTGCGCGCCAGGGTCTCGGCAGGGCCCATGGCGCAGACCTGCTCGAGGTCGTAGTCGAGCACGTCCGAGGCCTCGGCGTAGCTGTCGCGCATCTGCGGATAGGCGGCGCACAGGTCACAACCCATGCCGACGGCTTGAGACCCCTGCCCGGGGAACATCAGTGCGAGCTTGGTCATGACGCCCTCCAGGACGCAGTGTGTCGGTGCGATCCAGTGCTTACCCAGAATAGCGACGTAGGGCGACCGAGACGGCGCTGCGGCGCGATCACAACTCCCACTTGGTGAGGCACGAGCCCCACGTGAGCCCGGCGCCGAACCCGGCCATCAGCAGCATGTCGCCCTTCTTGAGGCGGCCGTTCTGGCTGGCCTCGTGCAGGCAGATCGGGATGGAAGCGCACGAGGTATTGCCGTAGCGGTCCAGGTTGGCGAACACCTGCGCCTCGGTGAACCCCAGACGCCGCGCCGCGGTCTCGATGATGCGGATGTTGGCCTGGTGCGGGACGAACAGGTCGACGTCTTCAACGGTCAGGTTCGCGTCGCCGAGCACCTTCTCGCAGGAGCCGACCACGGTGCGCGTGGCGAACTTGAAGACCTCACTGCCGGTCATGCGCATGGCGTGCTCGTGCTTGCGCACGGTCTCGAAGCTCGCCGGCTGGCGGCTGCCGCCGGCAGGTACGTTGAGGTACGGCGCACCGCTGCCGTCGTTGCCCAGGTCGAAGCTGAAGATGCTGCCGTTGTCGGTGGGCTGCACGAGCACAGCGCCGGCGCCGTCGCCGAACAGCACGCAGGTGCTGCGATCCTCCCAGTCGACCATCTTGCTGAGCACCTCAGCACCGACCACGAGGACGTTCTGGTAGATGTTGGCCGAGACAAACGCCGTGGCGATGGCGAGGCCGTAGACGAAGCCGGTGCAGCCGGCCTGCACATCGAAGGCGCCGGCCTTGGTGGCGCCGATCTTGTCGGCGACGATCGACGCCGTGGCCGGCATGATGTGGTCGGGCGAGATCGTCGTGACGATGACCAGGTCGAGGTCCAGCGGGTCGAAGTCGACCGACTGCAGGCAGCGGCGAGCGGCGACTTCGCCGAGGTCGCTGGCCGCCTCGTCCACCCGGGCGATGCGACGCTCACGGATGCCGGTGCGCGTGAGGATCCACTCGTCGGACGTGTCGAGGAACTGGCTGATCTCCTCGTTGGTCAGCACGCGCTCCGGCACGTGCACGCCGAGCGCCGAGATGCGCGCGCCCCGCACCAGGCCGCGACGCAGGCCGATCACAGCTTGGCCTCCCCGGCCTCGATGGCCGCGGCGTCGACGATCGCGAACATGAGCTCGCCGCGGCAGGCCAGCTGGCCGTCCACGGTGGCCCTGACCTTGGCGCGCCCCACAGGGCCGTGTACGGCGACGATCTCGGCCTCCAGGCGCATGGTGTCGCCAGGTTTGACAACGCGCTTGAAGCGCACCTTGTCGATGCCGGCGAAGAGGCCGATCTTGCCTTCCATAGACCCGGCGGCCGAGCTGGCTCCCGCACTGGCCGCCGCCAGAGTGGCCGCCTGCGCAAGCGCCTCGACGATGAGCACGCCGGGCATCACAGGATTGGCGGGGAAGTGCCCGGCGAACCAGAAGTCGTCGGCGGTCAGCGTGCGAGTGGCTACGCAGCGCACGCCCGGCTCGAGCTCCTCGACTTCGTCGACAAGCAGGAACGGCGGGCGATGCGGCAGCAGCTCGAGCACCTGGTCGTGAGTCAGCCTCACAGCGGCGTCAGCTCCCGCGAGCGGCGGTCGTGCCGGCGCTCGAACCCGATGATCACGGCGGCCGTAGCGAGTGCCCAGCCGAGGACGTTCTTGACCGGGACTGTGCGGCCGCCGGGCAGCGGGATGCTGCCGAGCCTCTCGTCCAGATACTCGAGCGTCTCGTCAACGACCTGGCCGAACGGCTTCGGCGAGCCGGGCGCCGGCTCGAGCTCGACCGCCGCCATCACGCGATCCGCGAAGCCGGGCGGCGCAGCCAGCTCGAGCCGGCCCCACGCGGCCAGGGCGCCGCGCACCTCGCCCACTTGGGCGAGCTCCGCGGCGCAGTCCGGGCAGAAACTCAGGTGCGCCTGCAGTTCGGCGACCTCCATGTAGCCCATATCGCCGTCGACGTACTCGTTGATGCGTTCGCGAAAGTAGCTGCAGTCCATCAGGCGTCGCTCCTCGTTCGGGCGCCGGCGGGGCCCTGGCCGGGCTCGGCGCCCTCCGCCCGCAGTTTGAGCCTCAGCGAGGCGCGGCCGCGGTGCACCATCACCTTGACGGTGCCGAGCGGCCGCCCGGTGGCCTCAACGATCTCCTGGTATGGCAGACCGTAGACGTCGCGCAGCACCGTCGGCACACGGTAGTCCTCGGGCAGATCGTGCAGCGCCGCCACGATCGTCGCCGCGTCGATGCCCTCGCCGAGCTGCGGTACGTCGGCGGCGACCATCTCCGGAGTCTCGACCGGCTCGGGCTGCCGCTTCTCCCGGCGCTTGTAGTCCACAGACGCGGTGAGCGCCAGGCGAAAGAGCCACGTGGAGAACGTGGCCTCGCCGCGGAACTGCGGCAGCTTGCGGTAGCAGCGCAAGAAGGCCTCCTGCGCCGCGTCTTCGGCGTCGGTGTGGTTGCCGAGCACGTTGTAGGCCACCGAGTAGACCATCCCTTGATACCGCTCCACGATCAGCTTGAAGGCCTGCGCGTCACCTTCGGCCGCGCGCCCCAGCTCGGCGAGCGACGGGTCGGGCAGCGAGGCCCACTTGTGAAGGTTAGACGTAGTCATGGCGGCGGAAGTTACAGCCGCGGGCGCGTCAAGCGGCCGCGGGCGCACGACCGCAGGCAGACCCGGCGGCGGGCGTCAAGGGGAAGGAGGATGTGTCGGATCGAGGTGAGCGCACGAGTACGTGAGTGTACACCCAGCGCGGGAGCCGCCGTTCCCGGCGCCGCGGTCGGGCGCCGCATGCCTGCGCGGCGGCGGATCCCGACGGCACTGTGGCCGACGACCATTCCGGAGATTCGGAGACGTCCCCGTGCGATGGCGTTCGGGTAGGCTCTGCTGAGCTACCGGCCCTGGATGACGACTTCGCCTCTTGACGTCTTGGGCCATACGTGGGTATGCAAGCACGAACGGGAGGCAGCGTGGGCGCCGGCACACCGGACAGTGGAAAGGTCGATATCGTCGCTCCTCTATCTGCGCGGCAAGACGCCGCCCGACGAGCCGCGGGGGCTCGTGTCATCCTGAACGCCCTGGCCGCAGGCCGGATCGCCCTCAACGAGCGCGACGCCAAGCTGCTGCTGGCTGCCTATGACATCCCCACACCGGCGGGCACCGTGGTGCATTCGGCGCAGGACGCCGCCACAGCCGTGGCGGCGCTCGGCGGGCTGGCCGTGCTCAAGGGCCTGGGGCCGGACATCCAGCACAAGAGCGACACCGGCCTGATCGAGCTCGGCGTGCGCGACGCGCCTGCGGCTCGCGCCGCCTATCACCGCATCATGGATCGAGGGGCGGGGCGAGTCGAAGAGGGCGTGCTTGTCGAAGAGTGGGTGCCGCATGAGCGCGAACTTCTGGTCGGCATGCGCCGCGACGAGCAGTTCGGCCCGGTGATCGCCTTCGGCCTTGGCGGCATCTTCACCGAGGCGGTCGCGGACGTAGCGTTCGCTCTGGCCCCGCTCGACAGCATCGATTGTCGCGACCTCGTGGCCGAGCTCCGTGCGCAGCGGCTGCTCGGCCCTGTGCGCGGCTTGCCCAGAGTCGACATGGATCAGCTGGAACGCATCATTCGAGCGATCGCCCAGATGGCCGCCGATCATCCTGATATCGCCGAGATCGACGTCAACCCCCTGCTCGTCTCCGGCACCCACCTGGTGGCCGCCGATGCACTCGTGATCCTGTCGGCCCCCGGCGGCGCCGCAGCCGGCGGCGGGGCGCCGGGTACCGCTGGCGGCGATCGGCGACGGCTGCGTCTCGACGCCGTCTTCACGCCGCGATCGGTGGCGGTCGTCGGCGCGTCCGAGGACGCCACGAAGTGGGGCGGCTCGGTGATGCGCAATCTGCTCGACGGCGGCTTCGGCGGGAGTCTCTATCCGATCAACCCGCGCGGCGGTGCCATCTTCGGAGTGCTCGCCTACGCGGGGCTCGCGGACCTGCCGCAGACGCCCGACCTCGTGATCGTGGCGCTCGGCGGCGCTCATGCGGCAGCCATCGTCGCCGAATGCGGCCGTCACGGCGTGCCCGCGGCGATCGTCATCGCCGCGGGCTTCGGCGAAGCCGGCGGCGAGGGCGCGGCGCTGCAGCTGGAGCTTGCCCGCGCCGCCGGCGAGAGTGGAGTCACGCTGGTCGGCCCCAACTGCATGGGTGTGCTCTGCACCAGCTCTCACCTCAGCGCTGTGGGCTTCGTCACGCTGCGGCCCGAGGCTGGGCAGCTCAGCGTGATCTCGCAATCGGGAAACATCGGCACGCAGTTGCTGATGACCGCGGAGCGGCGCGGCGTCGGCGTGGAGAAGTACGTGAGCAGCGGCAACCAGGCGGGCACCGACGCCAACGACCTGCTCGAGTACCTGGCCGACGACCCGGATACCGGCGTCGTGGTCATGTACCTCGAGGGGATGGATGACGGGCGACGCTTCTACGAGCTGGCGCGCGCCACGACGCCGCG
>Ga0315283_10002275_pt1 | contig 15993 bp, 9 predicted proteins | sample YL17G09_0_MG_FD_204541 | JGI IMG/M metagenome (GOLD analysis project Ga0315283, IMG submission 204541) | Sediment microbial communities from Yellowstone Lake, YNP, Wyoming, USA - YL17G09_0 | ecosystem: Environmental > Aquatic > Freshwater > Lake > Sediment | place: USA: Wyoming | collected... | reverse complement strand
AAGGAGGGTATCGGCCTGCGCGGTTACGGGCAGAAGAACCCCCTGACCGAGTACAAGCAGGAGGCCTTCGACATGTTCGACGCCCTGTTCCAGCGGGTGCGCGAGGAGGCGGTGGAGTACCTCTTCGCGGCCCGGCCGGTGCGCGAAGAGGAGATGCCCGCTCACCGGCGGCAGGTCGCGCGCCAGGAGCGCCACGATCCCGTCAGCCTGACCGTCGGGGCTGCAGGCGCCTCTTCAGACAAGGGAGCGCAATCGGCAATCGCCCGGCAGGCCCCGCGCGAGTCCCGCGGCGGGGAGGGGGTCGCCCACACCGTGCGGCGCTCCGCGCCGAAGGTTGGCCGCAACGACCCCTGTCCCTGTGGGAGCGGGAAAAAATACAAGAAATGCTGCGGCGCGGCGGAGGGGGCATGAGCGACCGTCGGCTGAAAATCTCATTGAACGGGCAGGCTGCTCAAAAAGGTCCAGGTGCAAGGCGCGCGAATATCCGGCGAATGAGGCGTACGAGTTGTACGCCGCAGTGAGTCGGAATGAGCGCAACGCCGCAGATGGGCCTTTTTCAGCGGCCTGCTAGGTGCGTGCCTCGCCCGCGGACATCGACGCGCGAGCGCACGGAAAAGTTCAGCGGTGCAATTGAACCGCTGAAGTCATTCAAGGCGGTGGCGTGCGCGCTGGCCATGGGGGTCCTCTGGCCCCTGGTCGCCGGTGTCTCCTCACTCGCCGCCGAGGACCGCACGTCCCTCCTGCTCCTGCCGATCGCGAGCGGAACCCCCGGCCAGGAGTGGTCGGCAAAGGCGCTCGGCGGTATTCTCGAGGACGGCTTCGGCGCCTTGCGTTCCGTTCGCCTGGTGGCGGGGACCGCGCGCGAAGTCGCCTTGCGCGAACTTTCCGCTGACGCTACGGTGACGCCCGAGGCGTTCAGGGACATTTGTCGTCGCGCGGGTGCGGATCTGGCCGTTCTCGGCGGGAGCACCCTGGTCGCGGGGCGCCTGGACCTCGAGATCAGAATCTTCGATGTCGGTGCGGGCCGGGAGTTGCCTTCTTTTCGCGGGAGCGAGCCGCCGGAGAGGGCGTTCAGCCTGGTGGAGGCCGCCGTCCGGCACGTGGTGGCCGAGACGGCCCTCGGCGGTGCCGACACCATTTTCCCCAGGAGCGGTACGGTGTCACTTGAGGCTTATGCCGCATACCGGTCTGCGTTGCTCGAGAAGACGCCCACGGCGCGCATTGAAAAATTGCGAGGGGTCCTCACGCTCGACGCCAACTACGCGGACCCGACCCAGCGGCTCGGGGTCGAACTCTTCCGGCAAGGTTCGCTGGATGAAGCCCTGGGCATCCTGGAGCGTGCGGTCGCCCTTGGCCCCAACGTTGCCGAAGCCCGCAACAACTACGGGGTTGCCCTCGCCGCCGCCGGCCGTTCGGAACAGGCACAGCGGGAATTCGAGGAGGCGGTGTCGCTCGCGCCCGATTACACCGAGGCACGCCTGAACCTGGCGCGGGTGCTCGAGGATCGCAGCCGCGCCTCGGACGCGGAGAAGCAGTACACCACGATTCTGGAAGCCGATGCTGGAAACGACAAGGCGCGCTCCGGCCTCGCCGCACTTTATGACAGCACGGGTCGGCCGGCACTGGCCGTCAAGGAGTTCCGGTTGCTGTCGGCGCGCCGCCCCGATCTCGCCGAGGAGCAGTTCATTCGCGCCGGGCAGGAGGCGCGCAAGGCCCGCGAATACGCCCGGGCCGAAAAGTACTTCAGGCGCGCTGCCGACATCAATCCTCAGTTTGCGCAGGCCTGGTCGGAACTGGGGACCAACAGCTACCTTGCCGGGGAGTACCCCAAGGGCGTGGAGTACTTCCGCAAGGCGCTGGCGATCGATCCGGGACAGCCGGAGTTCCACTACTTTCTTGGCCTCGCCCTCGAAAAGGGACGGCAGCAGGATGAGGCATTGCGGGAGTTCCGGCGCGCGGTGGAACTGGGCGGTCCGCCCGAGGCGCGGCTCGGCCTGGCTCGTGCGGCGCTCGAGTCGGGTGACCCCGGCCAGGCGGTTGAGGAGTTGAACCGGCTGCTCGTCGCCAGCCCCGATAACACGGAGGCCAAGGTCCTGCTCGCCCGGGCCACCGGCGAGATGGAGGCTCGTCGCCGGCTCGTCGAGGGTCAGAGCCAGTTCGCGAACCAGCGACTGGCGCGGCTCGAACAGATCGTTGCCGATGCCAACCGCGCCAATCGCGAGCTTGAAGCGCGTCTGCAGTCCGTCACGCAGGAGAAACGGTTGCTCGAGAAGCAGGGGTTTCCTGACTGCGCTGCTGTGGCGGACGAGGCCGCCGGCGAGAAGGCGCATGTCGCAGAACTTGGGCGCGAAGTCGAGCGCCTGCGGGCAGAACTGGCCGCGAGCGAGGCCGCCCGCGGCGTGCTTGCTCAGCGGGTGAACGAGGTGGCCGAGCTCAAGGGGCAGTTGCTCGCTGCACAGGGCGCCATCTCGAGGGCGGAGGATGCCCAGAAAGCCGAGCGCGAGCAGTGCGAACGGGCGTTGCTCGCAGAGCGCGAGGAGCGCAGCGCCGCGGTTGAGAAGCTCCAAGGCGAACTGGATGCGGCACAGGCGCTGGCGGCTGCGGCGCAGACAGAGCGGGAGCAGGCCGACCGGGCCCTGGCCGACGACCGGGATCGTGCGCTCGAGAGGGCCCGGCTGGCGGTGCGCGATCTCGCGCTGGAACGTGGCAACATCGCCCTGCGGAGCCAATCCTGGGAGCAGGCGCGAGGGTATCTCGAGCAGGCGGCGGAGGCCGACCCGCTCTGCGGCGAGGCCTGGATCGGACTGGGGGTGGCATTCTTCCAGCTCGGGCAGCACGAGAAGTCGAAGCAGATGTTCGACAAGGCCAAGGGAATCCATTAATACATGAAACAGACAGGCTGCTCAAAAAGGTCCATATGCACGGTGCGCACCGCAGCAGATGGGCCCTTTTTTGCGGCCTGCTGACGGGGGAGGCGGGGATGGCGAAGGTGAAGGTGGCGGGCATCCAGATGGCGTGCGTCGATGCGCGGGAGAAGAACCTCGCGAAGGCGGTGACGCTCGGCCGGCTGGCGGCGGAGCATGGCGCCCGGGTGGTCTGCTATCAGCAGTTGCTCTCGACCCCCTGGTTTCCGCGTGGTCGGGACGAGCGGCACTTCGCGCTTGCCGAGGGGGAGAATGGACCGACGCTCGACGCCCTGCGGCCGCTCGCGGTCGAAACCGGCGTGACACTGGTTTGCCCCCTGTTCGAGCGGTCCGCGGCGGGCGCCTGCTACAACACTGCAGTGGTCGTCGGCCCCGACGGCGGGCTGCTCGGGAAATATCGCAAGGTGCACGTGCCGGACCTCCCCCTCTGGGAGGAGAAATTCTACTTCCAGCCCGGGGACACCGGGTTCCCGGTCTTCGAGAGCCAGGGGCTGCGCTTCGGCGTGCAGTTGTGCTGGGACAACTTCTTCCCAGAGGGAACCAGGCAGCTCGCGCTTGCCGGTGCCGAACTGGTTTTCGCCCCGAACGCCGCGGCGTTCGCCACCACCCGCAAGTGGGAGACGGTGCTCGCCGCCAACGCCATCGTCAATAATTTGTACGTTTTCCGCGTCAACCGCGTGGGCCGCGAGGAGCGCCAGGACTTCTACGGGCGGAGCGTCTGTATCGATCCGGAAGGCGAATTCCTGTTGCCGCCGAGCGGCATGCACGACGGGGTGGTTTTCGCCGACATCGACCCGGGGGCCGTGCGAGCTGTCCGCGAGGAGTGGAACTTCCTGCGCGACCGCCGCCCGGAGGCCTACGCGGAGTAGGCCGCCCGCGACCATGCGCCGCATCCGCCCCTGGGTCGTCATCACCGGCTGCCTGCTCGCGAGCCTTGCCGCGGTGACTGCCGTTGCCTGGCACCAGGGCAGCTTCCTGCGCGAGAGTGCGGCGAACTACCTGCGCGAGCGGCTTGGTGCCGAATTCGGAGCGCAGTTCCAGACGACCGACTTGCGCGGGACGTGGTTCCCGCCCGGGCTTTCCCTGGGGCGCGTCACCATCAATCGTCCGGGCGAATCACGGGTGCTCACGGCGGAGGACGTCAGGATTTCGTTCAACCCCTATGCGGTGCTTTTCGGGCGCGAGCGGCTTGGCCGCGTGGTGATCGTTCGCCCGCGGCTCTTCGTGCGTCCCGGAACCGAGCGTGGCACGGCCCTCGCTGCGCCACCGGCTGTGTCGCCGGAAACCTCGGCGTCAGCCCCGGCTCCGCCGCCGGCCGCTCCGGTGATCCCGACAGAGGTGGCCGCGCGGCTGCGCTCATTCCTGCGACCGCCATTCCCCCTGCGGGTCTTCGAGGTTGTCGACGGCAGGGTCGAGATGTCGGACCGCGCCGGCGGGAGCGTCAAAGCGACCGGGATCAACCTGTCGGTCCTCGTTTCCAGCGGGAGTGCGCGCGCCGTTCTGGCCGTCGGGAGTCTCGCGATCGGACGCGCCGGGCAACGGGCCGACCTGGGCCGGGTGGATGCCGACGTCACGATCGAGGAGGGCCGGGTCACGGTGCGCGAGTTCGTTGCCGCGGGTGGGGTGCTCACGGGGACGCTTCGGGGGACGGTGGACGCCACGGGCGTCCTTGCATTCAAGGGCGAATTGTCGGCGCGCCTCGAGAAAATTGCGGCGCTGGTCGGCCGGCCGGACGCCGCCGCCGGCGCTGCGAGATTTGAGGGCGAGATCACGGGGAACTGGCGCGAACCGTCGCTGACAGGGGCGCTTGCCGTTCAAGGGCTCGTCGCCGGGGGATACCGCTGGCCGCAGGCGCGAGGACAGGTCGCCTGGGGCGGCGGTCGACTGTCCTGGTCGCGGCTGCGCCTGCCGGTCGGCGAGGGGGAGTTGACCTCCGCGGGAGAGGTCGATTTCTCCGGTGCCGCCCCGCGCTACCGGACCGAAGTCACGGCGCGCGCTCTCGATCTTGCGGGGTTGCCGGTCGCGCCGGGCGGGATCGCGTCCCGGGTGCTCGGGCTCGCGGGCACTCTGCAGTGGCAGGGCTCCGGAACCGGCGTAGCAGCCTCAGGCAGCGGCCGTCTGGCCACGCAGTTCACGATCGCCTCCTGGCCCGGAGAGGAGGTCGCCTTCGAGGCCGCGGTGTCGCTCGAACGTGGCAGGGTTTCAGTCACATCGTTCCGCGGAGCGACGCGCTCGCTCGAGGTTGCCGGTGCCGGATCCTGGAGCCCGGAGGAGGGCTTTTCCGGGCGTATCGACGGCACGGTCGGCGATCTGGCAAGGCTGCTTCCCCCAGGGAAAATCGCGCTCGGCGGCAGCGGGCGGTTCGGGGGGGATTTCGCGGCTGACGCGCAGGGCCCGCGCTTCTCCGGCGACGTGCAGCTTGCGAAGGCCACCGTCGGTGCCCTCCGGGGGATCGAGGGCAGCGCCCGGCTCGCAGCGAACGCCGGCAGCGTGCGGATCACGGAGGGCGCCGTGGTCTGGCCAGGCGGTCGTGGCAGCCTCAGCGGCGCGGTCGAGCTGCCATCCGGGCGGCTCGATCTCGTGACGGTTCTCCAGCAACTCTCGCTCCAGGAGGCGGCCCGCCTGCTCGGGACGGATCCGCGGCTTGTCGAGGGGGCGCTCGAAGCGCGACTGCGGCTGCGCGGGACCATCGGAGCCCCCGAGATCGAAGGAGAGGTTTCCGGGAGGGCGCTGCGCTACCGCACCGTTGCCTTGGATGAGGGATCGCTCTCGTTGAGCTATGCGGCCCGGCGACTCGCCATCAGCCGGCTGCGGCTGCGCCGCGGGTCGACCGAGCTGGCGTTCAACGGGGCACTCAGCGAGGGGCGGGCGATCGAGGGGGAGTTCGAGAGCCCGGCCTTCGATTTCGCCGACTTCGCGCCGTTCGCCGGCCTCGAACTCACCGGCTCGATGCGCGGCCGGGTGCGCGGGCAATTGGACGACCCGCAGGTCACGGGTGACGTGCGCGCCGAGCGTCTGCGCTACGCGGGCTTTGATCTCAAGGGCGGGGAGCTCTCGGTCAACTACCGGGGAGGGGCGATCGCCGTCGAGGGCTGGGTCGCGGCCCGGGAGAACCGGCTGCGCGCGGTCGTGGAGCCGAGCAGGGACTGGCGTTTCGAATCGGAACTCGAGCTGCAACAGCTTGCCCCGGAACTGGTCCGCTCGGGACTTGGCGCATTTCCGCCGGCGCTGGCCCAGGCTCTGGGCAGAGCCTCCTTTCTGGCCACCGGGCGGCTTCAGGGCAGCGGGCGGCTGCTTGATCCCGGCTCGGTGCGGGTCGATGTGCGGCTGGACACCCTGTGGCTTCAAGCCGCTGGAAAATCGCTGCAGAACCTCGCGCCCGTGCGGATCTCCTGGCGCGACGCGGGGCTCGTGGTGGAGGATTTCCGGCTGGCCAGCGAACAATACCACCTCTCAGTTCGCGGGGGCGGGAGTCGCTCCGAGGGGTGGAACCTGCAAGCCGAAGGCGCGGTGAGTCTCTCCGTCTTCAAGGAGTACTGGCGCGAGATCGAGGACATCGACGGCCGCGGTGAACTGATGCTGACCCTCGGCGGTCCGTGGTCGGCGCCGCTGCCCGAGGGCAGCCTCACGATCCACGAGGCGTTCGTCAGGGTCCGGTCGCTTCCCGAGCCGCTCGAGCATCTCGAGGGCCGTCTGGACCTGCGCGGCCGCACGCTGATCGCCACCGGCCTCTCGGGCACCATGAGCGGCGGAGCGTTCCGCGGCGGCGGCAGCTACCAATTCGCGCAGAATCACCTCGAAGCAAACGTCGAGGGACGCCTGGACCTCTCGCTGTTTCGCGCGCGCATCCCGGCGGCGCGCGAGTTGCGCGGGCCGGTCGAGGTCCGGCTGCGGATGGCCGGACCTCTCGCGGCCCCCGCGTTTTCCGGGGAGGCCGATGTTCTTGACGCGGAAATGTTTTTACGGCCGTTCCCCGCCAAGATCACGCATCTGCGGGGCACGATTCTCGTGGCGGCCGAGCGCCTGGAAATCCGTGAACTTGCCGGACAAACCGGGGGCGGCACCGTTCGTCTGACCGGAACGATGGACTGGAGCCGGCCGCCGGTCCGGGTGGACGCCGAGCTTGAGGGCAAGGACATCCTGGTCTCGATCGCCGGCATCCTCAAGGCCCAGAGCGACCTGCACCTCGGCCTGCACGGGGATTTTCAGGACATGAAGCTCGCGGGCGAGGTGCGCATTCTCAAGGCGCGCTACCTGCGCGAATTCAACGAGAAGCTGCCGCCGCTCGACCTGTCTCCAACTCCGGCGCGCGTTTCCGCCACCGGGGGCCCCAACCTTTCGCGGATGGCGCTCGATGTGAAGGTGACCGCAGCCGACAATGTCTGGATCGCCAACCGCATGGCGAAGATCGAGACCGCTGTTGCGCTGAAAATCGGCGGCCAGCTCGGCGCGCCGGTCGTGAGCGGCGAGATTACCGCGATTCAGGGCGAGGCTTCCTATTTTTCAAGGCAGTTTCGGCTCGAGAGCGGATCTCTGCGATTCGTGCCGCCGTCGCTCGTCCCGCTGATTGACGTGCAGGCCTCGACCTCGGTCGGCGAGACCCAGATCTTTTTTCTCATGGACGGCCCCCTCAACAAACCCTCCTACCACCTCACCTCCCAGACGGGTTTGCGTCAGGATGATCTCATAGCGCTGCTGACCGTCGGCGAGACGCGCAGCAGCCTGACGGGTCGGGGCGAGCGGGCGTCGCTCGCTGGAGCTGCGGTTTTCACCTCCGAGCCGCTGGTGAACGCGCTCGGGGATGGCGCCCGCAGCGCCATGGGCCTGGACGTCCTCCAACTCGAGCCGGTCGTCGGGGACAACAACCAGGTCTCGGCCCGGGTCACCCTCGGGTCGCACGTGTCGGACCGGCTCTTCGTGAGCTACTCGCAAAATCTCGGCGCCACGGAGGACCAGCAGGTCACGGTGCAGTACTCCCTGCTCGACTACCTCTCGCTCTGGGGGAAGGAATTGCGGCAGGGGATCTACAGCCTCGATCTCGTCTTCCGGTACGCCCTGAAATGAGCAGGCCGCTGAAAAAGGCCCACCTGCGGCGTTGGGTTTCGCCCTTCGTCACTGCGGCGTACTGCTCGTACGCCTCATTCCTCAGGGCTCGCCCGCCTTGCATCTGGACCTTTTTGAGCGGCCTGCCTGCTCAAAGATTTGGTGCCTGTGTGCCGCTGAGGCTTTCCGTAGCGATCGTCGCCGCGGTGCTTGCTATCGCGCCGGCCGCTATCGCCGACGGGACGCCCCGCGTCGTCGCTGTCACGTTCGCTCCCTCGGACCGGATCGGGGCGTACCGCTACGCCGAGCTCGTAACGGTCCGGGCTGGCGATCCGCTGACCCCGGACCTGCTCGAGCGCAACCTGCGTCTGCTGCGCGCGACCGGCCTCTTCGTCGAAGCCGATGCCCGGCTGGACGACCGCCCCGACGGCGCCGAGGTGATCTTCACCTTGCGCCCGCACCTGCTGGTCAAGGATGTGCGGGTCAAGGGCAACATCATCATTCTCGAGCGCGACCTCGCGCGTATGTTGCGCCTGCGTGCCGCCGAGCCATTCAGCGAGGCGATCGTCCGAGGGGACATCGAGCGGATACTTCGCTTCTACGAGGAGCAGGGCCACGAGGGCGCCACGGTCGCCGAGGAGATTTCCCGCGGAGCCGGTGAGGTGCGCGTGACCTACCGCATCGGCGAGGGGCGGCCTCGGGTCGTGCACAAAGTGCTCCTGCACGGCAACCGCGGCCTTGCCGAGAAAGAGATCCTCGGGGCGCTCGGGATGAACCAGTACACGTTCTTCCGCGGCTCCGACCTCCAGCGAGGGCTCGACAACTTGCGGGACTATTACCAGAGGCGCGGCTATCTCGATGTCCGTGTCAGCTCGCACATCGACGCCAGCGAGGGATCCTTCGGGTTCCTGGCGGCGCTGACCAACCCGATCAAGGGGCTGCTCCAACTCGGCCGCGGGGGCTACCAGCTCGTGACGATTACCGTGGCGATCGATGAGGGCCGCAGGTTCGAGGCGGTATTCCGCGGCCTCGGGGCTTTCGACGAGGTTGATCTGCGGCCGTTGTTGACGTTTCAGAGGTCGGGTTTTTTTGACGAGGAGGAGGTCGCGGCGGGCCGCGAACGGATTCTCGCCTTCTACCAGCAGCGGGGCTATTACCTCGTCGAGGTCGACGCCAAAGCGGACTATGACGCCGGCCAGGTCGTCTACGTGGTGCGCGAGAACAAACCGGTGCCGGTCGCGGAGGTGCGCCTGGTCGGGTTCACCCACTTCGGGGAGGGCTGGGTGCGCCAGCGGCTCGACACCCGCGCCACGAGCGGCGAGGCTGCAAGCCTGTTGCAGACACCGCTGCTCGAGCGCGACCGGCTCAGGATCCTCTCCTGGTACCGCGACGCCGGTTTCACCCGGGCGGAGGTCCCGCCGCCCGAGGTCTGGCCCGAGGCCGGTCCCGCGGGCGCCATCGTGATTTTTACGGTGCGCGAGGGGGCCCGCACCCTGCTGCGCTCGGTTTCCTTCGCGGGCGCCGTCGCGCTGTCGAAAGAGAAGCTCTTGGCGGCTGCGGGCTTTCAGGAGGGCGCCCCCTTCCGCGATGCGGACCTCAAGCGGTCCGAGAATCGCGTGCGTGCCGCCTGCGCGCGGGCCGGGTACCCGCAGTGCGCGGTGACCGTGCGTCCTGATTTCGGGGCGGATCGCACCAGAGTCGACCTGCGCTTCACGGTGGACGAGGGGCGTCTGCAGCGGCTCGGCGGCATCGCCGTGACCGGCAACGCCCGGACCAAGCGGCGCGTCATCCTGCGTGAGATGCCGCTGGCGCCCGGGGATCCACTCGACCCGGAGGCGCTGGCGAAGGGCAAGAACGAGATCTACGATCTCGGGTTCTTTCGGGAGGTGCGGTACGTGCTGCCGGAGCCGGTCTCGCCCGGGGGAATCCAGGACGTGGTGCTCGCCGTTCGCGAGCGGCCGACGGGCTTTGTCGGTTTCGGTGTCGGCTACTCCAGCGACGAGCACTTCCGCGGGTTCGTGGAGGCCGGGGAGCAGAATCTCTTCGGCACCGGGCGGGGCCTGCGTTGGAAGTCGCTGGTCAGCGAAATCGGCTATCGCCACGACCTGTTCTACCAGGAGCCCTGGCTTTTCAACTACCGGCTCAAGGGGCAGGGCGACCTCTACCTCGAGAGCCAGGAGGAGACCGGGTACAAGGTGCGCCGCGAGGGTCTCGCGCTCGGGGTCAACCGGGAGTTCACTTCGCGGCTGCTGCTCAACCTGCGCTACCGCTACGAGCTCGTGGACTATTCGGACGTCGACCCGAATCTCACGGCCGAACTCGGTCCCCTGGAAAACTTCAACATCGGCAGTGTCGGCCTCGTGATCGACTACGACCGCCGCGACAACCCGATCTCTCCACGGCGGGGTTCCAACCAGCTGGCGAGCATCGAGGTTGCGCGGCCGCTCTTCGGCGGCGACGTCTCGTTCACCAAATATCAGCTCGAATCCGTGTGGTATCAGCCTCTCTGGGCCGGCGCTGAAATTGCCCTCGGGCTGCGCGGCGGGTTCACGCAGCTTCTTCTCAGCGCCGGGGACTTGCCGCTTTCAGAGCGTTTCTTCCTCGGCGGCGACCGCAGCGTACGCGGCTACGGCTACAAGGAGATCGGCCCGAAAGACGCCGCCGGCAATCCGCTCGGGGGCAACGCTTTCGCCCTGGGGAACGTCGAGTTGCGGGTCGACCTCTACAAGAAACTGCGCGGCGTGCTCTTCGTCGACGCAGGGGAACTCTGGGCGGATCAGGCCGGACTGCCGGCCTCGGGGATCAAGACTTCGGTCGGGACCGGGATACGCTACGAGACACTTGTCGGGCCGATCCGCCTCGACTGGGGGCTCAAGCTCAAGCCCGAGCCCGGAGAGTCACCCTCCCGCTGGCACCTGACGATCGGCTACCCATTCTAAACCATGGCGATGCTGTGATTATTAACGTTTGCGTGCGCGAGGCGACGGGGGCGTCCCTTCAGTCGTGCGTCTGCGCCGCCTACCCGTCACGGTGCCCGGGACTCGAAGTCTCGTAACTCGCCTGCGGCTCAAACAACGAGACTTCGTCCCTGCGGGACCGCCCCGATCACCGTGCCGGGCTTAACGGCGGCTCCGCGCATCTTCCCTCAGTGACGCCCCCCGCCGCCTCGCTTCCAGTGACGGCCGCTGAAAAGGGCCCAGCTGCGGCGTTGCCCTTCGCGCGTCTGCCTGCGGTGTACACGAGTACACCTCGGCATCCGCTTGGCGGGCGCCTTGCACCTGGACCCTTTTGATCGACCTCTCAGTTATTGGACTGGGCGAAGGGGTGGCGCGAAGGGGCGGTCTCCGTCGGCGGAACGAAGTGAGCACGATGGAGGTCCGCAGCGACAGGACCCCGCAGCCCGCACGGGAACGGAAAGCATCTTGATGGTGGGCTCCGCCTGGTTGTTTGAGAGTTGCGCAGTGTGCTGATAGACTGACGTGGCAATCAGGAGGGGCGGGTCGTGAATGGAGTTCGGCGTCGTGTCAAGAATGCCGCCATCGCCGTGGTTGTCCTCGCCAGTGTTTCAGGTGCAATGGCGGAGACGGCCCGGGCCGAGACCCCGTCGGCGCTGTTGCGCTGCGTGCAGGATCGTTACGGTGCGCTGCGCGATCTCTCGGCGACTTTTGCCCAGGAGAGCCGGGTTGCGAGTCTCGGGCGCACCCGCACCCGCGCCGGCCGGCTTTTCTTTCAGGCGCCCGGGCGCATGCGCTGGGAGTACGACGGTCCCGAGCCCCAGTTGATCGTCGCGGACGGCAAACAACTCTGGTTTCACCGCCCCGAACGCAATCAGGTGGTGGTTCAGCCCATGGATGCTGCCTTCACGCGACAGACGCCGCTTCTGTTCCTTCTCGGTCGCGGCGATTTTGCAGCGGAATTCACGTGGGATGAGCGCGAGCTTGCGCCGGGCGCCGGGGGACTGGTGAGCGTTGCACTGCGACCCCGCGTCGAGGCGCCGGACCTGTCGCGACTGGTGCTCGAGGTCGTGGGGGGGGAATGCCGGCTCGCGGGCACAATCGTCGAGGATGCCTTCGGCAATGTCACACGCCTCGTCTTTTCCGGGGAGCGCGCCAACACCGGCCTCGACGCCGGGTTGTTCCACTTCGCTCCGCCCAAGGGTACTGAGGTCGTTAGGCCCTAATCGGTTGCTTAATTACTCATGAAGCAGGCCGGCTGCTCAATAAGGTCCAGGTGCAAGGCCACGCAGCAGATGGGCCTTTTTCAGCTGTCTGCCAGGAGGGACTGATGGTGACCGAGGCAGCCCTGATTCTCGTCGTCGACGACGAGCCCGACATCTTGAGCCTCAATCGCCTGATTCTCGAGCGCGAGGGCTGGCAGGTCATCACCGCGGGCGACGGCGTCGACGCGATCCAGAAGGCGGTCGACCGGTCCCCCGACCTGATCGTTCTCGACGTCATGATGCCGCGGATGAACGGCTACCAGGTTTGCCGCCTGCTCAAGAGCGATCAGCTGACCTTGGATATTCCGATCGTGATCTGCACCGTGCGCTCGCTCGACAGCGAAAAGCTCTATGCCTACACCTCGGGCGCCGATCACTACCTCACCAAGCCCTTCAACCCCCCCGAGCTGGTGCGGCTGGTGCGCACCATTCTCGCCGCCCGCCAGGATCCTCAGCCGCGGCGCAGTTCGAGCGCCAACGCCCTGCGGCACCCGACGAGCACGGACAGCATCCTCTCCGACGTCAACCGGCTTCTCGATCGTCGCCTGATGGAGTTGACGATCCTCCAGCACGTGGCGGGAGCAATGGCCGGGACCCTGCACCTCGACGGGGTGCTCGGCATCGTGCTGCAGAGCATCGTCAACGACCTCGGGTACTCCGGTGGTATGATTTTTCTCGCCGGCGAGCGTGGCGTGCTGGAGGAGCGGGTGGCGCGCGAGGAGCCGCTCGTGCTCGACCCGGCCCGTCACCCGGTTTTCGGGCGGGCGCTGGCGGAGAAAAAGGTCGTGATCCTCGGCCCCGAGGAGTTGCTCCACGATACCCCGGCGGAGTTCTCCTCGCGCGTCCATGCCACGACCACCATCCTGGTCCCGATCCAGTCCAAGGGCAACCCGATCGGCCTGCTGGTCGTCGAAAGCGCAGCGCCCGTCGTTGATCGCGACCAGCGCGATTTCCTGCTGACGCTTGCGAACCAATCCGGGCTGGCCATCGAAAACGCCAATCTCTATGCCAGCACCCTGCAGTTGTCGATCACCGACGGGCTCACCGGCATCTACAACTACCGGCACTTCTGCGATCGTCTCGAGATCGAGATTTCCCGCTCGCGTCGCTACAATGCGCCGCTCGGTCTGCTGTTGATCGACATCGATCGCTTCAAGACGTTCAACGACCGCTTCGGACACCTGCTCGGCGACGAGGTGCTCAAGGCGGTGGCGCACGTCATCCGCTCCAACACGCGCGACGTCGACGTGGTGGCGCGCTACGGCGGCGAGGAGTTCTGCGTCATCCTCCAGGAGATTGGCGGTGAGGAGATCGGGGCCTACGCCGAACGCGTCCGCGTTGCCGTGGCAAGCGTACGCGTCGAGGTCCCCGGGGGTGAGCGTCACGGGGTGACCGTGAGCATCGGGGCGGTCGTGAGCCAGGGCGGGGACCCGGACGCGCACGAGTTCATCCGTCGCGCCGATGTGGCGCTCTACCGCGCCAAGGAGGCTGGACGCGACAGGGTCTGCGTCTGGGTTGATGGTGCCCGGGGCGAGGAACCGGCCGCTTCGGAAAATGCCACTTGACTTGGGACTGAACCCTTTGCTAGAAACCTTCATCGGATCTTTCGCATGCCGGATTGATGCGCGGGACCGAGCGCTGAGGCTGCGGCGCAAGGAGGGCGCGGGAAGATGTGTTGCGATCTGTGTGATCACTATTACAGTTGCGAGGAAGTGGAAAAAATGAAGCTGACCTGCTGCACCAAATGCGATGAGTATGCCGATTGTCATGGAGAGGCCAAGGCTGCCGCTCGCCGCGTCGATGAAGATGACGACGATGATGATGACGATGATGACATCGATGAAGACGACGACGATGAATTCGACGATGATGATTTTGAGGATGATTTTGACGAAGACGAGGACGAAGACGAGGACGAAGACGAAGACGAATAGTCTCAGGAGGTTCCGCTTGCTGGCACTACCAAGGAGCGGGGTTCGCCAGGAGACGCGACCGGCAGCAGCGGTTCGCGGGGTGTGAACCGGTTGACGGGTCTGCTGAGGCGGTGATGCAGGTCATGGCTTTCGTGATGGTGCAGCGCGTGGTGTGTCCGCACGTGCGTTTCAGATGGGTGGTGCCGGTGACAAGCAATTCGACTTCAAGGCAGCCGAAATCTATTTTTCGATCGAGGGGTGCGCCGACAACCGCGGCACCTCGAGTCACAACAAGATTCTCGGGTTGCGCCGCGCGCGGCATGGCACTTCATCTCAGCGTCGTCTTTTCGGCGCTGTAACCCTCGACACGCGGGTCGGGTGAACTGCCGGTGATCCGAGCGGCGGGTGTGCTCGCGGTCGTTATCGGGACCGGGTTCGGTACGGGTTTTTCGCCTGTCGCGTCGGGCACTGTCGGCAGCCTCCTCGGTGTCGCGCTCTACGTTCCTCTCGCCGCGTTGGGCCTGCCGTCCGTCGCGATTGCCGTGGCCATGCTTTTCCCGATCGGTGTCTGGGCCGCCGGTGTCTGCGGGAGGCGCTACGGCGCCCACGATCACGGACGGATCGTCGTCGATGAGGTCGTGGGACAGTTCATCGCGCTGGCAAGTTTTCCGGCACGGCCGGGGTGGTTGCTTGCCGGGTTTCTGCTCTTTCGGGTTTTCGACATCTGGAAACCGTTCCCCGCCGGACGGATCGATGAGCGGTGGCGCACCCCGTTTGGGGTGATGGCCGACGACGTCGTCGCCGGTGTCTATGCGAATCTCACCCTCCAGGCCGCTCGGGCGTTCCTGGGGGCTTGATGTCCGCCGTCGACGCCCTCGCGGCTCGCGTCGGTCGCGCATTGCGCGCGCGCGCCGCCCGCCTGGCTATTGCCGAATCCTGCACGGGCGGCCTCGTCGGCACCAGGGTCACCGGCGTGCCGGGGAGTTCGCGCTACCTCCTCGGTGGGGTGGTGGCCTATCACAACACTGCCAAGATTGCGCTGCTGCGGGTGCCACGCGGGATGCTGCGCCGCTTTGGCGCGGTGAGTGCCCCCGTGGCCGCGGCCATGGCGCGTGGGGCGCGGAGGGTCTTCAAGGCCGAGATCGCGGTTGCCGTTACCGGGGTCGCCGGTCCCGGCGGCGGAAGTGCGGGGAAACCGGTCGGCCTGGTCTATGTCGCCGTGTGCGGATTCGGCCGGAGTCGTTGTCGGAGCGCTTTGTTCGGGGGCTCCCGGCAGCGGGTGCGCGATCAGGCAGCCGATCTGGCACTGATTATGCTTTTAGAACACCTTGAGGAGGTCGAAATACCTTGAAGATGTGCCAGGAGTGGCGGTCTGCAGTATTTTTCGGCGCCCGGCACCATCTCTCGTTGAATCCGAAGGCGACTCGGTGATCCCGGCGGAACCTCCGGTGCGCCCGGCTGTTCCCCGCGGGTTCGAACTGTAGTATTCTGACCATAACAAACCTGCTGGGAGTTCCCGGGCAGGGCAGACGGAGGAGTTGAATCTGATGGCAGATCCGAAGGACGGCAAAGAGAAGGCTCTCGAACTGGCGATTCTCCAGATCGAGAAGGCGTACGGCAAGGGCTCGATCATGCGCCTCGGCGCCGGCGAGTCCCCTCCGGAGACGGGGGTTATTTCCACCGGGGCGCTGGGCATCGACATCTGCCTCGGCATCGGTGGCATCCCGCGCGGCCGCGTCGTCGAGATCTTCGGCCCCGAGTCTTCGGGCAAGACGACCCTGGCGCTGCACGTCGTCGCCGAAGCGCAGAAACAGGGGGGGATCGCGGCGTTCATCGACGCCGAGCACGCCCTGGATGTGACCTATGCCCGCGCGCTCGGCGTGCGCACCGACGA
>Ga0315283_10002271_pt1 | contig 15997 bp, 15 predicted proteins | sample YL17G09_0_MG_FD_204541 | JGI IMG/M metagenome (GOLD analysis project Ga0315283, IMG submission 204541) | Sediment microbial communities from Yellowstone Lake, YNP, Wyoming, USA - YL17G09_0 | ecosystem: Environmental > Aquatic > Freshwater > Lake > Sediment | place: USA: Wyoming | collected... | reverse complement strand
TGATCCTGGACGCGCAACGTCAATTCGGTGCCGGCGCTTGAGCGCCCGACGCACGGAAACATCGTACCGCGGCGAGCGCTGGCTGCTCGCGCCGGCGGACGTCCGGGGCGCCGCACCTTGAGCGTGGCGAAAGTCGGCGGGCGCGCGCTGCCCGACCTGCCAAACGTCGCTCCCGAGCTGTTCGAGCGCCCGACGCACGCGCGGTTCGCGGCGCACCCGGTATCGGCGCACGCGCCACGCTTCCTTCTCCTGTACGGCTCGGTGCGCGAGCGTTCGTACAGCCGCCTCCTCGCGCAGGAAGCAGCGCGGCTGCTGGAGGCCATGGGCGGCGAAGCCCGTATCTACGATCCCGCCGGATTGCCGTTGCCCGATGCGGTCCCCGACACGCACCCCAAGGTGCAGGAACTGCGCGCGCTGGCGCAATGGGCGGAGGGCATGGTCTGGTCCTCGCCGGAGCGGCATGGCGCGATGTCGGGCATCATCAAAGCGCAGATCGACTGGATACCGCTGACGCTGGGAGCGGTGCGGCCCACGCAGGGCAAGACGCTGGCGGTGATGGAGGTGTCCGGCGGCTCGCAATCGTTCAATGCCGTCAACCAGATGCGCGTGCTCGGCCGCTGGATGCGGATGATCACGATCCCCAACCAGTCATCGGTCCCGAAGGCGTTCCAGGAGTTCGACGACGCCGGGCGGATGAAGCCATCGGCGTACTACGAGCGGGTGGTCGACGTGATGGAAGAGCTGGTCAAGTTCACGCTGCTCACCCGTGACGTGGCGCCGTTTCTTGTCGACCGTTACAGCGAGCGCAAGGAAAGCGCCGACGAGCTCTCGCGGCGAGTCAACCAGCGCGCGATCTAGGCGGTCGCGCGTCGCGCGCGAGCCGGTCAGTCGTCGCGGAGCAGCGCGACCGCCCGCGCCGCCAGCCACGCGCCGTTGCCGACCAGCAGCACGGCGATGGCGCGGAGGACCCCGGCACGCGACAGCGCGAAATGCAGCCGGTTGCCGAGCGCGTAGCCGGCCAGCATCAGCGGCAGCAGCAGCGCCGCCGCGACGAGGAGCGGCGCATCCAGCAGGAGCCCGGTCGCAACGAACAGCACGGTGCGAACCAGCACGCTCATCGTGACGATGACCGACGACGTCGCCCGCAGCACCGTCTTGTCGTGGATGCGCGCCGACAGGTAGATCATGTAGAGCGGCCCGCCGGTACCAAAGAGCACCGAGAAGACGCCGCCCAGCAATCCGGCCGGCCACGCCCACGCCGGATGCGCGGCGCGCCATTCGCGGCGGCCCAGCAGCAGGTAAGCGCCGTACGCGGCGACGAACACGCCGAGCGCCAGCAGCGCCGGCGCGCGGGGCAGGTTGAACAGCAGCAGGGCGCCCGCTGCGATGCCGAGCAGCATGGGCGGCACGATGTGACGAATCTCCGCCCATTGCGCCCGCCGCCACTGCCGGAAACTGGCGTTGACCGTCGCCGCGCAGTCGAGCGCGGTGAACAGCGGCACGATGGCGGTCAGGGCAAACCAGTGCGCGAGCGCGGGCACGATGATGATCGACGAGCCGAATCCGGTCGCGCCGAACACCGTGTACCCGGCAAGCACGATGAGCGGCACGGCAACGAGCACGTGCCACGGAAGGTCGGCGAAAAGGGATGCGGGCATGGGATTCGGCCCATCACCCGCAGGGCTTCACCGTATCGCCGGCGGAGTGCCGATCGAGCCGGTGGCGGCGACGATCGGCACCGGGCTGTATACGTACATGAAGCGCCAGGCGTTGTCCTTGATCCAGTGTTTGCCCCAGCCGGTGCGGAAGAACACGCCGTCGCCGTGCATGAACCGGAAGGCCTTCATGCCCTGCTTGTCCAGCGCGGCGGCCTTTTGCTGATCGGCGTACCAACCGCCAATGTCAGCGGCTTGTGCCGGCAACCACGCCAGCAAAGCGCAAACCCATGCCCAGCGGAACCCACCACGTCGCATGCCGCACCTTCGAAACGTTTCGGGTGCGATTCTGGGCGGGAGTCTGCATGCGCGTCAACAACGACGCAGCGGACGCCGGCGCGGCGCGTCCGCCGTTGCCGTCCACCAACCACCGCGCGCCTGCGGACGCCGGGCGCGGCCGATCCCGGCCGTCAGCGCCGGTTCGCGTCGAAATGCTTCTGCAGCCCCTGCCAGCACTGGTAGTAGCCGGCCTGCAGTTGCGGCGACTCCAGGGCGAACCGCGTCGGCCGGATCGCGCAGCGCGTCTCGAACATGAACGCCATCGTGTCCTTGAGGTAGTCGGGCTTCGAGGTGTCGGCGTGGCTGGCCTTCTCGAAGGTCCCGGCATCCGGCCCGTGCCCTGTCATGCAGTTGTGCAGGCTGGCGCCACCCGGTGCGAAGCCGGCCGCCTTGGCGTCGTAGATGCCGTGGATCAGCCCCATGAACTCGGCGGCTATGTTGCGGTGGAACCACGGCGGGCGGAAGGTGTCCTGCCCGGCCAGGATCCGCGGCGGGAAGATGACGAAGTCGATGTCGTCGACGCCGGCCACCGCGGACTGCGCCTGCAGCACGAGAAAGATCGACGGATCGGGATGGTCGTAGCTGATCGAGCCGATGGTGTTGAAGCGGCGCAGGTCGTATTTGTACGGCGCGAAGTTGCCGTGCCACGCGACGACGTCCAGCGGCGAGTGGTCCATCTGCGCGCCCCAAAGGTTGCCCATGAACTTCGTCACCAGCAGGCAGGGCTCGTCCCTGTCCTCGTACCAGGCCACGGGCGTGAGGAAGTCGCGCGGATTGGCGAGGCCGTTGGAGCCGATCACGCCGAGGTCCGGCAGCCGGAGGGCGGCGCCGAAGTTTTCGCAGACATAGCCGCGGGCCTGCGCATCGGAGAGCTCGACCCGGAAGCGCACGCCGCGCGGGATGACGACGATCTCCTGCGGCTCGGCGTCGATCACGCCCAGTTCGGTGGCGAAACGCAGGCGGCCCTGCTGCGGCACGATCAGCATTTCGGCGTCGGCGTTGTAGAACACGCGGTTGGTCATCGAGCGGTTGGCGGCATAGAGATGGATGCCGCAGCCGGACTGCGCGTGCGGGTCGCCGTTGCCCGCCATGGTGACCATGCCCTCCACGAAATCGGTCGGCGAAGAGGGCATCGGCAGCGGATCCCAGCGCAACTGGTTCGGTGGCGCCGGCACCGCCGTGAAATCGCTGGTGAGGTGGCCGTTGTCGATACGCGCGAACGGCTGGTGGACCGCGGTCGGGCGGATCCGGTACAGCCAGCTGCGCCGGTTGGTGCCGCGCGGTGCAGTGAAGGCGGTGCCGGTGAGCTGCTCGGCGTAGAGCCCGTAAGGACACTTCTGCGGAGAGTTCCGCCCGACCGGCAGCGCGCCTTCGAGCGCCTCGGTGGCGAACTCGTTGCCGAAGCCGGAAAGGTAGCCGGGTGTCAGCACGCCGGCGCCGGCGGAACCAGCAGCGCCGGCGGGCTTGTTCGAAGTTGCGGCGCTCATGTGTGCTCCTTGCGCAAAATGGGGTCTGCGGAAAATGGGGTCAGGTTAACATTTCGGAAAAGTTGACCCGACCCCGACCCCGACCCGCCGGAATGTTGACCCGACCCCGATCCGCCATCCGGACCCCGATCGGGACCCCCAATGGTCGCCGGCGCGGGTGGCGCGGGCGGCTGCGGCCTGTACTCTCGTTTATACTGGACCCACGCGTCAATGGCCCCGGTTCGCGCATGAACATCTCGCTTCCCCCCCATCTCGAAGAACTGGTCCGGCAGAAGGTCGAACGCGGCGAGTACGACAGCTTTGGTCAGGTGATCGAAGACGCGCTGCGGCTGCTCGAAGAGCGCGACCATGTCCGATCCATGCGCCGGGACCGGCTCATGCAGGAGATCGCGAAGGGCCTCTACCAGGCGGACAACCGCCAGCTCGTGGATCAGGGCGAGGTGTTCCGGGCCCTGCACCGGAAGCCCGAATCGGCGAACGAGTAATCCTTGCCGGGGACCCGCGTCAGCGCGGGGCGATGCGTGGCGCCCGCCGGCTCGCGTCGCGTTGCACGGCGCGAGCCGGCGGTGTCAGTTCAGCGGATCAGCGCGAGCCACGGCAACCCGACGACGATCAGCACGGCGATGAACAGCACGCCGAAGATCGCCCCGAGCCGCCAGTAGTCCCTCGATGGCAGGTAGCCGGACCCGTAGTACACGGGGCTCGGACCGGTCGCGTACGGCGTCAGCACGCCCATGATGCCGAGCGTGAGGCACAGCAGCAGCGCGAATTGCGGCATGTCGATCCCCGGCATCGATGCCCCCACCGCGAGCATCACGGGCAAGAGCGCCGTGACGTGGGCGGTGATGCTCGCGAACAGGTAGTGCGTGAAATAGAATACGAGCACCAGCAGGATCATCGCCGTGAACGGCGAGAAGCCGCTCATATGCGCGCCGACCATGTCGGCGAACCACTTGACGAAGCCGACCCGGTTGAGGCCGTCGGCGAGCGCCACCAGCGTCGCGAACCAGGCCAGCGTGTTCCACGCCGCCGAGTTCTTCACGATGTCGTCCCAGCTGACGACGTTGAGCACCAGCATCAGTGCGATCACGACCAGCGCCACGGTCGTCGCGTTGATCAGCTCGCCGCCGAAGATCCACAGTCCGAGCGCCAGCAGCACCAGCGCGCCGAGCGTGATCTCGCGCCGCGTGAGCGCGCCCATTTTCGCGAGCTCTTCGCCCGCCCACTTCGGCACCTCGTCGCCCGCCTTCACGTCCGGCGGATAAATCCAGTACGTGACCAGCGGAATCAGGATCAGCAGCGCGATGCCGACCGGCGCGAAGGCCATGAACCATTGCGTCCACGACAGGCTCACTTGCGCGGTCTTGTTGACGAGCTCGATCGCGAGCAGGTTGGGCGCGAGGCCGGTCAGGAACATCGAGCTCGTCACGCACGTCGTCGCGATGGCGACCCACATCAGGTATCCGCCGATGCGCCGCGACGACGGGTCGTTGGGCTTGCTGTCGTAGAGCGCGGGGAGGTTGCGGATCACCGGGTAGATCGTGCCGCCGGAGCGCGCCGTGTTGGACGGCGTGAACGGCGCCAGGATCGTGTCGGCGACGGCGACCGCATAGCCGAGCGTCAGCGTGCGGCGCCCCATCTTCTTGACGAGCACGAGCGAGATGCGCCGGCCGAGACCCGTCTTGTCATAGCCCAGCGCGAACATGAACGCGCCGAAGATCAGCCACACGGTGGCGTTGGAAAAGCCCGACAGTTCCCAGGTCACCGCGGCGTTGTACGCCTTGAACCCGGGCTTGGCGAGCTCGGCGGGCGAGAACAGCACATAGGGCGACAGCACCGCGACGACCGTGACGCCGATGAGGCCGATGGCGCCGCCGGGCAACGGTTCCAGCATCAGCGCGACGATCACGCCGGCGAAGATCGCGAAAAAGTACCAGGCGTGGGGCGCGAGGCCTGCGGGAGGCGGCAGCAGCGCCAGCGCCAGTGCGATGGCGATCGGAGCGAGCGCCTTCCAGGAAACGTGCGGCGGCTTCCGCGCCGCGCTCGCTACCCCCGGGGGGCGAGATGCAACAGGCAATGATTCAGGATGGACAGAGATGGCCATGGAGAGCCTCCGGTCGGTTGTGCCGGAGCCCCGCGCCACCGGGGTTGCGATGGCGCCGTCCTTCGGCGGTTGGATGGGGAAACTCGGCCGGGCGTCGCGGCGCACGCAGAGCGCGGCGCCGGCGACGAGATATCGTGGTCGAGAGGAAAATCCGCAGAATCGACTTGGGCTGCCGACTCGGAGCCGGAAGGCCGACCGGCGGGAGGTTGCCGGTCGCAACGAGGGAAAGCGGACTACGCGCCAGACAGGCGCGGCACACGCTCTCCAAGCTAGGTTTCACTGCACAGTCCGGAAAACGTCGTGCCCAAAGCACGACTGTTCCAATGATGCCTGTCAGTCCCGGTTGCCGTCTTGACCTCGCTCAACGTCGGTGCGTTCGGCGAAGCGGGGGACGGCCGGAACCGGATGCGCGGATCCGGTGCTCCATTTGTCACCCGGGCCGGACGCGTGGTACGGTGGAAGTCCCTGTCCGGTGTCCGCGAACGAGCCATGGCCAGCAAGAACATTCTGTTCACGTTCCAGTCGTGCGCCGATCTCAACGACATCTGGGAATCGATCGCGATGCCCCGCGCCCTGTGGCGCGCGTACGAATCGACCAACCTGACCGCGGCCGAGAAGTTCGCCGAAAGATTCGAAAGGATCTGCGAGCTCCTGCCGAAGCACCCGGAGGTCGGGGTGAATCGCGATGACCTCAATCCCGGCATCTGCAGCGTGCCGATCCAGAGATACGTCATCTTCTATCGGACCCGCGGCGGCACGGTCGAAGTGCTGCGCGTGCTCCGCGCCGCGCTCGACGCGGACCCGGCTGCATCCGGCTAGCTCCGTTGGTGCGCCTCGTCGTCGGTCTGGGGCTCGGCCAGATCATTTCCTGGGGCGTGCTGATCTATGCCATCGCGGTGCTGGGCAACGCGATGGCGGCCGATCTGGGCATCTCCCCCACGCTGGTATTCGGCGCGTTTTCGGGGAGCCTCGTGGTGTCGGGATTGGTCGGTCCGCGGGTCGGGGCGCTGATCGACCGTCGGGGCGGCCGGTGGGTGCTCGCCTGGGGGGCCGCGGGCGCCGCCGTGTCGCTCGGCGCGCTGGCGATTGCGTCGTCGCCGCTGACGTTCGCTCTCGCGTGGGGACTGGTCGGCATCGCGCGTGGAATGACCCTGTACGAAGCCGCGTTCGCCACGCTCAGCCAGCATGCGGGCGCGTCCTTTCGCCGGGTCGTGACGGCGGTCACGCTGTTCGGCGGGTTCGCCGGAACATTCGCCTTTCCGCTCTCCCTCGTCGGACTCGACGCGTTCGGCTGGCGGGCGACGATCGCCGGCTTCGCGGCGGCCGAGCTGTTCATCTGCCTGCCGCTCCACCTCTGGTGCATTCCCGCCGGCCCCGGTGGGCGCCATCGCACGGGAAGCCCGGCGCTTCCGGAGACCGCGCCGCGCTCAGGGTCGCGGGTGACGCCCGGCCTCGCCGCGCTCGCGACGTCGTTCGCGCTGGCCGCTTTCATCACGTCGGCGATCGCGGTGCACATCGTCAACCTGCTGCAGTCCTCCGGGCTCGCGCTGGGATCCGCGGTGCTGGTTGCGTCGCTGATCGGTCCGATGCAGGTGACGGGCCGCCTCGCGGAGCTGGCCTTCGGACGACGGCTGTCGTCGGTCGCGGTGGGCGCGCTCACCTTGCTGCTGCTCATGGTGGCGCTGGTCACGCTGTGGCTCGGCGGATCGAGCCTGGCGCTGGCCGTCGCGTTCGCCGCGATGTATGGCTGCGCCAACGGCGTGCAGACGATCGTCCGCGGCACCGTGCCCGCGGAACTGTTCGGGCGCGACGGCTACGGCGTCCTGATGGGACGGCTGTCGATTTCCTCGTTTATCGCGCGGGCGATCGCGCCGGTGGCGCTGGCAGTGATTGCGTCGCTCGGCCTCGCTTGCGATCCGTCGATTCCGCTGCTGGCCGCTGCGGCGCTGCTCGCGCTCGTGGCGTATGTCGTCGCGATTCGACAGACGGGCCGGGTGGCCGCCTTCAAGCGGGCGCACGAATGACGGCGCGCGGCGGCAGCAGCCGTTCGAGTCGTCGCGCGGCGGCGGATTCGGCGGCGGCGGCGGCGGGGGTGCAGGATCCCGGCGTCAGACAGGGCGAAAAGAGAACCCCGCGACTCGCGTCGCGGGGTTCGAGGCTGTATCAATCAAGACAAGGAATCGATACAGAGGGGAACATCACCACGCCCTTGTGGACCGGCTGGATTCCGGTTGGTTCCGTGAACGGTTTCGCGCCGTAAGGGGTGCGCTGGCTGCACCCGCGCGTCGCAAAACGGCGCGGACGCGACAATCGGTGCCGTCGCCTCCGCCGTACAATCATCGGCCGGAGATCGTCCGGCTCCCGCCGGTCCTGCTCGCGTGCCGACCCTGCCCGACATCGAACTCGCCTTCCGCACGGCAACCGGCCTGCACCGCGCCGGTGAGGCTGACGAAGCGCTGCGCCTGCTCCGGGCGATCGTGGCGCAGGCGCCCGATCACGCAGGCGCGCTGCACCGGTTGGGGGTGATCGCGCACCAGCGCGGGCAACTCGACGAAGCGCGTGAAGTGCTGACCCGGGCGAGCCGGCTGGATACGCGCGAACCGATCTTTCCGTACACCCTCGGTCTGGTGCTGCACGACCTTGCCGACTTCGGACAGGCGGCAGTGAGTTACCGCGAGGCCGTCGCGCGCCGCCCGTCCTTCGCGGAGGCGTGGAACAACCTCGGACTGGCGTTGCAGGACACGGGCAAGCTGGATGAAGCCCGGCTCGCGTTGGAGGAAGCCCTGCGCATTCGTCCCGGTTACCCGGCCGCCAGCGGCAACCTTGCCAGCGTGCTCAACGCGCAAGGGGACGCGCTGGCCGCGCGCGACCGCGTGCGCGATGCGGTGGCGTGTTTCGCGGCGGCATGGCAACTGCGCCCGCAGAGCATCAGCACCGCACTGAAGGCGGCATTGACGCTGCAGGGGGTCCATGCGTCGGCGGCGGACCTCGCAACGGCGCGCGCCGACTATGCGCGGGGACTCGAAACGCTGCATGCGGCACTGCCGTCATTGGCAGCGCTTCCCGCCACGAGCGTGCTGGAAGGGCTCTGCCACACCAACTTCCTGCTCGCGTACCAGGGTCGCGACGACCTCGTCCTGCAGTCGCGCTACGGCGATTTCGTCGACGCGCTGCTGCAACGGGCGGCCGCGGAATGGATGCGGCCGCTCCCCCGTCCACGCTTGTCCGGCCGGCGCATCCGCGTGGGATTCGTGTCCCGGCTGTTCATGCACTGCACCGCGGGGCTGTACTTCAAGAGCTGGATCACCGGGCTCGACCGCTCCCGGTTCGAGATCGCCGTCTTCTCGCTGTCGCCGGCCACCGATTTCATCACCGACGAGATCCGCGCGGCCAGCGATCATTTCGTGCAGGCGAGGGGCGCGATCGGCGATGTTGCCCAAGCCATCCGCGACCACGCTCCGGACATCCTCGTCTATCCCGAGCTCGGCATGGATGCGCGCACCTTCGTGCTGGCCGCGTTGCGGCTGGCGCCCGTCCAGTGCGCCGGCTGGGGGCATCCGGTGACGACCGGGCTGCCCAACGTCGATTGCTTCCTCTCGGCCGCCGCAGTGGAACCGGCGGGGGCGCAGGACCATTACCGCGAACGGCTGGTGCTGCTGCCGGGGATCGGCACGGCGTATCCGGCACCGCGCTTGCCCGACCCGAAATCCCGGGCGGAACTGGGCCTGCCCGACGGGCGCACGCTGTACCTCTTTCCGCATTCGCCGTTCAAGATCCATCCGGACAACGACGCGCTGCTCGCGCGGGTGCTGGCCGCCGACGAACGCGGCACGCTCGTCCTGTACGCGGGACAGAACGGCGAGATCACGCGGGCGCTGACGGATCGCCTGCGGCGTGCCGCCGGCATCGACCCCGCGCGCACGATCGTGCTGCCGGTGACGGACCACGACGAGTACCTGCGCGCCAACGCCGCGTGCGACGTGATGCTGGACAGCCTGTACTGGTCGGGGGGCAACACGTCGCTGGACGCGCTCGCCTGCGGATTGCCGGTGGTGACGCTGCCCGGCACCTTCATGCGCGGCCGGCAAACCGCCGGCATCCTGACGCTGGCCGGCGTGCCTGAACTCATCGCCCGGGACGGCGACGATTACGTGCGCATCGCGGCGCGCCTCGGCCGCGAGCCCGGATGGCGAGCCGCGGTGAGCGCTCGCCTGCGGGCCGGCCAAGGGGCGGTGTTCGGCCGGCGCGAAGCGGTCGAGGCGCTGCAGCGATTCCTGGAGGACGCCGTCACGGGGACGGCGTAGACGAAGCGACCTACACGCGCCGGCGGTACTCGCCCGTGCGGGTGTCGATTTCGATCCTGTCGCCGGTGGCGACGAACAGCGGCACCTGCACCATGTGGCCGCCGGTGATCTTCGCGGGCTTCAGCACCTTGCCGGAGGTGTCGCCGCGGACGGCCGGTTCGGTGTACACGACCTCGCGGACGACGCTGGTCGGCAGTTCCACCGAGATCGCCTTGCCTTCGTAGAACGTGAGTTCGCACGGCAGGCCGTCGTCGAGATAGAAGAGGGCGTCGCCCATGCTTTCCTTCTCGACTTCGTGCTGGTTGAACTCGCCGTCCATGAACACGTACATCGGGTCGGCGAAATAGGAGTACGTCGCCTCCTTGCGCTCGAGCTGGACCACGTCGAATTTCTCGTCGGCGCGATAGACGGTCTCGGTGCCGGAGCCCGAGAGCAGGTTCTTGAGTTTCATCTTCACGACCGACGCGTTGCGGCCGGACTTGTTGAATTCGGCCTTCTGGACCACCATCGGGTCGTTCCCGATCATGATCACGTTGCCGGCGCGGACTTCCTGGGCGATTTTCATTGCGGTCCCTGGCGAAAAAGTGCGGTAAGGGCTGATTTGGAAAACCCATGATTATACAGCATCCCGGGCTGCCTTGACCAGCCCGGCAGCGAGTTCGGGCAGCGCGGCGAGATGCGCCGCCCACGCCCGTCCGTGCTCCAGAAGATCGGGGCGGATGCGCGCGAATTCCACCCATGCCGTGCCGACCGGGTCGGCGTGCGGGCGCCGGTTCCACGCTTGCCAGAAGCGCCGAACCGCCCCATCGGCCGCCGAGGCGAGTCCCGCCGTGTAGCGATCGACGAAGGCGTCGAGCTTCGCGAGATGCGCGCCGCTGCCCTGCGGGTAGAGTTGCCAGACGAGGGGCCGCGCCGCCCATTGCGCGCGGACGAACGAGTCCTCGCCGCGCACGAAGTTGATGTCGCAGGCCCACAGCAGCCGGTCGTAGTCGTCCTGCGCGACGAACGGGACCACGTGCACCGAGAGCCGCCCGCGTGCCAGCGGGGCGCTGCCCGGCTGCGGGGCCGCGCGACCGCTCCAGCGCTCGAGCGCTGGTGCGGCGACGCCTTGCGCAATCAAGCAGACCACGGCGTCTTCGCCTGCGGCCCACGCATCGAGCAGGGCGGGCAGCGGCGCGTCGGGATAGCAGAAGAGTGAAACGCGCGTCTCGTTCGCCCCGGGTGCAGGAACGCGCAGCGATGCCCACAGGGACGCCGCCGCCGGTGCGTCGTGGCGAAACGCGTCGCGCGTCGCGAAGAGGCCGCGCTCGCGCAACAGGCCGCCGCTGCCCGCGGTGAAACCGGGGAACCAGAAGCGGCGCGGCAACGGCAGCCGGGGGTGCGGCGAAGCAAGCCCGTGCGCACCGTCGATCCACGGCTCGGCGCTCAGGTACTCGAGGATGAACCAGCGCGGCGGCGCCGCCCGCGCGGCCATCGCCTGTACGTAACTCTCGGGCAGCCCGCACCCGAAGGCCTCGATCACCACGTCGGCGGCGACGTCGTCAGGCAACGGGTCGGTCCACCGGCGGACCGTCACGCCTTGAACGCGCTGCGCCGCAGCGGCAGCCGAGATGCGGGGTTCGACCCGCGCAAGGGCTTCCAGCCGGTCGAGCCATAGCGTGACCAGGACGCCGTGTTCGCCCGCGAGGATGCGCGCGAGCCGCCACGACACGCCCACGTCGCCGAAGTTGTCGACGACCTTGCAGAAAATGTCCCAGCGGGAAGAAACGGCGGTCATGGCGGGCGGTCTGCACGCATTATCGCGCGGACCCTCGCCGCCGTAGGATAATCACCGCGTTGCCATCCCGCCCGAAGCGCTGCCGATGCCCGATCCATCCACCGACCGACTCACGATCGACATCATCTCGGATGTCGTTTGTCCCTGGTGCTACATCGGCAAGCGCCGGCTCGAAGCGGCGCTGGCCGAGCTCGCCGTGCGGGCGCCTGCGGTGCGGCCCTTCGTGAGCTGGCATCCGTTCCAGCTCAACCCCGATCTGCCGCGCGCGGGCATCGACCGCCGTGCGTATGTCGAGGGCAAGTTCGGGAGCCCGGAACGCGCGCGCGAGGTCTACGAGCGTGTCCGCGAGGTCGGCGTGGAGGTCGGCATCCCGTTTGCCTTCGAGGCGATCACGCGGCAGCCGAACACGCGTGACGCGCACCGGCTCGTTTCGTGGGCGCAGGCACAAGGGGACGCGGACGCGCTGGTCGAACGGCTGTTTCGCGCGTACTTCCTCGAAGGTCGCTTCGTCGGCGAGCACGAGGTCCTGGCCGCGATCGCCGGCGAAGCAGGATTGGACGCTGCCGCGGCACGCGCGTATCTGGCGACGGACCAGGGCGACGACGCCATCGTGGCAATGGACCGGCGCGTGCGCGAGCTGGGGGTGGGCGGCGTGCCGTTCTTCATTTTCGACGGACGCATTGCGGTCTCCGGGGCGCAGGAGCCGCAGGCGCTCCTCGACGCGATCGCCGAGGCCCGCGATTCGTCGCCCGGAAACACGTTGCCCGGAAACACGGGTTGAGCGAAGGCGAAACCCGGGACCGTCGTTCCGCGGAGGCCGGCCCCGGGGTTTCGCTGTGCTCAACCCGGGCTACGCCGGCAGGAAGCGACCGATTGCGAACGGCGCGATCGGCAGCTCCGTGGCGCCGCGGGTGATGAGATCGGCGGTGATGCGCCCGACGATCGGCCCCAGCGCGAAACCGTGCGCCGAAAAGCCGAACGCATGAAAGGCGTCGGGCGTCACCGCGCTCGGCCCGATCACCGGGATGTCGTCGGGCATGCGGGCCTCGATGCCGGCCCAACCCCTGTGGATCGTCGCCTCGCGCATTACGGGAAAGAGATCGCGGACCGTCTGCGCCGAGAGCGCGAGCTCGCGGAAGTCGAGCTCGGTGGTCTCGGCGTCGCACTCGACCTTGGCCCGCCGCCCGCCGCCGATCAGCACGGTGCCCTCCTGCGTCTGCTTGAACGACAGCGGACGACCCGTGCCGAGGACGACCGGGTCGAGGAAGTGCGGCATCCGCAAGGTGACCAGCATCATCGGCGCAATGGGTTCCAGCGGCACCGGCTCGCCCAGTTGCGTGCAGACGGCGTTGGCCCACGCGCCGGCACAGTTGACGAGCACCCGGCCGGTCAGCCGGCCCGCCGAGGTCTCGACATTCCAGGCGCCGTCGGCGCGGCCGACGCCGTGCACCCGCGTGCCTTCGAAGAAGCGCTGGCCCAGTGCCTCGGCCTTGCGCCGGAAGGCCCAGGTGGTGCGGTAGGGAAGGGCGGCGCCATCGCGCTCGGCGACGAGGGCGCCCACGCAATGCCGCGACAGCGCCGGCACGCGGGCGAACAGCTCGTCGCGCTCGATCCAGCGCTCGTGCGCGTAGCCCAGCGCCCGCAGGCGCGCCGCGCGCTCGCGCAGGCTGGCGGCCTCGCCGTCGTTTTCCGCGACGCGCAGTTGCCCGTGGCATTCGAAGCCGCAGTCGTCGTCGACGAGATCGCCGATCCGGTGCCACAGTTCGAGCGCGGCGAGCGCCAGCGGGATCTCGGCGTCGTGCCGCGCGAGCGTGCGCACGCCGCCCGCGTTGACGCCCGACGCGTGCCGCCCCACGTAGTTTTTTTCGACGACGATCGCGCCGACGCCGGCGCGCGCGAGATGCAGCGCCGCCGAGCAGCCGTGCAGGCCGCCGCCGACGATGATGACCTCGGCGGACGCGAGCGCGGTCATGCCGGTCGCGCGGCAACCGCAACACGCGCGATGCTCGCCGGCACCGTGACCGCGCGGCAACGCGCACGCGCACGGCGCGGCATCAGTGCGCCTTCATGCGGACGACGGCTTGCGTCGACGCCGTCGTTTGCGGCAATGAGGCGAGTTCACCCAGCGTGATGGGCTTGACGGGAAAGCGCAGCCGGTAGTAGCCGACCTCCGCCGGCGACACGCCGCGCTCGCGCGCGATCATCTCCGTCACGGTGAGTCCGCACAGGCGGCCCTGGCAGGGCCCCATGCCGCAGCGCAGGAAGCTCTTCATCTGGTTCGGGCCGGGGCAGCCCAGCCTGGCGGTGGCGATGACCTGCTCCGCGGTGATTTCTTCACAGCGGCAGACGACCGTATCCCCGAGCGGCATCCGGAACGCGTCCGGCGGGCGATAGAGCGCATCGACGAAGGCGCGGCCCCGCGTCCAGCGCGCGACCCGGGCCTTGGCCTCCGCCGCGCGGTTGTCGCGCTCCCCGGCGTCGATGCGGCCCAGCGCCGCGAGGGCGTGCAATCCCGCCAGGGTGCCGCGCGCTTCGGCGGCCTGCGCACCGGCAATGCCCGCGCCGTCGCCGGCAACGGTGATGCCGGCAGCGCTGGTCGCGCCATAGACGTCCACGACCGGCTCGAAACATGACCGCGCAGCGTGCCAGCGATGGTCGCAACCGATCGCATTGGACAGGTTGATGTCGGGCACCACGCCCTGATGCAGCAGCAGCGCGGCGGCCGGGATCTCCGTCGCGCGGCCGCCGACCGTGTAGCGCACGCTCGCGAGCCGTTGCGCGCCGAGGGCCTCGAGCCGTTCGACGCCGCGGACGATGCGGGTGCTCGCGCGCGCTTGCCGCAGCAGCGCGAAGCCCTTGGCGGCATAGGGCGAGGCCAGAAAGGCACCGGCGTGCGGCCAGGCATCCCGGATGCGGCCGGGCGGTGTCGTGTCGAGCAGGCAATCGATGGCGGCCCCCACCCGCGCGAACTGCGCGGCAACCAGATAGAGCAGCGGCCCGGTGCCGGCGAGGACCACCGGACCCTCGGGCACGAGACCCGCCGTCTTCAGCAGGATCTGCGCGGCGCCGGCCGCAATGACGCCCGGGAGCGTCCAGCCGGGAATCGGGAACGGGCGCTCCAGCGCGCCCGTCGCGAGGATCACCTGCCCGGCGCGGATCAGGGCGGCCGCGCCGCCGGATGCAACGCCGACCTCGAAACCGCCGCCGTCCGCGCGCGAGACGGCGAATGCCGCAGCGCGGGGCACGTAGGTGGCCCCGGAACCCTGCAGCGCCGCCACGAGCGTGGCACCGTGCCAGTAATCCGCGCCGAGGACATCGCGGTTCTGCATCGGCGTGCTGGTGATCGCGCGATAGATCTGCCCGCCGGGCCCCGCCTGCTCGTCCAGGATGACGGTCGCGGCTCCGGCACGCGCGCACTCGACGGCGGCGGCGAGACCCGCCGGGCCGGCCCCCACGACGACGACATCGCAGCGTTCGGGCAGCGTCATCGCGGGCCCTGCGCGGATCCGGCGGCCGGCCCGAAGACGGCGGCGCCTTGCTGGCGCTCGATGCGCATGCCGGCGCGCACGGGGATGAGGCAGGTTTGCTGGTTGGGCAGGCCGTCGACGACGGCGAGGCAATCGAAGCACACGCCCATCAGGCAGAACGGGCCGCGCGGCGCGCCCGTCACCGGGGTGGTGCGGCACGCGTCGTATCCCGCCGCCAGCAGCGCCGCGGCGACGGTGTCGCCCGCGCGGGCGGCGAAGTCCGCGCCATCGATCGTGAGCAGGACGGCGGGCGCGGCAGCGGCAGCGTCAGGCAGCCTTTTGTACATGGAGGCGCTCCGATGAGAACGGCGAGAGGTCGGCGCCGAGCGCGCCCGCCGCGATGCGCGGCGCGAGCTCCAGCGCGTGGGCGGCGGCGAGCGTGACGCCGCTGTGGCAGGTGACGACGAAAGCGCCCGGGGCGCTCGCCGACTGTTCGTAGATCGGGAAGCCGTCCGGGCTCATCACGCGCAGCGCGGCCCAGGTGCGGTTCACGCGCGCGTCGCGCAGGAACGGAAAGACCTGCACGGCGCGGCTGGCGAGGGTCGCGAGCACTGCGGTGGCGAGCGTGTCGTCGAAGCCGACTTCCTCCTGCGAGTCGCCGATCAGCACCGTGCCCTCGTCGGTCTGCCGCAGCGTCGCCAGCGGATAGTCGAGGAACCGCCGCACGCGCTCCAGCACGACGATCATGCCGCGCTGCGGTCGGACCGTTGCCGTGAGCCCGACCTGCGGGGCGAGCGTCGCGTTGCCGAGACCGGCGGTCAGCACGACCTGGCCCGCCTCGGCCCGGCCGGTCGCCGTGCGCAC
>Ga0315283_10002270_pt1 | contig 16004 bp, 15 predicted proteins | sample YL17G09_0_MG_FD_204541 | JGI IMG/M metagenome (GOLD analysis project Ga0315283, IMG submission 204541) | Sediment microbial communities from Yellowstone Lake, YNP, Wyoming, USA - YL17G09_0 | ecosystem: Environmental > Aquatic > Freshwater > Lake > Sediment | place: USA: Wyoming | collected... | reverse complement strand
TCCATCCCCGGCATGACGCGGGTCCCCTCGAAGATCTCCTTGCCCGTCACGTAGCCCGACACCGGCGCATTCAGCGTGACGGTGCGCTGCACCTTGCCCGTGCGCTCCAGCTCCTCGATGAAGCTTTCCGGAACATCGAATAGATTAAGACGCGTCCGGGCCGCCTGGGCGAGCCCGGAAGACATCTGCCGCGCGTCCTCGTACGGGCTCTCCTTCATCCGGTCCACACCCGCCCTGGCCAGCAGGTATTCCCGCTGCGTCGCCACGAGGTCCGGGGAGTAGATTTCGAGGAGCGGCTGCCCCTTCGTCACCAACTGGCCGGTGAAGTTCGTGTGGAGCTTTTCGATCCAGCCTTCGATCTTCGCCTGGACGCGCCGGACGCGCGTCTCGTCGGGCACGACGATTCCAACGGCCCGGACCGGATGGCTGATCGTCTCACGCACCGCGGTCGCGCTCTGTATCCCGGCCAGCCGTACCCTCTCCACGCCCACCTGAACGGTGGCGTACCCCTCGGGCAGATTGACGTCCACTCCGCTCCCCCCGGCCTCGTCTTCGTACACCGGAACGAAGTCCATCCCCATCTGGTCCTTGGCCGGGCTCTGCGAAGTGACGTTGGGGTTCATCGGATTGCGGTAAAAGAGGATCTTCCGCGCGCCTCCCGAAGGTTGCCCGGCGGGCGCCGCCTTCGCTCCAGCAGCGACGCCGGGAGCCGCCGAGCCCTCGATCTTCGTCAACGTCATCCCGCAGATGGGGCAATTGCCCGGCTTGTCGGTGATGATGAACGGGTGCATGCCGCAGGTATATTTGTCGGCGGTCTTCGCCGCGTTGTCGCCTCCGGCGTGCGGATGGAGCAGCGCGTGGAAGGCCGGGACCTTGTAGAAGGCCAGCATCCCGGCGCCGGCCAGGACCAGTAAGGCCGCGACGATATAATATATCCAGGGCCGTTTCTTTTTTCCGGGTCCCTCCGGCGGCGCCTCGCCTGTTCCCGCCGGAGGGGTCTCCTGCGGTCCTGCAGGCGTCGATCCCGCGATTTCCCCGGGCATCCCGGCTTCCTCTATCTCCGGCTTCCTGTCGTCGCTCATCGTCCCTCTCCGTCGGAATTCTTCGTTTTTGGAGGTGCGTTCCCACCGGGATTCGATGCCGCTCCATCGAGTTCCCTGCCCACCGCCGCCTCCAGCCGGGCCTTCGTCCCGTATATCTCGCCCACCATCCCTACATACTCCTTGCGGAAGTTGAGCGTCGCCATCAGGGAATCCATGAGCATCGGGAAGTCGATCTTCCCCACCTGGTACGCTTCGATGTTGGATTGGACCGACTGCTCCGCCTGGGGGATCAGCGTCGTCCGGTACAGCTTCGCCACCGCGGCGAAGTTCGAAAGGGACGCCAGCGAACCACCGATCGCGTTGGCCGCTTCGTTGTCCAGGGTCTCTTCGTCGCGGATCGCCATCTCCTTCTCCGCCTGCATCGCCCGGATCCCGGGCTCGATTTTCCCTTTCCTCCAGATCGGAAGGGTCATCGACACCATGGCGGAGAACATGTCCGAGCGCTTCGTCCCGTCGGGCATCGCGTCCCGCTGCATGTAGGAGGTGGAAACCTCGAAGTCCGGCTTGTATTCGTGCTCCGCATGGATAACCCCCAGTTTCCCCTTTTCGATCCGGGCCTGGATGGCTTGCCGCGCGGGACGCTCCGACTTGTAGATCGCCCGGAGATCCTCTACGTTGTACTCTGGGGAAAACTCGGCGAGGTTGTCGAGAGCGGACACTGGTTCCCCCGGCGGAAGCGCCGCAATCGTGTTGAGACGGATCGAGAGGACCTTTTCCCGGTTCTCCAGCATCAGGAGCATCTCCCGCATCTTCTGGAACTCCACCTGCCCCCGGAGGACGTCGGGCTGCCTCCCCTTCCCGACGGCGAACATCTCCGTGGAGATCTGCACGACCTGATCGAGGACGGCGCGGACCTGGCGCACCACTTCCGCCTGCGCACGCACGGTGGACAGCTCCGCGTAGGTCATCTTGACGTCCGCGCGGAGCATGTTCCGCATCTCCGCCAGGTCGAATTCCGCCTGCTCCTTCTCCTTCTCGACGATTTGGACCGCGTGTGCCCTTTTCCCGGGGTAGGGAATCATCTGGGAAAAGCCGATCTCCTTCCCCGTCATGTCTTCCTCGCGGAACGACCAGCTCCGGGTCGGGACGTTGGAGATCGCGATCCACCCCTTGGGATCATCCAGCGCGCCGGCGCGGATCGCCTCGTTCCGCTTCATCGTGATCCGCTGCCGCATGGATGCCAGCGACGGGTACCCTGAAAGCGCCGCGTCGACGTAATAACCCACCGATCGAGGCGGCTCCTCCGCCCGGAGCGGACTCGCCCACGACGACGCAATCGGAATCGCCAGAAGGATGTAGAGGATCTTTCCCGGTGTCATGTTTCTATTGCCGATCCGCATTGTTTGTCTCTCCATCCCGCGATTATCCTTTTCACAATCCGCCCGGGCTTTTTCGCTTCACCCTCATTATCGGACTGTAGCGAATAAAAACTTTATAAAATCAAACAGTTGATAATAGTTCACGCTAAGGATTCCGTTCGCCTCCGCCGGGAGTCCGCAGGCCATCCTGCTCCGACACATCATCCCCCTCTTCACCCCGGTGCCCCTCCACCGCATCGTGCGCACCCCCCTGGTGCTCTCCGGAGCGAACTTCTGACGCCGGATGCCTCCCCCCATGCATCCCGGACATGTGAGAGTGTCCGGAGAACATCCAGAAGATCAAACCGCCCACCATCATGATCCCCATGACGGCGAGCGTAACGGCCTCGCCCTTCTCGTCGCGCAATGTCACCACACTTTCTCCTCTCACTTTCCCGCATCCGCCGGCGGGCAGCAGCTGCTTCCGGTCCCGGATCGGCTCCCACCTCCGGCCGCTCCAGACTCGGCCGCCCGATCCGACCGGAACGCGCCGGAACCGCCCAGAAGCAACGTCGCCGTCACCGACAGGATGACCGCCACGAGGATGGAGAACACCCATCCGCGCCAGGTCGGGCCGCGCCGGCCTTCCACGGTGTTCAGATCCCCCCGTGCGTCCGTTTCCGTCGACTCTCGAAATACCGATGACTCCTGCATTCCCGTCTCCTCTTCCATCGTCCCGTCCTTTCTTCCGTTGAAGACCTGGGTTCAGACCGCCACCGGCTCTGCGGGAAGAGACCGCAATAACCGATCCTCCTCGACCCGTCCGTCGCGCAGGCGGATGGACCGCGTGGCGCGCGCGAGGTTCGCCTTGTTGTGCGTGACCATCAGAACGGTCTTCCCACGGGCGTGCAACGAAGAGAACAGGTCGAGGATCTGCTCTCCCGTCGCGCTGTCGAGGTTCCCCGTCGGCTCGTCCGCCAGCAACACGGGGGGATCGTGGACCAGCGCCCGCGCGATCGCCACCCGCTGGCTCTCCCCGCCGGACAGCTGCGAAGGGAGGCGGTCCTCCTTCCCGGCCAGCCCCACGGAGGCGAGCAGGGCATCCGCCAGCGAAGCCTTCTCCCGGGGCGAGACCCGCTCCGGCGACATCGGCACCATCACGTTTTCCCGTGCCGTCAGGTACGGGAGGAGGTGGTACGCCTGGAAGACGAAGCCGATCGTCCCCCGCCGGAAGTCGGCCAGGCCGTCCGCCGGGAGCGCGGAGAGATCGGCGCCGCCGATCCGCACCGCACCGCCCGAGGGGACCTGCAACCCCCCGAGGATCGTCAGCAGCGTGCTTTTCCCCGCCCCCGACTCCCCCGTGATGACAACGTACTCCCCCTGCCGTATATCGAAGGAGACTCCGGCGAGCGCCGTCGCCCGGGTTCCGTTGCATCCGTAGACCATCGAAACGTCCTTCAGGTGAATGATCGGTTCCATCGTTTCTCCCACTCGTGTGTTTTTCAAAGGCTGCGGATCGCTTCGGTGGGCGACAGGGCGGCGGCGCGGCGCGCCGGCGGGATGGCCCCGATCAACCCGAGGGAGAGGCCGGCGACGGCGCCGAAGATCGCCGGGGAGAAGACGACCGAAGGATGCTCGATCCCGAAGGCCGGCGACGCAAGGTACGCGACGGCGATTCCCGTTCCCGCCCCGAGCAGGGAGGAGAGGAGGGACACCCAGCCGGTCTCCCAGAACAGAAGGGAGAAGATCGATCGTTTCCGGAAACCGACCGCCCGCAAGACCCCGATCTCACGCGTGCGCTCCTGCACCCCGCCCATCACGGTCACCAGCACCATGAGCCCCCCGATCAGCAGGACGATCGCAGAGACGCCGAACCCGAGGCGACGAAGATGGTCCACCGCGGCCTTCCGGCTCTCCACCACTTGCCGGATCGCCGACACCCGCGCGCCGGGCAACACCTGCCCGATCTGCGCCACGATGTCCTCCACCGGACAATCCTTGCACAGCGCCGCCACCTCGAAGTACGTCACGCTCCCCGGCTTTTTCGCCAGCGCCTGCACGTCCGCGATGTCGGCGATGACCATCCCGTCCTCCTTCTCCCCTGTTGGGTGGAGTACGCCGGCGACGCGGTAGAGGCGGTTCCCGGCCGTCACGGTCCCCCCCGGCCCCTTGTCGAGCAGCGCCGCGGCCTCGGCCCCCAGCAGCACCTCTCCGCGCGTAAGCCCCGCGCCCCCCTGGATCTTCCACCATGGGCGGGCCCCCGCCACGTCCGCCGCCGGGAGTCCCATCCAGACGAGGTTCTTCCCGGAGGCGTCCACGGCGGTCATCAGGAAAGGGACGATGGAACGGATCCGGTCCTTGTGGTGGATCGACGCGATCCGCTCCTTGTCGGCCGTCGTGAGGCGGGAGTGCGCCACTTCCGTCCCTCCGAGGGCGATGTCGCCGAACCCGAGGGATACCTGCTCCGTTCGCGGGGACACCACGATGTTCGCGCCGAACCGGTCCAGCTGGTCCTGGACCGCCCCTTCCATCTGCGAAGTGATCGACGAGATCGCGACGAACGTGGCGATCCCGAGGAAGATCCCGAGGCCCGTGAAGACGGCGCGCGATTTGCGCCGGAGCAGGTTCTTCCATGCAAGCGTTCTTATGTTCATGAACGACACTCCGTTCGGGATGTACGGTGGATGATCATGATCGCTTCCGAGCGAAATATTCCTTGCCCGCGACGATGTCGGTCTTCTTGATCACAAGATACTGCCCCTCGATCCCCCGCGCGAGAGGATGCGGGTTGCACCCGCCTTTCACCTCGCCGATCTTGTCGCAGGCGAACTTCTGCCCGCAGTTGTTGCACACCATCTGGTCCCCTTCCTGCCGGTACCCGCGGTTCGACTTGAAGCAGACGTCGCAGGCGTCGAGCGCCGCCCGGTATTCACCATCCCGGCTTTTCAGCGCGAAGTAGTACAGCTGCCGCCCCTCCGACTCCAACGAGAGGAAGAGGGCTTTCCCGGAATCGAGGGCCTTCAGGGGGATCTTCACGGCGTCCGCCGTCTCCACCACCCCCGCCGCTTTCGCGCGTTCCACCGGCGATTTCTTGAAGAGGCCACCCAACACACCGGAATATGCAAGCGAGCCAACTCCCACAAGCAAAACCACCGCCACCATGATCGCCGTTCCTTTGCCACTGATCTTCGCCATGCTGTGCAACCCTCCGGGGGTATTTGACGGGTAATACCAAGCACGACCCGTGCCCACGGGAGCGTCCATTTAATCCTTATTGCTATCGATCAGTTATGCGTTGGAACGGAAAGCGACGGAGAGGACGGGAGGGGTTACTGAAGGATATTCTTCACTCGACTGAAGAGTATTCCGCGCCTCCCGGCTGTCGACGGTGATGTGGATGGCGTTCTCATTTCTCTTCCCCCTGCGACGGCTCTGCTTCCGGTACGGAAATGCCCGATTGCAGCAACAGGGAACCTCCTCGGTGGATCCCGTACTTTTCGAGCCGGTAGATCAGGACATGCCTGGGGATGCGCAGGAAGGCGGCCGCCTTGGTCATGTTCCCGTTCTTGATCCTCAAGGCGCTCTCGATCACCTTCTTCTCCAGGTCCACCAGTGAGAGCCCCTCCGGCGGAAGGGACGGCAGATCCCCGCCGTTGCCGAGCAACGTGGCCTTTTCCGGCCGCAACCTGTCGGAAGGCGCCGGGAGGTCCTCCAGGGACACTTCATTGCCATCGCAGAGGATCACCATCCGCTCGCAGGCGTTCTTCAGTTCCCGGACGTTGCCGGGCCAGGGGCGGCGCATGAGTTCCTCCATGACCCGGGGCGGCACCGTGAGATCCCGGCCCTCCGCCAGTTCCCCGACGAAGTGCAAGACGAGCGCCGGAACGTCTTCCGTCCGTTCCCGCAAGGGAGGCACGTGGACCTCGACCACGTTAAGGCGATAGTAGAGGTCCTCCCGGAAGCTCCCTGCCCGGATCCGGCTCTGCAGGTCCTTGTTCGTCGCGGCGACGATCCGCACGTCCACGGAAATGGGCGCATCCCTCCCTACCGCATCCACCACCTTCTCCTGAAGGGCCCGAAGGAGCTTGGCCTGGAGGGGCAACGGGATCTCTCCGATCTCGTCGAGAAACAGCGTGCCGCCCTGCGCCTGCCGGAACCGGCCGAGCCGATCCTTGACCGCCCCCGTGAAGGCGCCCTTGGCGTGGCCGAAGAGCTCGGATTCCAGAAGTTCCCCCGGGATGGCGGCGCAATTCACCGCCACGAAGGGGCCTTCGGCCTTGTGGGAGTGGACATGGATCCGCCGTGCGATCACCTCTTTTCCGGTGCCGCTCTCGCCGGTGATGAGGATGCCGGCGTCGGTCCTGGATACCCTGTCGGCGATCTCGAGCAGCCGCTTCATGGCGGAGGAGGACCCGACGATCTCCCGCTCCACGCCGCCGGCCCGGATCCGAAGTTCCCGCACCTCGGTGGCCAGGCGGCGACGTTCGAGGGCTCTTTCGGCCGAGAGGAGAAGCTGGTCCCGCTGGAAGGGCTTCCCGATGAAGTCGTACGCGCCGTTCTTCATCGCCTCGACGGCCGTCTCCACGTTGCCGAAGGCCGTGATGACGAGGACCGGGATCTCGGGAGCCTGCTTCTTGATGCGTCGCAAGACCTCGATCCCCGAGATCCCCGGCATCTTGACGTCCGTGATGACGAGGTCGAACTTCTCCGGAGAGAAAAAGGAGAGCCCCTCCTGCCCGTTTTCAGCCGGCGTAATCTCGTAACCGGCACGGCGGAGATTGAAGAGGGCAACTTCCCGCCCCGCCTTGTCGTCGTCGATGAAGAGAATGCGCCCTGTCAGGCTTTTTCCCATTCCCGATCCCATTCAATGCCTACTTCTCCGACTCAAAGCTCATCACGGTAAACGCGCCATCCACCTTTTCCGCGACGAAAAGGATCTTGTCGCCTTCCTTCAACCGGTCGAGCATGGCCGGATCCTTGACACGGAAGACCATGGTCATCTTCGGCATTCCCAGATTCTCGAGCGGCCCGTGGCGGATGGTGACCTTGCCGGCATCCTTGTCGATTTTCTTCACCAGCCCCGCGGTCATGGCCTGCCCGCTTTCGGCGGATGTCGTCCCGGCCGCGTTGTCTGCGGAAGAATCGCCGGCGGCGTAGCTGCCAGGCAAAAACAGCAAGCTGGCGATCGAAGTCAAGGCGAGCAGGCGTGATCGCATGTCCCAATCCTCCGGTGGCGGCGTACCGACACGGCCTGTGCGTCAGCGGCTGACCCGAACTTTTCCGACCATGCCCGCTTCGAAATGGCCCGGGACGAGGCAGGCGAAATCGAATGTCCCGGCCTTGGTGAATTGCCATACCAGCTCGCCGGTCATTCCGGGCTCGACGCTGACCTGGTTGGGATCGGCGTGTTCCATCTCCGGGAATTTCCGCATCAACCCGGCGTGTTCTTTCAGTTCCTTGATCGTGCCAAGCACCATTTCGTGCTTCACCTTGCCGGTGTTCCTGACGATGAACCGGATGGTCTCGCCCCGTTTCACCCGGATGCTGTCGGGCCGGAAGCGCATCGCGTCGTTCATTTCCACCTCGACGTCACGGGTGACCTTGCCGGGATCTCCCGGCTTGCCGAGAGCCGCCGCGTGGTCATCGGCGCGCTGTTCTTCTTTCTTCCCGTGATTCTCGTCATCGTGGGCCATCGCCCCGGCGCCGAAAACGAGGCTCGCGGCAAGCGCGGATGCAATGATGAGTCGCTTCATATGTCCTCCCTTTCCTTCTTCATCTTCTGTTCACATCGACAGTTAAGATACCGGAAGCGCCCCCTTCCACTCGTAGGCGACGGTGCCCTTCGGGTGCCGGTACCAACCCGGATCCTTATAGTCGTCGCGGGCCAGTCCTTCCCTGATCTTGACGACGGTGAACATTCCGCCCATCTCGAGGGGGCCGAACGGGCCCTGCCCGGTCATCATCGGCAGCGTGTTGTCCGGCAACGGCATCTCCATCTCGCCCATCTCGGCCATGCCGCGCTCGCCCATCGCCATGTAGTCTGGCAGCAGCTTGTTGATCTTTTCCGCCACGCCCCGGTGGTCGACGCCGATCATCGTCGGAACGTCATGGCCCATCGCATTCATCACGTGGTGGGACTTGTGGCAGTGAAACGCCCAATCCCCCGGCGCATCCGCCACGAACTCGATCGCGCGCAGCGCGCCGATCGGCAGATCGACGGTCGTCTCCGGCCATCGGGCGCTTTTCCGCACCCAGCCGCCGTCGGTGCACGTCACGGAGAAGTTGTGCCCGTGGATGTGGATCGGATGATTGGTCATCGTGAGGTTGCCCATACGGATCCGGACGCGGTCGTCCTTGCGCACGACGAGCGGGTCGATGCCCGGGAACACCCGGCTGTTCCAGCACCACAGGTTGAAGTCGAGCATCGTGTTGACCTTCGGCGTATAGCTGCCGGGGTCGATGTCGAAGGCGTTGATCAGGAAGACGAAATCGCGATCGACCCGATACCGGTCCGGATCCTTCGGATGCACGACGATGAAGCCCATCATGCCCATCGCCATCTGCACCATCTCGTCGGCGTGGGGGTGGTACATGAAGGTGCCGGAGTGCTTCATGACGAACTCGTAGACCCAGGTCTTGCCCGCCGGGATATGCGGCTGGTTGAGGCCGCCCACGCCGTCCATGCCGTTGGGTAAAAGAACGCCGTGCCAGTGGATCGTGGTGTGCTCGGGAAGCTTGTTGGTGACGAAGATTCGCACCTTGTCGCCCTCGACGCATTCGATGGTCGGGCCAGGGCTCTGGCCGTTGTAGCCCCAGAGATTGGCCACCATGCCGGGGGCGATTTCGCGCTTGACCGGTTCGGCGACGAGGTGGAATTCCTTCCAGCCGTCCTTCATCCGCCAGGGCAGAGTCCAGCCGTTCAGCGTGACCACCGGCTGGTAGGGCCGACCGTTCGGGGGAACCAGCGGCTGCTGCGTCATGGCCTTGGTCCGGACCGGCGCCTCCGGCAGCGACGCCGCCTGCGTCTTGCTCACCAGCGCCGCGCCCACCACCGCGGCGCCCGATCCGATGAGGAATTGTCGACGCGTCATCATATGGATTCTCCTGATCGTTTTTCAGTGTCCGGCCAGCGCCTGATTCGGCGCCATGCCGCCGGAAGCCCTCGGCGCCGAGGCCCGCCGGCCCGTCGGTGGGCCGTTGAACGCGGCCTGAAGATCGCTCTCCGAAAGCCAGAAGTCACGCAGCGCCTCGATGTAGGCGTTGACGGCTCCGACCTGCTCGCGCGCATCGGCGAGCAGTTCGAAAACGCTGATCAGCATCCCGTTGTAGCGGAGCATGTTCTCATCCGCGATTTTCTTCCGCAGAGGCATGATCTCGTCGCGGTATCGCTTCGCGGTGTCATACGCAGTATGGTAGGCCGAGTACGCCTCCCGCACTTCCGAGCGTGCGTTCACCGCCGTCTCGGCCACGCGGTGCAGCGCCTGCATGTAGATCGCCTCGGCCTTGGCCACACGCGCACCCCCCCAGTCGAAGATCGGGAGCTGCAGGCTCACTTCGAAACCACGCTTCCACGGCTCGGGGTCCTCCTTCGTGGCCGCGGGCCCGAGTTCGAGCACGTTGATGAAGCGAGTGGCCCGGGTGAGACCGAGAGACCCGGCGAGGCGTTCGGTTTCGCGCTTCGCCGCCTGGACGTCCAGTCGCCCGGTCATGGCGCGCGCTTCGATGTCCCTGAATTCGGGCTTGTCCGCGGGCAGATCCGGCAGGCGCTCAGGGAGCTCGAAGGCGACGTCGTCGCCCGAAAGGCCCATCAGCCGTGTAAGCCGCTCCCGCTCGGCCACGGCCCCCTGCCTCGTCCGCGCCAGTCGCGCGACCGTCTCGGCGTGGAACACCTGCTCCCGCATCCGGTTCAGCCGGCTGAAGTTTCCCGCTCCCTCCATGCGGCTCGCGAGCTCGGAGGATGCCTCCGCCGCGACCTTCACCTGCTCAAGGTAGCGCACGCGCTCTTCCGCCGCGACCGCGTCGATCCAGACCTTGCGTGTCCCGGTCGCGACGAAGAGCATTTGCCCCGCCACCGCAAGCTTCACCTGCTCGAAGCGGTCGCTCTCGATCCGGGTCCGCAACGGGATGGTCAGGAGATCGATGATCGGGAAGGTCAGCGCCCATTCGATCTTCCGCTCGTCGCCTTGCCGCGTCCGGAGATAGGCGAAGTGCGGGTTCGTCATCCGGCCGGCCTGAACGAGGTCGGCTTCGGCGATGCCCAACTCGGCATAGGTCGCCTGCAACCCCGGGTTGTTCAGGAGAGCGACCTGCACGGCGTTGTCGGCGGAAAGCGGAAAAACCAGGAGTTCCTTCACGGCGGACCGGACGCTATCGCGCTCGCCGTCGTCGCGCGGCCACTTCACATCCTTGTTCAGACGCTCCCTGGCGACCTGCTCGACGGCGCCGAAACCGCCGTCCCTGGAAAATGTGGCGCAGCCGCCCAGAACTCCGGCGGAAACCAATGCAACGACGAAAACGAGAATTCCGGTGACCGTTCCGCCGATGATTGCTTTCTTGCCGCGATTCGCTGCCATATTTCGAAGCCCTCTGGAAAGATGTCGTTTCCTTCCTCCAAGCACGGGTTGTGCCACCTGGTGGATTGGCTGAGGCGATCACTTTCATATCAAACAGTTACGTAACCAACGACGGGTGGTGGGCGAGTTTGAACGCCCGTCCCCGAAGAATATCCTTCACCGTGAAATAGAATATTCTCCGTTCAACGGCGGTTCAGGTGCCGGAAAAAATTTCCCTTGACACGTCGCTGGCAATAAATATACTACATTGCCCATAGGGTATGTGTTGTTTGTTCCTGGATTGACCGGCACGTATACCCTATAAAACCTATTGTGTTAGGGGGTCGCATGAAACACCTGCTCGCCCTGGCCATCCTCGTGCTGTTCGCCGTCCAACCTGCCCACGCGGAAACGATCAAGATCAACCTCCACTCCTGCTGCGTCACGGAGGATGCCACGACGAAGGAGATCCTCCCGGCATTCAGGAAGTATTACAAGGAGAAGTTCGGCAAGGACGTGGACGTCTCGGCCTCCTTCGCCGGCTCGGGGACGCTGAAGAACCAGATCCTCGGCGGCGCGCCGGTCCAGGTGGCCGTTCTCTCCTCCGAGCTCTACCTGGACCAGTTGAAGGAGAAGGGATTGATCTCCTCCGACTGGCGGAAGAACCCGAACAATGGCGCGGTGATCAAATCCGTCATCGTCTTCGTCACGCGGAAGGGGAATCCGAAAGGACTCGCGACGTTCGAGGACCTCGCACGGCCCGGCACAAAGGTCCTCCACGCCAGCCCCGACACGTCGGGGGGGGCGCAGTGGGCGATCTTCGCCATCTACGGCGCGGGAGCGAACTTCCGAAACCTCTCTTTCGGTCCGGAGGACGAGGGCGTGAAACTCCTCTCCGCGGTGGAGAAGAACGTGATCGCCCAGCCCGAGTCGGCCCGCCAGACGTTCGTCCAGTTCGACGCGGGATTCGGCGACGCCATCGTCACCTACGAGAACGAGGCGCTGCTCGAGAAGGCCAAGGGGCGGGACTACGCGATCTCCGTGCCGAAGAAGACGATCGAGACGGAGTGGAAAGTGGCGCGGGTCGACAGGAACATCCGACCGGAGCAGGAGCACGCGGTGAGCGAACTCATCAAGTTTCTCTACGACGCGGAAGCCCAGCGCGCCTACGCGAAGTACGGTTTCCGCCCCGTCGATAAAAAGGTCGAGAAGGAGTTCCACGCGAAGTACGCGAAGGTTGCGGAACCGTTCACGGTGGACGACCTCGGGGGATGGAAGAGCGCCCGGCAGAACGTGATCGAGAACACATGGAAGAAGACACAGGCAAGGTAGGCCGCCCTGCGATGAGCCGGTCCCGGAATATGGATTCCCTGGTGCGGGGGGCCACCTTCGCCGCCGCGCTGGGGCTCTTCTTTCTGCTGATCCTCCTCCCGCTGGTGTCGCTGAACCAGTACGCGGTGCGGGAGGGGATCGGTGTGTTCTGGGACCGGCTGAAAAACCCGGATGCCGTCGGCGCTCTGCGGCTCACCGCCCTCGTCGCGCTGGCCGCCACCGCCGTCAACGGAGTCATCGGAACGGCGATGGCGTTCCTCCTCACCCGCTACCGGTTCCCGGGGAGGAAGGTGATCAACGCGCTCGTGGACATCCCGCTGGCGATCCCAACTGTGGTCACCGGTTTCGCCCTTCTTCTCATGTACGGTCCGCTCGGGCCCGTTGGGAGGTTTCTCGGGGAACGGAACATCCAGGTGATGTTCTCCTTCCCGGGGCTGCTCCTCGGCCACGTCTTCGTCACATTCCCGTTCATGGTCCGTGCGGTGGGCGCCGTGCTCGAGTCGGTCTCCCGTTCCGGGGAGGATGCGGCCCGCACGCTCGGGGCAAAGGAGTGGCAGGTGTTCGCCTTCGTGACCATCCCCGCCGTGAAAGAGGGGATCATCGCCGGCGCGTTCCTGACCTTCTCGCGCTCTCTCGGCGAGTTCGGCGCCTCCATCATGGTCTCGGGGAACCTCGTCGGGCGGACGCAGACCGGTCCGCTCTACATCTTCTCGCGCTTCAATACCGGGGACGTGGAGGGGGCGGCGGCGATCGCCATCCTCCTCGCGCTGGCCTCGTTCCTGATCCTCCTGCTGCTGCAGCTCGTCCAGTCACCGACCGGACGGAGGGTCGAGTGACCGTCCCGCACCTCTCCCTCGAAAAGATCCGGAAGGCGTTCAGCGCGAAGGACGTCCTGAACGACGTATCCCTGAACGTGGAAACAGGGGAACTCCTGGCCATCCTCGGCCCAAGTGGATGCGGCAAATCCACGCTTCTGCGCGTGGTGGCAGGGCTTCTCCGTGCGGACCGGGGGACGGTCCGGATCGCGGGGAGAGGGATGGACGGCGTCCCCCCGCGGGACCGCGGGATCGGCTTCGTCTTCCAGGACTACGCCCTTTTCCCGAAGATGACGGTGCGCGGTAACGTCGCCTTCGGCCTCCGCGCCCGGGGGGTGCCGCCCGGGGACCGGAATCGGAAGACGTCGGAGATGCTCGAACTTGTGGGCCTCGCGGAAGAGGCGGACCGCGCGGTGGAGACCCTGTCGGGGGGGCAGCGGCAGCGCGTCGCTCTCGCCCGGGCGCTCGCCGTCTCCCCTTCCCTCCTTTTGCTCGATGAGCCGCTCTCGGCGCTGGACATCAAGGTCCGGGAACGGCTGCGCCGCGAGATCGCGGCCGTGCAGAAGAAAGTCGGGATCACCACGCTGATCGTCACGCACGACCAGGAGGAGGCGATGGAGTTGGGAGATCGGATCGCGGTGATGAGCGACGGGAGGATCGAGCAGGTCGCCTCCCCGCGGGAGGTGTACCAGGAGCCCGCCACCGAATTCGTCGCGAAGTTCATCGGGGAGGTCAACATCCTCCCGGGCCAGCTCTACCGGGGATCCGCCTACGCCGGGAACCTGGCGATCCGGATGGGCGGGAACGGGATCCCCTGCCATGGAGGGACGGTCAAGGTCCTGTTACGGCCCGAGGACATTACGCTCCTTTTGCCGGGGATCGCGGAGGCCGGGCAGACCCACGCACACGTGAAATCGGTTTCCTGGCTCGGGGCGCACCTCCGGGTGGAAATCACCACGGAGGAGGGATACCCCCTCACCGCCCTGTTTCAGCGCAGCCACCCCATGGCGGATCGCCTGTCGGCCGGCGACACGGTCCGCGTGGCCGCCTTGCGGGGATCCGTTCTCCCCGACCCGCTCGGGGCCAAAGAGCCGGAATATTTCCTGTGAGGTTGCCATGAGCAAAATGCGGCGACACCTGCCGGTCTTCCACGACGTTCCTGGCGCGAGCGTCCTCGTGATGGGGGGCGGGGCACGGGTCACGGTGGTGGCGAAGGAGTTTTCCCCGGCCGTGGAGGAGCGCGCGGCTCGCGGTGATCTCATGGTCCTCCGCATGAGCGAAGCCGGCTGCAAGGAGCTGAAAAAATGCGGGATGATGCGCCAGACGGAGGCCGGAGTCTTCGCGGTCCGCCTTCACGTGGTGGGGGGACGTCTCTCCACGCCGCAGCTCCGGGCGATCCAGGACGCCGCGGACCGGTTCGGGCGAGGGGAGATCCACCTGACCAGCCGTCAGGGGGTGGAGATCCCCTACGTCCCACAGGGTGCCCTCGCCGCGGTGAAGGAGTTCCTGGCCCCATCGGGCGTCGGGGTGGGAGTCTGCGGTCCCACGGTCCGCACGGTGACCGCGTGCCAGGGGTGCCGCGTCTGCCCGGGCGGCGTGATCGATTCGCCCGAGCTGGCCGAGGCGGTCGACCGGGAGCTCTACGGAAAGCCGGTGCCGCACAAGTTCAAGGTCGGCATCTCCGGGTGCGTCAACAACTGCATGAAGGCCGAGGAGAACGACGCGGGGATCAAGGGGTGGATCGAGCCGCGCTGGGAAGCGCCGGCGTGCACTTTCTGCGGGGTCTGCCAGGCCGTCTGCCCAGCGAAGGCGATCTCGCCGTCGGGGGACGGCGGCGCGTTGATCGTCGACCCGACGCTGTGCATCGGGTGCGGCGACTGCATCACCTCCTGCCCCACCGGGAGCATGCGGGAGAAGGGCCGCGGGTACCGGATCTTCGCCGGCGGTAAGTTCGGCAGGAGACCCTCCCTCGGGAGGAGGATCCTCGGGGTCTTGCGGACGAAGGAAGAGGCGATGGCGGCGATCCTGGCCGTCCTCGACTTCTTCCGCGAGCATGGAAAGCCGAGGGAGCGGTTCGGGGACACCCTGCAGAGGACCGGGCTTCCGGCGCTGGAATCGTTCGTGAAGGTCAAGATGGGGTTGCAGCGGGTCCCCCCGCTCGGGACGCTCACCGTCCGCCGGAAAGAGGAGGCGCTGAAGAACGTCATCTCCTCCCTGAAGGCGGAAGGGCACCGCGTGACGAACGTGGCGAGGGAGGAAGGGGTCTTCCTCCTGGAGGTTACGAAAGGCGGCTGAGCATGACGGTCGTTCAGGTTAAAATGGGGCGTCGAAAAAAAACACGGAGCGATAAAACCGAATCCCGGAAACGGAAACAGGGGTCCCCTTGAAAAAGAACCGCAAGGTCGAGACGATCGCCGCGCAGGCGGGAGTGGGGGCGGACAAGGCCTACGGCGCCGTCAGCGTGCCGATCTATACGGCCGCCATCTACCGGTACGAGCGCTTCGGGAAACATCGGGGATTCGACTACTCGCGGGGAGAGAACCCGACGCGTCAGGCGGCCGAGAAGACCCTCGCGGATCTCGAAGGGGGATCCCGCGCCATCGCCTTTTCCTCCGGGATGGCGGCGATCTCCGCCCTGATGACCCTCTTCCGGACGGGAGATCACATCCTTTGTTCGGACGATCTCTACGGCGGGACGTACCGCCTGTTCGAGACGCTCCTGCGCCCCTACGGTCTCTCCTTCGACTACGTGGACATGGGGAATCCGGCCGCTGTGACGAAAAAGATCCGCGGGAAGACGAAGGCGCTGTTCATCGAGACGCCGACGAACCCCCTGATGAAGATCGCCGACCTGAAAGGGGCCGCGCGGATCGGGCGCGAAAAAGGGATCCTGACCGTCGTGGA